>Ga0247842_10000015_pt1 | contig 381259 bp, 371 predicted proteins | sample LaCruzMarch2015__3_FD_192411 | JGI IMG/M metagenome (GOLD analysis project Ga0247842, IMG submission 192411) | Freshwater microbial communities from meromictic Lake La Cruz, Castile-La Mancha, Spain - LaCruzMarch2015_19m | ecosystem: Environmental > Aquatic > Freshwater > Lake | place: Spain...
TATATTTTTCCACCAAAATCTGCCTGTTCTTTGTAAGGGGGCAAATTTTTGGGTGGGGGCAAAAATTTGCCCAGCACCCAAGCTAACGGCTCGGCATACCGCCGTCCAGGTATTTTTCCAAGCACAGGCAGTGCGGCTGAGTCCGACTATCACGGGTTTTTAACGTGTATCGTGCTGCGAAGCCGCAGGCAGCTGGCGGCCAGTATAGCCGCATTTTACGGCAGAGCCGCTGCCGCCAGCTGCCTGCCGAGCCGCCGACAAACGTTTAGCGAGGAGATTGCTTCGTCGTCCCTTCGGGACTCCTCGCAAAGACGAATTGATTTCTGAAGTATGTTCGGACTTCAGCGGCGATGCAGCGCCAACTTTCTTGCATATTTATATTTTAGTGTTATAATATTAATAATTACGCAGGGATAATATAAATGCATCTAAAGATAGAAAAATAAGAATAATACAATTAACCGGGTTTAATCCCGGTTTTTTTATTGGGTAAAAAATGAAAGTATTAGTTACAGGCGGAACAGGGTTTGTTGGGTCAGCTTTAGTCAGGCACTTACTTACAGCTGGGTATGAAGTAAGGGTTTTGGCCCGCCATAAGAAGAATAGATTTCTTCTGGAAGGGTTAGATGTTGAAGTATTTGATGGCGACATAATAAGCCCTGAAGCCGTAGACAGGGCTGTGAAAGATTGCTCTATTGTTTTTGATGCCGCTTCTATATATGCTTTTTATCCTTTTTGGGAAAAAGACGCCAGGGCATTGTATAAAATAAATGTCCAGGGCACCATTAATCTTTTAAATGCCGCGTTAAAATATAAGGTGGAAAGATTTATTCATACTAGCACCGTAGCAGTGATTAATCGTGAACCTGTTGGCAGGCCTGCCGATGAATTTACAGGATTTGATTATAGCAAGGGCAGTCATTACGCGCGCTCTAAATTTTTAGCAGAGCAAGAAGTTTTGAAATTTTCTAAAAAAGGTTTGCCAGCCATTATCTTAAACCCCGCAATAGTTATAGGAGAAAGAGATTATAAGCCTACGCCATCCGGAGAAGCTATTGTAAAATTTTTAAACCACAGCTATCCAGGTTATTTTGATACTACATGGGCCGTTGCGGATGTTGACGATGTGGCAAGAGCGCATATATCTGCAATAAAAAACGGCACAATCGGCGAAAGATATATTTTATGCAATAAAAAGCATTATACTTTAAAAGAGATATTTAATTTCCTTGAGGATATATCCGGAGTGAGAGCGCCTAGAATAAATATACCATACTTTTTATTATTCATTTTTGTTCATATAGACGAGTTTCTGTCTTGTAAAATTTTTAAAAAGAAGCCGCTTATGCCTACAGAAGGCGTTAAATTCTGTAAAAATTCTATTCATTATGATAATTCAAAGGCAGTTAATGAATTAGGGTACAGCCCAACGCCGATTAAAGAGACTCTTGGAAAGGCTGTATCATGGTATAGAAAAAATGGATATATCCAACCAAGGGGATTTTTTAGGTTTAAAGCGAATGGTTCAAAAGCAGTGAAGTTTATTATGCAAAAGTTAAAGATGTATAAATATACAGATAAATTAAGCCTGGAAACGCTATGTTTCTTCTTAGTGGTTAAATTTCTCCAGCTTTTAAAAAAACATGGAATTAAGCCAAAAGAAGATGGTTGGCGCAGGGTGACACAGACTTATTTGCGTACAGAAGAGTCTAAATTCGCCCTAACTGCTTTTAGGATCGTAAGTAATAATAAAACATTAAGTTTGGCAAGGGAGGATGTTATTAAAAAATTTGCCAAGACCCTTAAAAAATATCCATTAACTAATTGCCAATTGGAATGGAGCCGATTTTCCGGGAAAAGCCGGCCAAAAGAATATACTGATATTGTTTGCGCGGAATTTAATAAAAACGGCAGGCTGGAAAAGATAAAGCCTTATTTGGAATTATCTGGCAGTGTGGACATTATTTTAGTAAAAGGCATTATCAAGATTTATAATGATACAAGAAATATTGATGATAAGAAGCGCCCGATAGCCCTTAAAAATAAATTGAAAGAATGGATTTTGAAACACCCTAAATATGCAGGCCAAGAAATAAGGGGGCAGGCCATTGCTATCATAGACAGGATTTTAAGCGCTACTTTTATTTCTTTTGAGAGGATGCCTGTGCCGGTTTCTGATGAGCGTTTTTCAATGCCTTGTTTTATAAAACATAAACATCCTGGTTTCGGGATTTTTAATATCATATGCAGGTTTACGTATGATTTAAATGAGGTTGATTTCTGGGTTCAATGCAGTCATATACCTATTGATGGCGTTCCGGTCCAGGAAATTTTAGAAGATATAAAGAAGCAATGGGGTTTAGCAGGGAAATTAAAATTGTCTTTACCGGATAATGAAAAAAAACCATCTTTTGAATTAGCATCCACAAGAAACGCTGATGAAGGGATTTATATTGTAAAACAATTTATTGATTTTAGGCCATTCCTGAAATTAAGAAAAGGCCTTAATGAAAGGTATGCTGTTCAGGCAAAGGGCAATGTTACGGCAGCAGCGCTTTTTATGTGGCGGCTTTCTCAATACAGGCCTTTTGAAAATATTAAATTTGCCGTTCCTGTTGATTTGCGCGCTGCAAATCAGAGAGAAAGAACGTTGGGGTTTGTTTTTATCAGGCCGAGTGTTTATTTTGATAAATATAAAACCGATAAGGGGTTTATTGGCTTTCAGCAGGAATTTAATAGGCAGTTAAGAGCTGTCGGCAAGCGTAGGAGCGAAAGTTATAAGCTGCTTGAAAGTTATGCCCTGGTTTCTCCCTGCGTATACGCATCAACCTTAAAGCTTTTACCGTCAGCTGTAGGTGAGTTTGTCGGAACGCTTGGCATAACAATAATTAAAGGCGCGGATATTTTTATCGGGCCTTTCAGCGATATCCACACAGATGGTTTTATAGCCATAAGTAATTTTATGATTCCTGCAGAAGATGGAAGCAGGATTTGTAGTGTGACTATAAAAGGCCGTAAAGAAAAAATCGCAGCATATTTGGATGTTATTAAAGAAGTAGCAGGTTCAGAAGATTAGCCATGATAAATAGTATATTTAATCTGAATAATTATTTTTTCAATGTCCATTCATTGCCGTATTTTATCTCCGGTTTTTTAATTTTTGCCGAGTCCATTTTTATTTTCTTTCAAAACAGAAAGTCCAGATTGAACGCAAGTTTTGCTGTTTCTGCATTTTTTGCAGGCGTATGGCTTACCGGGGTAGGTTTTATTTATTCATCATTATCAGAACAAATAGCGCTTATTTGGTCTAATTATTATAGCTGGCTGGGCATAATTTTCATTACGCCGGCAGTATACATGTTTTCCATTGCCTGGGTTGGTTTGCGGTTAAAAGAAAATAAAAAATCAATATTCTTTAATTTTGCTTTTGCCCTTATGGTGTATATCATTTGTTTTTCATCAAATTATTTAGTTGATGGCATGTGGCCGTATAAGTGGGGATTTTATCCAAAAGCCGGCTCTTTAGAGTTTTTATTTATAATATGGTTTTATAGTTTAATGATTTTAACTTTCAGAAATTTTATCATAAGTTATAGAAAAGAGGCCATATCAATAAAGAAAAAACAAACTAGGCTTGTAATCATAGCATTTATATTTGGTTTTATGGGTTCTATAGATTTTGTGCCGAATTTTGGTTTTCCATTGTATACTTTTGCCGCTATTTCAGTATTATTTTTTTCAACAATTATAGTTTATACTATTATTCAATATAAGTTGATGGAAATTGAAACAGTTATACATAAAACGATTGCGTGGCTTCTGACCAGCGCTGCTTTATTGGCGCCGATATTAATCCTGCTTTATTTTACAAAGCCATTTTATGTTAATTTAAGCAGTATCGGCAGTTTAATTTATTTTGCGGCGTTGTTTATGTGTTTTATATTTTTTATGAAAACGCTTCAGCCAAGAGTAGATCATTTTTTTCAAAAGGGCAAATTTAATCTTGAAAATGTCCTAAACAAATTTGCTAATGAGCTGGTGCACCTTAAAAATCTGGAAGAATTGGTCAGCAAGATAACAGATACTATTATTGATGCGATATTTGCAAACAAGGTAACCATTTTGCTATACAACGATAAATTAAAAGAATTAGCCACGATAGGCAGTATAGAAGATTCTCTAAAAGCAAATTTGCAAATAGATCGTAACAGCCCTTTTTTGAAATGGCTTTCTAAAAATGACAGAGTGCTTGTCCGGGAATCTGTAGAACTTGATCCGCGCTGTGAACCTGTAAGGCGGCAAGCAAGGGAGTATTTTCAAATTATGGATACAATCGTTTGTGTGCCGTTAGTATTAAATGAAACCCTTATTGGTTTAATTAATTTAGGGAAAAAAACTAACCTGAAACCATACAATTCTTATGACCTGCGATTTCTTTCGTATCTTAAGAACCAGTCAACCATAGCTATCTCTAATTCATTGGTATATGATAGGGTTGAGGAGTTAGTGAGAATAAGGACCGAAGAGCTTACTCAAACCCAGAAGCAGCTTGTCCAAGCCGAAAAACTTGCCACTGTCGGCACTTTAGCAGGCGGCGTAGCCCATGAGATTAATAATCCATTAGCTGCTATTTTAACCAATGCCCAGATGCTGCTTATGGATGCCAAAAAAGAAGAGGATAAGGAATCATTAATATTAATAGAAGACGCGGCAAAGCGTTGCCGTAACATAGTGCAGAAACTTATGATTTATTCAAGAAAACCTTTAGGCGGCAGGGAGATTAAGGATGCTGATTTAGAAAAAGCTTTAAACAATGTAGTTTCATTTTTGAGTTATCAATTATCTCAAGAAAATATTAAGCTTAACATTCGCCTGGAAAAACCGCCTTTTATAATTAAAGGCTGTCAGAATGAATTAGAGCAGGTTTTTACAAATCTTATTTTAAATGCCAAAGATGCCATAAAACACGCTAAAAAGTCCGGTCAAATAGATATTTTAATGTCAAGAAGCAACAATAAAATTATTATAAAAGTAACAGATGACGGCATAGGTATAGCTAAAGAGAACCTCTCAAAGATATTTGACCCTTTTTTTACTACTAAAGACGTAGGTAAGGGTACTGGCCTTGGGCTTTCAATATGCCAGAGTATAGCAGAAGAGCATCAGGGTACTATAGCGGTTGAGTCCATAGAGGGCAAGGGCGCTACTTTTATTATTAAGTTTCCAGCCTAAAAATAATTTGACGTTAACAGAGCTTTATGTTATTATAATAGCTCAATTTCGTTATCGAACGCCCCCATAGCTCAGATGGTAGAGCAACTGACTCTTAATCAGTGGGTCACAGGTTCGATCCCTGTTGGGGGTACCAAGTTCGCCGAAGGCGAACTTGATCCTGTGTCATCAGCTATTACGACCAGTGACACAGGACCTTACGGGTAGTATCTTAATAGGTCCTGTTTTTATATTGGAGGGTTCTGGAAAAACAGGACGAAATTTCAGCAGGAAATGGTTGGAAATTTCGCGGATGTGGCGGAACTGGCATAAGAATTAAAGGAGAAAAATATTAGGTGGAATAATAAATTAGCATATTGCGTAGGTTTGTTGGTTTCGGATGGTAATTTGTCAAAAGATGGCAGGCATATTATATTTGTTTCTAAAGATTTCGACTTAATAAAGACTTTTATGGTTTGCCTTGGTATAAAAAATAAAATTGGTACTAAGAAAAGTGGCTACAATAAAAATGGCAAGTATTATTATGTTCAGTTTGGTAATGTGAGATTGTATCGATGGTTAAATAGCATAGGTATATGGTCTAACAAGAGTAAGTTCATAAGCGACCTTAAAATTTTAGATAAGTATTTTTTTGATTTTTTGAGAGGTTTGATAGATGGAGACGGTTGTATTAGTTCTTTTATTCATCCTGAAAGCCGTCATCCGCAAATCAGAGTAAGAATTTGCTCTGCAAGCAAGCCATTTTTACTTTGGTTAAAAGATAATATTAATAGATTACTCTATCTTGAGGGCAAGATAAGAAATATTAAAACAGTTTTTGAGTTAGTTTATTATAAACATAGCTCTATAGTTTTATTAAAAAGAATTTACAAAAAAGTGCCATTTTGTTTGAATAGGAAGTTTGAGATAGCTAAGGTTTTATTAGCGGATATAGCCGAATTGGCATAGGCGCGTGGCTTAGGACCACGTGGGGCAACCCATGGGGGTTCAAATCCCTCTATCCGCACCATTTGCCGAAGGCGAATGAATTAAAAATAATGCGGGGGTAATTCAGCGGTAGAATGCAACCTTGCCAAGGTTGAAGTCGCGGGTTCGAATCCCGTCCCCCGCTCCACCCTTTTTATCATGCAAGAAAAATAACTGGATAAAAAGGATGATCCTGCGCCACCAGCCATTACGAGTAGTGGCATAGGACCTTACGCCAATACAATTTTACACCAACCACTGGAGGTAACACCACATGCAAACCATGGATTTTTTAAACCCCAAAGCAATAACTACAAATCTACAGGCTAATGATAAGAAAGGCATAATCAAAGAGCTTCTTGACCTGCTTATTAAAGCAGGTGACATAGATTCTAAGGATAAAGATGCCTTACTTGATGTAATCCTGGAAAGAGAGGCCCTTGGTTCAACCGGTATCGGTTTAGGGATAGGCATACCTCATGGAAAATCAGAACGCGTAAAAAATCTTGTTGCTTCGTTTGGCGTATCTGCCAAAGGCATTGATTTTGATTCCTTAGACGGCGATCCCAGCCATATTTTCTTTTTACTGTTGGCGCCTCAGGATACTGCAGGCCCGCATCTTAAGGCGCTGGCAAGGATTTCCAGGCTTTTAAAAGAAAAGTATATCCGCGAAGCCCTGAAGAAATCAGCAGACCCAAAAGATGTTTTAAAGATAATTAAAGAAGAAGACCTGAAGAAGCAATAAATAATGATAATAAAAAGAAAAGTAAAAATAAAAAATAAGCAAGGGCTTCACGCAAGGCCTGCGGCTATTTTTGTCCAGATTGCGAATAAATTTAATTCCGATATAGTAGTTTCAAAAGATGTAGAAAAAGTAAACGGCAAGTCTATAATGGGAATTATGATGCTGGCAGCGGAATATGGGGCTGTTGTATATATAACAGCCACCGGAGACGATGCGCATGAAGCTGTTGATGCCCTTGAACAGCTTTTGTCAGGCGAGCTCGATAAATATTGAGGCGTGAAATGGCCAAGGTTAATCAGACAAAACAACTATATGCCGGCAATAATCAAAGCCAGAATTTATTAAACGGCATTCAGGCTTCCCCGGGCATTGTTATAGGTAAAGCATTCCTTTTAGACAGCGAAGAGTTTACGATCCCGAAAAGATCAATAAAAGAACCGGAAATACCCGCAGAAATAGCCCGCTTTGAAGAAGCGCTTATTCAAACCCGCACAGAAATCCTTAAAATCCAAGAAAAAATAGAAAAAGAAATGGATTCAAAGCACGCAGAAATTTTCAGCGCGCATCTGTTGGTTCTTGAGGACAGGATGGTTATAGAGGAAGTTATATCGCGTATAAAAAAAGATAAGCTTGCTGTTGAGTATGTTTTTCTGGATGTCCTTAAAAACTACGCAAAGGTTTTTTCAAAAATAAAAGACCAGTATCTTAGAGAAAGGATTTCTGATGTAGAAGATGTAGGCAAGCGTGTGCTCAGAAATCTTATAGGTAAACGTAAAGATTTTTTGCTTGACGTTAAAGACAAAGTGATTGTGGTTGCGTATGACCTTTCGCCCAGCGATACGGCTTCTATGCACAGGAAAAATGTTTTAGGTTTTGTCACGGATATAGGCGGTAAGACATCTCATACAGCTATTATGGCAAAGTCTTTGGAAATTCCAGCAGTAGTAGGCCTTGAAAATATTACAAAGCGCGCCAAAAACGGTGATTTGCTTATAATTGACGGCGAAAAAGGCATAGTCATAATAAACCCTGACAGAAAAACCCAGGATAAATATTTAAGAAGAATAGAAAAAATACAAAAGAGCGGTGAAAACCTGCTTGTTTTAAAAGATTTACCCAGCGAGACCAAAGATGGCAGAAAGGTCGGGCTTGAAGCTAATATAGAATTTCCTAATGAGGTTGAGTCAGCGCTTGCGCACGGCGCGCACGGCATAGGTTTATATCGTTCTGAATTTCTTTATCTGGACAGAAAAAGCCTGCCAAATGAAGAAGAGCAGTATCAGGCGTATAAAAAAGTCGCAGAGGATACGAAGCCTGCCGAGGTTATTGTAAGGACAATGGATTTAGGCGGGGACAAATTTGTTTCCCACCTTGAGATCCCTTATGAGATGAATCCTTTTTTAGGATGGCGCGCTATAAGATTTTCGCTTGCGCGGCCTGAAATATTTAAAGTCCAGCTGAAGGCCATATTAAGGGCGTCTGCGCACGGAAAACTAAAGATAATGTATCCGATGATTTCAGGCATTGAGGAATTAAGGCAGGCAAATAAGATTCTTCATGAATGTAAAAAAGAATTGACTGCGAAAAATACAGCCTTTGACAAAAATATTGAAGTCGGGGTAATGATAGAAATACCGTCTGCGGCGATTACAGCAGATGCGTTAGCTAAAGAGGCCAGTTTTTTCAGTATAGGCACCAATGACCTGATTCAGTATGCTTTGGCAGTAGATAGGGTAAACGAAAAAATAGCCTATCTTTATGAGCCTACGCACCCCGGGGTATTGGGCCTTATCAAAATGATAATAGACGCAGGCCACAGAAATAATATATGGGTAGGCATGTGCGGAGAAATGGCAGGCGAGCCGCATTTGGCCATAATATTGTTAGGCCTTGGGCTTGATGAATTCAGCATGAGCCCTATTGCCATACCGCATATAAAAAGGATAATTCGTTCAGTAACATATGAAGATGCTAAAAAGATAGCGCAAAAAGCCCTGGAGTTTACGACTGCCAAAGAAATTGATGAATTTGCAAGGCAGCAGCTTAAAAAAATTGCTCCGGATTTTTTTGAATAAAATTAAGGAGAGAAAATGACGGATGTAAATGATATTAAAAAGATAACCAAAGCTGACAACGCGAACATGCTTCAGATACTGCTAGATTTGCCTGTCCAGTGCCAGCAGGCTATAGAAATCGCAGGCCGTTTTAAGGCTCCGCATAATTACAGACAGGCCTCTTTTAATAAGATATTATTTACAGGAATTGGCGGCTCTGCTATAGGAGCTGATATTGTTAAAACATTTGTGTCAGCTGAGATTAAAATACCTATTTTAGTAAATCGTAATTATGATATACCGGCATATGTTGACGATGAAACGCTTGTTTTTGCCTGTAGCTATTCAGGCGATACTGAAGAGACGCTTAGCGCATACAGCCAGATAAAAGAAAAGGGTGCTAAAATTATAGCAATAACATCAGGCGGGAAACTGCACGATTTAGCCCTGAAGGATGATTTTCCGTTTATATTGATTCCAAAAGGTATTCCTCCAAGGACAGCAGTTGGTTTTATGAGTATTATACCTTTGCTGGTGCTTTCGGATTTGAAATTAATCAAAAGCCAGGATGAAAGCTTGAAAGAAACCACCAAAGTTTTAAAAGGCCTTAAAACCAATGTTTTATCTCCTGAGATACCTGTATCTAAAAATATAGCAAAAGAGGTTGCTTCAAAGATTTTTAACAGATTTGTCATAATCTATGGAGCTGAAGATTTTTTGGGCGCAGTAGTGACAAGATGGCGCCAGGAATTAGAAGAAAATTCAAAGATTGTCTGCTCAAGCGCTGTATTGCCTGAAATGAACCACAATGAAATTACAGGCTGGGAAGACCCCATGCATATCTGTAAAGACGCGGCAGTAATATTTTTGCGCGATAAAGACGAGCATCCGCGCACAAGCCGCAGGATAGAAGTGACCGAGGAATTAATAGCAAAACGCACAAGCCATGTTATTGAAGTTGAATCAATTGGCAAATCATTGCTTGCCAGGACATTTTCCCTTATATATATAGGGACATTTGTAAGTTTTTATCTGGCGATTCTAAATGGCATTGATCCGTCTCCTGTGAATAACGTAACGTATCTAAAAAAGCAGTTGGCAAAAAACAACTGAAAATGAAAGCACTTTTACTCGCAGCCGGTTATGCAACGCGGCTTTACCCTTTAACCTTGGATAAGCCTAAAGCGCTTTTGCCAATCGGTTTAAAGCCCATTATTAATTATATAGCAGAGAACGTTAAGCGCACAGGAAAAATAGACGAGATTTTTGTAATAACCAATCACAAGTTTTACAGTCATTTTAAGGATTGGGCCATTAAGGCAATGGTGCCAGGCACACTGATTGGTGCCAGGCACCATTGCATTATAAAGGTGATAGATGATGGCACCCTGTCGAATGATGATAGGCTGGGCGCGATAGGCGACATAGCGTTTGCGATAAAGAAAGAAAATATAAAAGAAGATCTTCTGGTAATAGGCGCTGATAATATATTTGATTTTGAGCTTAAAGATTTGTTGAAATTCGCCGAATCAAAAAATAGCCCTAATTGCGTCGGGCTCTATGATTTGGCTGATACAGCGCTGGCTGCGAAATACGGAGTCGTTTCAATAGATAAATCAGGCAGTATAGTTGATTTTCAGGAAAAACCAAAACAACCCAAATCAACTTTAATCTCTACTTGTATTTATTATTTTCCTTCGGGGAAGCTGAATCTGTTTGAAAAATATTTGAATGGCCCTGGTAATCAAAAAGATGCGTCAGGAAATTATATAAAATGGCTTTCTGATAATGATTCGGCTTACGGTTTTGTTATAAGCGGCAGATGGTTTGATATTGGGGATATACAATCTTACAAGATAGCGGACAGTGAATTTACAAAAAAGTAAAACAGGAGGAAACAAATGACAGCGAAGAAAAGCGGTATATGCGAGAGTAAGTTTCTTTTTACTTCCGAAAGCGTGACAGAAGGGCATCCGGATAAGGTTTGCGACCAGGTTTCAGACAGCGTATTAGACGAGGTTTTAAGGCAGGACCCGACAGGCAGGGTTGCATGTGAGACATATGTAACCATGGGCCTTATTATAGTCGGAGGAGAAATATCGACAAATGCGTATGTTGATATTCATAAAGTCTGCAGAGACTTATTAATAAATGATATCGGCTACACGCATCCAAAATACGGTTTTGACGGCAATACATGCGCAATACTGAACGCGATAAATAAACAATCGCCTGATATAGCGCAGGGCGTTGATAAAGGCGGCGCAGGCGATCAGGGTATGATGATAGGCTATGCCTGTAGGGAGACAGAAGAGCTTATGCCTTTACCTATAATGCTTGCGCATAAATTATCTTTTCGTTTGGCGGAAGTCCGAAAGAAAAAAGAGCTCGGCTATCTTGGGCCTGACGGAAAATCGCAGGTAACGGTTGAATATCACGACGGGAAACCGAAAAAAGTAACGTCGGTAGTAATAGCAAGTCAGCACACTACAGAAGTTCTGGATAAGAGCGGTGAAAACATGTCAGATAAAGCAAGAAAAGAACTGATAGATGTTGTAGCCAAGCCTGTGTTAAAAGATTATATTGACAAAGACACAAAGTTTTATGTGAACGCGACCGGAAAATTTGTTATCGGCGGGCCGCAGTCTGATACAGGCATGACAGGCAGAAAAATTATAGTTGATACTTACGGCGGTTCGGTGTCGCACGGCGGTGGGGCGTTTAGCGGCAAAGACCCGACAAAGGTTGACCGTTCAGCCGCGTATATGGCAAGATATGTCGCAAAAAATATTGTAGCATCGGGCTTAGCTGACAGATGCATGATACAGCTTGCCTATGTTATAGGCGTGGCAGAGCCTGTTTCAATTATGGTAGACACATACTGCACCGGTAAAATTGCGCAGGATAAATTTGAGAAGATAATCAGGCAGAATTTTGACCTGACCCCAGGAGGCATAATAACCGAATTAAAACTGCGCAGGCCGGTATTTAAAAAGACAGCCGCGTATGGCCATTTTGGAAGAAGCGGCGATGGTTTTACATGGGAGAGGACAGACAAGGTTGAGGCATTACGGAGGTCAGCGTGAAATACGATATAAAAGATATAGGTTTGGCGAAAAAAGGCATGCTTAGGATAGAATGGGCAGCTCAAGAAATGCCTGTTCTGAAATTAATTAAGGATAGGTTCGCGAAAGAAAAACCTCTTAAAGGCGTTAAACTTACAGCATGCCTTCATGTTACAACAGAGACTGCGAATCTGGCAGATGTGCTGGTGGCAGGCGGCGCCCAGGTTAGCGTATGCGCGTCAAATCCTTTAAGCACTCAAGATGATGTTGCAGCAGCTATGGTTAGTTATTGGAAGATTCCGGTGTTTGCGATAAAAGGCGAAGATGCCAAGACTTATTACAGACATATTGAAGGCGCAGTAGCTCAGGGCCCGAATATAACAATGGATGACGGCGCTGATGTTATTTCAGTGATACATCAGAAGCGGCGCGAGCTGGCAAAAGATGTATTTGGCGGGACAGAGGAGACAACTACAGGCGTAATACGCCTTAAAAGTTTAGAGCGGCAGAACATGCTTATGTTTCCTATAGTCGCGGTTAATGATGCTAATACCAAGCATTTATTTGATAATCGTTATGGCACAGGCCAGTCAACTATAGACGGAGTTTTGCGCGCGACAAATATCTTATTAGCAGGGAAAAATCTTGTCGTATCCGGTTATGGCTGGTGTGGTAGAGGTGTAGCTATGCGCGGCGCAGGCATGGGTGCCAATGTTATAGTATGCGAGATAGACCCGTTAAAAGCGCTTGAAGCAGCTATGGATGGATACAGGGTTATGCCTATAGCTGAAGCTGCTAAAACAGGAGATATATTTATTACGCTTACAGGCGATATAAATGTTTTGCGCGTTGAGCATTTTAAAGTTATGAAAGACGGGGTTATCCTGGCGAATTCAGGCCATTTTAACGTTGAAATAGATATCCCTGCTTTAAGAAAAATGAGCAAGTCTGTGCGCCGAATCAGGGAATTTGTCGAAGAATTTACAATGCCTGATTCAAGAAAGATAAATTTACTGGGCGAAGGCAGGTTGATAAACTTGGCGGCAGCAGAGGGGCATCCGTCGTGTGTTATGGATATGAGCTTTGCAAATCAGGCGCTGTCAGCGGAATTCATAAAAAAGAATCATTTAAAATTAGAGAAAAAAGTTTACAGCGTCCCTGAAGACATAGACAAAGAAATAGCAAGATTAAAACTAAAAGCAATGGAAATTAAAATAGATACTTTAACCGCAGAGCAGAAAAAGTATCTGGAATCATGGGAAATGGGGACGTAAGAAGCACGAGGGTAGTAATATGCTAAAAAAAATAGCGGTTTTGACCAGCGGCGGGGATTCACCGGGAATGAATGCTTGTATACGCGCTGTTGTGCGCGCAGGCATATCAAAAGGCATAGAAGTTTTTGCTGTTATGCGCGGCTATGAGGGCCTTATTGACGCGGAAATAAAGCAGATGACTTTGCGCAGTGTCAGTAACATCATTACCCAGGGCGGCACCATATTAAAGACTTCGCGAAGTGAAAGGTTCCTTAAGAAAGAAATAAGGTTAAAGGCCATAGAAAATCTTGATAAACATGCGATAAATGGGCTTGTAGTAATAGGCGGGAACGGTTCTTTTACCGGCGCGCACATACTCCAGCAGGAATGGGCCGGAAATATTATTGGGGTGCCTGGCACTATAGATAATGACCTTGCAGGGACAGATTATACTTTAGGCGCTGATACAGCTGTCAATACAGCTCTTGACGCAATGGATAAAATACGCGATACAGTCCATAGTATGGAACGTATATTTGTTGTTGAGGTAATGGGAAGGCAAGAGGGTTTTATAGCAATAAGGGTTGGGCTTGCAGGCGGGGCTGAAGATGTGCTTGTGCCTGACACAGATTACACAATAGGCCAGATATGCGAAGATATAAAAGAAGGCAGAAAAAAAGGCAAAGTCAGCTGGATTGTTGTAGTTTCTGAAGGCGTTGCTACAGGCGGGGAAATCGCCAAGTTGATAAATGAAAAAACCGGTTTTGAGACAAGGTATGTGACATTGGGCCATATCCAGCGCGGAGGCACGCCTACTGCTTTTGACAGGATATTAGGCGCCCGCTTGGGCGCTGCGGCAGTAGAAGCGCTTATTAACGGACAAAGAGATAAAATGGTTGGCATAGAGGCAGATCAGATTGTTTCTGTGGATTTCATAAAGGCCTGCCAGCATTCGCCTAAAAAAATAGCATTGGATAGGGAACTATATCGCTTGACAAGGCTGCTTGCGACGTAGTAAGCTTAAAAAATAAGGGGCAAAAATGTCCAGCATAAAAATCGCGAAAGAAGTCCTTAATATAGAATCGGAGGCTGTTAAAGCGCTTATAAGCCGCCTGGATGAGAATTTTGACCGTGCCGTCGAGGCTATCTACCGCACAACAGGCCGTGTTGTTGTTATGGGTATGGGCAAGCCGGGGTTAGTAGGCCAAAAAATATCAGCAACGCTTGCCTCAACAGGCACTCCGAGTTTATCCCTTCATCCTGCTGAAGCAGTTCACGGCGACCTGGGCAAGGTAATAAAAGAAGATATAGTTATAGCTATTTCAAATTCCGGGGAAACCGATGAAGTTTTGCGCGTTTTGCCTATGATAAAAAAAATAGGCGCGAGATTAATAGCTTTTACAGGCAATACGAAATCAACGCTTGCAAAACACAGCGACATAATACTTGACGTCGGCGTAAAAAAAGAGGCATGCCCTATGAATCTGGCGCCCACGGCGTCTACTACGGCAACTCTTGCGATGGGCGATGCCTTAGCAGTAGCGCTTATAAAACGCAGAGGTTTTAAAGAATCTGATTACGCGTTTTTCCATCCCGGAGGCTCGCTTGGTAAAAAGCTTTTGCTTAAAGTTGAAGATATAATGCGTAAGGGCCTTGAAAATCCTATTGTAGACGAAGATACGCCTGTAAAAGATGTGCTTATCAAGATTACAGGAGTGCGCGCAGGCTCTGCGAGCGTAGTTGATAAAAAAGGAAAACTTATAGGTATATTCACAGACGGTGATTTAAGAAGGCATCTGGAGAGTGATGAAAATATCGCTATGCGTAAAATCAAGGATGTTATGACGCCTTCGCCCAAGTCAATTACAAAGGAAAAGCTGGCTGCAGAAGCGCTGCGTATATTAAAAGAAAACAGGATAGATGAAATTCCTGTTGTTGATGAAAAAAATAAGCCTGTAGGCTTGATAGATGTCCAGGATTTACTGAAGGCGGGGTTGGTGTAAGCATGCTATTGCAGGAACGCGCGAGTAAAATTTCCCTGGTTATAATGGATGTAGACGGCGTATTGACTGACGGCCGTATAATCTATGATAATTTCGGAGATGAACTTAAATTTTTTGATGTTCACGACGGCCTTGGTTTGGCGCTATTATCTTACGCGCATATAAAGACAGCCATAGTAACCGCGAAAAAATCAAAGATAGTAAAAAGGCGCGCTAAAGAGGCGAATATTACGCATTTATACATGAATGTAATAGATAAAGGCAAAATTTATTACCGTTTGCTTAAAAAATACAACCTTGGCCACGAAAATATCTGTTGTATAGGCGATGACATACTTGATGCGCCTATGATGAAAAAAGCGGGTTTTGCCGTAAGCGTTCCTAACGGGACAAGCGAGGTTAAGCAGATAGCGCATTACATAACACAGAGGCCTGGAGGAAGAGGCGCGGTGAGAGAAGTGGTAGATTTGATTTTAAAAAGCCAGCAGAAATACGAAGATATTACAAGGAGATGGCTTGGATGAAAGATATAGAGTTAATTCTGGAACGGCTTATAAAAACCGGCATGATGACCAAAGAACAGCTTACCAAAGCGCAGGAACGCGCTGTTATAAGCGGGGCATCTATAGATAAAGTCCTTGTTAAAGACGGAGTAATTTCAGAGGATGATTTGGCAAATACTATCGCTGATGAGCTTGGCCTGCCTTTCATGGATTTAAAAGATTATCTTATAGACGCTGATACAATAAAACTTGTCCCGGAAAAGATGGCGCGCGATAAAAATATAATCCCGTTGTTTAAAATAGGAAATACCCTTACTTTAGCGACCACGGACCCTAAGGATATAATGCTGCTTGATGAGGTGCGGCTTAAAACAGGAATGGATGTTGAGGCTGTATTGGCAACAGAAAGCTCCATACGTAATTCAATAGAGCAATTTTACGGTGTAACCGGGAGCATGGAGGAAGTGCTTGAATCTATAGATAAACAGAAACTTATTAGGCTTCCTGATAATGTAAGCGCTAAAGTGCTTGAAGACTTGGCGCAGGAAGCGCCGATAGTAAAATTTGTCAATCTGTTGATAATGGAAGCAGTCAAAAGCAGGGCTTCTGATATTCATGTAGAGCCGGAAGAGGATACGTTAAGGATTAGGTTCAGGATAGATGGTTTTATGCATGAGATTTCTTCTCCCGCGAAACATATGCAGTCAGCTATAATATCTAGGATAAAGGTTTTATCTAAAATGGATATAGCTGAGAAGCGCCTTCCGCAGGACGGCCAGCTTCAGATCCGCATAGAAAACAGAAATATAGATGTAAGGGTGGCGACTTTTCCTACAATACATGGGGAAAATGTTGTGTTAAGGATTCTGGATAAGGCAAATGTTGTTTTGGAGTTGTCGCAGCTTGGATTTGTTAAAGATACTTTGGTCAGGTTTAACGAACTGATAAAACATCCTAACGGAATTATCCTTGTAACAGGCCCGACAGGAAGCGGTAAAACAACCACTCTTTATGCAGCTATACAGACGATAAATTCCGAAGAAAGCAATATAATAACACTTGAAGACCCTGTTGAATACCACTTGCCGCGCATAAGGCAGTCGCAGATAAATCCAAAGGCAGGCGTTACGTTTGCCTCAGGTTTAAGATCTATATTGCGCCAGGACCCGGATGTTATAATGGTCGGAGAAATAAGAGACCTTGAAACTGCTGAAATAGCTGTTCAGGCAGCATTAACAGGGCATCTTGTTTTTTCAACACTTCATACCAATGATGCCTCAGGCACCATATCGCGCCTTTTGGATATGGGTGTTGAACCATTTTTGGTTTCAAGTTCTATAATCGGTATCTTAGCGCAGAGGCTTGTAAGGGCAGTGTGCCCGAAATGCAGAGAGCCCTATACTATGGCAGAAGACGGTAAAGAATATAATTATTATAGGAGTAAAGGCTGTGCTTATTGTAAGAAAACAGGTTATCATGGTAGATTAGGTATATTTGAATTATTAATTGTTGATGAGAAAATAAGAAAGCTTATTGCTGTCAAGGCTTCAAGTGAGGATATCAAGAGGGCTGCAGTGGCAGGCGGCATGAGGACATTAAGGGATGACGGCGTGCTTCGCGCTCGTGCTGGGTTGACTACCTTAGAAGAAGTTATACGAGTTACAGTTGAGCAAGAATAAAATTTATGGCAGCTAATGAAAAAGGCGCAGTCCTTATTCTGGTAATAGCGATAATTGTATTATCCGGTATTCTTATCTTCAGCAGTATTATGTTTGTCAGGGAAACGCTTGATTTTGCCCTGGTTAAAGAAAATCAGTTAAAGGCTATAAACGCAGCGCAGTGCGGAATATACAAAGCTGTAGAAGATTTTAAAAGGCTTGGAGTTTATAATTCTGCGTCAGATGCGCCTATTTGGGGCAATGAATATTATACTATTGGAGGCGGTTCAGGTTTTTTCCAAGTTAATACCAATAGTATGAAATTTATCAGCGATTTTAAAACTATTGATAATATCGGCCTTAACAATATTAATGGCGCAAGCAGTATAAGTATTACAAATGTTACCATAAGCTGGGCGCCTAATAATAGCGGAGAGCATCTTACAAAAGTCAGCATAGGCGGCACTTCCTGGATAGGTTCAGTTAACAGCGGGGTTCAGGTTCCTTTAAATTATACATTGGCTTCGAGTTCATCCGCGAATATGAGGATTCAATGGGATACAGCGGTAAATGCAAAGACAATAACTGCGTTATTTACATTTTCTGACGGCTCAACCGTTTTATTTGATATGTTGGCTAACGGCAAAACAACAGGAAACAGTTTTATAATAAAATCAACAGGCAAAGTAGTTTCTAATATAACTTGGAAGCGTACATTAACAGCTCAATATGACGCCGGATCAGGAAAGATTACTGCCTGGAATGAAACAAACAGCCATCTATAATAAAAGAGCCCTCACTTTAATAGAGCTGATATTAAGCATTGTCTTAATATCCATCCTTGTATTACCAATCGCAAAACTTTTTCAGCAGGCAGTAGAGACATTTAATTATTGCAGTAATAAAGCAATGGCAAATAATCTATTGCGTTATCAAATGTCTGTAATTAATAATCTTTCTTTTTCAGATTCCACCCTTGTGGACGGGTATAATGTTACTGCAAGCGATGACCAGGGATATGGTTTTAATATTAACCGCCAGGTAAATATTGTAGCAGGCACAAATAATGCCGTAAAAAGGGTTTTAGTCAGAATTTTAAAGCCTGTTACATCTGTGCCTATGGCTCAAACTGCGATATATTTAGGCCAGAATATTGCCTTTGGTCTGCCTAGCGGCGGCAGTACGCCTCCGGCAGGCAGCGCTCAATTTCTGTCGGTTTCAGGCGGCAGTATTAATTCAAGCAGTCTTCGCAACGTAACGTTGACAAATAACGATTCTCAATCCATTACTATTTCCGGGGTTACTGTTACATTCACAGGCCAGAACAATATAAAGTTTAGTTCTGTGGTTATGAATGGCGTGACGCGCTGGAATGCCGGAAAATTAACATCTCCGGCAACAGTTGATTTTACTGATAACGGAAAGCCTGATTTTACACTTAGCCCTTTAACAACTTATACTAACACAGCAGTTTTTAATTTTTCAAAGAATATTTCCAGTATATCTGTGATGTTTATTATGTCAGACGGAAGTCAGACAGGCGCATACAATTGGTGATGATAAAGGACGGTTATATTAAAGGCCACACGTTAGTTGAACTTGTCATAGTTATAGTTGCAGTGTCTGTAATGGCTGTAGGCGCGGTAGTATTTTTTATTCCTTTGGCAAATCTTTTCTTTGTATCGCCGCGGCAGGCAGCAGTAGAATATATAGGCCAGGATATCCTGGATATAATAATAGAAGGAGATAGTAAAGCAAAAGGCCTGAAGTTTTCAAAGGCTATATCAGCTGCGAGCGCAACGCAGATTACATATATAGACGCAGACGCTAAGACAGTTGTTATCAGGTGGGACCAGGCAACGCTAAAGTTTTACAGAAATATAAATTCTGCAGGCGAAGTTGTTGTGCCTAAGGTTTATACCGGTGGTACTAGAATTCAAGGGAAAACCACGGCAAATGTTATATTCAGATTTTTTGACGCATCAGGCGCGGAAATTTCCTCTCCAGTTGCAGCAGGCAGTTTACTTTCTGTCAAAAGGATAAAGATGGAAATATCTGTTTATACCGGCGGCGGCCTTATAAAAAATTTTGATGGGAAGGTTAATCTTACTACAGGCACAGAGATAAAGGTTTTTTCCTGAAAAAATGAAAAGCTTTACTTTAGTAGAATTAGTAATAGTAATTGCTGTTATAGGTATATTAACAGCTGTTTTGGCGCCGGCTTTTAGCAGTGTCTACGATAACATTAAAATGGAAGGCGCTTACAGGCAGCTTATGCAGGACATTCGTTATGTTCAGTATCTTGCAGTGGCAAGGCAGGTTCCGCATGGCATATCTTTTAATCCTTATGCCAATAGTTATTTTGCGTATAGGCAAACAACATCCAATACGATAAAAGACCCGGCTACGCAGAAGCAGTATATTGTTTCATATTCAACAGGGAAATTTTCAGGCATAGATTTAGTTAGCACAACTTTTGTTTTGCCTTTGGCCGATACCCTGGAGTTTACTTCATCAGGCGCGCCAGCAGGTTCTGGGTCTATTACAATAGTTTATAAGGGTATTACTAAGATTATTTCAGTAGAGGCAAATACAGGCAGGGTTCAATGAAAATTGATAAAACCTCTTTTAGTTTGGTTGAATTGATAATTATAATAGTGATAGCGGCTATAGCCATACCGGGTGTTGTGTTTATATTTCACGAAGTTTCCAGAAAAAGTGTTTATGATGAGGCAATGAGTTCTGCTGTTATGTTAGCAGAAGGCGAGCTTGAACGCGTAATACAGAAAAGTTTCTCAAGTATCACGGATGAAAATAGGGATAGCCCTGTGCCGTTCGGCGCTGGTTTTTCAGGGTATAACTGGCAGATAAGAGTAGACGCTGTGCCGTCTAACCTGGCGAGCGATTCCGGGATGCTGCAATATAAACAAGTAGAGTCGCGCGTGACAAACAATTTGATAGGCGATATCAGCTTAAAGACAGTGGTGACGAATAATTGATATGAATTCAAAATCTTTTACACTAATAGAAATAGTGATTACTATAGCGGTTTTAGGATGTATGTCATGGATGGGGGTTTCAGCCATGTTGTCAGGAATAGAATCCTGGTCTGTTTTTGCGCAACGCAAAGAATTGATAACTGACGGCAGGATGGCTATGGAGAGGATGCTACGGGAAATAAGAATGATTAAAGATACAACAAGTATTTTAACTGCAGGGGCAGCTACTTTTGAATTTGTGGATACAAATGATAATGACATAGTTTTTACTTTTAGCGCAGGGGCTATAACCAGGGCAGAAAACGGTACTACAAATACTTTATTGGGAAATGTTTCAAGCGTAACTTTTACTTATTATGATACTAATAATGCTGCTATTGCCTCGCCTGTAGTAAGCCCGTCAGCGACAAATATCAGAAGGGCAGAGATTCTTATTTCTATGTCTAAAGGCGAGAGCGGGATAGTTAACCTGAAATCTGATGTGCGGCCGAGAAATCTATAGAGGTGATAATAATGAATAAAAAAGGTATTTCAGTTATAGCTGTTGTTGCAGTAATGTTGGCCTTGTCATTGCTTGGCATTGTGGCTGTGGCTTTGTTGGGTTCGGTGAGCAGTTTAGGCGTTGATTATCTTAAAGCTCGGCAGGCTTTTTATATAGCAGAAGCAGGCAGGCATTGGTATCTGGAAAGCCTTCAATCAGATAATAATTGGAGCGATAATGCTACTACAGGAGATAGAGGGCCTAAAAATTTCGCAGGAGGCAGTTTTGTTATAACTGTATCAAACTGTATGGCAGATTCGATTACTGTTACATCTGCGGCTGTTGTGACAGGTTATGAAAGCCAATCAATACAAAGGGTTGTAAGCTGTGATGTAAGCAGAGGCCTGCCAACAGCTTTTAATTACGCTATTTATGTCGGAGGAAGCATACATACGCAAGGCGCTGAAGATTTTAGTGTAACCGGCCAGCAAAAAGAAGGCGTGTCAGATTTTCCGACTGTAAATTTTTCATATTATCAATCAATAGCGAATCACGTTGAAACAGGGGCATACACATTTTCGTCAGGCACATACACAGGGATATGGTATATTGACGGCAACGTAACGTTTGGCAGTGATGTAACGTTAAACGGCACTGTTATAGCAACAGGGAATATTGATATGAAGTCTCAAAGTAATATAACAATAACATCAACTTTGCCTTATCCGGCTTTGGTTTCAGACGGCAATTATGAATTTAATAATGCCCACAATATAAATATAACAGGGCTTGTTTTTGTAGGCGCTGATTTGAGCGGAAACCTTCTTACGCAAAAGGCAGAAGATATAACTTTTATAGGTTCTGTATTGGTGGCAGGTAATTTTAATGCGCAGAACAGCGAAGATATGAGTTTAATCTATAACACAGAAATAGCAAGCAATCCGCCTCCGGGATTTTCAGGGGGCAGCCAAAATATTATGATGTCAGGCTGGAAGGAGGTGCTTTAATTAATGCCTAGCTTCAGGTATAGAGTAAGAGATAAATACGCAAGGCCTTTAAGCGGTACTTTAGGAGGCGAGAATAAAGAGGCGGTCATAAATTATCTTAAAAAAATGGGCTATACGCCTATAAGCGTCGAGGAATATAACGAAAAATTTTCAGCAAGAGAACTTGTTCTTAGGTTTAAAAAAATAAAGCTTGAAGATTTGATAATGTTTACCAGGCAGTTGGTTACGCTTCAGGGCGCAGGCCTGCCGCTTTTAATGAGTTTGGCTGCGGTAAAAGACCAGACTGAAAGTACAATGCTTAAAAATGTAATATCCCAAATTTCGCTGGATGTAGAAGGAGGCTCAAGTTTTTCAGAGGCGCTTTCAAGGCATCCCAGGGTTTTTGACGATTTATATATTAACATGGTCAAGTCCGGCGAGATATCCGGGACATTGGATGAGGTGCTGGAACGCCTTGCGTCATTAAATGAATATCAGCTTGAGATTAATTCAAAAGTCAAGTCAGCCACAGTTTATCCGATAATAGTCCTCAGCACTCTTTTAGTAGCGTTTTTAGTTGTTATAACATTTGTGTTGCCGAGATTCGCGGATTTGTTTTCCCGTTTTAACGTGGACCTGCCGCTTCCTACAAAAATATTATTGGGTATTAATTTTGCCGTCAGGAATTATTGGTATTTATTTTTGGTTGGGCTGATTTTGGCGGCATTTCTATTTAGGAGTTATATAAATACGCGCCAGGGCAGGCTGAGGTGGGATGGCCTTAAGCTGAATTTTCCTGTTTTTGGGCCTGTTATTTTAAAGATATCAATGTCGCGGTTTGCGCGCGTTACGGCTTCATTAATAAAAAGCGGCATCCCGCTTTTACAGGTATTAGAAATGTCTTCAAAAACAACAGGAAATGTGGTAGTATCAAGAGCTATAGATAATATTAAAAAAGCAGTAAATGACGGAAAGCCTATGCATGAACCTATGAAAATAGATAAAATATTCCCTCCGATTGTTACGCAAATGGTTTCAGTCGGCGAGAGCGCGGGGAAGCTGGACCAGCTTCTTATGCGCGTTTCGGATTATTACGACAAGCAAGTGGAATACACCCTTAAAAACCTTACCACAGCTATAGAGCCGATACTTATATTTCTGCTCGGGGGCATGGTTTTAACTATGGCCTTGGCAATATTTATGCCGTTGTGGGATATAATACAGGTATTTAAAAAATGAAAAATAAAAAAATTATAGAAATGTTATTTTGGGTATTAGCGTTAACAGCAGTGCTTTTTATAAACATTTCGCCGCAGGCATTAAAGAATACAAACCCGGCATTCCTTGTGATATTTTTAGTCGCGCTTTTGGCAATACTGTCTACAAATTTTTTGCCAAAGCTGTCAGGAAGAAATAAAAAAATAATTTTTTCATTATTTGTTTATTCAGCGGTATTTTTTGCGCTGTTTTTATTTTTTAAAGGGTTTACTAATATACTTGTTTACGCGTATTTACCGGCGCTTATCGCTTTTACCATGGCGTTTATAGTTATAGTACAGCCAAAAGGTTCTATAACTACGCTTATAGCTGTATGTACTTTTTTGCTGGGAGAGGCCTTTTGGAATATACATATAGGCCAGGGCAATAAAGTGCTTTTTCCTCCGGCTTTTATAAGGGTTTATTCGTTGAGCTTGGTTGCCCTGTTCGGATATTTTTTATATAACAGGGAAATAAAAATGCAGGCAGAGATGGTTTTTCTGAATGAACGGCTTAAAAAACTCGACGCTGTAAAGTCAGAATTTGTAGCGAATGTTTCACATGAATTGCGCACGCCGCTTACATCAATAAAAAATGCGTGCACGATCCTCAGGAAAACAGTTTCACAGCCCCAGGCAAAAGAAATGCTTGATATAATTGATTCAAATGCTGACAGGCAGTCAAGGCTGGTGAATAACCTTCTTGACCTGGCAAAGATTGAAAAAGGCAACTTAAGGCCTGTGCGCACTTTAATTGATTTGGCTGTTTTGGCAAAACAAATAATCACTTCTTTAACAATGGCTGCCGATGCCAAAGGTATAACTATAGAATTTTTCACTGAACCTCGCCTGCCGGGTATTTATGTGTCAAGCGACCAGATGCTGGAGGTGTATTCTAATTTGATAGATAATGCCATAAAATATACGCCTAAAGGCGGCAACGTATCAATAAAGATACAAAAATACCAAGGCGGCATTAAATCTATGATAAGCGATACAGGAATCGGCATAAATGAAAAAGATATTCCGAAATTGTTTGACAGGTTTAGGCGCCTGGATGCAGTGGTGGAAAATCGCGGTAAAGGCGCAGGCCTTGGCCTTGCGATAGTAAAAGAAATAGTGGATGCGCACAGCGGAAAGATTTGGGTTGAAAGCATGCCGGGTAAAGGCAGTTGTTTTATTTTTACCCTGCCGGTTGGTTTAAGAAGAAGTGATTTATCTTAAGGGGAAATTTCAATGCATAAGAAGAAGAAAATAGCAATTGTTGACGATGAAATTGATATTTTAAAGACTATGAAAATATTTTTTGAAAGCGAGGGTTATGATGTAATAACCGCGGCTGATGGCGTCGAGGCATTGGACAAAATACGCAAAGAGAAGCCGGATTTAGTTATTTTGGATATAATGCTTCCAAAGGCTGATGGTTACAAAGTCTGCCGTATAATAAAATTTGATAAGAAATACAGGGCTATTCCTGTGATAATGTTTACTGCCAAGGCCCAGGAAGAAGATGAAAGAATGGGTAAAGAGGTTAGGGCAGACGCATATATAGTGAAACCATTTCAGCCTGATGTGCTTTTAACTAAGGTAAAAGAATTATTATATGAATACTGATGTTGGCGGCCTTGTGCAGTATTCAGCATTTTTTCCTTGCTTTTTTTAGGTATGATAGTAAAATAGAAACAAGAGATATTAAACTGTCAAAAAAAGGAGGTGCATGTATGAGAAAGGGTAAAAGAGCTTTTACTCTTATTGAGCTTGTCATGGTTATAGTAATTATAGGTATTTTAGCGGCTGTGGCAATACCTAAATTTGCAGGCCTGACAAATGACGCGAAGATAGCCGCAACAAAAGGCGCGTTAGGCGGCATGCGCGCTGCAGTGGCTATTGATTACGCTAGAAGCGCGTCATCAGGCACAGCCACATTCCCAAGCACCATCACCGCGGCTTTATTTGCTGACGGCAGAGTGCCAAAGAATGAGGTTACAGGTTCAGCTGTAGTATCAGGTGTTGCTGACACTGTAAATGGTTCAACAACAAGCGCAAACGGCTGGTGGTATGTAACAGGCGGTTCCAATGCAGGCCAGGTAGGCGCTTATGTAGATGGAACAGTAGCGACAAATAGCAGTGATTGGTAGAAGATTAGTTGACAGTTATTAGTTTTTAGTTGTTAGTTGGCTAGAGGGGGATGAAAATCCCCCTCTTTGCATATGTGAAATATAATATGAAAAAAAGATACGCTGAAATTATAATAGTTTCACTGGCGATGGTTGTTTTAATTGGATGGTTTTTTAAGGACGCGCTTTTTTCAGGGAAAATTTTCGTAGAGCGGGACCTCGGCCGTTATTATTATCCGTTAAGATTTTTTGCCGCGAACTGCGTTAAATCAGGCATATTCCCGCTTTGGAACCCATACTTATTCTGTGGTAATCCGCTTTTTGCTTCTCTGCAGTCCTGTGTTTTATATCCTTTAAGCGTAATTTATTATCTTGGCGATTTTGCAAAGATGTTCAATGTTTTTATAGTTGCGCATTTTTTTCTGGCAGGTATATTTACATACATATTTTTAAGGCAGATGCGCTATTCTGTTTTCGCGTCATTTTTATCAGGCGTTGGTTTTGCGCTTAGCGGGTATATGGTATCAGTAGTTAATTTGCTGACTACGCTTAGTTCTGTAACATGGTTTCCGCTTGCCGTGCTTTTTTATTACAGGATGATACGGAAAATCAGCAATCACAATGTCATCCTGAGGGAGACTGAAAGGCGACCGAAGGATCTAAAAGAGAGATTCTTCGCTTCGCTCAGAATGACATGTTTTTGGGATGCTGTTATGCTAGGCATTATTTTTACAATTATGTTTCTCGGCGGCGAGCCGTCTGTTTTATACATGACAGTGGGTTTGTTTTGTTTGGGCGCTGCGTATTTTACGATTGAAGGTTTTGTTGAACGTAGGGGCGTATTGCAATACGCCCCTACGTGTTATATAAAAGGCATGTTTCTGGCCATCATTGTGTTTTTTGTTTTGTCAGCCTTTCAGATTTTGCCGTTTATTGAATTCCTAAAAATATCAAGCAGGGATAAAACATCATATGAAATGGCATCTGTCTGGAATTTTCCGTTAAATGATTTTCCGGCTATAGTATGGCCATTTTTTCACGATGCGTATAAACTTTTTACAAATTATTGGGCGCGCCAGAGCTGGCTCGATAATTATTATATTGGTATTTTGATATTTGTGCTTTTTCTGGTTGCTGTTTTGTTTGACAAAACAAAGAAGTCGAGAGCGTTGTTTATATTAGGCTTGATAGGTTTTGCTGTTTCCCTTGGCAAGGATACCATTCTTTTTGGATTTATGCATAATTTTGTGCCTGGTTTTAAGATAATCCGCTACAGTGTCAGGTTCTTTTTTATTCCTACTTTCGCTATTTGCGTTTTGGCCGGCATTGGGCTTGATTATTATATGAATCATATCAAAACCGACGAGCGCCTCAGGCGCATGGCTAAGTTTATGCTTGTATTGGCTTTTCTTTTCAGCGTCGCGTTTTTTATATTGAATTTTAATTATGAAAGCTGCGTTAATTTTGTTAGATTAAAGGCAGAAAAGATAGCTTTAAGTTCTAATATGCCGGTTATTTATGTGCAAAATGCGATAAAAGCGCCGATATTTTTAAAATTTATAGAATCGGATATGATGAATTTAAAGCGCGCATTTTTACTGCTTTTATTTTTTGGCTTTATGTTTTTTATGGGTTCGAAAGAAAACCTGCGCACTAAGATATTTATTGTTCCGTTTCTCGCGTTTTTGGCAATATCTGATATTTTTCAGGTAAACGGCGGCTACAATCCGCTTTGTAACGCAAAAAAATTTACGTCACCATCGAGTAATATAGAGTATTTGACAAAAGAACAAAAAGGTAAACCGTTATTTAGAATAATCTGTTCGCCGCAGACGGTAAGAGAGCATTCTTATGTGCCTGAAGCGGATTTTCATAAAGCCCTTGAGGCATGTAAAGACAGGCTTATAACTAACAGGACTGCGGAATTCGGAATCTATGATGTTAATATGTATGGCTCTATGTACAATAAGAGAAATTCCAAATTTTTACGGTTGATTATGGAAAAGAAAACAAATAACCTGGAAAAATTCTTAGCGCTTTTAAACATAAGGTTTATAGCAAGTTCCAGTGTTCCTAAGTTGAATGTAGGGGCGAACGGCCGTTCGCCCATGCTTGCGAACAAAACCGACGCTGCGAATCTGTATGAGTTGGAAAAATATTTGCCGCGGGCGTTTCTGGTAAATAATGCCGTTGTCATTAAAGACGAAGAAAAAATACTTGATTATTTGCGCGATGATAATTTCCAGCCGGACAGAGAAATTGTCCTGGAGGAATATATTTCAATACCGTTGTGCGTGATGAGTGATGCGTCAAGCGAAGGAGACTTCTGGAATGCGGAAACAGTAAAAATCATTAATTATACCCCTAACAAGATTGAAATTGAAGTAAAGGTAGCCAATGAACCTAAATTTCTTGTTTTAAGCGATACCTATTATCCTGGTTGGCAGGCGTTAGTTGACGCTAAAAAACAAGAAGTCCTGCGCGCGGATTATATATTAAGAGCGGTTTATCTTAATCCTGGCGAACACAAGGTAAAATTTATATATAATCCATTTTCTTTCAGGTTGGGTATATTTATAACCTGCGCAGGGCTTATTATATTGACATTAATAGTGCTTTATAATATAATTATATTAAGAAAAACCCATCGAGCGTGACAAATATGCCTTACCTGAGCGAAAAAGATAAAAATAGCGGGCAGTTGAACCTGCTTGTAGCCATTTATAAGATATCACACAATATTAATTCTACTATAGGCCTTGATCAATGCCTAAAGGCTATATTAGATACTACTACAGATTTACTTGAAGTCGAAATGGCTTCAATAATGCTGATAAATAGGGCAAAAAATGAACTTTCTATCAGGTATGCCTGTGGTTTAAGCGAAAAAATCATAAAAGAGGCTAGGTCTATTTTAGGCCAAAAAGACCCAAAGGAAGTTGCGGCTTGGGTTGCACAGCGCGGCGAACCGCTTCTTATAGAAGACATAGAAAAAGACGGCAGATTTTTAAAACGAGGCGGTGATAAATACAGCACAAACAGCCTTTTGAGTGTCCCGCTTAAGGTTAAAGATGAGGTAATAGGGGTTATCAATGTAAATAACAAAAAACTCGGAGGTGTTTTTACTCAACAGGACCTCGATATATTGATGACGTTGGCAAATGAGGTGGCGATAGCTATACAAAATAACAGGCTTTATGAGGAATTATTATCTGCTAATGAGCGTTTAAAAGAGTTAGATCAGCTTAAATCGGATTTTGTCGCCAGTGTATCTCACGAATTAAATACTCCGCTTGCTACCAGTAAATATCTTTTATCTATTGTGGAAAAAGGCATTGCCGGCAATGTTACGCCGAAGCAGAAAGAATATCTGGGGTTGATCCAAAATAATATAGACCGGCTTACGCGTTTAATAGATAATTTATTGAATCTTTCGCGCATAGAATCAGGGAGATTTGAATTAAGAAGAGAACAGCTTGATATAGCGGGGTTGATTAAAGAAGCAATAGAGCCTTTTAAAGCCAGCGCGCAAGCCAAAACAGTATCGTTAAAGGCCGCGATAGCAAGCCGTTTGCCTAAAGTCTATATTGACAAAGACAGGGCAATGCAGGTGTTGACTAATCTTTTGGATAATGCGATAAAATTTACTCCTGAGGGCGGCAGGATCGTGATTTCCGCGGAGATTTTTAAGCCCCAGCCGTCATTTTTAAATGCAGGCCTGGATTTTGTGCAGGTGTGTGTCTCTGATTCAGGCGCTGGTATTTCGCCTGAAGATATAGATAAATTATTTGTGAAGTTTCAGCGGGTGTCAAATAAACTTCAAGGCGAGAAAATAAAAGGCACAGGCCTTGGCTTGGCTATCACTAAGGAAATCGTAGACGCGCATTCAGGCAAGATATGGATAGAGTCCGAGCTTGGCGCAGGTTCCAAATTTTTCTTTACAATGCCAGTTTATAACGAGGAATATTTTTTTAAAGAATATTTCATTAAACAAATATCCAAAGCTTCTGATGCTAAAACCAATGTTTCTCTGTTGGCATTTGACTTAGCGGGAATAATGGGGCTTAAAGAGAGGCTAAGCCATGAGCAGTTGATTTCTGTTTTGGATGAAATATGTAAACTGGCAAAAAATAATATCCGCAGGCCTGTTGATTTAGTTACAGAATTTAAGAATGAGGGCAGGATATTGGTTATTGCAGAGGTTGACCGTGCTGGTTCAGCTGTTCTAATTGACAGGGTAGTTAAAGATGTAAAACTGCATAAAATAAAAGACAAATCCGGCAGGCAGGTAAACGTCGCGGTCAGGGCCGTATCTTTAACATTTCCTGAAGACGGCGTAACAGCCGAAGAGTTAATAGACAAGCTTTACACGGCATTGGAGAAAAATAATGGGAAATAAAAAAATATTAATAGTAGAAGATGAAAAAGATTTTATTACTGCCATAAAGGCGCTTCTTGAAGCGCAGGGTTATGGAGTATCAATTGCAAATGACGGGATGCAAGGCCTTAAAAAAGCCAGGTCAGAGGCCTTTGATCTTATTGTTATGGATGTAATGATGCCTAAAATGGATGGATATAAGCTTTGCCGCATGCTTAAATTTGACGATAAATATAAGTCAGTGCCTATGATTATGCTTACGGCAAGGGCGCAGGAAGAGGACAGGGTTACAGGCCAGGAATGCGGAGCTGATGCGTATATACTTAAATCTCAGAATCCGGACATCCTTCTTGATAAAGTGAAAGAATTACTCGGAAAATGATGCAATTCCCGGATTTTCTATCTAAAAGGCAATATGATGTGCTTGGTATAGATATAGGCATGTCATCAATAAAATTTGCCTGGGTGCGTAAGTCAGGCGCGTCAGGCGAGGTTAAGGCCACTGCTATAAAAACAGTGCCACGTTTAGACTCCGGCGCTTTCGTTGACGCTAATACAGAATTTGTATCAGGGATTATAAAATCCGCAGTTAAAGAGCTTAATTTCCCAGGCAAAAAGGTTTATCTTAATGTAAGTGGGCCTAATTTGTATATACGCAGAATATCTATAGTATCAATGCCAAAGGAAGATTTAATAGAAGCGGTTAAATGGACTATAAAAGACCAGATCCCAGTGGAGCTTGACAGGGTAATATTAGATTATCAGATTATAGGAGAATCCAAGGATTCAAAAGGCACTAATCATATAAATATACTGGTTGCGATAGCTGATAAAGGGTTTATTTTTGACTGTGTAAATATTATCGCGCAATCAAACCTGAATCTTATGGGTATAACTATGTTTCCGTTTGCAGTCAGCGCCTTTAATCCGCAATCCGCGCTTATGGCTGTATTAGATATAGGAGCGTATAAAGCAGAATTTATACTGCTAAACGGATCAAAGCCGCAATTTTCCAGGGTATTGCCAGGGTCAGGAAATGATTTTACAAAGGCAATGATAGGCGTCCTGGTTTCAGACCGCGGAAAATTTGAATTATCATACGATGAAGCCGAGCGGCTTAAATTGCAGATAGGTATTCCGCAAGAAGATTCGCCGTCAATAAAGCCGGAGATTTCCAATGCGCAGTTTATATCTATGCTCAGGCCTGTTATTGAAAGGCTTGAAAATGAATTAAGGCGTTCGCTGGAATATTGCAATACTCAACTAGGGCTTTATACAACTAAAAAAATACATCTTACCGGGGGAGCGTCTTTGCTAAAAAATCTGGATAAGACGCTTACAAAGGATCTTGGCCTTGAGCTTGTTTATTTAAAGAATAAAGAATCAGTATCTTTTGACGCGGCTATAGCTGCTGCCATGGATGAATCATCATGCATAAATATAATTCCTACGGAAGTCAAAGAGGCAAGGGCGCGTAAGATACAAAATATTTACCTTAGGATGGTAAGTATTATTTCTTTCTGCGTATTATTAGTGTCTTACATGTTTATGAACGCGCAGATATATAATCTTAATAAACAGATCAGCCAGGCAAACGCAAATTATAACGCTATGCAGGAAGTGCTGGTTTTAAAAGATAAGATAGACAAAAAGAAATCTGTTTTATCGCAGATAAGCCCCAGCCGTTTCAGCAGCGCAACAGCGCTAAAGGCTTTAAGCAAATCAATTCCTGCATCTATTGAGCTGGATATTTTCGGAAGAGATTTAAATTCTGATATACATATAAAAGGTTCTGTAGCCAGTTTTCGGCCTGAAACTATACTTGCGGATTTTACAAAGAAAATGCAGGATACGAATGTTTTCGGAAAAATAAAGATAGTTTCCCTGCAGAAAGACATCAGGCAGGCCTCTATGTCTAATTTTACGATTTATTGCGAGGTTTCTGAGAAATAAAATGCCGATAAAATTTTTAATAACAAAAAGGCAGCAGAATATTCTGTATATGTTTGGGATAGTCGCATTGACTATAATAATTGTTTTTATTTTTATTTACGCGCCTAAAGAAACCCAGGTGAAAAAATTAAAAGTTCAGTTTAAATCGCTGGAAGAATCTTTGACTAATATACATTCTATTGTAGGCATAAAAGAGGATTTGGGCAAGGGTATATTAAGGCTAAGGTCTGATGCAGCCGATACAGAAGCAAAATTTGTCAGGCCGGATAATATAGGGGAGCTTTTGCAGATGCTTTCTGCAGAGGCGAGAAGCCGTGATATAGAAGTTGTTTCAACGCAACCATCTGAATTTAGTACTTGCTATGCCAAGGCAAAGGGAAGCGCGCTGCAATTTGACGGTTTTGAGTGCAATAAAATAAGCATAGAGATGAATGTTGTGGGCAGTTACAGGTCTTTAATAGATTACATGGACACATTAGAAAATAAGCAGACTTTACAGCTCGTAGTCGAGAGATTTAACATAGAAAGGCAGGATAATCCAAGCCGTTTAAGGGCCTATATAGTTATAAACGCCTTTGCGCTCCTGCCGGTTAAGGCTAGCCAATAATTATGGACAAGAAAAAAATACAACTTATAATAACCGGCGGTTTGATATTAGTTTTTTTGCTTATTTCTGTTGATTCGGCAAAGACCATAGCGAAAAAAAAGCAGTTAGCCTCCGGATATGAGGTTTTAAAATCAGAGGCAACTGTTGGCACGCCTGCGTTGATACAGCAAAAAATTATCAAAAATATTGAAAATGTCGTGGAAGAAAGCTTGGTAAATGTAATAGGCAGGGACCCGTTTAAACGCCAGAGCGCAGCTGAAGATATTATGTTTGATAAAAAGAAAAATATTGAAGGTATAGACGGAGTAATACTTACAGGCATAGCATACAATAAGCAGAGCGCCGAGGCCGGATATTGTATAATAAACGGCGAAATGCTTAAACTTAAAGATAAAATAGGCGATTTTATGGTAACGGACATAAAAGAAAATCAAGTTAATTTGCTAAACGAAAAAGAACAAAAGGAATACAAGCTTAAGCTTTGGGAAGATTAATAAAACGATTTCTTATATATATATCGGTAAGGATAGCCGCGTTTTTTCTGTTAATCTTGCCTGTTAAGATAGCGGTATTTTTAGGCGCTAAAGCAGGAATTTTATATTTTTATTTGTCAGCTAAAAACAGGCAGCAAGTGATTGAAAATCTGAATTTGGCTTATGGCAGGCAAAAGACTGAGGCAGAGATTTTTGAAATAGCCAAAAAAGTTTTTGTGAATTTAGGCAAAAACGCAGCAGAATTTGTAAGTCTGCCAAAGATAAATAAGTCAAACATAGATAGATTTATCAAGGTTTACGGCCTTGAAAAGATAGACAAAGTGTTGCAGGCTAAAAAGGGCGCGATAATATTATCCTGCCATTTAGGCAATTGGGAATTGTCCGCCGCTTATTTTGGCTTAAAGGGTTATCCTTCCAATGCTATAGTTAGGCCGTTAAGGTATGAGAGATTTGACAGGCTCGTAAACAGCTTGAGGGTTTCCAAAGGCGTTAATGTGCTTGGCAGGGATAATTCATTTAAGAAGATAGTAAGCCTTTTAAAGTCGAATCAAATTGTCGGAATTTTGCCCGATCAGGATATAGACAGTATTGACGGCGTATTTGTAAATTTTTTTAACAAACCTGCTTATACGCCAATAGGTCTAGTATTACTGGCAATGGCAAGTGGTTCACCTATAATGCCCATATTTTGCGTAAGGCAAAACGGTGCTCATAAGTTAATAGTAGAAGACCCTATAGAGTTAGAGCTTACTGGCAACAAAGAAAAAGATATATTTGTTAATACGCAGAAGTGGACTGATTTGGTGGAGAAGTATATCAGGCAGTATCCTGAGCAGTGGGTATGGATTCATAAAAGATGGAAAACACAGCCAAAATAAAGATTGTTTTTTTTGCAATTCTCGTGATTTTTTTAAGCGGGTGTTCGCAGGAAGGCAAGCATAATAAAACGGAAAGCGAAGTAAATAATATTGAGCAAAATGTGACACAAAAGGTAAATACGTTTACGCTTTCAAATGTCGGGGATGATGGAGAGTCAAATTGGCAGCTTGAGGGCGAATCAGCTGATATCGCTGATAATGATATTAACCTTACAAATGTGCTGGTGAAATCTCAATCTAAAGATGCCAATGTTACAATGAAGGCAAAAAAAGGCCTTATAAAAAAGAACGAGGATAAGGGCGAGTTTAAGGATGATGTTGTGCTGGTTTATGACGACGGGACAACTATGAACACAGACGCCATTGATTGGTCTTTTAAAAAGCAGACAGCTAACGCCAAAGGCCCTGTGCTTGTAAAAAGCGGCGGCTTAGAAACAAAGGCAGATGGCGCTTGCCTTAAAAAAGGCGTTAACGAAATACGTTTGGACAGAAATATCCTGATGAAAACAGATTCCGGGACAATAATAAAATGTTCCGGGCCTTTGATGCTTGATTACAAAAAAAATATTGCCGTATTTAATAAAGATGTAGAGATAACTAACCAAAAAGGCAACATGAAAAGCAAAAAGATGGTTGTGTTTTTTGACCCTGAAAAAAAAGAGGTTTCAAAAGTCGAGGCAAGCGGCAATGTGCGGCTTGTAAGGGGCAAAAGTATTTCTATGAGCGACAGGGCGCTGTATTTCGCTAAAGAGGGAAGGGCCGTTCTTACAGGTAACCCTATAGTGTTTGTTGATTCCGAAGAGGCGCGCGCCGCGACAAAGGAGCAAAATGCATCTCTTAAAAACTGAAAGCCTTAAAAAAACCTATAATAACAGGAAAATAGTTGATGGTGTGTCTATAGCTGTCAGCAGGGGAGAGATAGTCGGGCTTTTGGGGCCTAATGGCGCAGGCAAGACTACTACATTCTATATGGTGGTGGGCCTTGTAAGGCCTGACAGTGGTAAGGTTATTTTTGATGATAAGGATATATCAAAGCTTCCTATGTACCGCAGGGCGCGTTTAGGCCTAGGGTATCTTTCTCAGGAAGCTTCAATATTCAGAAGGCTTACAGTGGAAGAAAATATAATGGCGATTTTAGAAACTTTAAAATTGTCCAGAGAGCAAAGGAAAAAAAGGCTTTCGGAATTACTCAGAGACCTTAGGATTTCGCATTTGGCTAAAAACATAGCCGCTACTTTATCAGGCGGCGAAAGAAGGCGCCTTGAAATAACAAGGGCGCTGGTGACAAATCCGACGTTCATAATGCTGGACGAGCCTTTTAGCGGCATAGACCCTATAGCGGTTTCAGACATACAAGAAATTTTAAAGGATTTAAGAGAGAAGGGCATCGGGGTGTTGTTGACAGACCACAATGTAAGAGAGACGCTTTCGATAACTGACCGCGCCTATATAATGGATGAGGGCAGGATTCTTATCTCAGGCACAGCAGAGGAATTGATAAAAGACCCGAAAGCAAGGCAGATTTATTTGGGTGAAAAGTTTAGGATGTGAGGAGGGAGTATGCAGGTATCTATTACAACAAGGCATTTTGAAGCAGATGAGCAAATGAAGATTTATCTGAACGAAAAACTTGAAAAATTACAGAAATATTTTTCAAAGATTGTATCTGTAAGGGCAATTCTTATAAAAGAAAATTACAGATATATTGCAGAGGTTACGTTGAGCGCAAAGAATATGCAGCTTGCGGCAAAGGAGGAGGCAGAGGATATACATTCTGCTGTTGATTTGGTGTTGCATAAGTTAGAAAAACAGCTTTTAAAAACAAGGGATAAGGTTAAGGAGCATAAAGGCCGTAAATTAGCAGAAAATATGAAAGATGAGGTAGAATAAGAAAACATGAAGATTAAACATGATACAAAACAACTACAAGCGTGTAAAAGGCTTTTAAAAATAGAGGTCGAGACAAGCCAGATCGCGCTTATTTATGAAGAGGTTTATAGGGAAATACAGAAAGAGGCTGCTATAGCCGGATTTAGAAAGGGTAATGCCCCTTTGGATTTAATAAAGAAAAATTACGCGGACTATGCCAAGAAAAGGGTTTTAGAACTGGCTGTAGAAGATTCTTACCGCGAAGCTATGAAGGCTGAAGGGTTTCTTCCTGTGGGTTCGCCTGCCATAGAAAATGTCAAGTTTCCTGAAGGCGGAGCCCTTAACTATGAGGCTGTTATAGAGATAAGGCCTAAGGTTGAGCTTAAAGATTATAAGGGTTTAAAGATAAAGAGGAAACCAGATACGATAAAAGAAGAAGATGCTGATAAAGCGCTTGATAATCTGCGCCAGATAGGAGCGCAATATAAGGCCGTGCCTGCCAGGCCTGTAAAAGAAGGCGATTATATATCATGTGATATGGAATGGATAGTGGAAGGCAAAACTATAGAAAAAAAAGAAAAAGTTTTAGTGCCGTTAGAAAAAAAGACATTGACACCGGATTTATTTAATGGTATTTTAAATAGCAATGTCGGCGAGAAAAAATCTATATCCATGAACCTGGATAAAAATTTTCCCAAGCCTGAATTCGTCGGCAAAACCGCTATTTTGGAAATACTCATACACGAGATAAAAGAAAAAGAGCTTCCTGCCTTAGACGATGAGTTCGCGAAGGACCTCGGAATAACAGAAGGCATAGATGTTTTAAGGCAAAAGATAAAAGAGCGGCTTAAGGTTGAAAAACAGGAGGCTGTGCGCCTTGACATGCAAGACCAGGCGATAGCTCAATTACTTCAGTCGCATTCGTTTGATTTGCCGCAGTCTTTAGTAGACGGCGAATTCAACAATCTGGTTCATGAATCAAAACATAAATTGCTGGATCAGGGATACAACGAAAAGCAGGCAGAGGAGATTTTTGAAAAAGAAAAAGACAAGCTGGCAAAGAATTTAAAACCGCATGCAGAAAGCCAGGTAAAAACATTTTTTATCCTTGAAGAAATAGCTGAAAAAGAAAGCCTATCTGCCACAGAAGAAGAATTAAGCAATTTTATAGATGCCCTTGCCGAAAGGCAGGGCGCTAAGGATAAAGCAGCTTTTAGGCGCCAGCTGGAAAAAGACGAGAGGATAAACAGCCTGCATTGGCAGTTGACTGAAGCAAAGGTGATTCAATTTTTGTTAGATAATGCAAAGATAGAGGATGAAACAATAGGAGGAGAACATGTCTAATTCGCAAATATTGGTTCCTATGGTGGTAGAACAGACGTCAAGGGGCGAGCGGGCGTATGATATTTACTCAAGGCTGTTAAAAGACCGGATTATTTTTATAGGCAATGTTGTAGAAGACAACATGGCAAATCTTATCATAGCGCAGTTATTGTTTCTGCAGATGGAAGATGCCGAGAAGGACATCAGCGTTTATATAAATTCTCCCGGCGGCGTTGTGACAAGCGGTTTGGCTATATATGATACCATGCAGTTTGTAAAGCCTGATGTATGCACATATTGTTTAGGCCAGGCTACTTCAATGGGCGCTGTGCTTTTGTGCGCCGGCGCGAAAGGAAAACGATACGCGCTGCCAAACGCGAGGGTAATGATTCATCAGCCGTGGGGAGGTGTTCAGGGAGCAGCGGCAGATATTTCCATACAGACAAAAGAAATACTGAATATGAGAGATAAATTGAATAGTATAATAGCAAAACACACAGGCCAGACAGTAGAAAAAATAACCAAAGATACCGACAGAGATTATTTTCTATCAGCCGAAGAGGCAAAAAAGTACGGTATTGTAGACGAAGTAATAGATGAAATTGGAAAGGGAAAGAAGAAATGAAAAAGTTATATTTAATGACCCCAGGGCCTACACCGGTTCCTGAGCAGATAATGCTGGAAATGGCGAAGCCTATAATTCACCACCGGACTTCGCAGTTTCAGGATGTAATAAAACAGGTGGAAGAAGATTTAAAGTATGTTTTTCAGACAAAAAACGAAGTTTTGATTTTTGCCGCATCAGGAACCGGCGCAATGGAGGCTTCTGTGGCCAATCTGCTTTCGCCTGGAGATACGGCTATATGTGTGCGCGGCGGAAAATTCGGCGAACGCTGGACAGAGATTTGCCAAGCCTATGGCATAAAACCGGTTAATATAGACGTAGAATGGGGCAAGGCAGTTGACCCTAAAATAATAGAAGCCGCGTTAAAAAAAGATCTTAATGTAAAGGCAGTGTTTGTTACTTTGTGCGAAACATCTACAGGCGTTGAGATAGATACTAAATCAATAGCAGCGGTTGTAGCAAAGACAAAAGCTGTTTTAGTGGTTGACGCTATAAGCGGGCTTGGCGCATGCGAGCTAAAGACAGATGAATGGGGAGTTGATGTTGTTGTAACAGGTTCGCAAAAGGGCCTGATGATTCCGCCTGGTCTGGCTTTTGTAAGCGTTAGCCCTAAGGCATGGGAATTTGTAAAAACCAGCAAGTCTCCTAAGTACTATTTTGATTTTATTGCCTCTAAAAAGGCGCTTGAGAAAACAGATACTCCTTACACGCCTGCCATTACCCTTATGATAGGTTTGGCAAAGGCGCTTAAGATGATGAGAGAAGAGACTATTGAGGCAGTTTTAGCAAGGCATCAAAAATTAGCAAGGGCAACGCGCGCCGCAATAGTTGCAATGGGCCTGGAATTATTTGCCCCTACAGCTCCGAGCGCGGCAGTAACGCCTGTTAAAGCTCCTGCTGGCATTGACGGCGAGCAGATCGTGAAAGTGCTTAAATCAAAGTATGGCATATGGGTTGCCGGAGGCCAGGCAGAATTAAAAGGCAAAGTTTTCAGGATCGCTCATTTAGGATATATGGCAGATACAGATGTTTTGATGACTATAAGCGCCCTTGAAATGGTATTGGTTGAATTAGGAGTGAAGGTAAACCAAGGCGCAGGTATAGCCGCGGCGCAAAAAGAATTAATGAAGAAATAAATAAGGAGAACCCCCGATGTATAAAATTTTAGTAAGCGACCCCCTGGCAAAAGAGGGGATTGCGATATTAAAACAGGAAAAAGAATTTCAGGTGGACGAAAAGCAAAAATTGCCTCCTGATGAATTAAAAAAGATCATCAAAGATTATGACGCAATTGTTGTTAGAAGTGAAACAAAACTTGTAAAAGATATAATTGCCTGCGCGGATAAATTAAAGGTGATAGGCCGCGCCGGTGTAGGCGTTGATAATGTAGATGTAGAGGCTGCCAGCAAGAAAGGTATTATTGTGATGAACACCCCTGGCGGCAATACTACATCTACCGCAGAGCAGACTATGACGCTTTTGTTAGGAATGGCAAGAAATCTGCCTCAGTCATATTGCTCTCTTAAAAGCGGCGTATGGGAAAGAAAAAAATTCACAGGCACAGAAGTCTTCGGAAAAACTCTTGGTATAGTCGGCTTGGGCAGGATAGGCACAGAGGTTGCCAAACGTTCTAATGCGTTTGGAATGAAAGTTATTGCTTATGACCCATATCTGTCAAAAGAAAAAGCAGAGCAGTTAAATATAGAGCTGGTCGTGCTGGATAGCCTTTTTAAGCAGGCGGATTTTATAACAGTGCATACTCCTATGACTGAGGAAACAAAACATCTTATCAGCGATAAGCAATTCGCGATGATGAAAACAGGCGTGCGTGTTATAAACTGCGCAAGAGGGGGAATTATAGACGAGGCGGCGCTGGTGCGCGCTATTGAATCTAAAAAAGTCGCTTCTGCGGCGCTTGATGTATATGAAAAAGAGCCTCCTGATATGAATAATCCGTTGTTTAAACTGGACAATGTGGTTACTGCGCCTCATCTGGGCGCGTCTACGGAAGAAGCGCAGTTAAATGTTTCTATTGAAATAGCCAGGCAGGTTGCAGACGCGCTGTTAGGCCGCGGTATAAAAAATGCGGTGAATGTGCCGTCTCTTGATTCTGAGACTTTAAAGATACTAGAGCCTTATATAAATTTGGGAGAAAAAATCGGCGCTATTCAAGCGCAAATAGCAGCAGGGCCTGTTGTGCAGGTTAAGATACGTTACAGAGGCGACATAATAAACCAGAATGTCCAGCCTGTTACAATAGCTATAGTAAAAGGCCTTTTGACTCCTGTGCTCGGCGAGACAGTAAATACCGTGAACGCTTTATCTATAGCAAAAGAGCGCGGTATTTCGGTTGTTGAATCAAAATTCGCGGAGATTGAGGATTTTGCGAATCTTATAAGCGTTGTGGTTAAGACTGATGCAGGACAGCATGAGATCTGCGGCACATTGTTCTTGAAGCGCGACTCAAGGATTGTAAAAATTGATAATTACTACGTTGAAGTCATACCGAGCGGCTATATGTTATTTATTACAAACCTGGATATGCCGGGTATAGTTGGGCATATAGGCACTGTGCTTGGTAAAAATAATATAAATATCGCGGGCATGACTTTTGGCCGTGAAAAGCAGGGCGGGAACGCAGTGACAGTTCTTAATGTTGACGCTCATGTTTCACCGAAGGTGCTTGAGGAATTGAAGAAGTCAAAAGATATAAAAGACGCAAAACTTGTAAAACTGTAACTTGACAAAAGTGACATTGTCAAAAATGTAAAGTTAGGAGGAAATTAAAATATATGGCAACAAAATCAAAAAAGAAAAAGGCAAATAAAATTTATTTAGTAGATGTTACAAATAGAGACGGGGTGCAGACCGCAAGGCTGGGTTTGGCTAAATTGCAGAAGACCATGATAAATATTTATCTTAATCAAATGGGTGTTTATAGAAGTGAGTTCGGTTTTCCTGTTACCAGGCACGAAACAAATTATTTAAACGCCAATGTTGAATTATCCAAGATAGGGTATTTGGCGCCTATAAAATTGAGCGGCTGGGTGCGCGCTATAACTCAAGATGTTGATATAGCTACTACGCGCACAAGCGTAGAGCATCTAAATCTTTCTATTTCAACCAGCAATCAGATGCTGGAAAATAAATTTATGGGCAAAAGCTCAAAAGACGATATCATAAAGATGATGGCAGAGGCTGTTGACTTGGCAAAGAAGCGCGGCTTAAAGCTTGTCGGTGTTAATGCTGAAGACGCGTCAAGGACAGAGGACGAGTTTCTTGTGAAGTTTGCAAAGGCAGCCAAAGACCACGGGGCAAGCACATTCAGGTATTGCGATACGCTGGGTTACGATACGCCTTTTACTATTTACAAAAAGATTAAAAATATAGCTGATAAGGTCGGCATAGATATTGAATTGCATTGCCATAATGACCTGGGTATGGTTGTGGCAAATAGTATTGTCGGCGCGATGGCTGCTATAGACGGCGGCGTTGATGCGTATATCAATACAACTGTAAATGCTATGGGCGAGCGCGCTGGAAATGCGGACCTTGTAAGCGTTATACTTGCAATAAAATACGGCAGCGGGATGGAAAAATATGTATTGGATGAGAATGTAAAGCTTGATATGGCATGGAAAATAGCGAAGTACGCTTCTTACGCGTTCGGCGTTCCTATACCGATAAACCAGCCAGGCGTAGGCGCGAATGCCTTTGCTCATGAATCCGGGATACATGCAGACGGCGCGCTTAAAGACAGAAGAAATTACGAGCTGTATGATTATGAAGTTTTAGGCAGAGGCGAGCCTGAACTTATAGAAACAGGCCGTCAGATAGTTGCTGGAGAATATAGCGGTATAAAAGGTTTTAGGAATGTTTATGACAAACTTGAAGTAAAATTCAAAGATGATAAAGAAGCAACCGAGATTTTAGAGCTTGTGCGCTATGGAAATGTGCATACACAGAAACCGTTGACTCATAACGAGCTTGTGTTTATAGCTAAATATCCGCAGATAGCAAAGAAGATTTTTACAATGAATCCATGAATACAATATTAGTTGGTACGCAGTGGGGCGATGAAGGCAAGGGTAAGATTATAGATATGATTACCCAGGATGTTGATTTTGTTGTCAGGTATCAAGGCGGCAATAATGCCGGCCATACGGTTGTTGTTGATGACAAACAGTTTATTTTGCATCTTGTCCCGTCAGGGATACTTCATAAAGATAAAATATGTGTTATAGGAAACGGCGTTGTGGTTGATCCGGAGGTCCTTATAGATGAAATAAAAGGCCTTAGGAAAAAAGGCATTACAATAGACAGCAATCTTTTAATCAGCGACCAGGCGCACCTTATATTTCCGTACCACAGGATGATGGATAAAGTCCGTGAGGCGAAAAAAGGCAAAGGCAAAATAGGCACAACAGGCCGGGGCATAGGCCCTTGTTATACGGATAAAGCGGCGCGCTGCGGCATAAGGCTTGCGGATTTGTTCAATGATGCGGTATTCCGCGAAAAGCTAAGAGAAAATATAGACGAGAAAAACGCGATATTTGAAAAAATATATAACTGTGAAGGATTTTCTTTTGATCAGATTTACAACCAATACAAAAAATATAGGGCCTATCTTAGGAAATACCTGTGCAATTGTTCAAAGGTATTAAATGACGGTATAGCAGCCGGCAAGTCTATACTTTTTGAAGGCGCGCAAGGGACTTTTCTTGATATAGACCATGGAACATACCCGTTTGTCACCAGTTCCAGCGCAACAGCAGGCGGCGCTGTGACAGGCACAGGCGTCGGCCCTAAAAAAATAGACAAAGTTTTAGGCGTTCTAAAGGCATATACAACGCGCGTAGGCGAAGGCCCGTTTCCTACAGAGTTTTCGTCAAGGATGATGGAAAAGATACGCACAAAAGGCAAGGAATTTGGCGCGACAACAGGCAGGCCGCGCAGATGCGGATGGTTTGACGCTGTGTTGGTGAAACATTCAGTAAGGCTTAATAGCATAGATGAATTTGCGGTTACAAAACTCGATGTCCTGGACGAGTGTAAGACCATAAAGATATGCGTTGGCTATAAAATCGGAAGGCGTTTTTTTACTGATTTTCCCAGCGATATAGGCAGTTTATGGCGGTGCAAGCCTGTTTACGAGGAACTGCCGGGTTGGAATGAGCAGATAAGCAGGATTATAAAATATGAAAATCTGCCTAAGAACGCGTTAAGATATTTAGACAGGATTTCTCAGCTTACAGGAGCAAGGATTTCTATAGTTTCTGTCGGTTCCGAAAGAAAACAGGCGTTTAAGGTGTAAATAGCATCATGGTTAAGTAACAGTTGACGCAGGCTGTTGAGGGTGCTATAATTAAAAAAAGCATAAACTTAAACATATATAATAACCAATAAAAGAAGGGGGAGCATTTCATGGACAAAAATTTTATCAATATAGGCAAGGCCATGTTTATAGGCATTCTGGCTGTATCTTTAGCAGGATGTACTATAGCGCTTTACAATAGATATCCGCGCGACAAGGCCAGGATAACTGAGCTAAGCAGTCAGCTTACCGAAATGGAAAAAATAAAAGCTCAAGAAACCGAAGAATTAAAGCAGGCGCTGGCTGAACTGCAAAATAAGCTAAAGGGTGAAATAGATTCAAAACAGGTTACCGTAGGCATGGAAGACAGAGGTTTGGTTATAACATTTGTTGACGAGATATTGTTTGATTCAGGAAAAACGGTTGTAAAATCAAGCGCTTACGATGTTTTAAACAGAGTCGCAAATATATTAAAGGATAATGTAGCTGATAAAAATATCGGCGTGGAAGGCCATACTGATAATGTTCCGATAAAATATTCAGGCTGGAAATCAAATTGGGAGCTTTCAACCGCAAGGGCTACAAGTGTGCTTCATTATTTAGTTGATAACTGCACTATTGCCCCTGAGCGATTACAGGCAACGGGCTATGGAGAGTATAGGCCGGTCGCCAGCAACCTTACTTCTGATGGCCGCCAGAAAAATCGCAGGGTTGAAATTATCATATTGCCTAAAATTACAAAAGCGGATTTAGAGAACTTAGAACGCCAGAAGAGAGCCGCTGAAGCAGGCGAAGAGCCGCCGGTTGAATCAGGAAAGCATTTGAAATAATTTACCAAAAAATTCAATGGATAAAAAACTGCGCATTGTTATCTGGATTTTAATCGGAAGCTGTGTATTGAACCTGATATTTGCTTTAAACGCAGGCCAAAAAAGAAAAATAGCGCTTTCAAAATCAGATACTTTGGATGCGCGTTTGAACGAGCTTGAGTTAAGGTACAGGAACGCAGTGCAATCTTACGATGATGTTGATAAAGACCTGCGCCAGGCAAAAAAGGAATTAGAAGAGCAGAAGATTTTTAGCGAGACGCTTAAGGAATCACTGCAGAATGAGCAGAAGAAATCTGCTGCGCTTCAGCAGGAATATGATAAGTTAAAGTCAAGTTTTAAGCCAATTTTGGTAAAACCTGCAGTGAAGCCAGAAGATAAAATTCAGAAAAAATCTGCGCCTGTTGCGAATATAATTGTTAAGCCGCAGGATAAAAAGACAGACAGGTCTACCAAGAGGTGGTAATATAAATCCGCTAGTCATTAGTCACCCTCCTAAACATATAGCAATAATAATGGACGGTAACGGCCGCTGGGCGCAGAAAAGGGGACTGCCTAAAGTAGCCGGCCATATACAAGGCACAAAAACTGTGCGTGTTATGGTTGAGGCATGCACAGATATTGGAGTTAAAGCTCTTACTTTATATACTTTCAGCACTGAAAACTGGAAGCGCCCCAAGGAAGAGGTTGATGCCCTTATGGATATGCTCAAAGATCAGATAGGCAGGGAACTCTCGCAACTAAAAAAGAACAACATAAGATTTAATGCTATAGGTGAGTTGGAGGGTTTACATCCTGATGTTTGCGCAAGAATACAGGATGCAATAGGCCAGACAAGCAGTAATACCGGGCTAATACTGACACTTGCTTTAAACTATGGCAGCCGCGCAGAAATACTCAATGCAGTAAGAAATATAGCGCTCAACGTAAAATCAGGGAAGATAGATTCAGAAAACATAAACGAGAAATTATTTGACAGTTATCTTTATACGGCAAATTTGCCGCAGGTAGACCTGTTAATAAGAACTAGCGGAGAGATGCGTCTGTCCAATTTTTTGTTATGGCAGTTGTCTTACAGCGAAATATATGTTACAAATAAACTATGGCCTGATTTCACAAAAGATGATTTAAAAACTGCGATAGCCGAATTCACAAATAGGCACCGCAGATTCGGAGGCTAAAATGTTCATAAGCCGGCTTATAAGTTCAATACTTATCCTTGCATTTGTCTGTCTTACAATATTTGTTTTTCCGAACTGGTTTTTCGGGTTTGTGGCGACTCTTATGATTATAGCAGGGCTTTTTGAATTTTACTCCATGCTTGAAAAAAGGAGTATTCTCGCCTATAAATATTTTGGGATACTTGTAGGCATGGCAATACCTTTGTCTATATACCTGGATTTCAGGCTTACAAGCGGCTGGGAATTTTTATTTATAACATCCGCATGCCTTATTATCTTTGTGATGCAGCTTACCAGGGGCGATACCCAGCAGGCTATAGTAAGTGTTTCAACGACATTATTCGGCATACTTTATATAAGTTGGTTTTTTTCATTTCTTATAAGGTTAAAATTGCTCTCTGGCGGCGCAGGGTTTGTGGCATTTTTGATATTTACAACTAAAGCATCGGATATGGGCGCTTACGTTGTTGGTTCAATGATGGGCAGGCATAGCCTTATACAAAGAATAAGCCCGAAAAAGACATGGGAAGGCGCAATAGGAGGTTTTTTATCCAGCATTTTAGTAGCTTATTTATGTAAAGGCCTTGTGCCGCAGATACCGTCAAGCCACATACTCTATCTTGGAGCTTTTTTAGGCGTTATCGGGCAGATAGGCGATTTATACGAGTCTTTATTGAAGCGCGATTGCCAAATTAAAGATGCAAGCGGATTATTTCCCGGATTAGGCGGGATGCTGGATATTATTGACAGCATTATATTTACAGCGCCGATATTCTATTTTTATATTAAATATGTTCTTTAAACAATAATGCAAAACATAATCATATTCGGGTCAACCGGATCTATAGGCGTAAACGCCCTGAAAGTTGTAAGGCGGTTAAAGGATAAATTCAGGGTAGTTGGTTTATCAGCCAGGGCGAATATCGAGTTATTAGCTCAGCAGGTAAAGGAATTTTCGCCTGAAACAGTTGTGGTGCCTGACGCGCAAGCCGCAGGGCTAGATAGAAAAATACCGAAATCTAAAACCAGGATTTTAGCTGGCATTGACGGCCTGGTTGAGCTGGCAATTCAGAAAAATGCGGATATTGCCTTAATGGCTATATCTACAAGCGCCGCGCTTAAGCCTCTTTTGGCTGCTATAGGCGCTAAGAAAAAAATTGCGCTTGCCAACAAAGAGTCGTTAGTAATGGCCGGCGGTATTGTGATTAAAAAGGCCAAACAAAACAACGTAAGCATCATTCCTGTTGACAGTGAACATAGCGCTATTTTTCAGTGCATAGATAACGAAAAACTTGAGTATGTAAAAAATATATATCTTACAGCAACAGGCGGGCCATTAAGAAAAATGCCTTATTCTAAGATGCATCTTGTGCGCCCGGAAGATGCGATAAGGCACCCGCGTTGGTCTATGGGCAAAAAGATATCCGTAGATTCCGCGACTATGATGAATAAAGGCCTTGAGGTTATAGAAGCCAAATGGCTTTTTAATGTTAATACAGAAAATATAAAGATACTCGTGCATCCTGAAGCTGTGGTGCATTCAATGGTTGAATTTGTGGATAATTCTGTTTTGGCTCAAATGGCTGTTACAGATATGAGGCTTCCTATACAATACGCGCTTACTTATCCTGATAGGTTAAATTCAGGCTTGCCTTGCCTTGATTTTGCCGCAATTAAGAGGTTGAATTTTGCAAAGCCGGATTTAAAAAAATTTCCGTGCCTTGGACTGGCATTTGAAGCATCTAAGCTTGACGGAACAATGCCTGCTGTGTTGAATGCCGTAAACGAAGAATTAGTCCAGAAGTTTTTAAACAATAATATAAAATTAACTGACATAGCAAAAGGCGTTGAGAAAGTAATGAAGAAGCATAAGGTAATCAAAGATCCTGGTTTGGCAGAAATTTTAGAAGCCGATAAATGGGCTAGAGAACAAATAAATATCGCTAACTTGACAAAAATGACATTGTCAAAAGTGTAAAGTTAAGGAGACATATGTTATCGTTAATTACATTTTTAATAGTTTTAAGTGTTCTGATACTGGTGCATGAATTCGGGCATTTCATATTTGCCAAAAAATTCGGCGTAAAAGTAGAGACATTCTCTCTTGGGTTTGGCAATAAGTTATTTAGTTTTAAACGCAAAGGCACCGAATACTGTATATCAAGCATCCCTCTCGGCGGATATGTAAAAATGGCAGGAGAGACGCCGTATGATGAAAGCGTAAAAGGCGCTAAATATGAATTTGTGTCTAAGACAGTGTTTCAAAGGGCTGTAGTGTTATGCGCCGGGCCTGTGTTTAATTATATTTTAGGTTTTCTGCTTTTTGTATTTATTTTTATAACAGGCAACCCCCAGATTACATCATCTGTGGGCAGGGTATTGGATGGCTATCCCGCAAAGGCTGTAGGCATAATGCCCGGTGACAGGATAATAGAATTAAACGGCAAAAAAGTTCGCTACTACGATGAAATATTAGATATTGTGCAGAAGTCAACGCAGGGCGATATTTCTGTAAAAGTAAAAAGAAACGAAAAAGATATTTCTTTTACTATAAAACCTAAAATTGATGAGTTTAAAAATATATTAGGCCAGAATGTCAGAATCGGCCGCTTGGGGGTAAAGCCATCAGGTGAAAGAGAGTATGTTAAGTATGGCCCTGTTGAAGCGACAAAGCTTGCCGCGCAAAAAACATGGGATTTGACAACAATGACTTATGTTTCGCTTTGGCGCTTAATGACAGGCGCAATGAGTTTTAAAGAATCAGTTACAGGGCCTATAGGCATTTTTATGGTTACATCAAAAGCAGCCTATGAAGGATTTGCTTATGTGATAGGGCTTATGGCGATTTTAAGCATAAGCCTTGGTATTTTCAATATTTTGCCTATACCGGTTTTAGACGGCGGCCATCTTTTGTTTCTTGTGATAGAAAAAATTCGCGGCAAAGTTGTCAGTGAAAAAATATATGAACGCGTAACTCAAGTGGGCATGGCATTGTTAGGTACGCTTATGATATTTGTTATCTATAATGATATTGTTAGGGCAGGATGGATTGAAAAAATAATGAAACTTTTCATAAAACAATGATAAGACGAAGAAAAACGTGCCAGATAAGAGTTGGTAATGTAAAAATAGGAGGCGATGCCTCTATTTCAATACAGTCTATGGCAAAGACTGACACGCGCGATGTAATTAAGACTGTTGCCCAGATAAAAGAGTTGGAAAATGCCGGCTGTCAGATAGTTCGCGTCGCTGTTAAAGACATTGACGCGGCTAAGGCCATTGCAGGAATAAAATCCAGGATTGACATACCGCTTGTGGCGGATATACATTTTGATTATAGATTGGCCCTTATAGCTATACAAAGCGGCGCTGATAAGATACGCATAAATCCGGGCAATATGACTAAGAAGCAGGAAATAGAAGCAGTTGTACAGGCAGCAAAGTCACAGCACATACCTATAAGGATAGGTTTAAACAGCGGGTCAGTTATTAAGCATCATGGTAAATCTGTCAGTGATGCAATGGTTGTAAGCGCTTTACATTATATCAGGTTATTTGAAAAGCTTAGATTTAATGATATTATAATTTCATTAAAAGCGTCAAGCGTGCCTGAAACTGTAGAGGCGTATAGGCGTATCGCGAAAAAATGCAATTATCCTTTACATCTTGGTATAACAGCAGCAGGTTTGCCTGAAGACGGCAAGATAAAATCAGCTGTTGCGTTTGGCGCGCTTTTATTGGAAGGCATTGGTGATACTGTGCGCGTTTCACTTACAGGCGATCCGATTTCAGAGATTGAGGCGGCAAAAAAGATTTTAGGCGCAATAGGCTTAGGCAGTTTTGGGCCAGAAATAATTTCATGCCCTACATGCGGGCGATGCCAGGTAGACCTTGTAAAGATTACAGAGGAACTAAAGGCAAAAATAAACGCGATAAGCAAAACGCATAAAGCTTTGCGGCCTTTAAAGATTGCTGTAATGGGCTGTGAGGTAAACGGCCCTGGCGAGGCAAAGGATGTTGATATAGCGCTTGCCGCAGGCAAACACAGCGGTATGTTATTCAGAAAAGGCAAGCCTATTAAAAAGGTCGCAGAAAAAGATTTCATAAAGGTTTTGTTAGAGGAGATAAAAAAAATATGAAATGGACAAACGCTTATATTCCGACACTGAAAGAAACTCCGGCAGATGCTGAAGCAATAAGCCATATCCTGATGCTGCGTTCAGGCATGATTAAGAAACTTATATCAGGCGCTTATTCATATCTGCCGCTTGGCTGGCGCACGCTTAACAAGGTTATTAATATTGTCCGCAAAGAAATGGATTCTGCAGGCGCGCAGGAACTTCTTATGCCTGCTATTCAGCCTGCTGAATTATGGAAAGAGTCTGGCAGGTATGACGTTATAAAAGATATAATGATTTCCTATAAAGACCGCCATGGTTCTGAAATGATTATGGGCCCGACGCACGAAGAGATTATTGTTGATATTGTGCGCAAGGATATATCTAGCTATAAACAACTGCCTTTTATACTTTATCAGATCCAGACAAAATTCCGCGATGAGCCGCGCCCGAGATTCGGTATTATACGTTCAAAAGAATTTATAATGAAAGATGCTTACAGTTTTGATAGAGATATTGAAGGCCTTAATAAGAATTACGAAAAGATGTATAATGCTTATTGCAGTATTTTCAAGAAATGCGGGCTTAATGCCATACCTGTTAAAGCTGATTCAGGCATAATGGGCGGCGATGTATCGCATGAATTTATGGTCTTATCTGCCAGCGGAGAGGATCAGATTACACATGATGGCCAGAAAAAGAACGCGATAGAGATTGGCCATGTTTTTAAGCTTGGCACAAAATATTCAAAAGCCCTGAACGCGAATTTTCTGGATGAGAATGGCAAACAACTGCCTGTTGTGATGGGCTGTTATGGTATAGGTATAAACAGGATTTTAGCAGCTGCTATTGAAGAAAATAATGACAAAGACGGTATTGTCTGGCCTATGTCTATAGCGCCATATCAGGTAATAGTGATACCTACAAACGTTGGCGATGAGAAAATCGCAAAGACAGCAAACGATATCTATGAAAAGCTGTCCAAAGAAGGCGTTGAAGTTCTTATCGATGACCGCGATGAGCGCGCAGGCGTCAAATTTAAAGACGCTGATTTGATTGGCATTCCGCTTCACGTTGTTGTAGGTAAAGGTTTAGTTGACGGCAAAGTCGAAATCAAAAACCGCAAAACCAAAGAAGTGGAAACGCTTCCTGTTGATGAAATAGCACTATCTATCCTCGCAAAAATTAAAACCTGTTGAATCCGTCTATCAATAATTCGGAGGAAGCCATGAAAAAATCTCAATTGATAATGATATGGTTTTTGCCTCTTATAGTTATAGGTGGATTGTTTGTGCCTGTTTTAGGATATTTGGTATTAGCAATGATGGTGTTTTTTGTGATTCTATCTTTTTTTAAAGGCAGATACTGGTGCTGGAATTTATGCCCAAGAGGCGCTTTTTTGGATATTGTTATGTCAAAATTAAGCCGTAATAAATCAGTGCCTAAGATTTTTCTAAGCCAGCGGTTTCGCTGGGCAGTGTTTATTTTATTTATAAGTTTTTTGATATGGCGCTTAATGAACAGCAGGGCAAATTTTATAATGATAGGCGCTATTTTTGTATTAATGTGTATAGTAACTACTGTTATCTCAATAATCTTAGGTATTATTACAAAGCACAGAGGCTGGTGCGTTATATGCCCTATGGGCACGCTTCAGGATGCGATATCAAAAACCAATAACAAGGAGATAAAAAAATGAGCGAGTTAGCTTTAAAAATAGCTGCGTTTGTTTTTCTTTTGGTTGCGCTTATGCATACTGCCAGGTTATTAGTTAAAGTAAAAGTAACTGTAGGTAAATTTGTAATACCTTTATGGATGAGTATTATAGGCATAATAGTTTCTTTATCGCTTGCGTGGTTCATGCTTAAAGCGATTTAAAGGATGAGATAAGCGGTGAATTCGTCGATTTCCGAATACAAACATAAAAAAATAGCTGTTATAGGTGTTTCAGCAAAAGAAGAGAAGTTTGGCTTTAGGATATTCCACGATCTTTTGGGGATTGGGCTTGATGTTGTTGGCATAAATCCTGCAGGCGGAGAAGTTTTAGGGAAAAAGATTTATAGAAGCTTGGGGGAAATTAAACCTGCGCCTGATGTAGTTATTACAGTGGTTCCATCGCAGGTTACAGAGCGGGTTGTTGGCGAGTGTAAAGAGTTTGGTGTAAAAGAGTTGTGGATGCAACCTGGTTCTGAATCAGATACAGCTATTCAAAAAGCTAAAGATCTTAAGCTTAATTTCTACGCCGCCTGTTTCATGGCGCAAAGCGGCATCTGGTGAAAATAATATTGACAGGCTTTAAGTGATAAGGTATACTTATAATGTAGATACAATAGTGACTACATTATAAAGGGGGTGGCAATATGAGCATATCGACTGATTTATTAAAAGCGGACAGGGTAGGAGTAAGAGACCTTAAGGAGCATCTATCTAAGAAATTTCTCGCAAAGGCGCTTGTCATAACTGACAGAGGCGTTCCTATAAGCGTGAATTTGCCTTATTCTGATGTGCTGGAATTGACTGACATAATTGACGAATTATTGGATTCGAGGGTAGTCGCGGATGTTTTTAATTCCAGAAAAGCTATAAGGCGCGGCGCAAAAGGTATAGGCGTCTCAAGGCTTTTTAATAAAATACGGGCCAGCCGCGAATGAAATACCAGGTTAGATTTCCTGATCATATTGCCCAGAAGAAGTTTCAAAAAGAACTCTCAAAGATCCCGCATATAAGTTTGCAGGAAAAGATTATGCAGGCAGTGGAAGGGCTTGAGGATAATCCGCGGCCTTATGGCGGTAAGATTTTCAAAAAAATTAACCCGCCAATACAATTTTATCAGTTTGTGGCGCAGTACCGCCTAAGGATAGGCGATTACAGGGCGCTTTATGATGTTGATGACACTAGAAAGATTGTTTGGATCTTAGCATTAAGAGCGCGTTCAGAAAAGACTTATAAATAATGTAAAGCTGATTTAATTCTGGCTTTTTTGTTGTTATAATAGTAAAACAGTTAATATAACACCCCCGCGGTGAAGCAGGCAAACCAGAGCCTGTACCACCGCGGGGGTGTAAAACGGTAGGCAATATAAAAAATGAAAAGGAGTTTCTCAATGAAAAAATTAACATCCTCAATTTTAATAATCGTTTTTATTCTTACGCAATGTGGCTTTGGTATAGCCGCGCCTTTATATAATAAGGTAGGCCAGAATCTGCGCGAGCCTACAGCAGAAGGTAGCGTTGTTGGCGTATTAGGTGCAGATATGAAAGAAGCCCGCGCCACAGGCGATGAAGCAGTAACTGCTAATGGAATAGGGAGAAGGGGTTTTATAGTAGGAGGCCTTGCAGCCGCAGGATATGGCTTGTATGAATTAGGCAAAAGTAGTGGTGTTCAAGGGCCGCAGGTTCAATCTCCTGTAGCTCCATCTGCAGTAGTTCAGCAGACAAAAGGATTACCTCAACCTACATCCGAATTAATGAGGAAAGTCCAAGATACTTCCAGAAAAATAACAGAAATCGCAGGAGAAAAAGATGCAAGGCTTACAGCTATGTGGTGGGATACTGCTAATACCCGCGCAGAAGATTTTCAGTTATTGCATGATTTTGGGTTTAATGAGGTCATAATTGACGGTTATAGTTGGATTCAGGGCAATGTAGATGATGAGACGATTGTTCAATTTGTCATTGCAGCACAGAAGGCAGGCATTGTTTCTTTTAAATTTATGATGGGCGATGCAAGTTGGGTAGGTGAAGGCAGGCAAAACGCTATAGATTTGACTACAAAGTTATGTGAAAGAATAATGGCTGTAAAGCAATCTTTACAGCAAGGCAATCAACAGCGGTTGGCTAACCCTGAAGCAGCAGATATATTACAAGGTATAGCAATGGATATAGAGCCGCATATAAGTTCAGCTAATTGGAATTATGATCTTACTGATTATTGTGCTTTACATGAAACTTTAGAGGGTATCGCTGGCAACCCTAAGTTTATGTTAACATATAATAGAATTGAGGCATTTTGGTATTCTCAAAAAACAGTTGAAACAGGCCAGGCGCTTCGCGGTTATATCCAGCCACAAGAACCTGTATATCTTATGTCTTATAGAGACAGCGCAGATGCGACATTTGATATCGCAGGATTTACAGGTAATAGCAGTAAGCATGTTATTGGTTTTGATTTTGCAACAGCCAGGCCTACTGGTTTTCAAGGGAATATTAATGGTTGCCCGGACGCTCTTTTAGGCGCTACGAATTTATCAGGCAATGATTCAACGCGAAGGCCGAAGTTTAATGGCGTATTTGTACATTTCCCGAAGATAGAAGATGTAAGGGCAGCATTGGAAAGCTGGAAAACAGGTGAAGCTGTAGTTGAACAGGCAGCTCCAGTTCCTGCGCAGGAAGCACAGCCTGCTACCGAGAAGTCATCTATTGCAGAAGAGCCTGTTACTGCTCCGCAAGCCACTGCTGTGAAACCGAAATCGAGTAGTTTTAAAATAAGATTTGAAGGTTCCAGTAAATCTGAAGGTTCAACTACTATTAGATTTAGTGTAAACTGCCCCGCAGAATATTATAGTAATGAAAATATAGGCGTAGTAGTAACGACAAAAACAGATCAATATTATCCACAGCCTGATTTTCAAACTATTCTCACTATAGAAAAAGGTACTATGGTTGTTGATATTGCAAAGAGAAATTACACAGGTACAGTGAGAATACATGTAATATACAGGCCTGAATATCAGCCGCAAGAATATTTTACCAGCCCCTCACTCCCCGGCCAGTTGGCAGTATATACTACTAGTGTAGTAGCTTTTGCTGATGAGATGAATATAGATGCCCAGAGGATTTCTTCAAGAAATACAGTTGTCGCAAGCGCGCCGGCCGTCAAGTGGTCAACAGTTGCGCAAGCGCCGGTCAATGTTATTGCTGCGGCGGTAGGAGCGGAAGAGGTGGCAAGGCTTTTAGGAGGTAAAACTTTTTCATTAATGTCATCAGGCCCATATGCTGGCGTTGTTTTAAATAATGGCGAAGTAGTAGTCAATTATGAATGTAGTCCTATTGGTGATTCAGACAAAGTGGATTTGACATTAAGAGTTTATGATCATAATGGGCATACTAACCTTCAAGATCTTTTTACAAAATATTCAATTGCCCTTAGAACTGCTAGCGTTGCTAATTCTGAATTGATTGTTGGTGAAAACAGGGGGTCAGGAGTAATAATATTTTCAGGTGAAAAGGTTAACCTGGGGGATAAATACGAAATTGTGGTTAGCGAGAAAAATGCGGCAGCTGGGGTTATAGCAAGCCAGACAGTATTATTTGTTACTGATGGCCTGCAAGGCGATGAGAATAGAACAGCTGTTGAGGCCATATTAGGCGAAGAGTTTTCAAGGAATGATGTGCTCGATACTTTACCAGCTTCTACAAGTATAGATGAAATATTAAAACACGCAAAATCAGCTAATAAAGTTATAGTTCTTGTTAGTGATGCCAGTTTGCATGATACTATAACCGTAGCTATTTTAAACAATGCCGGCATACGAGCAGTAAAACTAGATCTTACAGGTGTAGATAAAAGCGAGTGGAGGGCGGCAATAACCTCGCTGTGATTTTCGCGTAGATTTTATCACGATGGGGCGGGTTTTTAAAACCCGCCCCTTGTTTTTTATTTTGCGTAGCGAAGTAGCCTGTGAGCGGCACATTAGAAATTTTCTGCCAAAAGTCTGCGAAGAATTACGGCGAGTGAGTGCCGAAACTGACCGAAGGGAATTTCGGCAAACGAACGAGCCGTAAACTGAAGCAGACGGCAGAAAATTTCAGTGCCGCGAACAGGCTACGAGCTTTTATTCTTGCAAAACAATATATTTATTGTTATAATAAAAACAATAATATTATAATCCTATAAACGGTGGGGACAGGTTCTTACGGAAAACAGTTGTCTGGATGAACCTGTCCCCATGACCCGAAAAGCCAAGGAGGGTAAAAAATGGGTAAGAAGCAATGGTGGTTGAAGTGGCAGGGATTAATGGCTATTGCAGCGCCGGTTCTTTTAAATGGCTGCGTTAGCGCTGTAAAGTCGCAGGAGCGTTTTACCGAACAGGCATGTAATTCTCCGGCGACAGAAGTGATAGCCGCAGTGACAACAGTTGTTTTGCCTGCGCATATATCTATTGCGGCATATGTGTTACTTGCGATAGTTTTGATAGTTTCCGCGATCGGCGGGCATTTTATTGTCGCGCCCTACGTCAAAGAAGTAAAACGTTATCTTAATCTTAAAACTCAAGAATCTAATGTAACAGCAATTATTGGTTGTATTGAAAGGGCAATTTATACAGTATCATTTTTGGTAGGGTGGTATTTTGTAATAATAATTTTACTGGCTTTAAAAATAGGCCAGGTAATTGTGACATGCCTTGGGCTTGATACAAAAAAGGCCGGCAAAATAGTAAATGCTTATATGCTCGGTAATCTTTTATCTTTAGGCGCGGCCATTTTAGTAGGCATCATAGCCAAGCAGTTGTTTTTGAAATTCTGATACAGATTAAATCCTATGATAGAAGTGAAATTTTACGGAAGAGGCGGGCAAGGCGCTGTCGTTGCTTCTGTTATTCTTGCCAATGCAGCTTTTAAAGAAGGCAAATTCGTTCAAGCATTCCCTTTTTACGGCATCGAACGCCGCGGCGCGCCTGTCGCGGCGTATACCCGCATAGATACTAAACCCATACGCGCAAGAGGCCAGATAAACAATCCCGGAATTATAGTAGTGCTTGATCCTTATCTGATAGGGCTTGTGGATGTTACTCAAGGCCTTAAGCCGGCAAGCACAATAATACTTAATACAGAAAAAAAAGCGTCTGATTTTAATTTTGATAAATCTTTCAAAATTTTTACCTGTGACGCTACGTCTATAGCTGTAAAATACGGATTAGGCGCAAAGACTGCGCCTATAGTAAATACGACCATACTCGGCGCTTTTGCGAAGGCAACAGGTGTTGTTAAGTTAAAATCTCTAGAAAAAACTATTTTAGAAAAAATATCTCTTAAGGCAAATGAAAATGTCAAAGCAACAGAAGAAGCGTTTAACAGCGTTAAAGTTTAAATCAGCCGGTGATTTACCGCCTATGGCTGTTTCGTTACAGCCTACTTTGGTAAATAAGACCGGATGCTGGCGCGCGTTAACGCCTGTTATTGATTATAAAAAGTGTATAAACTGCGCTTTGTGTTGGAAATATTGCCCTGAAATATGCATAGATTTGGATAAGGATAATAAACCAAAAATAATTTTAGAGTATTGCAAGGGTTGTGGTATTTGCGCTTACGAATGCCCGAAAAAAGCAATAGAAATGATATGAAAATTGTTATAACAGGAAATCATGCGGCATCATATGGAGCAAAATTATGCAGGCCGCATGTTATAGCGGCATATCCGATTACTCCGCAGACAGAGGTTGTTGAAAAACTGGCTGTTATGGTTGGTGACGGTGAGCTTAAGGCAGAATTTTTAAAGGTTGAGAGCGAACATTCGGCAATGGCAGCTTGTATAGGCGCAGAGGCGGCAGGAAGCCGTTCGTTTACAGCTACGAGTTCGCAAGGCCTTGCCCTTATGCATGAAATGCTTCATTGGGCCGCTAATTCAAGGCTGCCTATTGTTATGGTAAACGTAAACAGGGCAATGGCTCCGCCATGGACTGTGTGGGCAGACCAGACAGACAGCCTTGCCCAACGCGACACAGGCTGGTTGCAATTTTATTGCGAAGACAATCAGGAAATACTTGATACAGTAATATTAGCTTATAAAATAAGTGAAAAAATTTGCCTGCCTTCAATGATCTGCCTTGATGCATTTTTTCTTTCTCATACAAGTGAAATAGTTGATATACCGTCTCAGGAACAAGTGGATAAATTTTTGCCTGGATTGGATTTGGAATATAAGCTAGACATAAAAAATCCGCGCGCCTTTGGCGGCCTTGTTACGCAGGAATGGTATTATGAACTGCGTTATAAGATACAGCAGGCAATGGAAGATTCTAAGGCTGTGATAAATAATGCAGGCAAAGAATTTGAAAAAACATTTGGCAGAAAATACGGCCTTATAGAGGAATACCGCGTTGATGGCGCGGAGATTTTATTAGTTGTATCAGGGTCTATGACAGCTACTGCCAGAGAGGCAGTAGATATTATGCGCAAAGACAATAAAAAAATAGGCCTTGTTAAAATAAGGGCTTTCAGGCCTTTCCCTAACGAAGAAATTGCCGTTGCTTTAAAAAATGCTAAGGCCGTAGCAGTTATAGACAGAAATATATCTTTCGGAAATGAAGGTATTTTTTTCACAGAGACAAAGGCTGCTTTGGCAGGGCTTAAAAAAGTCCCTAGCCTTCACGGCTTTATCGCAGGCTTAGGCGGCAGAGAAATTCAGGTTGCTGATATTCTTAAAATGGCAGAGTTAACTGCCTTAGGTAAGGCTAAAAATTTTAATTGGTACGGGCTCAAAAAATAATGAAAGTAACTATACCGAAAGAAGAATGTATTTATAGCGGTAATGCGGCATGTCAGGGGTGCAGCGCTTTGCTTGGGATGCGTTATTGCCTTAAGGCTTTGGGCGAGAAGACTATAATTGTTGTGCCTGCAGGCTGTTGGACTATTTTAAGCGGGGCTTTTCCCACCACCGCGTTTAAGATCCCTATGTTTCATACAGCTTTTGAAACAGCGGCTTCATGCGCGTCAGGCGTGAAATCAGCGCTTCGCATGCAGGGCAAGGATGATATAACTGTTCTTGCTTGGGCAGGTGACGGCGGCACAGTCGATATAGGTATACAGGCGCTTTCAGGCGCTGCGGAAAGAAACGAGGATTTTATTTATATATGTTATGATAACGAAGGCTATATGAATACAGGCATACAAAGAAGTTCTGCTACGCCATACGGTGCTGCCACAACAACTACTCCGCCGAATATGTTTAAAAATACACAGAAAAAGAATATCGCGGAAATAATGGCCGCGCACAATATCCCATATGTTGCTACTGCTTGTATTTCTTATCCGGAAGATTTTATAAAGAAAGTGCAAACCGCAAAATCAATAAAAGGCACAAAGTTTATACATCTTCTGGCGCCGTGCCCTCCTGGATGGAAATACGCTTCTGAAAAAACAATCGCAATGGGAAGGCTTGCTGTTACAACAGGCGTATTTGCGCTTTATGAGGTTAGAGATGGAAAATATACAGTTAAAAAAATAGAGAACAGAAAACCTGTTAATGAGTATCTGAATGAGCAGGGGCGTTTTAAGCATTTAACTAAGGAACATATTGCATTAATCCAGTCGGACGTTGATAAAAGGTTTGAGAATTTGCTTAAAAAAGAACAATTATCATGAAGAAGGCCGCTTTTTTCTTTATAATATTTTTTGCTTGCACAATTTTATCCTTTGCCCAGGAACCTGTCGAACAGCTTCAATCAATGCCTGATTTCAAAAAAAACGAACACGTATTAATACTGGCGCCGCATCCGGATGACGAGGCTATAGGTACTGCTGGAATCATTCAAAAAGCCGTTAAGGCCGGAGCAATTGTTTATGTTGCTTGTTATACTAACGGTGATGCCAATCAACTTGCGTTTATTGTTTACGAAAAAAGGTTTACTTTTCGCAAGGGAGAATTTGTGCATATGGGTGAAGTGCGCAGAAAAGAGACTATTGCCGCGTTAAAATTTCTCGGAGTTGATGAGAATAACATATTTTTCTTAGGTTACCCTGATTTTGGGACAATGGAGATTTTGTTGAAATTCTGGGGGCCTACCAGGGCGTATAAAAGCCTTTTTACCAGGTCTTCTTATGTCCCTTACAAGGAAAATCTTTCTCCTAAGGCGCTGTATATAGGAGAAAATATATTGGAAGATATTGAATCAGTATTGGGCCGAGTAAAGCCTGTAAAGATTTTTGTATCGCATCCTGCTGATACTAACGGCGATCATCAATCGCTTTATTTATTTTTAAGGATTGCGCTATGGGATATGAACGATAAATTTAAGAATGCGCAAGTGTATCCGTATTTGATTCATTGTGCAGGGTGGCCTAAGCCAAGGGGTTTTCATCCGAACTTAACGCTTTCGCCGCCCCATGGTTTTACCGGCGCGCAGGTTACATGGAAAAAATTGGATTTAACGCAGGATGAGATTAAAAATAAAAATAAATCATTAGATTTTTATAAAAGCCAGATACCGTATAATCCTGTATATCTGCCTACATTCGCAAGAAAAAATGAATTATTCAGTGATTATTCTGTTATAACATTAGATGAAAGCGAAGCCAACTCTATTGGCTGGCAATACGCTCACGGCCCTGAAGACGCCCAGGATAAAGACGATGCGGTTTTTTTGTCATACGCAAAAAAAGAAAATAAATTCTATATTAAATTCACATTGCCAAGAAAGATAACAAAGGCTGTTACCAGCCAGGTATACTTATTGCCTTATAGCGCGATAAAAGATTTTTCTGGTATGCCGAAAATACGGCTTGTAATTACGCGTAATAAGCTTTTAATTTATGATAAAAGGAGCAGGATATTTGTCAGAAATGTTGATATGAAAGTGGGTGATGACAGTATAATAATCGGGCTTCCTTTGGTTGTGCTTAATTCGCCTGATTTTATATTGTGCCGGGGCAGAATATATACTGAAATGCCTAAGTCTGATATATCAGCGTGGCGTGTATTGAAATTAAATGAAGAGAAGTAGTATATGACAAGCGAGTTTATAGTTTTAGCGGCAACAGCCGCTGGTATAGGTTTTATTCATACTATCATAGGGCCAGATCATTATTTGCCGTTTATAGCATTGTCCAAGGCCAGGGGCTGGCCCGGCATTAAGACTTTTATGGTAACTTTTTTGTGCGGTATCGGGCATATATTGAGTTCAGTTATTTTGGGATTTATAGGTATTATTTTAGGCATAGCGGTTTTTAAGCTCGAGGCTATTGAATCATTGCGCGCAGATTGGGCGTCGTGGTTTTTAATATCTTTTGGTTTTGTGTATTTTATCTGGGGTATGCATAAGGCTTTTTGTAATAAACCCCATGAACACATACATATACATGAAGACGGCCAGCCTCATAAGCATACTCACACACATTTTGAAAAACATGTTCATGTCCATGGCACAGAAACAAGGGCTTTAACGCCATGGGTTCTTTTTATAATATTTGTATTTGGGCCGTGCGAGCCTTTGATTCCTTTGATAATGTATCCTGCCGCAAGGCATAATATGTTTGCAGTGGCAATTGTTGCGCTGGTTTTCGGGATAGCTACAATTTCTACGATGCTGGGTATTGTTTTTGTGTCATCTTACGGATTATCAAAATTACCGCTTCGCAGTATGGAGAGGTATTCGCACGCATTGGCAGGGTTTGCTATATTTGCATGCGGCGCAGCAATAAAATTATTCGGCCTATAAATGAAAATAAAAGAACGCCTTAAAAATATATACCTTAAGATTGTAAAAGCCGATGATACGCCGCACCGCATTGCGTTAGGTTTTGCCATAGGTATATTTTATGGGCTTATTCCGCTTGTCGGGGTAATATTTACTATTGTAACGGCTTTTTTATTCAGGGCTAATAAGATATCAGCGCTTGTAGGCTGTTTTGTTACTAATACATGGATGACAGCGCTTTTAATTTTGCCTTCAGTAAAAGTCGGATCAAAAATATTCGGCCTTGATTGGCAGGTTGTGTGGCAGGACTTGGCTAGATACATGAAGATATCTAATTTTAAAGATATGTTTGGCGCGTTGTCAGGCGATGTGATTATCCCGTCGTTAGTAGGTTTTTTTGTTATAGCGTTGTGTATATCAGCCGTGGGTTATTTTGTAAGTTTATATCTCATACTAAAGTACAGGTCAAAGAAAACTAGAAGAAAACAATCACGGAGAGCTAAACGATGAAAAAGACATTCGTTTTAGACACAAATGTTTTACTGCACAACTCTGATGCCATAAATGTATTTGCGGACAACAAGGTTGTTCTGCCTATTGAAGTGCTTGAGGAGCTGGATGAATTTAAAAAAGATTCAGATGAAAAAGGCCGTAATGCCAGGCAGGTTATAAGGACTCTTGACCGCTTAAAAAGAAAAGGTAAACTTGGTAAAGGCGTGCCGCTTGAGAATGGCGGTGAGCTGCAGATTATTTCAAACAGGGACTATAGGGATCTTGAGCATCTTGGCCTTGATCATATTAAGGCTGATAACCGTATACTTATGTGCGCGTATTTGCTGCAGAAGCAGGGCGAGAAGATTATCTTTGTTTCAAAAGATATAAATATCAGGGTCAAGGCAGATGCTATAGGCCTGCGTTCTATGGATTTCGAGAAACAAACTGTAAATTTCGAAGAAATATATAAAGGCTGGACTAATGTAGTAGTGGATAAAGCAAAGATAGTTCAATTTCAGAATACAGGTAATATTGAAATACCAGGTAATTTTTTTCATAATGAATTTATTGTGTTAAAAGAGAGCCTTAACGCTGAACCAGGAACTTTGGCAAAATTCGATGCAAACCAGAAAAAAATAGTGCGGCTAAAATATACCAACACTCCTATACACGACATAAAGCCGCGCAACATCCAGCAAACAATGGCAATAGAGCTTCTTATGGATGACAGTGTAAATCTTGTTTCTCTTATAGGCATGGCAGGCACAGGCAAGACGCTTTTGGCTTTGGCAGCGGCTTTGGTTAAAGTAATTCAGATCCAGACATACAGCCGTATACTGGTTTCGCGGCCGATAATGCCTTTAGGCAGGGATATAGGATATTTACCTGGGACAAAAGAAGAGAAGCTTGAAAGTTGGATGGAGCCGATATTTGATAATTTGGAATATCTTTTATATTCATCCAAAGAAAAGTCGGAAGGCATTAACATAAGCAAAAAATCTAAGTCAAAACGTGTGATTACTATAAATGAATTGAAAATAAGCGGTTTATTGGAATTGGAAGCGCTTACTTATATGCGCGGAAGAAGCATTCCGATGCAGTATATAATTATTGACGAGGCGCAGAACCTTACTCCGCATGAGATAAAGACTGTTGTAAGCCGTGTCGGCACAGGCAGCAAGATGGTTTTAACAGGTGACCCTTACCAAATAGACAGCCCGTATTTGGATTCAAGTTCAAATGGCCTTGTTTATTGCGTTGAAAAAATGAAAGGCCAGAAGATTTTTGGCCATGTGATGTTCGTAAAAAGCGAAAGAAGTAACTTGGCGTCATTGGCCGCTAATATATTATGAGATTATACGGGAAGAATTGCATAACAGAACGCATAAGGGTAAACCCCAAAACCATAAAAAGAATTTTTATTGAGATTGGTGCCGTAGAGACGCAGAATTTTGCGTCTCTACAAAACACAATTAAATCTAATGAGATTCTCGTAGAACGCATTTCAAAGAGCGAATTTCAGAAAAAATCAGCCGGCATACCGAGCCAGGGTATAATAGCTGAAGTAGATGAGTTTAAATATATTTATATCGAGGACGTTTTGCATGGTACAAATTTACCAGTATTATTATTTCTGGACAGTTTAAATGATCCGCAGAATTTAGGCAGTATCCTGCGCACTGCGGCGTGTTTCGGCGGTTTTGTTGTTGTTTTGCCTAAACATGATTCTGTTGATGTTACAGAGGCTGTATTGCGTGTGGCGCAGGGAGGAGAAAATTATATTCCGGTTGCCAAAGTAACAAATTTGGCGATAGCGATAGAAAAAGCGAAAAAGGCTGGTTATTGGATAGCTGGCGCAATCACAAAAGACGGGGACGATATAACTAAAGCTGTTTTGAATTTCCCTCTAGGTATTATTATAGGTTCTGAAGGCAAAGGTATACGCCCCGGCCTTGTGAGCCACCTGGATTTTAAATTCAGCCTGCCTATGGCTGGAGCTGATTTATCTTTTAACGCGGCAGTTGCCGCAGCCTTGTTTTGTTACGAAGCCGTCCGGCAGAGAAAAAATGATTAAAGAAGCCATGCTGTATGAGAAGCTGGAGGGTAAGTTAGTCCACTGTTATCTCTGCAGTCATAATTGCAGGATAGCTGATGGTAAATTTGGTTTCTGCGCAGTTAGGCAAAATACAGGCGGGACACTAAATACATTAGTATACGCAGAAGCTGTTGCCGCGCATGTTGACCCCATAGAAAAAAAACCTCTGCTTCATTTTTTACCAGGAACATATACCTATTCCATAGCAGCAATGGGCTGTAATTTCAAATGTGGTTTTTGCCAGAATTGGGAAATTTCGCAGCTTTCAAAAAAGGATGGTTTTGCTGTAGGGGCGAATGGCCATTCGCCCCTACATTTGAATCCCGAAGACGTGGTATCAGAGGCAAAAAAGAATGCCTGCAAAAGCGTTTCTTATACATATACCGAACCGACGGTATTTTTTGAATACGCGTTTGATACCGCAAAACTTGCAAAAAAGGCAGGGCTAAAAAACATCTTTGTTACCAATGGTTTTATGGCGCCAGAGGCGATAAAAATCATACAGCCATATTTGGATGCCGCAAATATAGACCTTAAGTTTTTTAAAGATTCATCTTACAGGCAGATTTGTAAAGGCAGGTTAGAGCCTGTGCTTGATTCTATAAGGCTTATGAATAAGCTTGGTATTTGGGTTGAGATAACTACGCTTGTAATACCAGGGCTTAATGATACAGATGCTGAATTGAAAGACATAGCAGATTTTATAGCATTAGTAGATAAAGATATGCCATGGCATGTGAGCGCGTTTCATCCGAACTATGAATTTAGCGATTTTGCGCCGACGCCTGTCGAAACTTTGAAAAAGGCATATGATATAGGCAAGGCCGCAGGCCTTAAATTTGTGCATCTCGGTAATATATAATATGTTAAATGATCTTACCATAAAAATAGCAGGTGAAGCCGGCCAGGGCATGCAGACAATAGGCACAGTGTTGAGCCGGGTTTTCAGGAAAAATGGCTGCCATATTTTTTCAAATCAGGACTATATGTCCAGGGTGCGCGGCGGCAATAATTTTTTCCAGCTTAGAATTTCAGATAAACCTTTGTATTGCCTAAGGCAGAAGTCAGATATAATTGTGGCATTGGATAAAAAAAGCGCGCTCCTGTATCAGGATAATATAATAGGCAATGGAATTATTGTTTTGGATAAGGAGAAATTCGGGATTTCTGATGGATGCGCAAATTTTTTTAACGTGCCATTTTATAACATAGCCAATACCAGCGGCGCAGGCGATATCTATATCAATGCGGTATGCTGCGGAATTATTATTGGTTTAACAGGGTTATCTTTTGAAGGCCTGCAGTTAGAGATTAAAGATATTTTTTCGGATAAGGCAGAAGAGGTTTTGAGCAAAAATATAAACGCCGCAAAAGCCGGATATGATTTTGCAAAGAATAATTTTAAAGATACCAGGTTTAATGTGCGTTCATCCGAAAAAAATAAGTCTTTGTTGATGAATGGCAATGAGGCTATTGCGCTTGCCGCGATAAGGTCAGGCTGTAAATTTTATTCAGCGTATCCTATGACGCCATCAACCAGTATAATGGATACTATGGCGCATTTTGCCGGGATATTTAATATTGTTGTTGAGCAGGCAGAGGATGAGATCGCGGCTATAAATATGATCATAGGCGCGTCTTTTGCAGGCGTGCGTTCAATGGCAGCTACTTCAGGTGGCGGTTTTGCATTAATGGTTGAAGGCTTAAGCCTTGCCGGGATGACAGAGACCCCTATTGTAGTGGTTGACGCGCAGCGGCCTGCGCCTGCTACAGGATTTCCTACTAGAACAGAGCAGTCAGACCTGAATTTTCTTATTCATGCGGGGCACGGAGAATTTGCGCGTGTTGTATATGCCCCAGGGACAATAGAAGAGGCTTTTTATTTAACGATAAAAGCCTTCAATATCGCAGAAAAATACCAGATACCTGTTTTAATTATGACTGATCAGCACCTTGCTGATTCATATCGCGATGTCGAGCATTTTGATTTAAACAAGGTTAAGGCGCGAATATATAGGATAACAAAAAAAGATTCCCAAAAAGTCGTTGCTTATAAGAGGTATCAATTAACTGAATCCGGGGTGTCGCCTTTGGCAGTGCCCTCGTGGATAAATGATGTTATCTATGCTGACAGCGATGAGCATAACGAAGAAGGCCATATTACCGAAGATGCCTCTATGCGCATAAAAATGGTAGAAAAAAGATTTTATAAAAAGATGCCAGGGCTTATGCAAGAAACAGAAAAACCTACCGCGTATAATACAGACAAAGCAAAAATCATCCTCATAGGTTTTGGGTCAACTTATGGCGTATTGAAAGAAACTTGTGAAGCCCTGGGGCCTGAATTCGGGTTTGTGCATTTTTTGCAGGTTTGGCCGTTCCCATCGCAGGATTCAGAATTGCTGCTAGAGGCCAAGAATAAGATTTTTACCGTAGAAAATAACGCGGGCGCTCAATTAGCTAAATTAATAATGAGAGAAACAGGTATAAAAGTAAATGGTTCAATTTTGCGTTTTGACGGCAGGCCGTTTAATACTGATTATCTCGTAGAGCGGGTTAAGGAATTAAAATAAATGGATATGAACGATTTTAAAAGTAATGATGAAATATCGTGGTGCCCTGGCTGCGGCGATTTTGGCATTCTTAATTCGCTTAAGAAAGCTTTGGTTATGTTAGGCAAGCCAGGGAAGGATATTTTGCTTGTTTCTGGCATTGGCCAGGCCGCAAAACTGCCGCATTACATAAAATGCAATTGTTTTAATGGCCTTCACGGAAGGGCCCTTCCGCCTGCGGTTGCGGCAAAGATAGCAAACAGTAATTTAACCGTAATTGTTACAACAGGAGACGGCGATTGTTACGGCGAAGGCGGTAATCACCTTATACATAATATAAGAAGAAATGTTGATATAACTGTTATTGTTCATAATAATCAGATTTACGGATTAACCAAAGGCCAGGCTTCCCCAACAACGGATACAGGGTATAAAACCAAGGTTCAGGTTAACGGCGTAGTATCAGAGCCTATGCATCCTTTGGAAATGGCAATTTCCCTTGGCTGCGGATTTGTCGCAAGGGGGTATTCAGCGGATTCTGAACATCTTTCATGGCTGATAACAGAAGGCATAAAGCATAAAGGTTTTTCTCTGATAGATGTATTGCAGCCTTGCGTAACGTTTAACAAAAAAAATACTTACGAATGGTATTCAAAACGTATCTATAAGATTGACAAAGATGCTTCCTATGACCCGAAAGATAAAATGTCAGCGTATGGAAAGGCATCTGAGTGGGGCGATAAAATTCCTTTAGGCATAATTTACAGGCGAGATGACAAGCTGCCTTATGAAGAGATAAGCGGTATAGGCAGTATTGCCCCTCTCGTAGAAAACGATATCACGGATATAGATATAAATAAAGCGTTGGGAGAATATTTATTATAAAATTACTTAAATCAATAAAATTTAAATTGATTTTATTTTTGGTATGTTTCGCTGTTTTTCTATCTATCAAAGATAAAAATTCCTTATTTTTGATTACTACGGCTATCGCGGTTATTTCAGCTTTGTCTGTAGAGTCAATAGCGCTATTTTTTAAAACAAAATCTTTCTTATTGTCTGAAAGTTCTGTTATAACAGGCTTGATTATCGGTTTTATTATTTCTAGCGATGAGCCGTTGTACAAGTTTGTGCTGGCGCCGGTATTGGCAATACTTTCAAAATATTTCATACGTTTTAAAAACAGGCATATCTTTAATCCCGCGGCATTCGGCATATTCCTGGCTATTGTATTCTTTGGCGCTTATACTCAATGGAAAGGAGCTTATAGCTGGTATATACTTTTGCCTTTTGGAATCTATTTTGCGTATAAGGCCAGAAAAATAGGGATACTTATAGGATATGCTATTGTTACTTTGGCGCTGTTTACAGGCCAGGCAGTTCTGCAGAAAACACCTGTATTAAATATTTTAGGTTACCTGAATTATTTCTATATTTTTATTATGATAATTGAGCCTCTTACTACGCCTATCAGGCCCAGAGGAAAATTTATCTTCGGAGCCTGCCTCGGGGCGTTTATTTTTATTCTTACAGGCCTGGGTGTGAAATTTGACGTTGAGCTTTTTAGCCTGCTTGTTTTAAACATGGCAGTTCCTATGCTTAATTATGAATAAAAATGTAAAATATATTTTAATCTTAACTGTTTTATGTTATTTCTATTTTTTCTTTGGAAATAATCTATTTAGTTTAACCAGCCCTGATGAGGTTTTTTACGTCCAGACCGCCAAGGAGATGCTTGCGAATAATACCTGGATGACTCCGATTTTATTTGACTCACCGCAATTCGAAAAACCTGTCTTTATTTACTGGCTTTTACGGTCCGCTTTTCTGATTTTCGGTATAAACAGTTTTTCAGTGCGTTTTTTTCCCGCTTTATTTGGGTTTATAGGTATAATTACTGTTTATTTTTTTGCCAAGCTGTTATTCAAAGAAGAAAAAAAGGCATTTCTTTCAAGCCTGGTGCTTTTATCAAGCTGTTTATATATCGGCCTTGCAAGGACAGTATTCACGGATATGGTATTTTCTGTGTTTATACTTCTTTCGTTATTCAGTTTCTATTGCGGTTATTTAGACCAAAGGCGTAAAGGGCTGGGCATATTATTTTTCTTTATTTTTAGCGCCTTGGCGGTTTTAACAAAGGGGCCTTTGGGGCTAATTATTCCGCTTGCGATTATTGTTGTTTTTCTTATTCTAGCGCGCAGGATTAAATTTATTTTTTGCAAATATACATTGTGGGGGTTGGTAATTTTTTCAGCCATTGCTTTGCCGTGGTATATTTTAATGACCGTTAAATATGGCAATGGTTTTATACATGAATTTTTCTACAACGATCACTACAGGCGCCTTATAGTGGCTGAACATCGCAGGCATGATACGTGGTATTTTTATCCTTTGACAACGCTTGGGTGCATGTTTCCATGGAGTTTTTTTGTTATAACTGCGTTGTTTTATTTTTTCCGGAGTAAAAATTTAACAAATACCAGTAATCTTTTTCTCGCCTGCTGGATTGTGGTTACATTCTTTATTTTTCAGATTGCGCGCTCAAAATTGACCAGCTATATTTTTCCTTTATTCGGCGGCCTGGCAATAATAAGCGGCGGGTTTATTTATGATATGATAATAGATAAAGCCAGGCGTAAACAATTTTTTGCTATTTCAGGCGCGTTGTGGTTTATTTTTTTACTTATTTTAATCTGTACAATTGCCGCTCTATTTAAATTTTCATATTACCTTTCATCTTTATGGCCGGCCTATTTATTGGTTTTTATTTTTATGCTATGGCTGGTAATAGCCATTTTTAATTTTATTAATAAAAGGGCTCTTGCGATTTTTTATATGTTTGTTTTATTTTTGCCGGTATTTATGTCGATAATCCCGTTTATTTACAAAGACGCAGAGCCGTATTTTTCTTCAAAATACGCCTGTGATTACTTATTAAAAAATTATTCTTTGGATAAAAATGCGTATTTATTGTGTTCAAAAGATTTTGCCAGAGGCACGCGTTTTTATACAGATATGAAAATCGCGGTTTTTGCCCCGGACGGCGGCAATTACTTCAGCCCTCATCCTATTCCTGTGCTGGATGCAAGCGCAAAAACTGAAGAATTCCTGCGCCAACAGCCTGTTACATATGGTTTCTTAAAAGAATCTTCTCTTGATGATTTAAAGGGTGTAATGGGTGAAGATTTAGAGCTTCAGGTTCTTAATAAAATAGGAAATGAATATATTATAAAAATACAGTCAAAATAAATATTAAAGTTGCGAGCTAGCATGTTTGATAAAATAAAAAAGCTTCTAAAAAAAATATTGCCTGGCAAGCTAATAAAGTTAATAAAAAAAACGAAATTATCAGCCAATCCCCCTATTCCCAGCCGCATTTTTATTGATCCGGTGAATATTTGTAACTTACATTGCCCGCTTTGTCCTACCGGTTCAAACAAATTGAACTACGATAAATCGATGATGTCATTAGATACTTTTAGGGTTATTATAAAAAATATACCCGGGTTAAAAGATATTTATTTTTTCAATTGGGGAGAGCCTTTTTTAAATCCGGATATATTTAAGTTTATAAGATATGCCAAGGAGCAAAATATCAATATTCATATACATTCAAACTTTAGCTTGGACAAAGATTCAGATTTTTTCATTAATATAGTGGAATCTGGCCTTGATGATTTAATGCTTTCCATTGATGGCGGTTCTCGTGAATCGTACTCTAAATATAGAGTAGGCGGAGATTTTGATTTGGTAATATCCAATATAAAACGCTTAACAGGCGCAAAAAAACAACTTAAGAGCTCAAAGCCGATAGTCACATGGAAGTTTATCGTTAATAGATTTAATGAGGGAGAAATAAAACAGGCAAAGAAAATGGCTCACGATTTAAATATAGGTTTTCAAGCCTGCACAATGGGCCTTAGCGATGATCTTCCCGACGTGGAATTTGATGATGCAATCGAGCAGAGAAAAGAGTATTGGCTGCCCAAGAGCCATAAGTATTTTCGTGATTTTTATGTAGGCGAATACAAACGGCCTCTTTACAATGAGCCATGCGAGCAGTTATTTAACACTTTATTTATAAATCCTGATGGGAAAATTTTTCCTTGCTGTTGGGTGTCAGATAAGAGCAATGTTTTTGGAGATTTGCTTAAGGATTCAATTTATAAGATTTGGAATAACAACAAATATGCATATTCAAGAAGCTTATTTCTTCATAAAAAATATCACGGCCCAAAAGAACAGGTTATTTGTTCTATGTGCGATAACTTTAAGAAGAAACAGATATGCGGGGAGAGGCGATGAAAAAAGCACATGATGAAATAGCGTCTAAATCGCGAGATCTTAATTATAACAAATTTTGGTTTAATAATGCCCTTGAATTGCTGCGTGCGCAAAGAGTTGACCCTAAAAATGTCCTTGATGTTGGCGCGGGAAAGGGCGAATTTTTGGAAATTTTAAAAAATAGATTTTCAATTAATAAACTTGTAGGTATAGATTATATTGATTCAGACATTGATATTTTGAAAGGCAAAGGTATTCAGCCTATAAAAATTAATTTGGATAACTTTGAAGTCAGTGAATATCCGCAACTAAAGGAAAGCTTTGATTTAGTAGTATGCTTAGAGACCATAGAGCATGTTTTTAATACTGATAAGCTTTTCCAATTTTTCTATTATGCTTTAAAAGAAAATTCTTATTTAGTGCTTTCAACGCCTAACTCAGGGGCATTGTTTTACAAATTATTCTACTTAATAAGGGGATATCCTTTTGGAGAGAATCATCATGTGAGATTTTTTAGTTATTCAAAACTTCGGCAATACTCTTTTTTTAATGGTTTCGATGTTATAATGTGGAACAACTTTTTTGAAATATCCCTGGATTTTGTAAAAAGAACTTTTGGGTTAAGGCAATCAATTTTAGTAAAAATTTTGGCCGGTTTGCTCTATGGGCCGTTTTTTCTGCTTAATAAGCTTGGTATCCATAATAACTCGGCGTGCAGCAATTTTGTAGTTTTGCTAAAGAAAAATAGCCTTCCGCCATTAGGTCTAGAGATAGATAACTTTCGAAAGAATTTTTTCGTTCTTTCCGAACAGCAAAAGAGCCAGTGGATAGAGAGAATTAAACAGTATTACAAGAAAGATCATCTCGGCGAGCATATATATTTTAAAGCTTATATCGAGGAACTTATCGGAAAGTAAACTAGTTTCGGAATTCCCCGGATTAGGGATTAGGATTCTATCGGAAAAGGAATTATATGGTTAAGGCAAAGATAATATGTACGCTCGGCCCGGCATCATCAAGCGAGACGATAATCAGGAAAATGATGCGCGCGGGAATGGATGTTGTTCGCCTGAACTTCTCGCATGGTAAGCCGCAAGAGTTGTTTCATAGAATAGAACTCGTCTGGGCTTTAAATGCGAAATATCACCGGCGCGTAAAGATTCTCGGTGATCTTCAGGGGCATCGTATAAGGATAGGTGAGCTCATTGCTCAGTTAGAGCTTAAAAAAGGTAAGACTTTGTGGCTTACCCAGCAAAATATAAAAGGATCGCATGAAATAGTGCCTTTTGATTATCAAGGCTCGTTGCGCAGTATTAAGAATGGCTGCCAAGTATTTATTGATGACGGAAATATCTCCCTGGAAGTGGTTGGTAGAGCGAAAAACAGGCTTAAGGCCAAGGTAATAGTCGGCGGGTTACTCAAAGAGCATAAGGGTGTCAATATCCCAAGCGCAAGGCTAGAATTCGGCGGCATAAGCCGCAAAGATATAGAGGATACGTTTTTTTGCAAAAAGCACGGCGTGGAATATATCGCTCAGTCATTTGTGCGCACTAAGAATGATATTTTAGACGTAAGAAAATTGCTTGAGCCAGGTTCTAGGTGCCAGGTAATTGCTAAAATAGAGAATAGGGAAGGCATAAAGAACATCGATGAAATAATCAAGGTTTCGGACGGTATCATGATAGCGCGCGGAGATATGGGTGTATCGCTGCCTATCTACGAAATCCCTATAATCCAAAAGATGATCATAAAGAAATGTAACCGCGCGGGAAAGTTTGTTATTACCGCAACACAGATGCTTGAGAGTATGGCTGAGAATCTTAGGCCTACGCGCGCTGAAGTAACGGATGTAGCAAATGCCATCATAGATGGTACTGATTTTGTTATGCTTTCGGCTGAGTCTGCGGTGGGTAAACACCCGGTTGAGGCGGTTGTTATGATGAACGATATAATAAAGTTCACCGAAAGATATCAGAGTAATGTAAATGTGCGCCCTTAAGAATGCGCCGCAATGTGGATAAAGAGGCAGTAGTTAATTTGTAAGGATGAAGAGAAATGAATAATTGGTGGCACCAAGATATTCAGGAAGCGATTAAGGGGCAAGGGACGAATCTAATCCAGGGCCTTTCTGTTCAGGAAGCAAAGATTAGACTGGATAAATACGGCCCAAATCAATTAAAAGAAAAGAAGGGGCGTTCGCCCGTAAGCATTTTCTTCGCGCAATTTCAGGATTTTATTATCTGGGTCCTGATCGGTGCGGCTTTAATTTCGGGCTTCCTCAAAGAACTGATTGATGCCCTTGCTATTGCTGTAATTGTCATTTTAAATGCCATATTAGGGTTTATCCAGGAGTACCGTGCTGAAAAGTCATTGGCAGCGTTAAGAAAATTATCTTCACCTACTTCCAAGGTTGTACGTGATGGCCAGCGCGCCATTATTTCTTCAACTGAATTAGTTCAGGGAGATATTATTGAATTTGAATCTGGAGATAATATCCCCGCGGATAGCCGTTTGGTTTGGATTAGCGCAAATTTTGGCGTGCAAGAATCTAGCCTTACGGGAGAGTCTACACCTGTCATAAAGACGACTCGCGTTTTAGAAGAAAAAGATATTCCACTGGTTGATCGGGCAAATATGGTTTATATGGGGACCTCAGTAGTATCAGGTAAAGCAAAAGCATTAGTTGTTTGTACTGGCATGCAAACAGAGTTGGGTAAAATCGCGGGTATGGTGCAGGCGATTACACATGAGGCTACACCCTTACAGAAGAAATTGGAAGAATTTAGTAAGTGGATTGTTTACTTATGTTTTGTGCTGGTGGGTATGGTATTTCTGTTAGGATGGCTACGGGGCGGCAAGATCATAGATGTTTTTTTAACGTCAGTGAGTTTAGCGGTCGCCGCTATTCCAGAAGGCTTGCCCGCGGTAGTCACCATCGCGCTTGCCTTAGGCGTCCATCGGATGGTCAAACACCACGTGCTTATCCGTAAACTTCCCTCTGTTGAAACCTTAGGTTGCGCTACGGTTATTTGTTCGGATAAAACAGGCACACTTACAAGAAACGAAATGACCGTACAAAGGATTTTTGCGGGTGAAAAACTTTTTGAAGTAACCGGCATCGGGTACGCGCCCAGCGGGGATCTTTTATATGGCAAAAAACAAATTAAAGCAAACGATTATCCTGAATTAGATAATTTATTACGATGTGGAGTGCTATGCAATGGAGCGCAATTAGTCGAACACTCTGGCGTCTATAAAATTATTGGCGATCCGACCGAAGGAGCCCTTTTGGCCGCGGCCGGTAAGGCCGGCATAACCAAAGAAAAATTAGAGAAAGAATATATTTTTGTTGACGAAATAGCATTTGATTCTGATCGAAAAAAAATGACTGTAATTCGTGAGCACGGCGAACAAATGATCGCGTTTGTAAAGGGTGCGCCGGATATACTCTTAGGCGATTGTACCAATGTTGAAGAGAACGGTGTAACCAGGCCGTTAACTGAAACTGATAGAACGAACATCCAAAAGATTAATAACGAATTGACAGGCGACGCAATGCGGGTGTTGGCAGTTGCCTATAGAACATTGGATAAAAGTCACGGAAAATATGACGTAAAGATTACCGAAAGAGAGCTTACTTTTGTGGGTTTAGTCGCGATGATAGACCCGCCCCGTGATGAAGTAAAAAAGGCTATAAAGGAATGTAAGGCTGCTGGTATAAAAACGGTAATGATTACCGGTGATCATAAAAATACGGCAGTCGCGATTGCGCGGGCGCTTGGATTTTTTAATGATGATTCTTTAGCATTAAGCGGTGAAGAACTGGATAAATTAAGTGATGACGAGCTTTATAAGCAAGTAAGGAATATTTTGGTATATGCTCGCGTTTCACCAGAGCATAAATTAAGGGTTGTGCGCGCCTGGCGCAGACATGGCGAAGTGGTAGCTATGACCGGAGACGGTGTTAATGATGCTCCGGCGGTCAAAGAGGCGGATATTGGCGTTGCCATGGGCATTACCGGTACCGATGTTACCAAGGAAGTATCGGATATGGTGGTAACTGATGATAATTTCGCCTCGATAGTTTCTGCCGTAGAAGAAGGTAGAGGTATTTATGATAATATCAAGAAATTCATCCATTACCTTCTTTCGTGTAACGCCGGCGAAATATTGGTTATGTTTGTTTCTTCTTCTGTCGGGCTTCCCGCGCCATTGCTGCCAATACATATTTTATGGGTTAACCTTGTGACCGACGGCCTGCCTGCGCTTGCTTTGGGGGTTGATTCAGTAGATCCGCATATCATGAAGCGGCCTCCACGTAAATCTAAAGAAGCAGTAGTCACAAAAAAACGGGCGATGTTAATATTGATACAGGGTTCTTTCATCGCCTTTTGCAGTTTACTTGCGTTTGTCTTTGTTCTGTTTATCGAAAAAGAAGGCATCGTTCGCGCAAGGACAGCGGCATTTATCGTGCTTGCCTGTTCGCAGTTATTCCATTCTTTTAACTGCAGAAGCACCACCGAGTCCTTGTTTAAATTAGGCGTGTTCACAAACAAGAAGCTGGTTCTGGCGACTTTCGTGTCGTTTCTTTTGCAGATAATGGTAGTGTATACGCCGTTCTTGCAGAAGGTGTTTAAGACCGAGCCGCTAGAGCTATTTGATTGGGGCCTTGTGCTTGGCATTTCTTCGCTTCCTTTGTGGGCAATGGAGGTTTGGAAGTGGAAAAAAAGGAGGATCTTTCATGAGTAAATTAAGACGATATTTTATTACAGGATTACTTGCCATTCTCCCGATTTTTCTCACCCTATACCTTCTTTTCCTTATTTTCAGATTGATTGATAATATTATTGGAAAAATTATCAACAGCTATTTAAAGGCAGAGCTTGGTTTCTCTATTCCCGGGTTAGGTTTTATTATGGTGATCTTAATAATTCTACTAACAGGATTTGTTGTATCGCATTTATTGAGTAAAAAGGCGTTTCCTTTAATGGAGAGTTGGTTCCTTAAACTTCCCGGGGTCCGACAGGTATATCCGCCTATTAAACAAATAATCGGTTTTATTTTTTCTAAAGATAAGGCAGTATTTAAAAAGGTAGTCTTGATTGAATATCCTTCAAAGGGAATTTGGTCAGTAGGTTTTATGACCAATGAGGGTTTTAGGGAGGCGCAGGAATTAACAGGACAGGAGCTAGTGCATGTGCTTATTGGCTCAACCCCTAGTCCGTGGAGCGGATTTTTCATCTTAGTTCCCAAGAGTGCGGTGAAGTTTTTACAAATGTCAGCGGAGGAAGGCATAAAACTAATAGTCTCGGGTGGGATACTTAAACCAGCATAGGAGTCGCGGTATTACTATGTTAAAAAAATTATACGTTAAAAATTATGGTTATAATAATTTCGCTATGGCAGATATTATTTTTGCTGGGAGATAGTGGCTGTATGGCGAGGAGCTGAATTACTGTGTCTATAAAATTGAAGCTTATAATTTTATTTCTGATGTTCGCTTTGATCCCGATGTTCTTTATCGGGGCTTTAACTTTTAGGAATTATGAAAATTCCCTAAAGGCCGGGCATATTACAACATTGCGGGATATTGCATTTTTTAAGGCAGACAAGATAGAGGCGCGCCTTGCCTCGCTTAAAGCTAGCATGGCAGTGGCTCAGGGATTTTATAATATCAAGCGGAATCTTCCGGTTTTGACACGCCTTGCTAATAAGACAGATGATCCGGAATTCCGCGCTGCTTGGAAGATGCTTGATAGCCAATTATCTGTAATGCAAACAGCTTTAGAGCTAGTTGATATCATGCTGGTTGACCCTGAGGGTAAGATTGTTTACTCGCGCAGCCTGGGCAACCCAAGTGAATATTTAAATATCCTTCCGGATCCAGGGCAAAAAAGTTTTACAGAAGGCAAGAATGGGACGTATATTACGGATATATTTTTTAACAAAGCCCAAGGAAATAAGTTATCGATCCTTATTGCCGCTCCAGTTGTTGATTTTAATGATGTTTTTATAGGAGTGATAGTTTTTGAGATGAACATAGATCAATTTTATAACCTTATTCAGGATGTGACTGGCCTAGGTAAAACTGGAGAGACTCTGCTGGGTAAGAAAATCGGCAATGAAGTGCTGTATTTAAATCCTTTAAGGCATGATCCTGTTTCTTCCTTTTACAGAAGAATAACAATTGGCTCAAAAATTGGTGTTCCTATTCAGGAAGCCGTACAAGGCAAGACCGGAGCCGGCTTGTCTATTGATTATAGGATGCAAGAAGTCATATCAGCCTGGCGATATATACCTTCTTTAGGCTGGGGAATTGTAGCTAAAATAGATACTCGGGAAGCATTCTCTGACGTAGGAAAACTGCGTAAATTAGTACTAATGGGCCTGCTTTATATTTTTGTCTTAGCCTCTATAACGGCATTACTTTTTTCAGAGTCTATCGCTCGGCCTATAAACAAACTCGTTAAAGGCGCCCAGATTGTTGGAGGCGGAAATTTAGACTATAAGATTGCCAGCGATCGAAAGGATGAGATTGGGCAGCTTTCCAGAGCGTTTGATAAGATGACTTTTGATTTACAGAAGACCATTGCTTCGCGCGACGACTTGAACAAGGAAATTGACAGGGCAAAGAGGCTTTCCGATATAGGAACTCTGGCTGCTACTGTTGCGCACGAGTTGCGTAACCCTCTAGCCGACATAGGATTGTCAACATACCACATTAAAAAAATGATCAAAGATCCCCGAATTGAAGGAGACTTAAGTACTATTGATAAGAGAATTTTAGAAGCAGATCAGATAATAAATAATGTTTTGTTATATTCAAGAATAAAAATAGGGCGATTCCAAACTGTTAAGATAAACAGCATCCTTAAAGAATGTATTGATGGGGCGATGGGAAAGTCTTCGGGCCAAAACATAACTGTTAACGTAAAGATAGATCACACAAAAGATCTTTTTATCGATGTGGATTCTCTTCAAATGAAAGGGGTATTCAGCAATATTTTGAATAACGCCGTCGACGCGCTAAATAAAAACTTCGGTATAATAGATATTGAATCTCAGCTTAAGGATTCCGTCGTGTCTATTTCTATAAAAGACAATGGGGAAGGTATAGAAAAAGAGCATTTAAAAAAGGTTTTTGAACCATTCTTTACTACTAAAACAAAAGGTACAGGCCTTGGGCTGGCAGTATGCGATTTGGTGATCAAGTTACATAAAGGATCTATAACTATTGAAAGCGATAAGGGAAAGGGTGCTATGGTAACAATAATTTTACCTATACACAGGCAGAAAAATGCATAAAAAAATCCTGATAGTAGACGATGATGTGAGCGTAAACAATTCATTGGCCATGCTTGTTCGTGAGGAGGGGCATCTTGTTGATAATACATCGGACAGCGCAGAAGGGGCACTTCTTATTGATAAAAATATATATGATGTAGGTATTTTTGATTATAAGATGAAAGGCTTTAACGGGATTGATCTATTGAAAATGATAAAAAACAAAAATCCCCGATGTGTTGTGTTTATTATATCAGGTATGCTGGATATAGATACGTTAAGTGCGGATAAAAACATAGTCAGCTTAGCAGCAGGTATTATGAGTAAGCCCTTTGACATGGAGGTGTTACTCCAAAAAATAAAATCTTAGAGAAGCAGATAGATGAAAGCGATTTGTATGGATATAATTATAGGTAATTATAGGGACACATTACTTAATTCATTGACATAGCGTTTTTTTTCCGTTATAATTTGCGCTATGGCAAGAATAGCTCGAATTGTTATTCCAAATATACCTCATCACATCATTCAACGCGGCAATAGGTCTCAAAAAACCTTCTTTTCTAATAGTGATAAAATTTTCTACCTTAAGTTATTGCATAAGCATGCAGAGGAAGCAGGCCTAGTTTTCTGGGCATATTGCCTTATGGATAATCATGTTCATTTAATTGCCGTCCCAAAAAGAGAAGATAGCTTAGCGAGAGGGATAGGTAATGCTCATAAGCATTATACGCGCATGATTAATATTAGAGAAAATTGGAGAGGATATCTATGGCAGGGAAGGTTTAGTTCATTTCCCTTGGATGAGAAATATCTTTATGCCGCTATTCGTTATGTAGAGCGCAATCCGGTAAGAGCTGGGATTGTTAAAAAAGCCGAGGATTATGAATTTTCTAGTGCCAAGGCGCATGTTTATAAAAAGAAAGATTTTTTGTTATCCGATAATTTTGTTGTTGATGAGATAGAAGATTGGCAGGCATTTTTAGCGGGGGAAGATAGTGAACAAGATATAAAATTTTTCAGAAAACATTCACGCATAGGAAGACCTTTAGGGCAAAAAGAATTTATAGAGAAACTAGAAAATATAACTGGCAGGCTTTTAAAACCAAGGAAACCTGGGAGGAAGAAGAAATAAGTGATATGTCCCCAGAATCGGTTTTACAGTTATTGGACCTGAAGGCAGCCGAACGTAATCAGAATTTTTTTAAAAATGCAGATACTTAGAAAAATCATATTTTATGCCTTTATAATAATATATGCTGTTATATGCCCATTATTGATCGCTTATTCATTGGGTTATATAATAGATCCTGTGAAAAAAGCAGTGGAGCGCGGAGGCCTTATTTATATATCAACTGTCCCGTCTGGCGCTGATGTATATCTTGGCAGGAGCCGCTATAAAACTAAAACGCCCGGCACTATTAACGGTCTTTTGCCGGGTGAATACAGGTTAAGCATAAGATTAAAAAAATATAAAAAATGGGCTCATGCCGCACATGTAGAAGCCGGCAAGGCAACTGTGTTTAAAGATGTCATACTTGTGCCTGAGCGTTGGAAAGTTACATCACTGGGCGAAGAAAGATATTCAAGTCTTATGCCGGTTACTGGTACTGATACGTTTGTCGTAACAAAAGGCCATTTCATGGGCGACTATTTTATTTATAGCTGGAAAAAGTCAATGTCATGCAAGGTAGTGCCGGTAAAATCGCCTTTAGCGCGTGTTTATGTGAATTCTATTTCTGCGTCCAAACGAGGCGGCGCGATAAATTTTGATATAGGGCCTCCTGGCAACAAAAGACGCGTACCTGTAAAAATTAATATAGCTCCGCTTTCACGTGTCGCCAGGGATGCCAAAGAGCTGGTTTTATGCAAAGGTAAATCTATAAGGCAATGTTATTGGGTTGACGATGCATTTCATGTGATACTCTTGGATAGCGACGATTTATATCTGTTAGAACTGGGGTATGACGCAAGCAACCATATGGAGTATATAACCCGCGTGCTTTCAGGCACGCAAATTTTTTATTCTCCAGATACCGCAGAGGTATATTATCTGGAGTGCACCGCTGGAAAACTGGAAAAGATAAAGATTATACAAAACAGATAATACAAGGGTTGTTTTATGAATTTTAATTATTCGCGTAATGCGGTTGGCAAGAATGAAAAGACGTTGCAGCGCATTCTTGAAATAGTTCCTGCAGTATTAAGCTGGGGTATTATAATAGGCATGTCTGCAGTTTCATTTTTTTATCCATTTTTAGCCGCAGTTATTATAATGGCATTTCTTTTATATTGGTTGTTGCGGCTTATCTATATTAATATATTCCTGGTTCTTTCCTACAAACGGCTTGTAAAAGAGAATAATGTACGCTGTGCTGAAAAAATAGAACTCGCTGACATGGCCAATGATATTTACCATTTTGTTGTGATTCCTGTGGTTAGAGAGACAGCGGAAATTGTAGAACCTGGTATTATAGGTATAAAGGACAGTGAATATCCATGCAGCAAGATTCTTGTGATTATAGCGCTTGAAGAAATTGCTTCAAGCAAAGTAAAGCAGGACATGTTCGCCTTGCAGGAAAAATATAAGGAGTATTTTTTAGATTTTATTATTAAGGTGCATCCTGCCGGGCTGCCCGGGGAGGCGCGTGTCAAGGGCGCGAATGCCACTTATGCTGCAAGGGCTGCAGCAGATTTTTTCAAATTATATAACATTGTGTATGAAAATGTTCTTGTGTCCTGTTTTGACGCAGATACAGTGGTAAAACGTAATTATTTCAGCTGCCTTACACGTTATTTCATGGTTACCCCTGATAGGACAAGAGCAAGTTATCAGCCAATACCGGTTTATCACAACAATATATGGGATGTGCCTAGTTTTGCAAGAATAATTGACATAGGTACTTCATTTTTTCAATTGGTTGAATCTACAAATCCAAGCAAGCTTGTTACATTTTCAAGCCATAGCATGAGTTTCAAAACCCTGGTTGACGTTGGATATTGGCCGGTTGATATGGTTTCAGATGATTCTGCCATTTTTTGGAAAGCGTTCATACACTATGACGGAAATTATGGAGTGGTACCTATGTATACGACAGTTTCTATGGATATAGTTACTGGAGAAACACTGTTTGAGACATTTAAGAATATTTACAAGCAAAAACGCAGATGGGCATGGGGGGGTTGAAAATTTTCCGCTGGTAATCAGGGCTTTTATAAAGACAAACCGCATTGGTTTATTCAAAAAAATCAGCTATGCATTTAAGCTGTTGGATTCTTTTATATCATGGGCGACATGGTCTTTCGTGCTTAGTTTTATAATCTGGCTGCCTGTTTTGTTTGCAGGCAGGGAGTTTGAAGTTAGCACTATGTACTATATTGTTCCGCGTATAAGAGTCGCTATATTCAGCCTGGCGTCGTTTGGCATGGTTGTCTGCATGGCCATAAGCCTGCTTTTATTGCCGAAAAAACAAAACGAGAATATATTTAAGACGGCGTTTAAGCATATTATTGAATGGATGTCTATACCGGTCGTTGTGCTGGCTTTAAGTGCTGTGCCTGCGCTAGATGCGCAGACGCGGCTTATGTTTGGTAAATATTTGGGATTTCAGGTAACGGAAAAATACAGAAAGAATAAATAAACACGTATGAACAAAAAAATTGTTCTCAGCTTATTTATTTTATTTATCTTTATGGAAAATGCGGCTTATGCCGCAAACGCGCGTGTAGGGACAACTTTTAGTCAAGTTCAGTGCGAGTATCTTAGCCTTAATTGGCAAGAGGCCTATAAAGAAGTTCTTGCAATGAATTTTGACATTATACGGCTCGGCGCTTACTGGAGCCGTATTGAAAAAAGTAAGGGAGAATTTGATTTTAGCGACCTTGATTGGCAGATTCAGAAAGCCAGAGAAAACAAAATACCAATACTTTTGACCGTGGGGATGAAAGCCCCGCGATGGCCGGAATATTTTATCCCTTCATGGCTAAGGCCAGCTAGGGATTTTCATTTTGGTTCCGCAGTTTCGGATGTACCTCATGTCAAAGAATGTACGTTATTGTTTATCAGCAAGGTCGTCGGCAGATACAAAAACGAAGATATTATTGTTGCATGGCAGGTTGAAAACGAACCGTTAAGCAGGTCGGGCCCAAGAGAATTATGGATACGAAAGGATTTTCTTCAAAAAGAAATCAGCCTGGTAAAAGAATTGGACGGTAGAAACCGCCCCATTATCGTTAATGCCATGACATATCCTAACGGTTTTTTGAGATTTTTAACCAGGATGGCGTATAAAAAGAACCCTATTGATGAAACTATAGATATTGCCCAGATACCGGCGCTTAACGTTTATTTCGCTATTGGGCAAAAATTATTATCAAAAAATATCTGCTTTTGGACAAACCCTAAAGGCCGCATAAGCTATTTGTCACAATTTGTTGCTAGGGCTGCTTCTCAAAATAAGCTTATTTGGGTTACTGAGCTTCAAGCTGAGCCCTGGGAACCGGCAGAATTGGTCCATACCAGAGAAAAGGATGCCATTACCTGTGGAGCTGATAATTTCCATGTAGCGTTTGAAGAGCTGCGCTCTTTGAATATAGACACAATTTTTTTATGGGGAGTAGAATATTGGATATACAGAAAACAGCAGTATAAGGATAATAAATGGATAGAAGCTTTTGACCAAATAGCAAATAAGAATTAATTAAAGAGTTATGAATAAATTTAAAAGCCTATACATACGCACGTTCGGCTGGCCGTTGTCCACCCTATAGACGCTTGATGGCGAGCTTGGCGGAGGCGTTGGTAGAGTAAGGCGATAGGCTATAGGCGAGAGGCGATAGGAAAATATGGGAAAAGGATTTGAGGACTTACAGGTTTGGCAGAAGGCGAAGGACCTTGCGGTTTTGATTTACAAAATTACGACTGACGGAAAGATTGCCAAGGATTTCAGTCTTCGTGATCAGATGCGGCGCTCGGCTATCAGCATAGCCAGCAATATTGCCGAAGGCGATGAAAGGGATACTGACAAGGAATCGGTACGATTTTTTTATATTGCGAAGGGGTCGCTGGCAGAATTGCGGACTCAGCTCAGGATTGCGTTAGAGGTTGGGTTTCTGGATAAGGATGACTTTGCCAAGATTGAGCTGGACTGCTCTGAGATCGGCAAGATGTTGGGCGGATTAATAAAGCATAGAACAGGCGAGATAAGGCGATAGGCCATAGGCATTGGGCGATAGGATGGAGGTGACCTATAGCCTCTAGCCTAACGCCTATCGCCTTTTTTATTAGGGTCCTTGGAAGCCGGTGTCGGGTGAGGGTCGGGCGAGGCGCGGGTTGTCAGTGATTGTGGTAAAAAAATCGATGTCAATGTCAATTCAACGTGGGTTTTGGGCATCTATGGTCAGAATGGCGAAAACAATCGTTCCTAGACGGTAAACAGGCGTATTCTGGGGCGTTCAGCAGGCGTCCGGGATGGTCAAAAAGGGCGGTTTTGAGTGACATGATTGATACGTAAATGTCCACTAAAGTGAAATGTCCACTAAATAGTGGACATTTAGCCCAAGTGGACATTTTGGGGCGAATGACGGCGCTGGAACTTAAAAATAGCTTTACTTTGTGTCAGAAGTGCGATATATTATTTCTGACAATAGAAAGCGATTAATATGACAGAATCCATTGAGAGTAAAATCCTTCGACGGATTACCGGTAAGAAAAAGGGCTGGGTGTTTGCCCCAAGTCATTTTCTTGATCTTGGCAATCGTGCCGCTGTAGATCAGGCGTTGAGCCGGTTAGTTCGATCTGGTGACATTCGCCGATTAGCGCGCGGGCTTTATGATTATCCACGGAAACATCCGGATTTTGGAGAAATGCCGCCAAGCGTTAATCGTGTTACTGCCGCGCTTGCTGAAAAAGATAATCTTAAGATTCAACCTTCCGGAGCATATGCGGCTAACTTGCTGGGGTTGTCCGATCAAGTACCGGCAAAGATTGCTTTATTAACAGACGGCTCTACCCGGGTGGTTCAAGTTGGTAACTGGCACATTATGTTTAAGAAGACATCACCAAAGAATATGGCGACTGCCGGGCGCGTGAGCGGTTTGGTTATTCAGGCTTTACGTTACATGAAGCAAAGTAATATCGACGAAAAAATTATTAATTCGCTTAAAAGAAGATTATCAGCCGAGGATAAAAAACAGCTTATAAGCGATATTCGTTATGCCCCGGCTTGGATAGGTGAAATATTTAAACAGCTCAATTCGTAGCAGTTTCTTGGCTCTTAAGCCAGTAAGAACGGAGGACACATGAAAGAGATTTTAAGTAAGGTTGATGAGGCTCAGGCAAAGATAAACGCATTGCGCCCCTTTAGCAATGAAATGAACCACCAGATAAAGGAATATTTTCGTATTGGGCTTACCTATTCAAGTAACGCGCTTGAGGGGAACTCTCTGACGATATCGGAAACAAAAGTGGTCATCGAGGATGGTCTCACCATAGCTGGAAAGCCGCTCAGAGATCATTATGAAGCTACGGGTCATAGTGATGCGTTTGATCACATGTATGCGCTTGCTACCGGGAAAACAATAACGGAAGAAGATATCAAGAAGTTGCACGCGCTCTTTTATCACCGTATCAAAGAAGAAGATGCCGGGGTGTATCGGAAAGTCCAGGCTATTATTACCGGCTCTCAATATCCTTTGCCTATACCAGACGCACTTCCCGGGATGATGCAGAAATTTATTAAAAATCTGCCCAGTTTGAAAAAGGATAATCATCCGGTTACTTATGCCGCCAAGCTTCATAAAGAGTTTGTGTTTATTCATCCGTTCGTTGACGGCAATGGGCGAGTGGCCCGACTTTTAATGAACGTGGCCCTTATGCAGGCAGGATACATTATTGCGATCATCCCGCCGCTTAAGCGGTCAGAGTACATCAGCGCTCTTGAAAAAGCGCATAAAAATGATGCGGATTTTATTAAGCTAATAGCGTCATGCGTTTATGAGACCCAGAATGATCTCCTGCGTATGGCTAATGGAAAAAGTTAATGTGATTTAAGAGGGGAATAAGACAGAGCAATGAACTACTGGTAGACATCAGATTATCACTTTTCGCACGCCAATATTATCAAGTATTGCGGACGGCCGTTTGTGACGGTTGAGGAGATGAACGAAACGATCATCCGCAAGCATAATGAGCGGGTGAAGCCGGAAGATACTGTTTTCTTTCTCGGAGATTTTATATTTAAGGGCGGGAAGGAAGGCGGCGAGGAGAAATACAAGCATTTCGAAAAGAGGCTGAACGGCAAGTTTATTTTTATCAAAGGCAATCATGATCGGCACAACAGCCTCAATACGATCATTTCGAAGGTCTATATTCATTATGGTTCTAAGGACATTTGCATGACGTATCGGGCCGAGGACGCGGATCCAAACGTGCCTTGGAATTTCTGCGGACACGTTCATGAGAAATACAAGGTCAAACGTTTGAATGAGAATTCAATAATCGTGAATCTTTGTGTCGAGGTCTGGGATTATTATCCGGTTGCGTTTAAACAGATCAGTTCCGTGATTGCCACATTCTTGAAGGAAGAGAAGAAAGGGATTCAGTCACCGACCGAGTCAATCGACCCAGTAGGTGAGGTTGGCGATTGTGGCGATTAGTTGGCTATTTGGGATATTTATGGGACATATGGGACAAGTGCACGATTTGCACGAATATTGCACGATTAGTGCGCGATTAGCCATAGGGGGCAGTAAAGGGGCGAAAGGGCACTGATTGGGCATGACTAAGAAATGCAAAAAGTGTAAGGTGCCGCTGGAAGGGTTTTTGTATCGGCTGATCGCAAAGACGCTGTTCGGCGTGCGGCCGTCGGCGAAAGATCCCGAGCTGTGCAATAAGTGCGAAGATAAGAAATAAGGGCGAATAGATTATGGCAGAAGAAGCATTAAATCTATGGATGAGTCTACCGGCAGACACAAGGCGCTTGCTTTTGAGCAACGTCTGGTGCGTAGAGTGCCGGAAGGCGGTGACCATTGTTGATTATCATGCGGAGCTGAAAGGTGTCGTTGTGCTTGAAGGCTTCTGCGGCACCTGTGGTCATAAGGTTGCCCGGGTCATTGATGATCTGGCTCCGACTCCAAAGAAGAAGGCCAAGGCGACAGCGTCCGGTCTTTATATCTTCGATGTCTGGCTTTATGGGGATGAGCATTGCACGGAAGAAAAGAAGATTATCCGCAAGATACAGATCCCGGGATCGAAGAGCCTTTACAATTTTGCCAAGGTTATCATTGATGCCTTTGATTTTCAGCTCGATCATTGTTTCGGGTTTTATGACCAATTAAGGAATCATCGTAATTGCCGAAAGGCCTTTGAGCTATTCGTTGATATCGGCGAAGAGGGCAGACCGGGCGCCAAAGGTGTCAAGAAAGTCAAGATATCCCAAGCTTTTGACGGAGTGGGCGAGAAACTGATCATGCTTTTTGATTACGGCGACGGCTGGCAGTTTAATGTGGAGCTCAAGGAGATTTGCAAGGAAGATAAAGGAGTTACGAAGGCGGCGGTCTTAGAGAGCATAGGCAAAGCGCCAGTACAGTATCCGCCGTGTGAGGACGAGGAATAACGCAATAACGATTTAGCTGGTGGCACCATCAATAGGGAATTGCGACCATCTGGAATCAAATAATTTATAGATGAGGAAGAAATAAGAAAATCATTGACAAATTATCTTAACTGTATAATACTGTATACATGCCTGTAACGACAATAACAAACAAAGAATTAGAAGCCATCCGCGAGATACGAAACTTCATCATGCATGTTGGTCGTATTCCATCGATGCGCGAACTCATGTCTTCTCTTGGATACCGTTCACCTCGTTCTGCATCATTAATTGTTAACAAATTAATTGAGAAAGGTGTATTGCGTCGTAAGGACGATGGGGGTTTGCAATTTGTCAAAAGCATTGGCGATGATACTACGCGTGCTCAGACCGTAGATGTCCCCTTAGTAGGAGTTGTCGCTTGTGGCGCTCCAATGCTTGCCGAAGAAAATATTCAAGCTAAAGTACCAGTTAGCACAAAATTAGCTCGCCCGCCACATCGTTATTTTCTGCTTAAAGCAAAGGGCGACTCAATGAATCAAAAAGGCATCGACGACGGCGATTTTGTTTTGGTTCGTCAACAAGTGACGGCGAAGGATGGCGATACTGTTGTGGCGCTGATTGATAATGAGGCGACTGTTAAGGAATTTTACGAGGCTGGTGAAACTGTGGTATTAAAACCGAGGTCGAGAAATAAAAAGCATCAGCCTATTGTGCTGACAAGAGACTTTCAGATTCAGGGTGTGGTCGTGGCAACGATTCCGAATATGTAATTTTATTTGAGGAAAGAATAGAAAAGAAAAAATGACAAGTCAAAGTTTTGGTCATAGTGTAGTCGAAGAAAGAACCGTCGAGTCGGACATAAATTGCAATGGTAAAACAGAGCAGAAGCCTTTGGCTGTGTTTGAGGGCGATCCTTCGTATGGTGCAAAGTTAAGCATCGCATACGAGCGTTTATGTAAATGTGGCTATACGCACATTAACTGTATGACTCCAAAGGACTGGTTAAAATCTCAAATAGGAGTTTGGCAGTTTTTTTATGAGACTCGAGATATTAGAGATAAATCTGTTCATCCTGCAACTTTTCCTATATCCCTTGCAAAAAAAGTCATAGAATTATTTACACATCAAGGTCAGCTGGTTATTGATCCATTTGTTGGGAGCGGAACATCACTGATTGCCGCGAACGATCTAAATCGGAATGCTGTCGGTTTTGATCTTCAAAAAAAATATGTTGAGTTATGTATTAAACGGCTTCAGAAAAATCCTAACTTATTTAACGCCTCTAATCAGGTAGCTGTTCAGGATGACGCCAGAAATATTGCAAAATATATGTCCCCTAATTCCGTAAGCTTGATTTGGACATCTCCACCCTACGCAAATCTTTTAAATCGCTCTCGCCAGAATAAATCTCGGCGTGATAGGAACAATAAGCAATTAGGTAAAGTTGAGCAATATTCTCAAGATGTGCGCGATTTAGGCACAATGTCCATTGATTCATATTCAGCGGCTATGGGAGATATTTTTGAAGGATTACTGCCTCTACTCAAAGAGAAGGCGCACTGCGTTATTAACGTTCCGGATATGTGGTGGGAAAATCGACGCATAACGATTCATGTATCGTTAATTGAAGAGCTTCGTAAGCGGGGCTATGAATTACGAAATGTCATAATATGGGATCGTACCAATGTGGTCAATGGTATTGGTATTTTTGGCTGGCCAAGCAACTATATAACAATGGGTGTAACTTTTGAATATCTTTTGGATTTCTGGAAGCCGCCCCAAAATAAGAATTAATGAAAAGGAGCTTATGAAATTATTCTCAAAGGATGAATTAATCAAGGAAATCAAGAATATCGCATCGAAGGGGTGGCATAAAAGTGTAAAACAAACACGAGACACTCGAAATGATGGCGCTGTCGGTAACACGCTTGAAGTTCTTCTTGGCATTACGGAAAACAATTTGCCGATTCCTAATGCTCGTGAATGGGAGCTTAAAGGACAGCGGGCGCATTCTTCTTCGCTTATAACATTAAAGCACATTGAACCATCGCCAACAGCGGCTCGGATTGTAAGCAATATTCTTTTACCAAAATATGGCTGGCCACATAAACAGGCTGGGTCTAAATACCCTAAGACCGAAATGAGTTTTCGGTCTACCACCAGCTCTAGCAGTTTTACAAATCGCGGATTTACAGTAGTCGTTGATCGTACTGCTAAAAAGTTGAAGTTCGTATTTGACTCAAAGAAAGCTGACATATCAGATCCTGAGATCAAAACATGGCTATCTTCTGTTGAGAAAAGAGTTGGCTTGGGGGCAATTTCGCCTGAGCCTTACTGGGGATTTGAAGATCTTAAGTATGCTATTGGTGAAAAGATAAAAAATTGCTTTTATGTTATTGCAGAGGCAAAAATTGACGACAGGCATGAGTATTTTTGTTATCAACATCTTTTTGTTCTATCTGGTTTTTCATTTGAGAAATTTTTGTGCTGTGTAGAGGCAGGGAGTTTGTTGATTGATTTTGACGCCCGAACGGGACATAACCACGGAACTAAATTTCGACTCAAGCAAGGCGTGTGGTCGGACCTGTATGATGATGTTAAAGAGGTATTTTGATTAACCAGTTGTCGAAAGAATGAAATGAGCGCTAAACTAAAATTTCCCAAGGATTATCTGAATAAGATCATTTGCGGTGATTGCTTAGAAATAATGAAAGCAATGCCGAACGAATCGATTGATTTAGTCGTGACCTCTCCACCTTACAATCTTAAAAATTCCACAGGGAACGGGATGAAAGATGGGCGCGGTGGTAAATGGTCTAGAGCCGCTTTGATTAACGGATACAGTCATCATGACGACTGTATGCCGCACGAAGAATATGTATCGTGGCAAATTAAATGCCTCGAAGAAATGTACAGATTAATAAAAAAAGACGGAGCGATTTTTTATAATCATAAATGGCGGGTACAGAACGGCCTTCTTCAAGACCGTCATGATATTGTCAGTAGGTTTCCTGTACGGCAGATAATTATTTGGAAAAGAAAAGGTGGAATTAATTTTAACGCAGGGTATTTTCTGCCTACTTACGAAGTCATATATTTAATTGCGAAACCTGATTTCAAATTGGCATCAAAAGCCAATGCTTATGGTGATGTATGGGAGTTCACGCAAGAAATGAAGAATGGTCATCCCGCACCGTTTCCCGTGACATTAATTCAAAGAATTGTATCATCAACCAATGCCAAAATAGTCTTAGACCCGTTTATGGGGTCAGGAACAACAGCCGTTGTTGCGCAACAACTTAAACGAAATTATATCGGTATTGATATTTCTCCCGAATATTGCCGTAAGGCACGAGAACGAATAGACGTAGGATATGCCTCGATCGCGGAGGAAAAATGCTTAAAGAATTAGCTCTGGCAGGCGAAGGCTATTCAGAACCTGTACGGAACTATTATATTTATGTCCGCTTTTAATCCATATAACCCTTTCTTGTCAGCCATGTATCCATCAACGTTGCCGAGGAGAAAAGTCTTTATTTCTTATTTTAAAGGCGACAAGCCTTGGGTTGATGCCCTTGTAAGGGATTATGGTCAACCCGGGACAGGCGTTTTTATTCCGAGCGTTGTTGGAGTTAAAGACGAAGACGATTTTGTTGATAGCGACAATTCAGACTATATTATTTCAGCGATCAGGGAGCGTTATATTCAAGATACGTCCGTGACTATTGTGGTAATTGGGCAGTGTACTCATAGTCGAAAATATGTTGATTGGGAAATTAAGGGTTCTTTGCGACAACCTGCTAATGGCATGCCTAATGGGTTGCTTGGTTTGGCAGTTGCTCCGCCAAAAGACTATTTAGGGAATCCTATATGGCATACTCTGCCAGATAGATTCTCAAAGAACTATGTTCAAAACCGAGCCGATCTCTCATATGCTCGGTATTACACTTGGCCGACGAGTGGGGTTGATTTAAGAAAATGGATTGAGGAGGCTTATAATTTGGCCGCTAATAACGCGAATCTTATCCAAAATCCTCAAGAAATAATTTGGCGTAATCTGACATGTCAGGAGCATAAGGAGGTGCATACTTTTTAATATGGATAATGATGAAAAACGCATAAAACATTTGGAAATGATCCAAGGCGTAATAAACCGTTTAGCGAGTAATTCATTTGCTATGAAGGGATGGTCTGTCACAATCGTTAGCGCTTTAATAGCAATAGCGGTTGATAAAAGCGACGGACGATTCGCTTTTGCGGCACTGATTCCGTCAATCATATTTTGGTTCCTCGATGGATATTTTTTGTGGCAGGAACGTCTGTTTCGAGGATTGTTTGATGCTATTCGGCTTGGGCATGGGAGTAAAGCAGAGGATTATTTTACTATGGATACAAGGCCGTATTTGAAAACGACGCCTTCTTGGTACAAGACAGCATTTTGTCTCGGGAAGAAACCCAACACGCTTTTAATCTTTCATGGATGCGTAGTCTTGTCTGTGTTGATAGCGACAAAATTATTATGGTGAGGTTTTAATGGCGCGGCGTGTTTATTTTGCATTTCATTATCAGAGGGACATTTGGAGAGTTAACGTTGTCCGAAACTCCAACATTGTGGAAGGATTTGAATCCGCAGGCTTTATTGATTTATCTTTGTGGGAGGAGGCACGACGCAAGGGGGAAGAAGCTATAAAACGCTTAATAAATGATGGCTTAAGGGGGACGACCGTTACGGTTGTCTTGATCGGAGCAAAAACATCAGAGCGTGAATACGTCGAATATGAAATTGACCAAAGTTGGAGTCGTGGGAATGGGCTTATAGGTATTTACATTAATAACATCGAAGATCGTAATGGTGTGACGGATGCCAAAGGACAGGATCCATTCACTTTAACCGGATACAAGGGGATTAAGACATACGATTGGATCCAAAATGATGGTTACAATAATCTTGGCGATTGGGTTGATTCTGCCTACGACCGAGCACAAAAGAGAGAAAAGAAATAATGTCATCACATCGCTTGTTAGCAATATAGCGAATTGAAATGTTTTAATCGCTCGCCCGAGCGATTATTTAATTACCATCAAAATCACCTCCCAATAATTTTTACTATTCCGTAGTAACGACCCCCTTGAGAAAGATTCGAGCTGTTATAAAATCAAAATAGACTTACGGGACAGCTGATCACTGTTTCGCCTATGCGGGAAAAGCCATTTCCAGTCAATTGGCCGGAAGTGGTTTTTTTATTTTTAGCCCCGACACTTCCAGATTTTTCCTGTAATCACCTATGGGAGGGCATAAGGGGTGTTACACTTTTGGATTTTTTGCGTGTTCATAAGTGAGGGGTGGGACACTTTGGCAAAAAAAGCTGTATATACGCCTTGGGAAGGAAAGTTATGGCAGGGTGCGAAATTTTGACCATAAAAACGTAATAACTATGGTAGAGGGTTCGACACTTTTGAAAATTTTACGTAATCACCTATGGGAAGGAAAAAAGTTCCGACACTTTTCAGGAAAAAGGGGAATATACGCTTAGGGAGTGAAAAAAGTGAAAATATTTCCGTCAGGTTGGCAAATTTCTTCGTATATAGCTAGTAGGAGGCACTGAGACTATGAACGAAAAGCATTTTGAGGCAGGGAATCTCTATCTGGCTACGTATTTGCTTTCTTGCGGGTTTGCTATGAGGGGTATCGAGGGATCGGGACGGCTCAAGAGGATTCTGTTTGACGATATTCCGGCCGTCCATAAAGCATGTGAAGAATTTTACGCTGATTCGGAGGCGCGCAAGTTATTTGATTGTTACCGGAGGGTAAAGGATTACTTATTTCAAAACGGAGTTTAAAAATGGAAGACGAGAGAAGAAAAGAGAAGAGAAAAATGGAAGAGATCATACCGCAGGAATTGCTTAATCTCCCGAGCTGGGTCGGGTATCAGCCCAGACGTAATAAAGACCGCATCGATAAAGTTCCCATGAACGTCCTGACCGGACGTCCTGCCAAAACAAACGATCCAAGCACATGGACGGATTTTACGACCGCAAGCGATCTTGCGCTTAAGCGCGGATATACGGGTGTTGGCTTTGTATTTCAGCCGCCGTATGTGGGTGTGGATATCGACCGTTGTGTTAAAGACGGGGCGGTCGCACCGTATGCGGTCGAGATTCTTAAGGCGCTTAATTCATATTCCGAGTATTCGCCAAGCGGCACAGGTATTCATATTCTTTGTAAAGGCAAGATTGCCCGGGCCTGCAAGATTTCAAAGATCGGCTTGGAGATTTATACCAAGGGTCGATTCTTTACCGTTACCGGCAACCGCCTTGAAAATTATCCGGCTGAGCTTAACGAGTGCACTGATGCGCTCAGAGGCATATTCAGCCGGTTTGTAGATAGATCACCCGCAGATGATGTCCTCTCCTTGATAGCTAAGAGCAAAGACGCGGAGAAGTTTCAGCGGCTTTATTCGGGTCAGTGGCAAAACGATTACCCATCCCAGAGTGAAGCAGATCTTGCGCTATGCAACAAGCTGGCCTTTTGGACTGGGAAGGATGCCGGTCGGATGGATTCGCTCTTTCGGCAATCCGGGCTTATGCGGACAAAGTGGGATGAAAAGCATTTTGGCGACGGCCGGACCTATGGGCAATCAGTCATCGAAAAGGCTGTGAGTGATTGCCGGGAAGTGTATGCGCCATCGCGGCCAAAACTGCTGATAGCAAGAAAGGTTAACGCCAATGAGATTGCTGACGAAATCCTCAAACATAATCGGCTTATCAACTTCGCTGACACCTATTACGAATACAGAGGCGGATGTTACCGGCCACTGTTTATCGAGGAGGTTCAGAAATGGATTAAAGATGCGTGTGGTGCCGGTTTCTCAGCAAGCAAGCTTCGCAATGTTCTTGTTGCGCTTAAGACCGAGACTTTCGTCAAGCCGGACATCATCAATGGCATTACGCTCTTTAATGTCAAAAACGGGCTTTATGACATCGACAAAATGACGCTCTTGCCGCATTCGGCGGATGTCTATTCCATCAACCAGCTTAATGTGACATACCGCGAGAACGCCGAGTGTTTGTTGTGGCAGAGGAGTCTTGATCAGATCTTTGAGAATGATGCGGCCCGGATCATGCTTCTTCAGGAGTATTTCGGGTATTGCTTGACCCGGGACAATGATTATGAAAAGGCGCTTTTTCTGTTCGGCGAGGGGGCCAACGGCAAGAGCGTTGTTTTGTATGTGCTCGAGGAGCTTATCGGCAAGGACAACTGCTCATCCATTCCGCTTGAGAAGTTTAACGATTCCCACTATATCGCCCGGCTTCGGGACAAATTGGTCAATATCAGCCTTGAAACAAATGCCAAGACAAATGTCTATGACAATATGTTTAAGGCGATCGTGACCGGCGATACGATCTCCGCTGACGAAAAATACGGCCAGCCGTTTCAATTCAAACCATACTGCAAGCTTCTTTTCTCAACCAATAATATGCCGCGCGTGGGGGATAAAACCGAGGGATATTACCGCCGTATTTTAATCCTTCCATTTAACCGGCAGTTTTCAATTGAAGAGCGTGATCCAAAACTAAAGCAAAAGATCGCGGCCAGCGAGCTGGACGGGATCTTTTTGTGGTCGCTTAACGGCCTTACGCGATTAAGGAAACGCGGGTATTTCGAGGAGAGCGCTTCTATGCAGACCGTGAAGGACGCATATCGCAAGGAGAACAATAACGTGATCATCTTTGTGGAAGAACAGTGTGTCTTGGACGCTCAGGCGGACATAAACAGTGATGCCTTGTATGTGGCTTATCGGGACTGGTGTCTGGAGAGCGAGTACCGGCCGCTTAGCAAGATGTTGATGATTCGGAGCGCCCGTTTTAATGACGGCTATGACGATTATGACAGGATTTTTCATTAATTGTGTTCGTAGGTTAGGGGGGGGTAAGGAGCAAGGGGGTTTGACTGTGGTTAGTAAAAATATAACAGCGGGAAAAAATGTCATTGCTGTCACCGGTAGCTTGATGGCAGGTCACCCCGCTGAGAGGCGCGGGGCAGGCGGGTTCTTCCGGGGGCGGTTTGGGCTCGGGTCGGGCGAGGCGCGGTCTGTCAGTGATACAAAATTTCAAAAATCGATGTCATGTCATATGGGCTTGTCGGGTAAGCGGTAAAACAGGGTTGAAAGGGTTCAAAATGGGCAATTTTTGCGGGAAAAGCGTCAATTTCGGGGTATTTCATGAGTTTTTGGCTGACATCTACTGACATTTTTTGTGTCAGTATGTCAGTCGAACCGGACATCATACGACATGAAAAATGTCCGAATGTCCTATTGGGTAGGCAGGAACAATGATCAAGGAATCGAGTACAATTGATGAAAGGGGAGTCGCGCCGCGAGGCTGGGATGCTTTAGAAATAAGGCTGAAGGATCGCGGTTTGTCTTGCTCGGAAATCCAAGAGGCCCGCAAATCATTCTTTGAAGGAATCGAGACGTTGTCAAAGATGTTCTTGGCTATCTATGCGGCTGAAAAGAAAAGCGCGGATGATAATAAATTACTTGTATAAGGTTGTATATTGCGGTATACTGGGCACCATTGATGGAAGTCGTCATTCTGAGCGAAGCGAAGAATCTAATATGGCAGAAAAACAAGGATACGTTTACATTTTAACGAACGTTCATAATAAAGTCTTGTATACCGGCGTGACGAGTGATTTGGTCAAGAGGGTATACGAGCATAAGAATAAACTGGTAGACGGATTTACTAAGAAATACAACGTGCATAAATTGGTTTATTTTGAAGTGTTCGATGACATGGTAAATGCGATAACTCGAGAGAAGCAGATTAAGGGTTGGTTGCGGAGTAAGAAGATTGCATTGATAGAAAATAAAAATCCGGAATGGAAAGATTTGTACGAGGGGATAGTTTAGATTCTTCGGCCCCTTCGGGGCCTCAGAATGACAGGGTGGATATGAAGACTTACACCATGACAGAAACGGCAAAAGTGCTGGGCGTGCACCGGCAGACCATGATCAATTGGATCCGCAGGGGCTGGGTTAAGCCCAAGCGCGATTATAAGGATTGGCCGGTGTTTACGGATGAGTGTATCGCCAAGATTAAAGAATGGCGAGAGACGTTAAAAGGCTAGCCCCGTTAGAGACAAATTATATGCAATATGTTTACGTTCTGAAGAGCACTAAAGATGGTAAATGGTACACAGGCTGTACCGAAGATTTACGGAAGCGTTTTAGCGAGCATAATGATAACAAAGTTTTTTCAACAAAAGGGCGTGGACCATTTGAGTTGATCTATTACGAAGCATCTTTGAATAAGGAAGATGCCTTTGCTCGTGAGAAATATTTAAAATCTGGGATGGGCAAGCGGTATTTAAAGAACAGGCTAAAACGCTTCCTGTCTCTAACGGGGTAAAGATGAGAGTAGCGTTATATACGAGGGTAAGTACAGAGGATCAGGCACGCGAAGGATTTTCGCTGGAGGTGCAGAGGACGTATCTTTTGCAATATGCGAAGAACTTCGGCTGGGATGTCTTTTGCAGTATGTCGGGCCGGGATGTTTATATGGATGATGGTTATTCCGGCGGCAGTATGGACAGACCGGCGTTGCAGAGGCTCCTATTTGACGCACGCAATAAGCAGTTTGATCTGATCTTGGTGTATAAGCAGGATCGCCTAAGCCGTCGGCTTAAGGATTTGCTAGGGCTTCTTGAGGAGATTGATTCTTTGGGTATCGGCTATAAATCAGCGACCGAGCCATTTGATACCACATCCAGCGCCGGTAAGATGGCGATTCAGATGTTGGGCAGTTGCGCGGAGTTTGAACGTAATCGTTTAGTCGAGAGGGTATTTCCGGGCATGGTGGTTGGCGTTAAAAGAGGCCACTGGCAGGGAGCGCGCTACGCGCCCTATGGCTACCGCTATAATAAGGAAATCAAGAAGCTGGAAATTTATCCCGAAGAAGCAAAAATCGTTAAAGAGATTTACGCGATGTACATAAGCGGCACGAGCACTTCGCGTATCGCAGGGCATTATTACAATCTCGGGATTCCTTCAAGGCAAGGCGGACGGTTTTATAATAAATTCATTTCCAACATTCTGCAGAGTAAGGTCTATTTAGGGATGCTGGTGTGGAATAGACGGCGCTATAACACCAAAGAAAAGACTAAGAATGGCGAAGGCAAAGGCTACAAGTATGTGAATAATGATCCGTCCAAAATTATTGAAGTGCCGAATACACATGAGCCGATAATTACGCAAAGAGATTTTGATGAGGCCAGAGCGCTTCTCAAGCGTAATCGTACCAATGGTGTGGTTAGATTCAGAAATAATGTTTATCAGCTTTCCGGTATTCTGAAATGCAATGAGTGCGGAGGCAATTACCGCGGAATCACCGCGACAGTTAATCATCGCACCAAAATGCGGCGGCCGTGGTATCGTTGTTCTTCCAAAGGCATACCGCATATTAAGTGCAATAATAAATCCGTGACTGCTGATGCTATAAATAAGCAAGTTTGGGATATTGTAGAAGTCATCCGCCAGAATCTTCATGTGCTTGAGGAATTAGGCGACATGATTAAATTGAACGCCTCCGAGCCGGAGCAGTTGTATGTTGAGCAGTTAGAGGAGAGGGACGCGCTTCTTAAAAAGAATCTCGAGAAACAAAAGGGGATCTACGAGTTATTTTCAGAGGATAAAATTAATCTCGCGCTCTATAAGGATAGGGCCGAGCTTTTGAGTAATGAGGAGAAAAAACTAAAGCAGGATATCAAGGCGATTCAGCTTAAGATTCTGGATAAGCGCAATTCCGTTAACCTTGTCAAGGCGACGCAGGATTTCCTTTTGAGGTTACGGAGCACACCGGATGATCGTCAGTTGGATTATCTGGTCAAAACCTTTATGCGGATCATCTTTAAATCGATCCACATCCAGAATCAGGAGATTGTGAAGTTCGATCTGAACGAGCCTTGGAAGACTTGCTATGAAGAGGGGATGAAATGGTTGAAAACGAGCGAAAAGACGACAATACAGGCGATTCCGGAGGCAAAAGCCCGAAGAAGTTACGTGTGCTTTTGCGCACCTTCGGATGTCAGATGAACATCCGGGATTCGGAACTGATTGAAGGCCTGTTTGTAAGAAAAGGCTGGAAATTAGCCAAAACGCAAGACGAGGCAGATCTGATTTTATTTAATACTTGTTCTGTGAGGGAGCATGCCGAAGAACGTGTATGGGGCAATATAGGCATGCTTCGTAAACTTAAAGAAAAGCGCCCGGATGTGATTATTGGTATAATGGGGTGCATGGCGCAGAGACTGGCAGGCGGTTTTTTTAAGCAATCAAATCTGGTGGATATAGTCTGCGGGCCTTGCGACGAGGAAAAGCTGCCTGAATTGGTGGAAGAATTTATGAAAACGCGCCGGCATATTCTAAGCGTCAGCAACTTCAGTAAACCGCGCAAAGAAGTAACAACAGGCTATACAGTTAATAAAATTATAGCATGTGTATCAATTGCGCACGGTTGTAATAATTTTTGTTCGTATTGCATAGTGCCGTATGTGCGCGGAAAAGAAATTTCAAGAAAGCCTGCGGATATAATAAAAGAGATTAAAATCCTGGCAAAAAAAGGCATAAAAGAAGTGACATTGCTTGGGCAAAATGTTAATTCTTATGAATATGGTTTTGTAAAACTGCTTAACGAAATAAATTCTATAAACAGTATAGAATGCATAAAATTTATGACATCACATCCGAAGGATGCGAATGAAAATTTATTCAAGGCAATGCGCGATTTAAAAAAAGTTTATAGGCATTTACATCTGCCGCTTCAATCAGGCTCAGATAATATTTTAAAACTTATGCGCAGGGGTTATACGGTTAAAAAATATTTGTTGTTGATTAAAAAACTAAGAGAAATTATTCCTGATTGTAAAATAACCACAGATATAATAGTGGGTTTTCCCGGTGAGACAAAAGCTGATTTTCAGAAAACATACAATTTGATGAAAAAGGTAAAATTTAACGCGGCTTATATCTTTAAATATTCTCCAAGGCCGCCTGCGGCTTCCAGTAAATTGAAAGATGATGTGCCGCGGAAGGAGAAAGAAACTCGGCATCGAATATTATTAGATCTGCAGCATGAACTAAAGAAAGGGCGATAAAATGAGAAAATTACAAATTCATTTTTTTGTAATTTGTGTTTTGGCGCTTGGAATTCCCAATTGCGCGTTTGCTGGCATGGAGCAGGCTCAGGCGGCATTTTTAAAAGGTGATTATGATTTAGCTGCCAGCAATTGTGATAATTCAGCGCAGGGCTATTGTTTAAAGGGGAGAATTTTGCTTCAGGAAAATAAAATAACAGAGGCCCGCGCTATTTTTGAAAATATTCTATCTGATTCTAATGCAGGCAGCTTTAATGATGCGGCGCAATTGGGCCTTGCGGATACATATTTTGCCGAAGAGCAATTTCAGAAAGCCATAGGAGAATATAGGAAGATTCAGGAAAAATATGCCAGCAGTGAATTTAATGCCGCAGCGCTTTATAGGCTGGGGAAAAGTTATTTAAAACTAGGGCAAATGGAGCAGGCTAGGTTTTATTTTCAGAAATTACAGCAGGAATACCCTTTTAGTTTTGAAGCAAAATTAATAGACGAACTTGATAATTCAGAATTTACATACAGTGTTCAAGTGGGATGTTTTTCTAGTTTTACAAATGCGGATAAATTAGTAAAAAAACTTAAAGATAAAAAATTTGACGCTTACATAAGCGAAAAAGAAGGCTTCCCTGTTTTTTACCGCGTCAGAGTCGGAAAATTTAAAAACGAAAGTGACGCAGCTGCCTGTAAGGCGTTATTAGAAAAAAAAGGTTATAAAACAAAACTATGCCCGTAAAAAAGTCACAAGTCGCAAGTTACAAGCCACAAGTAATATTTATTACTGGGCCGACGGGAGTCGGAAAAACAGCCATATCTGTAAAATTAGCAAAAAAGATTAAAGGCGAGATAATTTGCTGTGATTCCATGCAAATCTACAAAGGCATGGATGTATTAACGGCTCAGCCTAAAAAAGAAGAATTATCAAATGTGGCGCACCGCCTTTTTTGCATTAAAAAACCTACACAGGATTTCAGTGTTGCACAGTATAGAAAATTAGCGTTAAAAGAAATTAAAGAAATACACAAGAAAGGCAAAATTCCTGTTTTTACAGGAGGCACAGGTTTGTATGCCCAAGCCCTTTTGGACGGATTATTTGTTTCGCCTCCGGAAGATATGATTCTCCGAAAAGAACTTCAGGATTATGCAAAAAAATATGGCAGTAAAAAACTGCATGATAAACTGAAAAAGATAGACCCTGTATCCGCAGATAACATTCATACAAATGATTTACGCAGGATAATAAGGGCCATTGAAATATACAGTTTGACAGGTAAAACAAAATCCGAATCTAAGCTAGCTACTTCAGGCGGAATTTTCGGAAAATTTAATATATTTTTATTCTGCCTTTATTATAAAAAAAGAAATTTGTTGTATGATAAAATAAACAGCAGAGTAGACGAGATGTTTATGAATGGTGTTGTAAAAGAGATAAAACAGTTGGTTAAATTGAACCTAAGTAAAACCGCAGCCCAGGCTTTGGGCATAAAACAGATAAAGGGTTTTATTGAAAACAGGGGCACTCTTGAATATGCTAAAGAAGAGTTAAAAAAGGACACTAGAAGATATGCAAAAAGGCAATTATCGTGGTTCAGAAGAGATAAGAGATTTAGATGGATAGCGTTAGATGGTTTTAAAGGCCATAAAGCTATTGTTGCTATGCTAGTAAATGTTATAAAAAAAACTTGACATATCCTGTAGTAACTATATAATACAAATAGTATACAACAAAGACAGCACACCAAAAAACAGGGGGGCTAAGGATGAAAAAGCTTTTAGTTGTATTGGGAATGACGGCTCTTAGTTTATTTATTTGCAAAGCCGTTTTTGCTGAAACAGTAGGAAATTCTATTGATATAAATATTCCTGCCGGCAAGGGTGTGTACAGTTCACAATTAAGCGATTTTATTACTTTAAATGCAGGTTTTGACGCTGAGTTTTTAACAGAAAGAAAATTTAAGTACGACAGTACTTATACGACAAAAGCGCCTGAACTTGCAGGCAATTATTATATGGCGCGTGTTTCAAGTACACTGTTTAATAGGGTGCAGCCATATGTTAAATTCGGTTATTCTGATTTAGAGATGAGTTGGCAGGATGCTAACGGTAATGTTAAAGTTGATGCAGACCCGGCATTTGCATGGGGAGTTGGTTTAAAGGCATATCTGTGGGAATTTGAAGGTATGGGGCTTAAAATTTTCTCAACAGGATCTTATAGGGCCACAGAACCCAGCAAAGTTAAAATAAATACCGATGGAGTAACAGGTAGTGTTACATCAAAGAAATTTCAGGTTTATGAGAAACAGGCTACATTGGGTATGAGTAAAGAAATTAAGCTTGCATACAATGCTTCTTTGGTACCTTATGCTGGTGTTGCTTGGTCGGACACTACGGCAAGGGTAAGGGTAACGCAGAATTCCAATGTTATGAATTCCGGAGCCAAAGAACCTAAAGATAACTTGGGCGTATTTTTCGGGACAGAATTTTTGTTTATGGATAATTTCTCTTTAAACTTAGAAGCCAGATTAATAGATCAAACAGCGATAAGCACAGGTTTTACGGCGTTATTTTAAGGGGTATTTATATAATAAATTTGATAGTAGGGGCGTATTGCAATACGCCCCTACATTTTTTCTTATGGAAAAGGCATTATTAGTTATAGCGGATTTTAAAAAAGATAAAAACTGGACAGCGCAAGATGATTGCGATGAATTGTCTGAACTTGTTCGTTCAAGCGGCGTAAAGGCCGCAGGCGATATTTTTTGCCGCATAAAATCGCCTGCGCCGAGGTTTTTTGTCGGCGAGGGAAAGGCGCGGGAGATAGCGATTTTAGCCGCTCAAATGGGCGTTGACGCAGTTATTTTTAATGACGAACTTAGCGCGACTCAACTAAGAAATCTTGAAGAAGTAATAAACGCGAAGATTATAGATAGGACTCAATTAATACTTGATATATTTGCGCAAAGGGCTAAATCCAGAGAGGGTAAGATTCAAGTAGAATTAGCGCAGTTAAATTATTTACTTCCACGCCTTTCAGGCAAAGGAGTTTCATTATCGCGTTTAGGCGGCGGCATAGGAACGCGCGGGCCTGGCGAGCAGAAATTAGAGGTAGACCGGCGGCGCATAAATACAAAGATTTCAAAGTTAGAAGATGAGCTTAAAGTTCTGACTGATAAAAGAGAATCTTCCAGGGATTTGCGCAAAAAACATGATTTACCGGTTATCGCGCTGGTTGGCTATACAAATGCCGGAAAATCGACGCTTTTTAACGCGTTTACCGATTCAAACGTGCTTGTCATGAATAAGTTATTTGCTACTTTAGACCCGACTATCCGTAGGTTTACGTTGCCGCAAGGAGAAGATATTTTGTTTGTTGACACAGTAGGATTTTTGCACAGGTTGCCGCATAATCTGATAGAAGCGTTTAAAGCTACTTTGGAAGAAATTTCAGGAGCTGATGTATTGATGCATGTCCTTGATGTGAGCCATCCGAAGGCGCTACAACAGGCATCAGCTGTTATGGAAGTTCTTAAGGAGTTGAATCTGCAGGATAAGCCTATCATAGTAGCCTTAAATAAAATAGATAAGGTTGATTCTGTTAGTGTGCTGCATTTGTTTTCAAGATGTTTTCCTGGCAGCCTGCCGATATCAGCCTTAAAAAAAGAAGGTTTTGATTTGTTGATAAAAGAGCTTGTTGATAGGCTGCCTAAAACTATGGAGTATGTGCATGTCAGGCTTCCTGCTGTTAAGAGGCCGTTATTAGACATTATTTACAAAGAGGGCAAGGTGGATTCTGTGAAATTCGAGGGAGAGTTTATATATATAAAAGCACAGGTTCCGAAGGCTCTAAAAGGCAGATTCCAGAAACAAGGGTTGTTATTTTAGCCTTGACTATATAGTATAAATATAATATAATAATCACACTACAAAATGAAAAACCCCGACTTTAAATCAAGACAAGATAATGTCCTTGAGCATATTGTAACATCTTACATTGAGCTTGGTATGCCTGTAGGATCTGTTGCTTTATGCGGCCGCGCTAACTTGGATTGCAGCCCAGCAACAGTTAGAAATATTATGGCCGAGCTCGAAGATATCGGTTTAATAGCCCAGCCTCATACATCCGCAGGCAGGATACCAACAGATAAAGGCTACAGATACTATATAGACAGGCTTATGGAGCCTGGGATAATAACAAAAGAAGAAGAAGAAAAGATATGTTTTGTATTTAACTCTTATAGCGATGAATTTGAGGCAATGCTTGAGAGCGTATCAAAGCTTTTATCGCAAATAAGCAACGAAGCGTCGCTTGTCCTGTTTCCTAAAATTAAAAAAGATACCTCAAAAGAAACAAGGCTTTTTTCTTTCGGCTGGCATCATCTTTTTGGCCAGCCGGAATTTAAGGATGTTTCAAAATCCAGCAGGCTTCTTAAGGTTTTCGAGGAAAAGGAAGAGTTTCTGGATTTTGTTGAAGATAATATCAGCTGTAAAGAAGTAAAGGTTTTTGTAGGGTCAGAAAATAGATACAGCCAGATACAGGACTGCAGTGTTATACTTTCCGGCTATGGCGCGCATGATGATGTTATGGGCGCGATAGGCGTGATAGGGCCCACCAGGATGCCTTATAAGCGTGTTGTCCCTGTAATTGATTATATTACAAACCAGTTGAACGGTATTTTGCAGGATGTCGAATGATAGACGATAATAAAAACAAAAATAACAATGGTAAAAACGAGGAGCCTAAGGTTTTACCAGAAGAATTTGTGCTTTCTTTTGACGAATATAAAGCGCTTAAAGAAAAAGCAGACTTAGCAGATCAATATTTTGACAAGCTTATAAGGCTGCAGGCAGAGGTTGAAAACATAAGGAAAAGATCAACAAAAGAAAAAGAGGACTTTGTAAAATTCGCGAATATAGAACTTATAAACGAATTTATAAGCATCCTGGATGAATTTCATCTTGCCAAGGACTCAGCTGAAAAGAAGCACGATGCAAAGTTATTGTTTGAAGGCGTGAATATGATAACAAAGCACCTGGAGGATATTTTAAAAAACCAGGGGCTTTCGGTAATAGATCAGGCAGGCATTGATTTTGACCATGATAAACATGAGGCAATTGAGGTTGTTGAGTGCAGTGACTGCAAGGAAAATACTGTTGTGGAGGTTTTAAGAAAAGGTTACATGCTTAACGGCAAGGTTATTAGGCCGGCAATGGCTAAGGTTAGCAAAAACTCCCTCGCCGCATAACGTGATAGCGGGCGGCTAGGGATGAAATTTCAAATTAAAAAAAGGGGGAAATTTCAATGTCAAAAGTCATAGGTATAGATCTGGGAACTTCAAATTCAGCGGCTGCGTATATGGAGGCAGGGAGGCCTTTGATAATTCCTTCAGCTGAAGGCGCAGGGGTATCAAGCGGAAAGGCGTTTCCGTCATTTGTCGCGTTTACTAAAGATAATCAACGCCTTGTGGGCGAGCCGGCAAAGAGGCAGGCAGCTATAAATCCTGAAGGCACTGTTTTTGCCGCAAAACGGAAAATGGGCACAGACTATAAGTTTAAAATATTTAACACTGATTATAGCCCTCAACAGATTTCCGCGTTTATACTACAAAAGATAAAACAGGATTCTGAAAGCTATCTGGGCGATAAAATTGAAGAAGTTGTTATAACTTGTCCGGCATATTTTAATGACAATCAGCGCCAGGCTACAAAAGATGCAGGCGAGATAGCTGGTTTAAAGGTGCTTCGCATAATAAATGAGCCGACTGCGGCATGCCTTGCGTATGGGTTAGATAAAGTTGGCAAAGAGCTTAAGGTTATGGTTTTTGACTTAGGCGGCGGAACCCTTGACGTTACAATAATGGATATGTGGTATGACAAAGAACATAATGCCAGCGGTTTTGAAGTTAAGTCTACAAACGGAGATACTCAGCTCGGCGGCACTGATATGGATAATGTGATGGTAGATTATATTATCAACACATTTAAGAAAGATACAGGCATAGACCTGCGCAATGACAAGGTTGCTATGCAGCGTGTCAGAGAGGCAGCGGAAAGGGTTAAGGTAGAGCTATCAAGCACGCTTTCAACTGATATAAACCTGCCTTTTATTACAGCAGACGCAAGTGGGCCGAAACATATGACTATGTCAATAAGCAGGGCGAAGCTTGAGGATTTGGTTTTACCTATAATTGAAAGATGCCGTAAGCCTGTAGAACAAGCGTTAAGTGACGCAGGTTTTACTTCAAAAGACATAGATAAAGTTATAATGGTTGGCGGCCCTACAAGGATGCCGATAGTGCAGAAGTTTGTTGAGAATTATGTAGGCAAGGTAATTGAGCGCGGCGTTGATCCAATGGAATGCGTTGCTATGGGCGCCGCTATACAGGCAGCGATTATAAAAGGCGAGGCAAAAGAGGTTTTGCTTTTAGACGTTACCCCGCTTTCTTTAGGTATTGAGACATTAGGAGGCGTATTTACAAAGCTGATAGAGCGCAACACTACGATACCTACGAAAAAGAGCCAGATTTTTTCAACAGCAGCTGAAAATCAAACAGCTGTTACAGTGCGTGTTTTGCAGGGCGAACGGCCTATGGCGGATGACAACGTTGAGTTAGGCAGGTTTGATTTATTAGGCATACCGCCTGCGCCTAGAGGCGTGCCTCAAATAGAGGTTACATTTGATATTGATAGAGATGGTATTGTTCATGTCCATGCCAAGGATTTAGGCACAGGCAAAGAGCAGTCAATACGTATTACAGCTCCTAAAAAATTAAGCAAAGAAGAAATAGAAAAAATGGTTAAAGAAGCGGAAAAATTTTCTTCTGAAGATGCAAGGCGTAAAGAAGAAGTTGAGATTTTAAATCAGGCTGATACGCTTGTTTACAGCACCGAAAAATCGCTTAAAGATTTCGGCGACAAGGTTAACTCTGCTGACAGGCAGAAGATAGAAGAGAAGTTGAACGATTTAAAAGATTCGGTTAAGAGTAAAAGTATAGACCGTGCCAAGAAAGGTATGGATGAGTTAACTAAAGTATCGCATAAGCTTGCAGAAGAGATTTATAAGGCAAGCGCAAACAAGCAGGGCCATGGGCCTGGGCCCGAGCAACAAGGCCCGGTTCAGGATGAAGGTTTGGCCAATGACGGCAAAGCTTCAAACGCAAAGCCTGACGATATAATTGATGCAGAGTACAGAGAAGAAGGCGACGACAAGAAAAAATAATGGCGACGAAACGTGATTATTACGAAATATTAGGCATTCAGAAGACAGCGTCTAAGGATGATATAAAAAAGGCGTATAGAAGCCTTGCTTTGAAATATCATCCTGACAGGGTTTCTGTTGATAAGAAGAAAGAAGCAGAAGAGAGGTTTAAGGAGATTTCTGAGGCTTACGCTATTTTGTCAGACGATCAGAAGCGCGTGCAGTATGATCAGTATGGCCATGCTGGCATAGATTCACGTTATTCGTCCGAAGATATTTTTAGGGGCGCTGACTTTGGCAGTATATTTGAAGACCTTGGTTTTGGTGGCAGTGTTTTTGATGACATATTTGAAAATTTCGGTTTTTTTGGGGCAAGCCAGGGGTCAAGGCGTTCTTCCGGCAGGCATAGAGGTTCAGACCTTCAATATGACATAGAAATAACATTTGAAGAATCTGCTTTTGGCACAGAACGAGCCATACTTATACCAAGGCATGAAGCCTGCCCTGATTGTAAGGGTGATGGCGCAAAGCCAGGCACAAAAAAAGAAACATGCAAGGTGTGCGCAGGCAGAGGTAAAACCGCAGTTCAGCATTCTTTTGGTTTTATAGTAACAACAGCATGCCCTAAATGTAAAGGCGAGGGAAGCATAATAAAAATGCCGTGCCCAAAATGCCAGGGTTCAGGCGTTGTAACAGCTGAAAGAAAAATACATGTTAAGATTCCGGCAGGTGTTGGCGATGGTTCCAGGCTTCGTTTAAGCGGTGAGGGTGAAGCAGGCGCAAAAGGCGGGCCAAGAGGTGATCTTTACGTTGTGATTTATGTTAAGCCGCATCAGATATTCAGCAGGCATGAAAACGACATTTTATGCGAGGTGCCTATAAGTTTTACACAGGCAGCCCTTGGCGCAGAAATAGAGGTGCCTACTTTAGAAGGCAGGGTAAAGATGACCGTGCCTTCAGGCACGCAGAGCGGAAAAATCTTCCGGCTTAAAGACAAAGGAATTGTTGATTTACACAGCCATCTAAGAGGAGATGAGCATGTGCGCATAATAGTTGAGACGCCAACGCGCCTTAATACGCAGCAAAAAAAATCACTTGAAGAATTTGCCAGAATTTCAGGCGAAGATATATCGCCAATGAGAAAATCTTTTACCGATAAAGTTAAGGAGATGTTTAAATAATATGCCGACATACGATTACGAATGCACAAAATGCAAACATACATTTGAAATATTGCAGAAGATGAGCGATAAGCCGCTTGAAAAATGCCCGAAGTGCGGCGCTATTGTTAAGCGCCTTATAGGCAAAGGAAGCGGAATTATTTTTAAAGGCACAGGTTTTTACGAAACCGACTACAAGCGGAAAACTGGTTGTTCAAATTCAGGTTCTTCTGATAAATGTTCAGGATGCCCTGGTTCTGGGCCAAAGAAAAAAAGCTAAATGCAAATTAAACCATTTCGCGCTATTTATTATAACAAGAAAAAAATAAAAAATCTGGCAAAGGCTTATTCGCCTCCCTACGATATTATCTCTCCTAAAGATCAGGATGGGTATTATAAGTTAAGCCCTTATAATGTTATACGCCTTGAGCTTAATAAAAAAACCGATAAAGATAACGAACAAAACAATATTTACACAAGATCAGCCGGGTTCCTAAAAGATTGGCTTAGAGAAGGTGTATTAGAAGCTGACAGTGAGCCGTCAATATATGTTTATGGTCAAAGTTTTGTATATAATAAAAAACTTAAGTCTACGCTTGGGTTTATAGCAGCGGCAAAGATAGAGCAATCGCGGCATGCGTCTGTCAGGCCGCATGAAATGACTTTTAAAGCTCCTAAAGAAGACAGGGAAAAAGTCCTTGAAATAGTGGGTGCCAATCTTAGTTGTATCTATACCTTGGTCGAGGATGAAGGCTCAAAAATTAATAATTTGCTGCGCAATGCGTCAAAATCCAAGCCTTTTATTGATATAAAGTTTGATGGTGTAAGGCATAGGATATGGAAATTATCAGGCGATACCCCTGTAAAGAATTTACAAACCATTTTATCAGCAAAACAGGTATTTATCGCAGACGGCCATCATAGATACGAGGCAGCTGCGAATTTTCGCGATAGAGTTGCGGCAAGCGATAAAAATTTTAATGATGCCCACCCGGCAAATTATATCATGATGTATTTTACAAGCATGCAGGGTGAAGGCCTTACAATATTGGCAACCCATAGGGTTGTAAAGGATTTACCTGTAGGGGCAATTCATGAATTGCCCCTACATTTTGATGCAACGCCTGTTTCAGGCGCGAAAAAGATGTTTGCGATGCTTGGTAAATATTTTTGCAAAGGGCATGCGTTTGGCATGTATGCGAACGGGAAATTTACTGTTTTAAAATTGAAAGATAATGTAGGGGCGAATGGCCATTCGCCCCTACTTGACGTATCTATCCTGCATGACCTTGTTTTAAAAGGCGTGCAGGATATTTTTTATACAAGGGGACCGAAAGAGGCTGTAAACCTTGTTGATAAGAAAAAATACAAGGCAGCATTTTTTTTAAATCCTACGCCTGTAAGCCAGATAAGAGATACCAGCCTTTCAGGAGGCAGGATGCCGCACAAATCAACATATTTTTATCCGAAATTATTAACCGGTTTAGTTATGAGGACGTTTAAGGAGAGTTAGCAAAAATGTATGATTTTCAGGTTTTGCGAGATAAATTATTTGCAGGAGACATAGCAGCAGTGGAGTTACTTGTAAAAAAAGCGATTGAGGATAAAGTTGCGGTAAAAGATATTCTTGAAAAAGGCCTTATCGCAGGCATGGACGCTGTAGGCAAAAAATTCAAGGCAAACGATATATTTGTGCCTGAGGTTTTGCTTGCTGCCAAGGCTATGCACAAAGGATTAAATATACTTGAGCCTCTTTTAATAGGCGCTGGTATAAAGCCTGTTGCAAAAGTTGCCATAGGCACTGTAAAAGGCGATTTGCATGATATAGGCAAAAATCTTGTTTCAATGATGCTTAGGGGCGCGGGTTTAGAGGTTTTGGATTTTGGCATAGATGTAGCGCCTGAAAAGTTTGTAAACGCCGCAAAAGAAGGAATAGACATTGTTGCATTGTCGTCGCTTTTAACTACATCAATGCCTTCAATGAAAAAAACAATAGATGCCCTTCGTGCTGCAGGAGTTTTAAAAAATGTAAAAACTATAATAGGCGGCGCTCCGGTTACAGAAGAATACGCAAACGAAATCGGCGCTGACGGTTTTGCTCCTGATGCAGCGAGCGCTGTTGATAAGGTGAAAGAACTCTTGGGGATAAAATAATGCCATTATTCGGAAAACCAAAATATACAATAGTAAAAGTAACCAAAAAGAAAGATATGCCTTTGGATCTCTGGACAAGATGCCCTGAATGCGGCCAGCTTATTTATAACAAGGCCCTTGAGGAGAATTTGAAGGTGTGCTCAAAATGCAATTATCATTTTACTATGGGCGCTCTTGAGAGGATAAAATTATTATTGGATGAAGGCTCTTTTACTGAAATGGACTCCGATATGCATTCGGTTGATATATTGAAATTTAAAGGCGTTAAATCTTATTTGGATAAAATACGCGAGGACAGCATTGCGACTTCTTTAAAAGAAGCGGTTATTACCGGAAAAGGCAAGCTTGATGGCAAGCTTTTGGTTTTTGCAGTTACTGATTCAAGATTTATTATGGGGTCTATGGGTTCTGTGGTAGGCGAAAAAATAACAAGGGCTATAGAGCTTGCGACAAAAGAGAAACTGCCTGTAGTTATTGTTTCAGGTTCAGGCGGCGGCGCGCGTATGTATGAGGGAATATTAAGCCTGATGCAGATGGCAAAGACTTCTGCTGCGCTTAGCCGGCACAATGATGCCGGGTTATTATTTATATCTGTGTTGACTAATCCTACAATGGCAGGAGTTATGGCAAGCTTTGCGTCTTTAGGCGATGTAATTATAGCAGAGCCTAAGGCATTGATAGGTTTTACAGGCCCGCGCGTTATAGAGCAGACAATTCATAAAAAACTGCCCGAAGGTTTTCAAAGGTCAGAGTTTATGCTGGAGCATGGGATGTTAGATATAGTAATACATAGGAAGCAGTTAAAAGAAACATTAAATAAATTACTAACTTATTTAAACAGCAAGAAACATAAGGAGAAGGAGTAAGAGATGGCTCAGGTTACGCTGAAGGATGTTACAAAAATTTACGATAAAGATATACTTGCGGTTTCAAAAGTCAATTTTGTTGTTAAGGATAAGGAATTTTTAGTTCTGGTCGGCCCTTCAGGCTGCGGTAAATCCACGACTTTACGTATGATTGCAGGTCTTGAGGACCTTACAGAAGGCCAGGTTTATATAGGTAACCGCCTTGTAAACGATGTACTGCCGAAAGACAGGGATATTGCAATGGTGTTTCAGAATTACGCTTTATATCCTCATATGACTGTTTATGAAAATATGGCATTTGGGCTTAAACTGCGAAAATATCCGTTGTGCGAAATAGATAAACGCGTAAGAGAGGGCGCCGCGATACTTGGTATTGAAAAATTGCTTGAGCGCAAGCCTCGTGAACTTTCAGGAGGCCAGAGGCAGAGAGTTGCTGTAGGCAGGGCTATAGTAAGAAAGCCGCAGGTATTTTTGTTTGATGAGCCTTTATCAAATCTTGACGCAAAATTCAGGGTTCAAATGAGGACAGAGATACATAAACTGCACATACGCCTACAGTCTACTATGATCTATGTTACTCATGACCAGATAGAGGCTATGACTATGGGCGATAGGATTGTTGTTATGAAAGACGGAGTTGTGCATCAGCTGGCTGACCCGTTGACGCTTTATGAGAGGCCGGTAAATAAATTCGTCGCAGGTTTTATAGGCACGCCTCCTATGAATTTTATGGAAGGCCGTATTATTAAGCTGGACGGTAAATTTTATTTTGACGAAGGCGCCATCAAAGCCAAGATTGTGGATGAAATGTTTGATAAGTTATCGGCCTATGAAGGTAAGCGTGTTATTTTCGGGGTAAGGCCGCAGGATATATATGATAAATTATTTGTTTCAGACGCGCCTCCGGAAAACATAGTCACTGCAACAGTTGAAGTTGTTGAGCCGATGGGTTCCGAGGTGTATGTATATCTAAATACCGGTAAAAATGCGTTTGTAGCCAGGATGGGCGGGCATAACAGGCCTCAGGTTAATTCGGATATGGACCTGGTGTTTGATATGAGCCGGGTGCATTTTTTTGATCTGCAGACAGAAATGGCGATAAATTAATTTAATACGGAGAGTTGTTGATGCCTGTTGAAGCAGCGAAGGCGTTACTTTGTTTTTTAGGTTTGGCGATATTTTCAATATGGGTTTTTATAAATCCGTTTTGGGGGGTGGTGGTTTTCGCTCTTTCAGTGGTAATTTCTCTTGTTATGGCATGGGTTATCAGCGATTACAGCATTACACTGGAGATATTTTTATTTTTATCATTGGCTATAGCGGCTTATTATCTGCGTTCAAAGATTCAGGCTGAAACAAGAAATGCGCTGGTTAAGATAGAAGAGATACAGAAAAACAGGAATATTTTAAAAGAAGGTTTGTTTTCGCACCGCGGCGTTCAAGAAGCGCTTAAAAAAAAGCTTTACAGATTTTTTCAACTCAAAGAGCTTATGAGCAGCCTTAGCGTGCGTCTTGACATAAGGGATGTCGCCGAAGCTGTTGTTGAAGCGGCTTTTACTATTATCGGCAAGGCCGATAGCTGTTATTTTTATATGGTTGACATAGAGAAACAGGAGTTTGCGCTGACAGCCGTAAAACAGAGAAATCCTGACGCGAAGATAAAGAATAAATCAGGAGATTTGTTCGATCATTGGGTATTTAAACAAAGACAGCCTTTATTTATTGAAGATGTGCGCAAAGATTACAGGTTTGACCTGGAAAGAAATACTGAAGGCGCAGTTAATTTAAAGTCGCTTATATCAACGCCGTTAATAATTGAAGAGAAAATAGCCGGTTCTATACGCTTGAATAGTTCAAGGGCCAATACTTTTCTGCCTGACGATCTTAGGCTGCTGGATATTATTTCTAATCTGGCAAGTGTTGCGCTGGAGAATGCAAATCTGTATACCAGGACAAAGGAATTGGCAATAAGAGACAGCCTTACCGGAGTTTATGTTCAGAAGTTCTTTAAAGACAGGCTTGTAGAAGAAGTTGCCAGAAGCCTTAGGGGAGATTTTCCTACTAGCGTGCTTTTGTTGGATATAGATTTCTTCAAGGCTTATAACGATAAATACGGCCACGCCGCAGGCGATATAGTGCTTAAAAAAGTTGCGAATATATTGATTGAATCAGTACATGATGCCGGAGATATAGTCGCAAGGTATGGAGGCGAAGAATTTGCGGTTATTCTTGCCAATAAGGGAAAAGAAGAGGCTTATGCCTTTGCTGAAGACATTAGAAAAAAAATAGAAGCGGAAACATTTCTTCTGCGCAGGCAGGAGTCGCGCGTAACTGTTTCTATAGGTGTCGCAACGTGCGCGCTTGACGCAAAAGTATGCCAGGACCTTATAAAGGCGGCGGACGATGCTTTATACAAAGCAAAAAAAATGGGCCGTAACTGTGTTGCCACAAGGTAAACTTTTTATGCGGTTATTTTTATACGTTTCAATAATTTTAATAATGGTATCATCTTTTGCGCTTGTTACTTCAGGAGATGTTTTTCCTTTTGTTATACCATTTTGCTTATTGCCTATTATTATTGCAGGGTACCTTTATGGAATAGTATGGTCATATCTGGTGAGCGCGGTTTTAACGGCATTCTGTATAGGGTTAACAAAATTAGGCCTTGAATTTCTGCCTATGATAATGAGTGTTGCCAGTTTTAATGTAGCTCCGCTAGTTGTTCTGCGGTTTAATAAATCATTCAGAGACAGTAAAGATGACTGCAAGAAAAAAATAGCGCAGGCAGAGCGCGAATATCAGCATATCATGGCAGAGGATAATCAGATAAAAGAATTTAATGCGCGCCTGGAAAGAGATGTTTTGGATATGGCCAGGCTTTACGAGATAACTAAGGCGATGTCAGGCAGTATGGAGTTTAATGGAATTTTTTCGGTTTTAAAAAATATCCTGAGCAAGATGTTTAAATTTAACCGCGCAAGGCTGATACTTGTTACTAAAAATCCGGATAACGATAAATTGCAGGTGCGTTTCGTATATAAAATAGAACCCGTCAAACAGCAGGCATACGAAGATGATAATTTTATTAAGCTGGGGGCCGTCCAAACGCCATTTTTAGAAAATAGCCTGCAAAAGCATGAGGATTTGGTGGAGCCGGAAGACTTTGACAGATTGTTAGTAGAGTCGTACCCAAAGCAAGATTTTAAACCTGGGGGCGTTTCAACGTTTGCGGCGGTTTGGCTTTTTTCAAAAGAGGCGCCTATGGGTGTTTTGATTATTGAGGATATCCTAGAAGAGCAGATAGACAGATTTACAATTATCGCCAGCCAGTTCGCCTTGGAACTGCAGAGGATAAAATTATACGAGATGGTCCAACAGTTGGCGATTATGGATGGGCTTACCGGTATGTTTGTCAGGCGTTATTTGCTTGAGAGATGCCAGGATGAATTAAGAAGGTCTTTAAAACATAAGCTTAGCCTTTCCTGCCTTGTTGTGGATATAGATTTTTTTAAAAATTGTAATGATAGGTATGGGCATCTTGTCGGTGACGCGGTATTGAAGCAAATAGCTTTGATTGTGAAAGAAAATATCCGCGAAGTTGATTTTGCAGGCAGGTTTGGGGGAGAAGAATTTTGCGTCATACTGCCTGATACCCAGACAGAAGGCGCAGTGCATGTCGCAGAAAGGCTTCGGGCTGCCGTAGAACAGCATGCGTTTAAGGCCTATGATGAAAGCATAAAAATAACTGTTTCAGTCGGCGTGTCTGTATTTCCTGAAGATTCGGCAGACCTTAATCAGCTTATTGACTGCGCTGATCAGGCAATGTATAAAGCGAAGGCAGAAGGCAGAAATAAAGTCTGCAGTTGGAAATAATTATGAAAAAATATGCAATAGGTATTGATATTGGCGGCACGAATACAAAAATTGCTTTAGTCGCAAAAGGCGGCCGTATTATTGAAAGGCATGAATTTTCGACTAAACTCTGCAAGGATAAATCTGGTTTGATAAATATCATAGCTGATAATATATCTATTTTAAAAGTTAAAAGATCCATGGTTAGCGGCATAGGCATAGGCGCGCCTGGGTTGGTTGATACCAAAAGAGGCATAGTGCATTATCTTACAAATATTCCAGGTTTTAAAGATGTGAATCTTAAGAAAGAACTGGAGAATAAAACAGGTATTAAGGTATCTGTTGATAATGATGTTAATCTTATGGCTTTGGCAGAGGCGAAATTTGGCGCAGGCCGCAGTGCAAAGAGCCTTTTTTGCGTGACCCTGGGCACAGGCGTAGGCGGAGGAATTGTAATAAACAACGAAATCTACCGCGGCAATACCCAGAGCGCCGGAGAGATCGGGCATATTTGTATAGATAAAGACGGGCCTTTGTGCAATTGCGGCAAACGAGGCTGTGTTGAGGCGTTTGTGGGGAATAGTTATATAGTTAAAAGGGCCTGTCCGTTATTAATGGCAGTTCTTAAAGGGCGTAATCTTACGCCGGCTTTGATTACAGAATTAGCTAAAGAAGGCAATCTAGCGGCGGTTAAAATTTGGAAAGAAACTGCCGAATATTTGGGCAGGGGCCTGGTTATGGTGATAAATGTTTTTGATCCTGAAATAATAGTAATCGGCGGAGGCATGGTAGGCGCCGGAGAATTTCTTTTTAAACCATTGCGTGAATACATAAGAAAAAATGCGTTGAGTATTCCGGCTAAAAAAGTAAAGATTGTTAAAGCGAAATTAGGAAATAATGCGGGGGTTATAGGTGCTGCAGAGCTGGCAAAGTAAAACGCGTCATTGCTTTTTAGCTGTTTCGTTTTTTATTGCGGCGGTCTTTTTGGCTCATTCAGCTTTTTGTTTGGAGCAGAAGGCTAAAGATGAGCCTATTGTATGTAACGGCGATAAAATAGAATATACCGATGACAATAAAAGGCTGTCTGGCACAGGCAATATGAAAATTACTTACGGCGATGTTAAATTAACTTCTGATAAGGTTGAAGTTAATCTGGAAACAAAAGAGGCATATGCGACAAGCAACGTAGTTATGACGCAGGGCACAAATACTTTTAAGGCAGAAAGCGTTCTTTATAATTTTGAAACTAAAAAAGGGAAGATTTTAAACGGCTATATGTCTGCGCCTCCCTGGTATGGTAAATGCGATCAGATAGATAAAACTGGGGATAAGGAATATCTTTTAGGCTCAGGTTATATATCTACATGCGACAGGATTCCTCCTCATTACAAGATACGCACAAAAGAGATAAAGCTTTATCTTGGGGATAAGGTAGTCGCAAAAAATGTGGTTATATGCGCTGGAAGTGTGCCTATATTATATCTACCTGTTTATACGCAGAGCGTAAAAAGTAATAAACCAATGGTTACTGTTGTGCCTGGCCATAGTAAAGACTGGGGTTATTTTAACCTTACTGCTTTTAGGTATAATTTTAATGATGACGCTGAGGGAAAAATCCATTTTGATTTGCGAAGCGAAAAAGGCGTTGCAAGCGGTATTACGCATAATTATAAGCTTAATTTTCTTGAAAATAACGTGGAATTAGGAAAGGGTATCTTTGATTTTTATTATATGAACGAAGATGATAAGTCTAAGCCCGAAGATGCCGGGCGCGAGAAGCAAAGGTATAGAGTTATGCTGAGGCATATGTGGCAGATGGATGATAAGACGCAGGCGGTTATGGAATATAATAAGCTTACAGACCCTAATTTTACGAAAGATTATTTTTACAGGCAGGAATATGTTAATGAGGTAGACCCAAAAACATATTTTTATATGTTAAGGACAGAACCTGAATATAGCACAGGATTATTGTTTCAGGACAGGATAAATAATTTTTTTACAGAGACAGAGTATGAGCCGCAGGTTGATATAGACATAAAAAATCAAAAATTATTCGATAACCTGCCGTTTTATTATAAAGGCGAATATAACGCAGCCAGCCTTGCTAAAAAAACAGCATACAGCGATGTCGAAAGCGACGCGGGCCGGCTTGACGGTTACAATGAATTATCAAGCATTTTTATGCCTTTACAGTCAATATCTTTGAGGCCTTATGTAGCTACTAGGCAGACCTGGTATTCCAGGGATATAAATACTGATAAAGACTTGACAAGGGGTATTTTTTACACAGGTATAGATACAAGCACGAGGCTTTATAAAACTTATGATTTAGAAGCAAAGTTTGCAGGGATGGAAATTCATGGTTTAAGGCACATACTTACTCCGGTGGTGCGTTATAACTATGTGCATAAACCGGTTGTTTCGCCTGAAAGGCTGACAAATTTTGACGATATAGATACTATCAATCGTAATAATACGTTAACTTTAGCTTTAGAAAATAATTTTCAGACAAAAAAGCTGAATAAAGACAGCAAAGATGATTTGGCTCAACGTTATGATATTGCTGATTTCGCGCGAGTTGTCTTGAGCACTGATTATGATTTTCAAAGGACGCCTGGCGGGCATTTTTCGAATATCATAGGCAATTTGGAATTAACGCCTTCAGAAAGATTTTTAATAGAGTCAGACGTAGATTTTAATCCCCATTCGCAGAAATTTGATATAGCAAATATTGATTTTGTCGCGAAGAGGAGCGATGGGGCAAAATTAGGGCTAGGGCATCGTTATGAGAGGGCTCAAAGCAGCGAATTAACATCTGATATATATTATCCGTTAACAAAAAAACTTGGCCTGCATAATTATGAGCGGTATCAATTTGACGGTAAGCAGTTTAAAGAGCAGGAATACGGTGTTTCATATGATTTACATTGCTGGACTATGGATGTAAATTTTAATACCGGAGTGAACGGAAGCACTGTGTGGGTAATATTCAGGCTTAAGGCATTTGATTCATTTCCGATACAGCTTGGCAGTACATATGAAAGCCCTAAGCCTCAAACTGTGGGGAATTAAAAGAATGAAAATAGCGATAATTGGTTCCGGATATGTGGGGTTGGTAACAGGCGCTTGTTTTGCGGAATTAGGCAATGTTGTTACGTGTGTTGATAATGACAAGGCAAAGATAGCAAATTTAAAGAAAGGCATAATGCCTATTTTTGAGCCTGGCCTTGAAGAGATGATTTCACGCAATGTGAAAGCCGGCCGGCTTTCGTTTACAGCAGACATAAAAAACGCGGCAAGAAAATCTGCAATTATTTTTATTGCCGTAGGCACTCCTCCTAAGCCTGATGGCGAACCCGATCTTTCCGCGATAGAAAGCGTTACAAGCGAGATAGGTTCTGTGTTGGATAAAGATTATAAGTTGATAGTTGAAAAATCTACTGTGCCTGTTCAGACGGGTGAATGGGTGAAGTATACTTTAATGGTAAGGTCAAAGAAGCATGTTTCTTTTGATGTAGCGTCAAATCCTGAATTTTTAAGAGAGGGCTCGGCGATATCGGATTTTATGAATCCGGACAGAATTGTTTTAGGCGTTGAGTCAAAAAAAGCCAAAGAGATTTTATTGGAATTGTATAAGCCGCTTAATGCGAAAATGATAGTTACTGATATAAAGAGCGCCGAGATAATAAAACACGCGTCGAATTCTTTTCTTGCCGCGAAAATTTCTTTTATAAACGCTATAGCAAGGATATGTGATTTGGCTGGGGCTGATGTTGTAAAAGTTGCCGAGGGCATGGGTTTTGACAAAAGGATAGGCAAATCTTTTCTTAATGCCGGCGCAGGCTGGGGAGGTTTTTGTTTTCCTAAAGATATGCTTGCTTTTATGCATATTTCAGAGAAATTAGGCTATGAATTTAAATTTTTAAAAGAAGCGTTTGAAATAAACGAAGAACAAAAAAATGTGCTAATCGAAAAAATAAAAGAGGGGCTTTGGAATCTTAAAGATAAAACGATAGCTGTCCTGGGTTTGTCTTTTAAGCCAAATACTGATGATATCAGGCTGGCGGTATCCATAGATTTAATAAAAATGCTTCAGCGCCACGGCGTCAAAATAAGGGCGTATGATCCAAAGGCGATGCCAAAGGCAAAAACAGTGTTGAGCGATGTTTTATTCTGTAAAGACGCGTATGATGCTGTAAAAGGAAGCGATTGCCTGCTTTTGTTGACAGAATGGCCGGAATTTATTGAGATGGATTTTAACAGGATAAAAAGGATTATGCGCCATGCTTTTATTGTTGACGGAAGAAATGTGTATGAGCCAGGCGTTCTTAAGGAAATAGGTTTTAAGTATATGGGCATAGGCAGAAGATAGGAGTTTGCGTAATGATAGATGGAGTGCATATTAAGAAACTTAAATTTATTAGGGATGAGCGCGGCAGGCTAATGGAAATCTTAAGGCGCGATGACAATGTTTTTAAAAAATTTGGCCAGGCTTATGTTACTACAGCAAAACCTAATGCCGTAAAGGCATGGCATTATCATAAGAAGCAATCTGATAATTTTTTCTGCATATTCGGCAAGATGCGCGTAGGGCTTTATGATTCGCGTAAAGATTCGCGCACATTCGGCAAAACTCAGGATATTGTTATGGATTTTGAAAAGCCGGCGCTGTTGACTATACCGCCAGGTGTATGGCATGGTTTTGAGTGCGCAGGCAAAAGCGAGGCAGCGATAATGAATCTGTGCACGCATCTTTACGAATACAAAAAACCGGATGAATACAGAGTCCACCCTTTTAAAAATACTATACCTTTTCGCTGGAGAGGTAAATTTGGAGGCTAAGATGGAGAAACTCAAAGGGGTTATACTGGCAGGCGGATTGGGTAAGCGGCTTGAGCCGCTAACAAAAATTACCAATAAACACCTGCTTCCGATTTATGACAAGCCTATGATATATTATCCTATTCAAACTCTTGTAGATGCCGGCATAGAAGATATATTAATAGTTACAGGCGGTAATCACGCAGGAGAATTCCTGCGCCTTTTGGGCAATGGCCGTGAATTTGGGCTTAAGCATATAAATTATACTTATCAGAAAGGCGAAGGAGGGATAGCGGAAGCGCTTGGCCTTGCGGAGCATTTTGCCGATGGTTGTAAAATAGTGGTAATATTAGGGGATAATCTGATAGAAAAGAATATTAAGAAACCTGTTGAAAAATTCCGTAAGCAAAAACATGGGGCGCGGCTGCTTTTGAAAAAAGTTCATGATCCTGAACGATTCGGAGTAGCTGAAATTAAAAACGCCAGGATATTATCTATAGAAGAAAAACCGCTTGCGCCTAAAACAAAATATGCCGTTATAGGTATTTATATGTATGATCGTGATGTATTCAGCATTATTAAGACATTAAAGCCTTCCGGAAGAGGGGAGCTTGAGATAACGGATGTAAATAACGCTTATATTAAGAGAGTTTCTGTTGAATATGATATTTTAAACGGTTGGTGGTCAGATGCAGGCACTTTTGAATCGTTATTGAAAGTAAATAATTTAATCGCGGAAAAATATAAGGGAAAGAGTAAATGAAGCTATTAATTACAGGCGGGGCTGGGTTTATAGGTTCTAATTTTATAAGATATGTGATGGATAAGCGCCCTGATTATAAAATAGTTAACCTTGATAAATTAACTTATGCCGGCAATCTTGATAATTTAAAAGATATCGAAAAAAACAGGAATTATTCTTTTGTAGAAGGCGATATCTGCGATAAAACGCTTGTCAGAAAAATATCCAAGGATTGTGAGGTAATTATAAATTTTGCCGCGTGTACTCATGTTGACCGGTCAATTCTTGACGCGGATGATTTTATGCAAACAAACATTTTTGGGACTTATACATTGCTTGAAGCGGCAAAAGACTACGGTATGAAATTATATGTTCAGATATCAACAGATGAAGTGTATGGATCTATCCAAAGCGGTTATTCGAAAGAAACAGATTCGCTGGAGCCTAATAGCCCGTATTCAGCCAGTAAGGCGGCTGCGGACTTATTGGTGCGTTCATATTACATTACACATAAACTGCCGGCAATAATTACGCGCAGCAGCAATAATTACGGCCCATATCAGTATCCTGAAAAAGTTATCCCGCTTTTTGTTACAAATGCGATTGAGTCCAGAAAAGTCCCTTTATACGGCGATGGCCTTAATGTGCGCGATTGGTTATATGTGCTGGACAATTGCAGTGCCATAGATACTGTTTTGCATAGAGGCGCGCCAGGAGAAATATATAACATAGGTGGCGGCACATTGTTAAACAACAAAGAATTAACACTAAAGATACTCAAGGCAGCCGGTAAGGCTGAAGATTTAATCGAACACGTAAAGGATAGGCCCGGCCATGATAAAAGATATGCGCTTGACTGCGCAAAGTTAAAAAGTTTAGGCTGGCTGCCAAAATATACTTTTGACAAAGGGTTAGCTGATACTGTTGATTGGTATAAAAAGAATGTAAATTGGTGGTTAAGATTAAAGGATGAGCAATATCAAAAATATTATAAGGCGCAGTATGGAAAAATTATAAGTGATAAGTAATAAGTTATCGGAGACTAGTATGTTCAGACAACTTAAAGAAAAGATTCTGAAGAAAAAAGCCAGGATTGCAGTCGTGGGCTTAGGTTATGTCGGTTTGCCGTTGGCTATTGAATTTGCCAAGGCGGGTTTTGATGTGGCAGGCATTGAAATAGATAAAGACAGGCTTAGCCATATTATAAGAGAAGAGTCCTATATAACAGATATTTCTACAAGCGAATTAAGGAGTGTTTTAAAATCAGGCAAATTTAAAGCTTTTCCGGATTTTAGTATTTTAAGAAATACGGATGTTATACTTATTTGCGTGCCAACGCCTTTAAAGAAAAAATACGAACCTGATATATCATTCATAAAAGGGGCGGTAAAATCTATATCTAAAAATATAAAACCAGGCGCTTTAGTTGTCCTGGAAAGCACTACTTATCCAGGGACAACAGAAGAAATAATACTGCCTTTGCTTGAAGTTGGCGGCATGAAGCATGGAAGAGATTTTTATCTGTGCTTTTCACCCGAAAGAATTGATCCTGCAAACGAAAAATATCCTTTGAAGAAAATCCCTAAAGTTATAGGCGGTGTTACAGAGGAAGCGACATTTTTAGGCCAGTTGGTTTACAAAAACGTGGTCCCGAAGGTTGTGCCTGTTTCTTCTCCGAAAGTAGCTGAGACAGTAAAGCTATTGGAAAATACTTTCCGTATAGTTAATATAGGCATGATAGATGAGCTTGCTATGATGTGCCATAAAATGGGTATAGATATTTGGGAGGTTGTTGACGCTGCCAAGACAAAGCCTTTCGGTTTTATGCCATTTTACCCTGGGCCTGGAGTAGGCGGGCATTGCATTCCCAAAGACCCTCTGTATTTATATTGGAAGGCCAAACATTTTGGCTTTAAGTCGCGTTTTATAAAACTTGCTTCTGATATTACATCGCAAATGCCGAATTATGTCGTCAATAGGGTCGCGGAGCTTTTAGGCAAAAGCGGCGTGGTTTTAAATAAATCAAGAATATTAGTTGTAGGCGTTACTTACAAAAAGGATGTTAAGGATTTACGCAAGTCTCCCGCAATAGATATAATAGATATATTGCAAAGTAAAGCCAGCGATGTGTCTTATTATGATCCTCTTATACCATATTTGAAATTTAACCATACTAATTTAAAATCAATACTGTTTACCGAAAACAATTTGAAGAAGTATGATTGTGTGATTATAGCTACCGAGCATGGTTCTATTGACTATGGTTTTCTATTAAAAAACGTAAAGCTTATATTTGATGCGCGCAACATATACGGTAATGTAAAAGATGGTAAAATATTCAGGTTGTAAAAATTTCAATAATTTATGAGGCATTTAAATGGCTAAATTTTTGGTTACAGGCGGCGCGGGTTTTATAGGGTCGCATATAGTAGATGCGCTTGTGCGCGATGGCAATAAAGTAAGGGTGTTAGACGATTTTAGCTCTGGAAAGCGCGAAAACCTGGCGGCTGTTTTTGGCAAAATAGAATTATTGGAGGGTGATATAAGAGATGTGGCAAAAGTCAACAAAGCAGTGTCAGGCGTGGACTATATTTTGCATCAAGCTGGGTTACGGTCTGTGCCTAAATCAATGCTAAAGCCTCATGCCTATAACGAAGTGAACATATCAGGCACGTTGAATATCCTGCAGGCTGCGAAAGAGGCAGAAGTTAAGCGTTTAGTATTTGCTTCATCAAGCTCAATTTACGGTGAAACTGACAAATTTCCGGAAAAAGAAGACGCTTACCCGCTTTTGGTTTCTCCTTATGCGCTTACAAAACTCGCAGGCGAGTACTATTGCAGAATTTTTAGTTTAATGTGGAATCTTGAAGCAGTATCGTTGAGGTATTTTAATGTTTTTGGGCCTCGTCAAAGCCTTGAAAATGAGTATGCGGTTGTTATACCGAAGTTTATTACCTGTATGCTTAAGGATGAGCAGCCTCCGATACATGGCGATGGTAAACAAACAAGAGATTTTACTTATGTTGACAATGTGGTGCAGGCTAATTTAAAGGCAGCCACAGCTAAAGGTGTTTCAGGAGAAGTGTTTAATGTGGCATGCGGTAAAGCTAATTCTGTTTTAGATATAGTGAGTGTTGTAAACAAAATATTGAAGAAATCAGTAAAACCAAAATTTACTCCGTTCAGGCCCGGGGATGTAAAAAATACATTGGCAGATATATCCAAGGCTAAAAAATTGTTAAAATTTGAGCCCATGGTTGGATTTGAGGAAGGGCTTAAAAAGACAGTTGAATATTTTAAAAAGGCGATAACATGAAAATATTAATTACAGGCGGCGCGGGTTTTATAGGGTCGCATTTATGTGAACGTTTATTAAAAGAAGGCCATTATATAATTTGTATGGACAATCTTATCACTGGCAAGAAAGAAAATATACGTCCTTTTTTAATCAATAAGAATTTTAAATTTATAAACCATAACGTAAGCGTGTATATAAAAATTAAAGGCAGTTTGGACTATGTTTTACATTTTGCTTCACCTGCCAGCCCTGTTGATTATTTGATTTTTCCTATACAAACATTGAAAGTCGGTTCTTTGGGGACGCACAATGCGTTAGGTGTAGCAAAGGCAAAGGGAGCTAAATTTTTTATTGCTTCAACAAGCGAGGTTTACGGCGACCCTTTGGTACACCCTCAGCCTGAATCATATTGGGGTAATGTGAATTGCATAGGCCCGCGCGGGGTATATGATGAAGCAAAGCGTTTTGCCGAAGCAATAACCATGGCATACCATCGTGTCCATAAAGTTGATACAAAGATAATAAGGATTTTTAATACCTATGGCGAGAGGATGAGAGAGAATGACGGCAGGGCGATACCTGCGTTTATAAGCCAAGCCATGGCGAATAAACCGATAACTGTTTTTGGCAAAGGCAATCAGACGCGCAGTTTCTGCTATATTTCTGATATGGTTAGCGGGATATTGAAATTAATGCGGTCTAAAGCGCATGGCCCGGTCAATATAGGCAACCCCGGAGAATATACCATACTTGAATTAGCTCAAGAGATTATAAGATTGACAGGTTCGCGAAGCAAAATAGTTTTTAAGCCTTTGCCTATTGATGACCCTAAAGTCCGCCAGCCGGATATAACTAATGCCAAAAGATTGCTTAAATGGGAGCCGAAGGTTGGGCTCGAGGAAGGATTGATTAGGACTATAAAATGGTTCAAAAATCAGCGCTGATTTTTATAACATTGTTTCTGTTGTTTGCATATAATGCCTTTGCTGAGTCGTCTGTGAATGTTCCGGTTCATCACTGGGCTTATGATGATTTGGATGTTTTAAGCAGGGCTATGCTTACGGATAGTTCAGGTTTATCGACCAAGCCTATAACGAGAATGGACGCCGCAAGGTTGACAGAGATAGCAATAAGCAGGATACAAAGCAAAGATGAATATTTTTCTGATTTTAATGAGACTAAAATTGAGCGCGCTGAAGATGCCATAAACAGGTTGATAGAGGAATTCAGGCCCGAGTTATTAAAATTAGGCGTTACAAGCGTCGCAAAAGATGACCAACCGGTGAAAAAATTAAATTTTCGGTTAGCAGATCCGATATATACCCAAACTATTTATGCGGATCTGAATAAAATGGAAGATATTGTGTATGAAAATCAGAGAGGCATGCGCTTAAGAGAGGGTTTTACATACAGAACCAGGATTTTGGGCTGGGGAGAGTATGATGATTTTATTTCTATGGCGCTTGAGCCAAGCGTAATATTTGCAAAAGACACAGAAGATTTTGAAATAGAGACAGGTTACTTAAAATTGTCCTATTGGAATATTGAAGCTGAAGCCGGACGCGACACGATGTGGTGGGGGCCCGGATATCATGGTTCTATGTTGTTGACAGATAATGCCTATCCGTTTGATTTGGTCAAGATAAAGAGCGCGCATCCATTTATGCTGCCATGGGAAAAACTTGGGAAGTGGAATGCAGATTTTTTTGTAGCGCAACTTGACAAAAAAAGAGACTACTCCTACGCGAAGTTAGGCGGCATGAGGCTGGAATGCACGCCTTTTGACGCCTTAACGCTTGGTTTTTCGCGCACAGCTATCTTTGGCGGTAAAGGCAGGCCTCATATGACCGCAAGGGATTATTGGAATATTTTTTGGGGCACCAATGAACTTAATCAGGATGTAAGCAAGAATAGTTCAGATCAGCTTGCATCAATTGATTTTAAATTAAATGTATTAAATAATTTTCAGCTTTACGGCGAATGGGCGGGGGAAGATAAATTTGCTCCTTGGGAAAACGAAGCCCCGGGCTATATGGCAGGGTTGCTTGTTTCTGATGTATTAAATATCCAGAATCTGGATTTTAGGACAGAATACGCGCGCGATAATGCCTCTTGGTATGTTCATGGGATTTACGGTACGGGATACAGATATAAAGGAAATATAATAGGCCATCATATGGGTACTGACGCGCAAGACCTCTTTATGCGGCTTTCAAGGAATTTTATAGGCAGCCAGCAATATTTCGGAAGTTTTACATTAGGCGGCCAGTTTGATTATGAGACTCACGGGCGTTCATTGGCATTTCCGGAAAATAAATATGAAGCTGCCATAGACAGCGCTTTTAATTTATCAGATTCAAAATCCGTAAAATTGCTTTACAAGCGCCAGGAATTTAATAATTTCGAAAATATATCAGGAAACAGGACGCATAATAATATATTTGAGGCAGAGGCAAATATAAAATTCTAATTGGAGGCTGTTATGTTTAAACGAGTAATTACGATTTTTATAATTTTCACTTTCACTTTCAACTCTGTTTTGCCGGTTTTTGCGCAAAACCAGGTTGAGCTTGAGCAGTTGGTTAAAACAAAAATGAATAACGTTACTAATAGAAGTGAAAATAAGGATGAAGAGCCGGCTGAATCATTTTCGGAAAACTGGAAGGTTTTTACCTGCCCTGTTTGCGGAAAAGAATTTGAAGTGCCTGCGGAAAATTTAACAGAAAATATGCTTAAGGGCACAGAGGACATGATCTGCCCGTATGACGGTACAAGATTTATTCCGCGGGAAGTGGCAATGAAAAAGGCCTTACAACAGGAGCCTGGTTATGTAAACATGGTTTCTCCATACGAAAAAAGAGAATTTAAGGCCAAGATGGATGTAGGCGATATTACCGCAGGCGCAGTAATTACAGACCCTTATAGTGGAAAAAAATTTAGATATATTCCCCAGCTTATAAAACCCCGCGAAGAGTGGCAAGAGATCGTAAGCCCGAGTGACGGCAGGAAATTCAGGGTAAGGGTGTTTGATAAAGAGAAAGTGTGGAATCAAGAGGTTATATCTCCTTATGACGGAAGCAAGTTTGAAGCATCCTGGCAGGATCTTTCGGAGAGAGATAAATTTTCGGACATAGAAAAAATGTTTTCAAGAGAAATACCTATAGCAGTTTCAAAGTCAATAAGGCAATTTGGCTATGATATATTTCCGGAGAAGCCGCAGATAAGAAGAATAGGGGAGAAGGAAGAAGAAAAGAAGGAAACCGTGGATTTTAATAATAACGAAGATACAGATAAAACTAAACTAGGGTTATTAGAGAAAAAAATACTTAGCGGAAATGCGAAATCGCAATTTGAAGAAGATGTTTATAGCGGTTTAACAACTATACCTGTCAGTGATGATTATATTTTAGGCCCGGGCGATAAGTTGATAATAAATCTATGGGGCAATATACAGCAAAAGTTTGACCTGGATATAGACGGCGAGGGCAAAATTATTTTACCGCAGGCAGGCCCGCTTTATCTTTGGGGCGTTAAATTTGTTGATGCAAAGAAAATGATTGAAGAAAATCTGTATAAGTTTTATACCAATTTTCAGATTAATGTAAGTATGGGTAAATTGCGTTCTATAAAGGTTTTTATATTAGGCGAAGCAAAGAACCCCGGAGCTTATACAGCTAGTTCCTTATCTACTGTTTTTGATATCTTGTACCAAGCAGCCGGCCCCAGCAAGATAGGTAGTTTGCGCAGGATAAAACTGACAAGGGCAAATAAATCAGAAGAAATGATAGATTTTTATGCATATTTATTACAAGGCGATAAGTCTCAAGATTCAAAATTAGACGCAGGCGATAGTATCTTTATTCCGCCTATAGGCGGCGTAGTTGGCGTGGCGGGTAATGTTAAACGCCCGGCGATATACGAGCTTAAAGGAAACAGTATATCTATGAGTGAGCTTCTTGAGACAGCGGGCGGCATATCAGCAGTTGGATATTTGCAGAGGATACAGGTTGAGAGAATAAAAGACCATCAGCGTAAGGTTGTTTTTGATCTTGAATTTGAGAATACTCAGACTTTGAAAAACTCCGCTTCAAATATTATGCTGCAGGACGGAGACCTTGTTTTAATATCAGCGGTTACGCCAATCAGGCATAATTATGTAAGCGTTGCCGGCAGTATCCAGCGCCCGGGAGATTATGAGCTTAAGCCTGATATGAAATTAAAAGATTTAATAGATGAGGCAGAAGGCGTTATCCCTGGGGCATACCTTGAACGCGCGGAACTTTCGCGTTTTCGTGACGATAAGACCAGAGAAGTAATTCCAGTGAATTTAAGCCGGTTGCTAAGTAAGGATGAGTCTGAAAACATAGAGCTTAAAGAATGGGACCGTATTTATGTTTTTACAAAATCAGAAGTAATACCTACGTTTTTTGTAAGAATAGAAGGCGCTGTTTATAAGCCCGGGGAATATGAGCTGACTGATAACATGCGGCTTAGCGATATTATATTTAGAGCCGGAGGATTAAAGAAGACAACATCTTTAAAGAACGCAGAGCTTTACCGCAGGGTTTTAGGCGAAGCGCCTAAGATTATTACTGTAGATTTGGCCAATGTTTTTGATCCCCGCATGAAAGAATGCGATTTATATCTTCAGGAAGGCGATCAATTTTTTATAAGGGAAGAGGTTAAATGGCTTAAACAAATAGAAATAAATATTTCAGGCGAGGTTGTTTATCCTGGCATATACGCGGTATCGTCAGGCGAGCGCTTGAGTTCCGTTGTTAAGCGCGCAGGCGGTTATACAGACAGGGCTTTTTTGCCAGGCGCTATTTTTACGCGCCGTTCTGTAGAAAGATACCAGCGCCAGATGATAAAGAAATTTGTTGATTCGGAGCAGGAGGCAATATTAAAAGAAGAGTCATCATTAGCTATAAATTTGTCAGATTCGCTGTCTACGGCAAGAAGAGAAATGATAAAGTACAGGCAAAAACAGCTTCAGGCCATGGAATCCGCGGATCTTATAGGCAGAGTTGTTATAAAGCTGGGCCAGCTTGACAAATTTGAAGGCAGTGACAATGATATAATTTTAGAGAACAGCGATACTTTAACTATTCCTGTAGTTCCTTCTTCAGTGCAGGTAATAGGCAATGTTTACGCGCCTAATGCTATCGCGTACTCTAAAGGCAAGGGAATTGATTTTTATATTAACAAGGCAGGAGGTTTTACCAAAAACGCAGATAAGAAGGGTATATTTGTAATCAAGCCTAGCGGAGAGGCAGTCGGTAAGTTTACCAGCGCTATAAAAATAGAAACAGGCGATACTATAATAGTGCCTGAGATATTTAAATATAAAACACCAACAGGCCTTATATTTAAGGATGCTTTTTCGTTTACTTCCCAGGTATTGGTAACAGCCTTGGCTGTAGCAGCAGTGAAGTAAGAGTGTAAAATATAATGGAGGCAGATATGTCTTATTCAATGGACGTTTTGTATTATTTACGTATTTTAAGAAAGTATAAAATAATGATTTTATTATGTGTTATTGCGGCGGCTATAATTGCTATGTTAAGCGGCTTGCTTATTAAAAGGACCTACACGTCGGCGATTACGGTATTGCTTCCTCAAAGCGGCGTTGGTTCGCAGATCAGCAATATCAGCAATGTTCTTGGCCTGCCTAATATTAATGCTCCTTCTTCTTCGGACATAGTTATAAGGGCTATTCTCAGCAGCCGCAGGATGATGGAAGGCATTGTAGATAAATTCAATCTTCAGCAGAGATATGGTATCTCTTCCAAGGATAGAGCCATTCAGATAGCAAGAAGCATGGTGTATGTCTATGGTTTGGATACAAGAAGCGCCACTATGTCAATTGAGGTAACTGCGGAAGAGCCTCAGCTGGCTTGCGATATTGCGAATTATTTTGTAAACAACCTTAATATCATAAACGATCAAATTAAAATTTCTTCTGAAAGGGAATTGGTAAAAGTTTTAGACCCTGCCATTCCTTCTTCCAGGCCTAATTCTCGGCATATCCCTAAGCGTATGGCGATGGCTTCTATAGCCATTTTTTTTATCACTAATCTTTTATGTTTTTCCGTAGAGTACTATAAAACATTGAAGGGCGTAAAAAAATAGATGATGAGAAGCAGAATTATTCCATATTCGTTTTTTAACGAAAAATTCTGGATTTTTATAATAGGGTTTTTCGTAACTATCGTTTTTAGCATGCTGCAGATAGAACACTTGTTCCCATTTTTGGTTTTATCAGGTGGTATTTTATTGGCGGCAGTTATAATTTCATCAGAAGCGCGGGAAGAATTTGATAAGATTTTCTTTTTGTTTATAATAGGCCTTTTGATAAGGGTTTTGGCGTCTTATTTTTTGTATTCAGTAATGACGGTTGCCCAGGTAGATGAAAAAAACAGGTTTTTCATAGAAGATGGCTATAACTACAGCCTTAATGGCTGGACCATCGCAATGATATGGTCCAAAGGCGTTAGCGTCAATCTGCTGGATTTTGTTTCAAGATTTGGTTCAGCGAGCGGAACAATCAGCAATTATGATTTTTTAAATGCCGTTGTTTATTCTGCGGCAGGATATAGTTATTTTAGTATGTTTTTTATAAACTGCGTTGCGGGCAGCTTGGCTATAGTATTTATTTATCTTATAACAAGCAAGATGTTTTCTAAGACAGCGGCATATTTTTCAGCGGCGCTATGCGCTTTTTGGCCTTCGTTTGTTTTATGGTCTTCTCAAAACCTGAAAGATCCGATCACTGTATTGTGCGCGCTATGTTTTATTTATTTTTTAATGAAATTGAAAGATAATATAAAATTCAGCACAATGATTTTTTTGCCGTTATCTTTAGCAGGCTTGTTCTATATTAGAATAGCTTTGTTGGTGCCTTTAATGATAGCCGCTATTATTTTTTTTATCCTGTCTTTTAAAGGCAATGTATTTTTGAAATTTATATTATTTTTTTTAATCGCTAGTGTTATCTTTAATTTTTTCAGCCAGGCGTTTTCAAGTTATTTTAAAGCCGGCATTTTGGAAGAACTTAGCGCAAACAGGTCTGTAAAGGCATATGGCAATCTTGCTTACTTTTCAGATTTTAGGTTCACTTCATGGTGGTCGCTTATTAAATTTTTGCCGTTAGGATTATTTGCAGTTTGGTTTTGCCCTTTTCCTTGGCAGATTTTTAGTTTAAACCAGCTTTTTGCGGCCCCGGAAATAGTTGCTTGGTATTTATTAATGCCTTTTGCTGTAAAAGGTTTTTATTTGGCTGTTAAAAACAAATTAAAAGATAGCTATATGCCGATAGCTGTTATCTTAATATCCAGCATTTTTCTGGGTTTCTACGAAGGCAATATAGGTACCTTATACAGGCACAAGGCAATTGTTACGGTTTTGGCTTTTATATTTATAAGCGCTGGATTAAATTCAAGGGAAGTTGTTGTTAAACATTGAGAATATGCCTTTAGTAAGTTTTTTAATTGCCACATATAATAGATCGGATTTTGTGGTTGATTGCATTAACAGCATTTTAGTTCAAAATCGAAAAGATTTTGAACTAATTGTTGTTGATGACGCCTCAACGGATTCAACAGAGTCTGTAATCAAGGCAAAATTCGTTGGCAAGGTAAATTATTATAAAAACAATGTTAACCGCGGCGTTGCTTTTACGCGCAATGTTGCGTTTAAACATTCTTCAGGCGAGTTTATAGCCTTGCTTGATAGCGACGATATTTTATTCAACCCTGATTTTTTAGATATAGCTTTGAATGTAATGGAATCTGAGAAAGCCGATGTTTTTTGTTGCGATAACTATCGTATAGATAAAGACGGCCGCGTTTTAAGCCCTCGGACTTTTTTTCAGGATACCATAGACCACCGTTATATCAAGCTTTCGACGGGAATTAAAGATTTCGACTATGTATTTTTTCATGGCATACACAGCTGCGGCATGTTGATAAGAAAGTCTGCTATAGATAAAACAGGATTTTTAGACGTTAAGTATAAAATTGCGTGGGATGAAGATTTATTTTTGAGGATGGCGTCATTTCCGGAGTGCAAGATTTATTATTACAATGAGCCGCTGGCTGGTTATAGAATTCATGGCGGCAATATCTCAGGTAATTTATCAGTTTTATACAGGGAAAAGATACTTTGCAGGAAGAATATACTAAATAATAACAGGCAGATAAAAGATAGGCTGGGCTCCAGGGTTAATAAGCGTTTTGCTTCGCAGTATTTCTGCTTAGCAGATGCGTATAAAATAGAAAAGAAATTTTTATTAAGTTTTTTAACAGTAATCAAGCTGATTTTTATATACCCTTATTTTATATTAAGTTTCTTAAACAGAAGGCTGGTACCAGATTTGTATGGAGAGGGCAAAACGAATGCATGAAGATATCCTTAAGGATTATCAATCCCGTTTGATTAGTTGTATGCAATCTTTTGATTGGTCGCCGGTTTTGGCGCTTGCGAATGAATTGCTATCTGTCCGTAAAGAAGGCAGGCATGTTTTTTTGTGCGGTAACGGCGGAAGCTCAGCCAATGCAATGCATATCGCAAATGATTTTTTATGCCTCAAGGCAAGATCTGGGGGCAGGGGGATAAATGTTACAGCCTTAGCAGCCAATCAGGCTGTTTTGACCTGCTTGGCAAATGATATAGGCTACGAGAATGTTTTTTCTTTTCAGCTGGAAAATTTAGCGAAAAAAGGTGATATTCTTATTGCGCTTTCCGGCAGCGGCAATTCTTTGAATATTTTAAACGCAGTGAATACCGCTAAGAAAATAGGGATTTTTACATACGCGATTCTGGGTTTTGACGGCGGTAAATGCCTGAATATGGTTGATACTGCTATACATTTCCCGATAAATGATATGCAAATAGCGGAAGATTTGCAGCTTATAGCCGGGCATATGCTGATGCAGTGGCTTAAAAAAGGTATATTGAATGAGTAAAAAACGCGAAAAATTAGTTATAATAGGCAGTAATTCTTTTTCAGGGGCAAGCTTTGCGGCGCACTGCCTTTCTTTGGGGATGGAAATATTAGGCATAAGCCGTTCGTCCGAATTGCCAGATGTTTTTTTGCCGTACAAATGGATTGGTTTAAATAAGACAGGTTCATTTAGGTTTGAAAAACTTGATATAAATCATGATACAAATAAAATAGCCGCCAGTATATGTGATTTCCGCCCGGATTATATTGTAAATTTTGCCGCGCAGAGTATGGTGGCGCAAAGCTGGGAGCATCCCGAGCATTGGTATCAAACTAATATTGTAGGTAATGTAAAACTTCATGATAAAATAAGGCATTTTAATTTCCTAAAAAAATATGTGCATGTTTCAACTCCGGAAGTATATGGCAATTGCGCAGGAAGAATAACTGAACTGGCGCCGTTTAATCCAAGCACGCCTTATGCCGCTTCAAGAGCGGCTTGTGACCTGCACCTTTATACTTTTTTTAAGCAGTATAAATTTCCCGTAGTTTTTACGCGCGCGGCAAATGTTTATGGCCCCGGACAGCAATTATACAGAATAATACCCCGGGCTATACTTTATATAAAACTCGGCAAGAAACTACAGCTGCACGGCGGAGGCAATTCAGTTCGTTCTTTTGTTTATATAGATGATGTAGCTTCGGCTACTCTAAAAATAGCCCGGAAAGGCGCTGCCGCGGATGCATACCATATATCCACGGATTTATATATTTCTATAAAAGATTTGGTCAAATTAATTTGCGAAATATCAAAAGTTGATTTTAAAAAAGTTATTGAAGCTGTAGATGAGCGTCCGGGCAAAGACGCGGCATATTTATTGGATAGTAGTAAACTGCGCAAAGAATTAAGCTGGGCAGATTGCGTTGGATTAAATGAAGGCATACGTAAGACCATAGACTGGGTATCTGTTAATTTACAAGAGCTCAAAAAGCATCCAGTTGAGTATAAGCATAAAGAATAAGGAAGACAATAATGGTTACCGCTAAGAAAATAGTTTCTTTTAATGATGCTAGCCGTTTTTTTGACAAACTTAAAAGCGCAGGCAAGAAGATTGTTCAGTGCCATGGGACGTTTGATCTTCTTCATCCCGGACATATAGTTCATTTTGAAGAAGCAAAAGCCCTTGGCGATATTCTAGTTGTAACAGTTACCGCAGAGGATTACGTTAATAAAGGCCCTGGCAGGCCTTATTTTAATGACGAACTTAGGGTTAAATATTTAGCATCTTTAGAATATGTTGATTATGTGGTTGTTGTCCCATTTCCGGCTGCGAGCGAAGCGATAGAATGTGTTAAGCCGCATATATACTGTAAAGGCAAAGAATATGAGAATCCCGAAGTTGATGTAACTGGGAATATTATCGATGACATAAAAACAGTAAAACGCTTTGGCGGCCAAGTGCGTTATGTCGGCTCTGTTGTGTTTAGTTCAACAAAACTGCTCAATAACCATTTTGAAGTCCATCCTCCGGAGATGAAAGATTTTTGCAGGAAGTTAGCAAGCCGGTTTACCCCTGTTAAATTCAGAGAAGCGGTGGAGGATTTTAAACGTTTAAAAATTTTGGTCATCGGAGATATAATATTTGATCAATATTCCGCCGTTAAAGTGCAGGGGCTCACATCAAAGAATCGTATTATTTCAACAAGATTTTTATCTGAAGAGGTGCAGCCTGGCGGCGCGCTGGCGGTTTTTAGGCATGTGAAACAATTTACGCCCAATATTAAAATTATTAGCTTGGTTGGCACAGAGCAGTGGGTGGAGCCGGCTTTAGCCAAATATATAAGCCCTGATGAAGATAAAATAATCCGCAGCCCTGATTTTACTACTATTATCAAACAGCGTTTTGTTGAACCGCTTTGTGAAGGGAAAGAATTGTCTAAGTTGTTTGCTGTTAATGTAATAGACGAACGGTATCTGAACGAAAAAATTCAAGCCTTGGTTTATAATATTATAGATAATTGCATTAAGGATTTTGATTTAATTATTGTTATGGATTTTGGGCACGGCCTTATGCAGAACGGCATTCGTGAGCTCGTCCAGAAAAAAGCGCCGTTTCTTGCTTTAAATTGCCAGACCAATAGTTATAACCATGGTTTTAACATAATAGACAAGCAATATCATCGAATAGATTCTTTTTCATTGGATGAAACAGAGTTGACATTGGCTTACGGGCAGAGGAATATAAATTTTTATAATGGGTTAAAAAATTTACAGCATAAGCTTTCTGCCGATTATTGCTGGTTGACGCGCGGCAGTACAGATACAATCGGCCTTAAAACAGGAGAGCCGAAATGTGAATGTGTGCCTTTTGAGCAATCCGTAGTCGATACAGTGGGCGCTGGCGATGCTTTTTGTTCCGTAGCTTTTTTGGCGGCAGCTAAAGGTTTGCCGATAGAGTTGGCTACTTTTATGGGCCAATTGGCAGGTTCGCAAGCGGTTCGCATTATCGGTAACGCAGATTCTATAAAAAAAGACAAATTTCTTAAAGGCGGCATGGCTTTACTTACTTTTTGATAAAATACGGGAAAACATATGAATATACTTGTTTTGGGCGGATGCGGTTATGTCGGGACATTGCTTACTCAAACTCTTTTAGAGGAAGGCCATTATGTTACTGTTGTAGATATAATGTGGTTTGGTAATTACCTTAAAGAGCATAAGAATCTGAAAGTTATACAGGAAGATATTCGCGATATTAATAAAGTGCCCATGCAAAATATAGACGCTGTTATTCATTTGGCTAATGTCGCCAATGACCCATGCAGTGAGATTGACCCGAAACTTAGCTGGGAAGTAAACGTTTTAGCTACTATGCTTTTAGTTGATAGCGCCGTCAAAAATAATGTCAAACAGTTTATATATGCTAGTTCAGGCAGTGTTTACGGCGTAAAAGAAGAGCCTCAAGTGACAGAAGGCCTTCCGCTTGTCCCTATTTCCGACTATAACAAAACAAAAATGATAAGCGAAAGAGTGCTTATGAGTTATCAGGACAAAATCCTTATTCAGTGCGTTAGGCCTGCCACGGTTTGTGGTTATTCGCGGAGAATGAGGCTTGACCTATCGGTAAATATGCTGGCTATTCAGGCCTTAGCTAATGGCAGGATTACGGTTTTAGGCGGAAACCAGGTGCGCCCTAATATACATATTAAAGATATGGTTGCTGTGTATTTATATTTTCTTAAAATGAAAGATAAGATGGAGGGCATATATAATGCCGGTTTTGAGAACATATCTATTTTAGACATAGCAAAAAAAATTGTTTCTCAAGTTCCGGCAGAAATTGTTATAAGCGAATCAAATGACCCGCGTTCCTACAGGCTTTGTTCAAATAAACTGCTTGCCGCTGGCTTTGAGCAAAAATACAGCGTTCAAGACGCGATAAAAGAACTTATGCGCGAGTTTCAGGCAGGTAATATTAAGAATGAAGACAGATGGTATAACATAAAGACAATGAAGAAAATAAAGCTTTCGTAAATCATGAAAATAGATAAAAAAACAGCGATTTCATTATATTATAATATCTTGCGTATTCGTATGATAGAGGAGAATATCGCCGAACTTTATCCGAAGCAGGAAATGCGCTGCCCGGTTCATTTGTGCATTGGCCAGGAAGCGATTGCTGCCGGAGTATGTGCGAATCTTTCAAAGAAAGATTATATTTTAAGCAGCCACAGGTCTCACGGGCATTATTTAGCGAAAGGCGGAGATTTAAAACAGATGCTGGCGGAAATGTACGGCAAAGCATCGGGATGCTGTAAGGGCAAAGGCGGGTCCATGCATTTGGTTGATTTATCAGCAGGTATATTAGGCGCTGTTCCTATTGTTGCAGGAGTTATACCCGTAGCCGCAGGAGTTGCCTTTGGCGCCAAAATGAAAGGCGAAAGCAGTATAGCGGCTGTTTTTTTTGGAGATGCGGCTGCGGAAGAGGGCGTGTTTTTTGAGAGTTTGAACTTCGCGTCTTTAAAAAAATTACCAACGCTCTTTATCTGCGAAAATAATTTTTTTTCTGTTTATTCTCCTTTATCTGTCCGTGAACCTAAAGAAAGGGATAACCTGTCTTTAGTAAAATCGCTCGGCATAAAGGCAGACAAAGGCAATGGCAATGATGTGTTTGAGGTATATGAATTGACAAAAAAAGCAGTGGCAAATATACGTAAAGGCCAAGGGCCGCATTATCTTGAGTTTAGTACTTATCGTTGGAGAGAACATTGCGGGCCTAACTTTGATAATGATTTGGGCTATAGAAGTGAAAAAGATTTTCTTAAATGGAAGAAGAAGTGCCCGGTTGTTTTATTAGAAAGAAAATTGATTAAAAATGGTATTCTTAAACTTTCGCAGATAGAAGATTTTAGGCAGAATATTCAGAAAGAGATTGACGCCGCGGTTAATTTTGCAAAAAATAGCCCTTATCCGGAAATTAAAGAAATGCTTTCGGATGTTTATGCCGGTTAATTCTTAATATCTTATGAATAGACAAATCAATTTCGCGCAGGCTGTACTTGAGGCCATAGAACAGTGTATGGAGCTTGACCCATTAGTTTATGTAATGGGCCTGGGCGTTACTGACCCTAAAGGTGTTTTTGGGACAACTCTTGGCCTTGAAAAAAAATTCGGCGGTAAACGAATCCTTGATATGCCGGTAGCTGAAAACGGCATGACAGGTATAGCTATAGGCTCTGCTTTAATTGGTATGCGGCCCATCCTGATACATCAGCGCGTTGATTTCATGCTTTTATCTTTAGACCAAATAATAAATAATGCCGCGAAATGGCATTATATGTTTGGCGGGAAAATGAAGGTTCCTATTGTAATCCGCTTGTTAGTAGGCCGTGGATGGGGGCAAGGCCCGCAGCACTCCCAAAGTTTGCAGTCATTATTTGCTCATATACCTGGCCTTAAGGTTGTTATGCCTGCCACTGCATATGACGCGAAAGGTTTGTTGATATCAGCGGTTGAAGACAATAATCCGGTTATTTTCATAGAACATCGCTGGCTTCACAATGTTTCTGGGCATGTCCCCAAGCAAGCATACAGAGTAGCTTTAGGTAAAGCTAAAATAGTAAAAGAAGGGAACGATTTAACGATTGTTTCTTCATCATATATGACATTAGAAGCGATAAGGGCAGCAGAAATTCTTAAAAAAGGCGGTATAGATGCTGAAGTTTTGGATTTGCGGACTATTAAGCCGTTAGATCAAGATGCGATTATGAAATCAATAAGAAAAACAGGAAGGCTAATAGTAGTTGATGGCGCTTCCAATAGCTTTGGCGTATCTGCTGAAATCATAGCTGTTGTTTCAGAAAATTCTTGGGGGATGCTGAAATGCGCTCCGCGCCGCCTTGCTTTTCCTGATGTTCCAACTCCTACCAGTTGGGCGCTGGCAAATCATTATTATCCGAAAGCGGGTGATATTGTTAATGCTGCCAGAGAGATGTTTAATCTCTCGCTGCTATCTAGCGAAGAACTGGGGATTTGTTTTGATGTGCCAATGGATGTTCCGGATAAAACATTTAAAGGGCCGTTTTGATGGCGAAGAATAAACGCACAGCTATTATTGTTTCTGCTTCCAGCGATATTGGCACCGCTATGTGTTTGAGATGGTTAGGCGCTGGTTGGAATATATTAGGTACTTACCGCACTGGTTCCAGCGCGGTGAAAAAACTAACGCAAAAAGGCGTTGATTTAGTAGAATGTGATTTGTCTGACCGCGGTTCAATAGGCAATGCCATTTCTGATATACAGTTAAAATGCCGGGGATGGGATGTGTTGGTATTATGCCCTGGCAGCCAAGAGCCGGTAGGGGCTTTTATAGAGTCTAAGTTTGATGACTGGGAAAAATCAATAGAAGTTAATTTTAGCGGCCAGATGCGCCTTATTCATGGGTTGCTGCCTTTAAGAAACATTGAGCATGGCCTTAGCCCATGCGTTCTATTTTTTGCAGGCGGAGGGACAAATAACGCTGTTAAAAATTATTCAGCCTATACTGTATCGAAGATTGCTTTGATTAAGATGTGCGAATTGCTTGATGCTGAAATTTCAGATACACGTTTTGCTATCATTGGGCCAGGGTGGGTAAAAACCAAAATACATAACTCTACTTTAAAGGCAGTAACCAAGGCCGGCAAAAATTATAAACATACTTTAACAAAATTGGCTGGAAATGAATGCACGCCAATAACAGAGATTTTGGATTGTTGTGATTGGATAATAAATAGCTCCAAACAGTCTGTAAGCGGCAGGAATTTTAGTGTAGTTTTTGACAAATGGGGAACAAATGAACTTAAAAAAAAGTTATTAGAAGAATCAGATATGTATAAGCTTAGGAGGCTTGGAAATGATTGGCTGGTGAAAAAGGAGCGGGATAATAAATGAAAACATCTTCTATACTGGAAAATATTTTTTTATCCCTGCCGTTATTGAAAAATTACCATAAACCAGGTTCTGAAGTTTATACTTTATTAAAACAAACAGCCAGGAAGGAAATAGAAGAATTATTTGGCGATGGCGGAATTCAGGCTGTTGGTTTTAAGCCTTTTGGAGAGCTGGTATTTCCGTATTATAAAATGGGGGCCATTGATTCGCTTAATTTATTTGATATAGATGAGCTTATTATATTCAGCTTTTATTGGATTAATCGCAAAAGATACCATAAGGTTTTAGACATAGGTTCTAATATAGGGCTTCATTCTATTGTTTTGGATAAATGCGGTTATGAAGCGCGTTCGTATGAGCCGGACCCTAGGCATTTTGAAGTTATCCAGAAAAACTTGTCATTGAATAAATGTTCTAATGTTCAGCCGTTTAATTCTGCTATTTCAAATAAAACTGGTAAGTCGGAATTTACCAGGGTCCTTGGCAATACTACAGGCAGCCATCTATCCGGTTCTAAATCCAACCCTTACGGGGATCTGGATAAGTTTCTGGTTTCGACTATAGATATAAATTCTATTATAGGCTGGTGTGATTTAGTAAAACTTGATGCTGAAGGGCATGAGAAAGAAATACTTTTAGCTGTCAATCATGATGTATGGCCAAATATAGACGTTTTAGTTGAAATAGAAAATAAAACCAATGCAGAGGCAGTCTACGGGCATTTTAAAAAAATAGGCGTAAATCTTTTTTCGCAGAAAAATAATTGGGAAAAAGTAGATGATGTAAAAGATATGCCTGTTGGTTATCGCGAAGGCACGCTTTTTATTACCAGTAAAAGTAAAATGCCATGGTAAAAATGGTGAATATAATTATATGAAATTATCTGATTATGTAGCTGATTTTTTGGCTAAACAAAATATTCGTTACGTATTTGCCGTAAGCGGCGGCGCTTCTTTGCATTTAATAGATTCAATAGCAAAGCATCCTGATATTGATTATGTTTGCCCGCAGCATGAGCAAGCAGGGGCTATGGCTGCAGATGGTTATTCTAGAGTTACGGGTAATTTAGGTTCAGCTATTGCAACAAGCGGCCCAGGCGGGACCAATATGATAACAGGTATATGTTGTTCTTACTATGATTCAATCCCTGTTTTGTATATTACCGGGCAGGTTTCTACTTTCAGAATGAAAGGCGATACTGGTGTAAGGCAGATGGGTTTTCAAGAAACAGATATTGTTGCTATGTGCAGGCCTATTACTAAATACGCAGTATTGATCACTAATTCTATTAATATAAGATATGAGCTGGAAAAGGCGTGTTATATAGCTGTGTCAGGCAGGCCAGGCCCTGTTTTAATTGATATTCCTGATAATATTCAAAGAGAAGATATTGATCCTGAAAAATTAGAGCCGTTTGTTCCTGAAAGACAATGTGAGATTTTAAATAAATTTGATATTAAGATTGGCCAGTGCGTAGAATTTTTGGAAAAAGCTAAAAGGCCGATAATTATATTAGGGTGGGGTATTCGCCTGTCAAAGGCTGAGAAAGAATTTAAAAAGTTCATAAATAAGGTAGGTTTTCCGGTGGCTCCGACCTGGGCAGCTGCAGATATGATACCTTCTGATTCCTTGATGCTGGCAGGGACTTTTGGCACTCACGGCACCAGGTATGGCAATTTTGCGGTTCAGAACGCTGATCTAATATTATCTATAGGAGCCAGATTAGATACTCGTGCGACAGGAAGCCCTATGATTACCTTTGCCAGAGGAGCAAAGAAAATAATTGTAGATATTGATAGCTGCGAACTAAACAAGTTTGATAAATCCGGGATGAGGGTTGATTTATTGATCAATAGCGATGTTAATTCTTTTTTAAAGGCCATTAATAATAGGCTTGTTAATTTTAAAAATAATGATATATCAGATTGGATTAATAATATTGAAATGTGGAAAGAAAAACATCCTATATGCCCAGAAAAATATTACAAGCAAGAATCTGTTAATCCTTATGTTTTTATTAAAGCTCTTTCTGAGGAATCTTCGCAGATAGATAATATATTTGTTGATACCGGCTGCGCTTTAGCTTGGACGATGCAGGCGTTTGATTTTAAGCCAAATAAAAGGGTTTTTCATGATTGGAATAATACAGCTATGGGTTGGGCATTGCCAGCCAGTATAGGCGGATGTTTTGCCTTAAATAAAAAGCCAGTTATTTGTATAACTGGCGATGGAAGCCTGCAGATGAACATTCAGGAATTAGCCACTATTATACGGCATAAATTGCCTATAAAGATATTTTTGATTAATAATCATGGCTATAGCATGATTAAACAGACGCAGGATCAATGGCTGAATTCAAAATATGAAGCATCTACTATGGAGGGAGGGCTTGCTTTCCCGGACTTTGTCAGCGTTGCTAATGCATATGGATACAATACTGCAATAATAAAAAAGAATAAAGAAATAAAAAGCACAATAAAGGAAGTTTTAAATAGCAAGGGCCCGTTTTTCTGCGACGTTGAAATTAATCCTAAAGAAAGAGTTTGCCCGCAAGTAAAGTTTGGCAGGCCAAATGAAGATTCAGAGCCTTTACTGGCGCGAAAAGATTTTTTTGATACTATGCTTATTGAACCAATGGATGTTTCACTCTAATATAGGGAGATTTTATGATAGTGCCTACTCTAGCAAGAATGCTTATCAGAGAGCATATATACAGGCCGATTAAAGGAAAAGTCCTTGCTTTGGGCCGTCAAACAATAGCGATGTCCTACGAGCAGCTTATAGAGCTTTTAGAGCAGGAAAAATTTCCAGTTTCTGAAGAAACTTTGAAAGATATGAAAATAAAATATGACACTCAAACCAGAGTCGGGAAAGAAACTGATTTTATCAGTGATGAGTTTTTTTTCAATTTATTAGGTATTGAAAAAGTTGACGTTATGGATGTCAGCGATTATGAAGGCGCTGACATTTTACACGATCTTAATGAGCCGGTCCCGGATTCTTTGGTGGGCCAGTTTGATTTTATTATTGATGGAGGGACATTTGACCATTTGATAGATTTACGCATGGCGTTTGAAAATGTAGTAAAAATGCTAAAGCCCTGCGGCAGGGTTTTTCAATGGAACGCAGCATCTAATTTTATAGGAGCGGCTTATCTGTCGTTTGGCCCGGATCTTTTTTATGACTATTATACCCTGAATAAATTTGCAGATTGCAAAGTGTATGTTGCCGCAGTTGATGACATTAGTCAAAACGAGCTATGGGACTTGTATGAATTTTTAGGCAATGCAGGATATGGGCATTTTTATTCTAAAAGGATATTAATGACAATTGTAATGGCAGAAAAAGGCAGGGATTCTACTTATAACAGTATCCCTGTTCAAGCTCAATATAGGGACGCGCATCTTTTGCGGATTTATAAAGACAATCAGAAAATAATAGCCTCGTCTGATAGGAAATCTTACAAAGGCACCAAGTTTGGAATCAAAGTAAGTAAATTTAAAACATGCATGCCTGCCAAGAGGTCAATTATTAATAGAATTGCTTTAAAATATAAAGAAAAAGGGCTAGTATGGGTTTATCGCAGGTCTCTTGAAGAGATGGGTTTTCTTTTTAGGAGGCATTTAAAAGGTGAGATAAGCGGTTTTAAGTATGTAGGTAAAATATAAAATTAAAATTTTAATGTTTTTAAAACACAGGCTTAGTCAATTATTCCAATCCATAAGTTTAGACAAGGCCGTTTTTTTTGGATTATTAACTAGAGCGTGGAATGTATTTGCCGGGTTCATTACAACATTGCTTATATTGAAAAAATTTACACCGGAAATTCAGGGGTATTATTATACCTTTTCAGCGCTTCTTGCTTTACAGATTTTTGTAGAATTAGGGCTTGGCGCTGTGATTGTGCAATTTGCGAGCCATGAATGGTCATTATTAAGTTTAAATAGCAATGGGCAGATTGTGGGAGATGATAGCGCATTATCAAGGCTGTCAAGCCTGGCAAGGATTACTATTAGATGGTATGCCCTGGCAGCCATAATTTTTATTTTCGGATTAAGCGTAGGAGGTTATATATTCTTTTCTAAGTCATCAAATGCCTATATAAATTGGATGCTTCCATGGTTTTTTTTGTGTTTTCTTAACGGCATAAATGTATTTATGGTGCCTATTTGGTCTTTGCTTGAAGGCTGTAACCAAGTGGGTAATTTGTACGCTAACAGGTTTATACAGAGTTTATGTTCAACCATATCCATTTGGATAGCTCTTATATTAGGGTTTAAGCTTTGGGTGCCTTCTATTTCGATTTTAGCTATTTTTATCTGCGCTTGGATTTTTGTTAGAAGGAAGTATTGGATTTTTTTTAAAACTTTATTTTCACATATAACCGGCCCATCCATAAATTGGCGCGCAGAGGTTTTTCCTATGCAATGGCGTATGGCGCTTTCATGGATTAGCGGATATTTTATGTCTTCATTTTTTGTGCCGGTTTTATTCAGGTATCATGGGGCTGTTATTGCAGGGCAGATGGGCTTGACATTAAACTTAACTAACGTAATAACATTTATTTGTATGGCTTGGGTATCTCCCAAAGTCCCTACTTTCGGGGTTTTAATAGCGCGTAAGCAATTTAGCGAACTTGACAGGATTTTCTGGAGACTGATGAAAATAATATTTCTGGTTACTGTTTTGGCTGCGGTTGCGATTTTTGCGGGGGTGTACATTATTAATGTGCTTGGCCACCCATTTTCTAACCGCATGCTTTCGCCTTTTCCGTTTGCTTTGCTGCTATCAGCGGCAGTTATAAGCAGTTTATCGTATTTAATGGTTTATTATATAATGGCGCATAAAAAAATGCCTTTTTTGTTTGTAACCATTATATCCGGCGTATTATCCGGTTTGGTTACTTTTATTTTAGGCAGGCGTTACGCCGCGACTGGAATAGCAATCGGATATTTTTTAGTTGTATGTTTTGCATGTTTGTTGGTAGCGATAATTTGGCGCCGCTGCAGAATTGTTTGGCATAGAGATGGATACAGCGAGGTTTTAGCATGAATACTGCCACACTTTCTGTTGTTATGGCTAACTATAATCATGCAAAATATATAGAAGAGGCTTTAAAAGCCATATTAAGCCAATCTTATAAGCCTTTGGAAGTTATTGTTGTTGATGATGGTTCCACAGATGACAGCGTTAATGTAATACAAAGGTTTGTCAAGAAGGATCCTGTAGTCCGCCTGATAATTAATGAAAAAAATATGGGGATATTTTATAATGCTAATAGGTCATTGAAACTCGCAAAAGGGGATTATATAACTTTTGCCGCAGCGGATGATAAGGTTTTGCCGGGTTTTTTTGAAAAGTCAATGAAGATGCTGGCTGAGTATCCAGATGCTGGTTTATGTTGCGCTGAATCTGCGGCTATAGATAATAGCACAGGCGCCATAATCAAAAGAACTATAGATATAGCCAGCGGCCCGTCTTATTTTTCGCCAAGCATGGCAGCAGAATTAATGAGAAATACGTCATTTTATATCGAGGGCAGAGCAGCGGTAATAAAGAGAGAATTGTTAATAGAAAATGGAAGCTTAAACCCGGATTTAAAGCTGTATTCAGACTGGTTGTTGTGGTTGTTAATAGCTTTTAGGCATGGAATTTGTTATATTCCTGAAACTTTGACTGTTTTTCGAGCATTGCCTGATTCATATTTTGCAAGCGAACTAAGGGATGAGGCATCTAGATACGACGTTATCAAGCGTTTACTTTTTATGTTAAAATCAGAAGAATATAAGGATGTGTTATTTTTGTTCCGGCGTAGTTGTGTCCTAAACGATATCTTTCTTGAAGGAGTTTTGTCTGTTATTATGCGCAATCCTAAACTTTGGAATTTTTTATCATCATCAGCAATCCGTAAAAGCTTATCATATAATGTATTAAACAATTTGTCTATGTTTTTTCCGCCTTTAGTCAAAAATATTTATCGTAATGCTAGAAACAAAAAAATGAAATCGTACACTAAAAGAATAGTTAAGAAGGCTGATTTAGCATGATTTTAATCATAGGCGCGTCAGGGTTTATAGGCAATAAATTATACCGTTATTTTAAAGAGGGCAACATTCAAGTAAAGGGGACTTATTTTTCAAACGGTGATAATATAAACGAGGAAGAAAAGATTTACCTTGATCTTAAAACAACGGATTTTGATGAAATCAATAGATTAAAGGCCCTGAAATGCGCAATTTTTTGCCATGGTATTTCTGACGTGGATAGATGCGAAAAAGATCAGGCATTATCAAGCCTGATAAATGTAAAAAACACTTTAAAACTGCTTCAATATTTTAAGGATAGGGATGTAATACCGGCCTATATTTCTACGAGCATGATTTTTAACGGTATAAATATGTTGCCTTCAGAATCTGACGAGCCGCGCCCGATTCTAGAATATGGCAGGCAAAAGCTTGAAGTGGAGAATTTTATCACAGCTAATTTTAGCAAATATATAATTTTGAGATTGACGAAGGTTTTTGGGATAGAAAGGCAGGATGGGACTATTTTTACTTCCTGGCTTGACAAGCTTTTAATAAATGAGGATATTTTAGCTGTCCGTGATATTTTTATTTCTCCGATTTATGTTTCGGATGTTACCGAGGCTTTAGGTTTTTTGCTGGAAAATCAACATCACGGCGTTTATAACTTAGGCGGCCCGGAAGTAAGAGAATTTTCTTATTTTGCTAAAAAAGTTATCAGGTCTTTCGGTTTTGGTTTAAATCAGTTAAAAGAAGTCCCATCAAGCAGTTTTGCTTTTACTCAAAGCCGGCCGCATTTTAACAGCCTGGATTCAAAAAAAATAATGAAATGTTCGGGATTAAATTTAACGGCATTGGATAAGTGTTTTGCCAAGATAGGAGTTAATTATGGCATTAACTACAAGCAGAAAAATTAAAATATCCGCAAAAGAACCGCAATATAATATTCAGTTTGATGCTATGGGTAAGAAGGGAGCTGTAAAATTAGGCCCGACAGCCAGCCATCTCTGGAGGAATGACCCGCGCCATCTTTCTTTTTTGCTGGCAAGGTATAAATTTTGTTCAAAGATCCTGGCAGGTAAAAAAAATGTTTTAGAGGTTGGCTGTGGCGATGCTTTCGGGACAAGATTGGTTTTACAGACAGCGCCTAAAGTTCACGGAGTAGATTTTGACCCGTTGTTTATAAATTGGGCTGAAGAGCAATATAAGGCGGAAGGCCTAGATGCTACTTTTCAAGTTTTAGATATAATAAAAGAGCCTCCATATAATGGCCCTTTTGATGGGGCGTATGCCCTGGATTTTATAGAGCATATTAAAACAAATGCTGAAAGAGCAGTAATTAATAATATCTGTAAAACCCTTACTAAGGACGCCGTATTTATTCTGGGCACTCCTAACATTACAGCAAGAAAATATGCCGGTATTGACAGCAAGAAAGGGCATATCAACCTGAAGAGCGCAGATGGCCTGAAAGATTTGCTTGGATATTATTTTAAAAATGTATTTATATTCTCCATGAATGATGAGCTGGTGCATACTGGTTTTTATCCGATGGCTAATTATTTATTAGCGGTTGCTTCAGCGTTAAAAGAAAGGCCGGGTAATTATGCCAGAAATTAATTTACTTGATACTCATCCTAAGGTTAGCAGGGATTATGACCAGCGCCTTAAAGAAAAAACACCGGAAATTATACGTATGGCAAAACGATTTGATAAAGAATTTTTTGACGGAGACAGAAAATCAGGTTACGGCGGCTATAAATATGACGGGCGATGGAAATCCGTTGTAAGGCGGATGAAGGATTATTACAAATTGCCTTATAACGCGTCTATCCTGGACATAGGCTGTGCTAAAGGGTTTATGCTTCATGATTTTAAGGCGCTTATGCCGGATTGTGTTATAGCCGGGATAGATGTCAGTAGATATGCTATTGATAATGCTATGCCTTCGGTAAGAGATTTCCTTAAGGTAGCCAGCGCTGAAAAATTACCTTATTCTGACAAGAGCTTTGATTTGGTTATTTCTATTAATTCTATACATAATCTTCCTGTAGGCGGCCTTAAAGAAGCGCTTCGCGAGATACAGCGTGTTTGCCGCGGCCATAGTTATATTACTGTGGATGCCTGGCGCAATGAAAAAGAGCGGGAAAATCTTTATAAATGGGTTCTTACTGCAGAGACCATGATGCATGTTGATGATTGGAAAATACTTTTTAATGAGGTAGGGTATAGCGGTGATTATTGGTGGTTTATTGCTGATTAGTTACGGGAGGAATATTAAATGTCAGTGAAAAAAGCGTTAATTTTAGGCGCAGGTTTTTCCGGCTGTACAATGGCGCATCTTCTTATGAAAGAAGGCTGGGAGTGTACAGTTATTGAAAGAGAAAATGTAATCGGAGGCGGGTGTAGGACATTTTTTTACGGCGGGCATCCCTATACAAAAGGCCCGCGCCTATATTACGGGTATAGCGAAAAAGTATATAGATGGATAGATTCGTTTGTAAAAATGCGCAGGTTCGCTCACTATCTTTTGAGTTATGTGGAACAAGACGGCAGATTTTATGCCTATCCGGTGCATGAAGATGAAATTCCGAAGATGAAACATGCCCAACAGATTTATAAAGAATTGTCACAAGTTGATCTTAACAAAAAACCTGCAGACTTTGAAGAATATTGGGTAAATAGGATAGGGCCTACCCTGTATAATATGTTTATTAATAATTATTCCAAAAAGATGTGGATGATTGATTCCAATAAACAGTTGGATACTTTTAATTGGTCGGCAAAAGATGTAGCGATTGAATCCGGAAGCAAAGAAAGTTATAAGAATTCTATTTTGGGATACCCTGTTGATTATAATGGGTACAACCTTTATTTTGAAAAAACAATTAAAGGCGCAAAAGTGATACTGAACGAAAACGTTTCGCAAATCGATTTAAAAAACAAATCTGTAAAACTTTCTGATGGGACTGTTTTAAAGGGCGATATTCTTATAAGCAGTATACCTATAGACGAATTATGCAGTAATTCTCAGGGTGAATTACCCTATACAGGCAGGGATTTTATAGTTTTTGTACTGCCGTGTAAGCAGATTTTTCCTGGCGATGTTAGGTTTTGTTATTATACGCAATCTGAACCGTATACAAGGATAGTTGAATACAAAAAAATAACCTATTTTGAATCTGAAGATACGTTGTTAGTACTGGAAATTCCTTCAAAAAACAACAAGCTTTATTCATATATGATAAAAAAACATATAGACAAAGCAAATGACTATTTAAATAGTTTGCCGGACAGTGTTTATTCTATAGGCAGGCTGGGGACATATAAATATTCGACTATTGAGCAGACTATTTCACAGTGTTTTGGGGCGTTTAAAAAGATTACTGGTAAATCTTTTGATGGTTTAGAGGATGAGTTCTATAACATAGGCGATATGTCATTACTGAAGAATAGAAAATGAAATTAAGGAAAAAATTTTGAAAACTATAGCGGCAGTTCTAGATAAAATAAATAAACCGTTACAAATTGAAGAACTTATCGTGCCAGAGCTAAAAAATGGCCAGGTATTGGTTAAAATTGAATATGCCGGGTTATGCCATTCGCAGTTAAACGAAATTATGGGGTTAAAAGGCGACGATAAATTTCTGCCGCATACGCTTGGGCACGAGGGTTCAGGTGTAGTCGAAAAAATAGGGCCTTGTGTTGAAAAAGTAAAGCCCGGCGATCGTGTTGTGTTAACATGGATTAAAGGCAGCGGCGCTGACGTCCCAGGGGCTCAATATAGAAGAAAAGATGGTTCTTTTGTGAATTCCGGGGCCATATCAACTTTTTTAACAAGGGCTGTTGTTTCGGAGAATCGGCTGGTTAAAATTACTGATAAGATGCCTTTAAAAGAGGCGGCGCTTCTTGGCTGCGCTGTTCCGACAGGCGCTGGGATTATTATAAATACGGCAAAAGTCAGCGCAGGCAGCAGTATTGCTATTTTTGGCCTTGGAGGCGTTGGGCTAAGCGCTTTATTGGGCGCTAAATTTGCGAGCGTTTCTGTCATAATTGCGGTTGATGTTGTAGACAGCAAGCTTGAATACGCTGCGGCATTAGGCGCGACACATACGCTAAATCCACTTAAAGAGAATGTGGTTTCTAAAATATTGAGCATTACAGGCGGCAGAGGCGTTGATTTTTCGATTGAGTCCGCCGGCAAAAAAGAGGCCATGGAAAATGCTTTTCAGTCGGTTTGCGATAATGCTGGGCTATGTGTTATTGCCGGCAATCTTGCCTATGGCGATAAGATATCTATTAATCCGTTTGATTTAATAAAAGGTAAGCGCATAATTGGCACATGGGGCGGCGAAACCCGCCCTGACGATGATATACCTCGTTATGCAGAGTATTATTTATCAGGAAAACTGAATATAGAGAAGCTAATAGCTTATACATGCGGCCTATCGGATGTTAACAAGGCTTTTATTGATCTGACGCAAGGTAAATCCGGCCGCGTGCTATTGAGCATGGCAGGGGAATAGGTATGTTTATTATAAATTATCCCAGCATTTTTTTAACCCTTAAAAGAATACTGAATAAAGCTGAAATCGACCGCGCAGTATTTTTTGGAGTTTTGACAAAAATATGGAGCATAGTTTCCTGGCCGGTAACAGCATTGTTTATACTAATTAATTTTACACCGGAAGTCCAAGGGTATTATTATGCTTTTGCAAATCTTCTTTCATTGCGTATTTTTGTTGAATTTGGGCTGGGCGTTGTAATCATTCAATTTGCAAGCCATGAGTGGGCCGGGTTGAGTTTAGATGAGCACGGGCATATTAAAGGCGATAACAATGCATTGTCAAGGCTGATAAGCCTGGGCAGGTTTTCATTAAGATGGTTTGCCATAGCAAGTATAATATTGATATTTGTTTTAGGAATAGGAGGGTATATATTTTTTTCAAAGACATCCAATAGCCCTGCTATTAAATGGATTTTGCCTTGGCTGGCATTATGCCTGTTTACAGGCATCTCCACATTTATGACACCTTTTTGGTCCTTGCTTGAGGGCTGCGGCCAGATATCAAATTTATACGCGAATAGATTCAAACAGAGCGTGTATTCTACCATAGCTATATGGGCGGCGATAATGTTAGGCGCAAAACTTTGGACGCCGCCGATTTCAAGCGTAATAATACTTATCGTCGCAGGTATATTTCTTAGAAGCAAGTATTGGAATTTTTTTAAAACTGTTTTTTTTCACCGGCCAGAAGGGCGCATTATAGAATGGCGTAAGGATATTCTACCATTGCAATGGCGCATCGCGGTTTCGTGGGTAAGCGGTTATTTTTCATTTTTTTTCTTTACCCCGGTCCTTTTTTATTATCATGGCAGTAAGATAGCCGGGCAAATGGGCATGACCTGGAGTTTTGTATGGGGGCTGGTGATGATTTCATTAACATGGCTTTCTCCCAAGTTTCCTAGGTTTGGGATGTTGATAGCTCAAAAAAAATATACCGAGTTAGATATTTTGTTCTGGCGTATGGCAAAGATTGTTATAGGCATTGATATTGCAATGGCTATAGCGATGTGGCTTGCAGTATTTACCTTGAATAAAATAAACCATCCTTTTGCAGCGCGTTTCATTCCGATTTTACCTGTAAGCATACTTCTTTTGGCTCAGGTTTTTCATGCCATATCTATACCGTTTGAATCTTATCTTCATGCCCATAAGAAAGAGCCGCTTTTATTTACATCTATTTTGGGCGGTATAATAATGGGATTATCCAGCCTGATTTTAGGTAAGTATTTTTCTATAATGGGAATAGCGGTTGGTTATTTGCTTACGTATGTGATTTTAACGCCTTTAATTATAATTATCTGGCGCAGGTGCAGGTTTGAATGGCATAAAGATGGCGGGCTCGCAACATGAAAATAGATAAATCAATTGTTTATAATTTGCCGCGGCCGGTATATGTTTTTTTAAAGTTTTTGAGGGATTTTTTTTCCAATGCGCAGATCTATTATGAGGCGCGCATAGCCCCATTTTTAACTGTTTATGCCGGGTGGGTATTTTGGCCTGTTTATAAGTTATTAGCTGCCTTGAATATCTATTTTGTGGCCAATATAGGAGAAGCTACAGGCCATATTGTCACTGAACTTGACAGTTTTTTCAGGAAACAGAAATTGAATAAAATAGATAATAATAAGCGCTATGTTTGGATTAGGAAAAATACGCCCTTATCTAAAGCTTGCGTGCAGATGTACAGGCATAAATTTTGGTTTGCCTCTTCCAGCACATTTATTTATAACCTGCTTTTTCCGTTAATTATCAGATATAAAAGCATTACATTGGATTGCGGTTATGGCGGGTATAAATGGCAATTACCGGATGGCCTCAATTATAATAAAACGAAATATGGCCAAAAATTCTGGTATTTATATAAGCTGTCTAAAACTGAAAGAGACAGGGATTATATGGAATATGCAAAATTACGTTTTAATTCTCAAGAATATTTTCCTCTTTCAGAGGGTAAGCATATAAATGCAGATAATGAGTTAATTGGTTTTTTAAGTGGCGGGGTTGAAAAGTTAGCGTTAATCCATATTAAAGACCAGAGAGTAAACGGGACAGCTGAACCTACAAGCCCTGCGACATATGGCAAGGCCCTGCAATATCTTATTGACCAAGGATACAGGCTGGTATTTGTAGGGCGCGAAAAGATGCCTGATGAATTTTTGAGATATAAAATAGTTAATTATGCTAATTCCGGCATTGCTACGTTTAAGCATGATATACAACTTTTCATGATGGCTAAATTGGCGATTACAGGCGGTTCTGGTATTTCGTGGCTTGCTGATTGCCTTGATAAACCATATTTATATTTAAATTCATGGTTTCTAAATTATAATTTTCAGAGCCACTCAAAAAGATGTATTATTGTGCCGGCTTTGGTTCAGAAATATTCCGGAGAATTATTAAAGTTTTCAGAACAGATAGATTTATATAAGAATTTACTGTTAAGTTCTGAAGGGCCGGATGCTTTCCCCGAAGGGCAGTATAAAGGCAGGAATGCTTCTGATGACGAAATTTTAGCCGGCGCACAGGAATTGATTGCGCCAAAAGAGCCGTCTTCGCAGAGCAGCCTTTTGCAAGAACGCTTTCGAAAATTAGATGTTGATTCTATGTTTTGGGTGTCGTCAAGAATCAGCGGGTATTTTTTACAGAAATATGCCGGGCTTTTATAATGAACACGCTTCTTATTTCTCTGCAGGAAGATTTGGATGTGCCAGGATTAAAATCCCTGCACTATATACTATTGAAGAACGGCTATAATTCAGCTCTACTGCATTTGCCCAGGTTTAATTTTGACAACCCTGCCGGCATGAGCAATATTGGCAGGTTTATCCGCAGAAACTCGCCGGCATTTATAGGCATAAGTTTAATGAGCCTAGAATATTATAATGCTTGTAAACTTACCGCATATCTAAAAAGTAATTTTAAGTCCATTCCGGTTATATGGGGCGGCGCGCATCCAACTTTTTCTTTGGAAATGTGCGTGGGGCATGTTGATTATGCATGTGTTGGAGAGTGTGAAAATGTTATTTTAGACATAGCAAAGGCAGTTGAAAACGGGGCTGATTTACGGGCTGTTAACAATATCTGCTATAAAAGCAGCGAGGGCATAATAAAAAATAAACTTTATCCGCTTGTAGACGATTTAGACTCTATACCTGCGTATGACCATCTTCCGGTGAATAGTTTTATCCGGGGCTCCGGCGGCGATATAGTAAATCTCGACAGAAAAAATTTTAGAAAATATGCCAGATACAAGGGGACTACTTACAGTATAATGAGTTCCAGGGGGTGCCCTTTTTCATGTTCCTATTGCTGTAACAGTTACCTGGCAAATTTATACCAGACTAAGAAAATCAGAAGGCGCAGTGTTGAAACTATTATATCAGAGCTTGAGAAAGGCGTCGGGGATAACCCTGAAATTAAATGTATAATTTTTCAGGACGATTGTTTTATGTCTTGTGATAACGATTACCTGGAGGATTTTTGCCGGCTTTACAAAAAAAGAGTAAAAAGGCCTTTTCATGTCAGGGCTATTCCTATTTTTGTGAATCAGAATAAGATAAAATCCCTGAAAGAGGCGGGGTTGTCCTGGATTAATCTTGGTTTACAGAGCGGAAGCGACCGGGTATGCGGGGATATATATAAAAGAAAATCGCTCAAAGATGATTTCCTTAAAGCAGCGGCAATTATAAAATCTTTTAAGATAGCGCCGCTTTATGATGTAATATTAGACAATCCATTTGAAGCTGACGAGGACAGGTTTCACACAGTACGCACTCTTGCTGAAACGCCAAGGCCGTTCTACCCGCAGTTCTTTTCGTTAAGTTTCTTTCCCGGCACGGAATTGCATGAAAGAGCGGCAAAGGAATGCCCCGATGCTATGGATAATATTCTTAGTAAAAATTACCTGGTTTACCGTAAAAGCGCCATAAATAATATAATAAGGCTTTCCGCATTTCTGGGGAAGCGGTTTATAGAAAGAATAGTTTATTTATATAAAGATAATAAGGCAGGCTTAAGATTTAAGGTTACATTATACGTGGCTAATTTGTTTTCATCTGTGATATTGGAACCGTTAGCTTATTTTGCCATTATAAGGCTGTCCGAAAATAATTCTTTTCCCAGGGCTGTAATGGCCTTGCCTAACTATTTTAAACAGGGGGTAATGAGGTATCTTTCACAGTATAGGGTAAAAAAATGAGGATTCTTTTATTAACAGCTCCCATACCGGTTCAAAACGCGACATTTCCTTTAGGGCTGGCATATGTCAGCGCAATGCTTAAAAGCAAAGGATATGAAGTAAAAACTATAGATTCTATAGCTGCGTTTAAAAAATACAGCAGAGAAGATATTAAGAATTTAATAAAGGCATATAAGCCGGATGTGGTTGGTTTTTCTCTTTTTATAAATTTTATCAGCGATGTTTATGATTTTTTAGCTGAGTTGAAAAAGGAATTTCCAGGTATCGTATTTATAGCCGGCGGCCCGCATGCCACAGCTTTGCCTGAAGAATTGGTGCGCCATGGGTTTGATTTTGTGGTAATAGGAGAAGGCGAAGAAACAGCTCTTGAGCTCATAGAATGCCTGCAAAGAAATATTTCTTCATTTGAAAGAGTAAAAGGCATAGCATATTTGGATAAAAAAAATTCAAATATTGTTGTAACAGAACCAAGGCCGTTGATAAAGGATTTAGACTTGCTGCCTTTTCCTGAAAGAGAGCCTTTTCCTATAGAGAACTACACGGGGTCTAAAAATTGGGATTCAGACCCTTATTTTTGGATTCTATTGTCCAGCAGAGGGTGCCCTTTTGACTGCCTTTACTGTATGAATGCGGATGTGTTCGGCAGGGGGTATAGATTTAGAAGCGCTGAAAGTATTTTGAAAGAAATTAAGCATCTTTATGATAAATTTGGCGTCAAATATGTATACTTCATAGACGATGAATTTATGATAAGAAAAGACCGTATATATAAGTTAACTGATATAATAACAGAAAATAACCTGGATATAGGCTGGACAGCTTTAGCCAGAATAACAACTATAGATACCGAGTTTCTGAACCGGATGGTTAAGGCCGGCCTTAAAGAAGTTGTTTATGGCGTTGAAAGCGGAGACCCTGTTACACTGGAGAAGATAAACAAGAAAATGTCCTTAAACGATATTAAGCGCGGCATAGAGCAGACTTTAAAGAGTAATATACCGGCGTTCGGCGTTAACAATATGATAGGTTTTCCATGGGAAACGAAAGAAAACATGATGAATACCTATGAATTGAATAAGTCAATAGGCTATAGTATACCGGTAATACATACTTTTTGGGTGCCTATACCATATCCGCGCACAGGCCTTTATGAGCAGTATCATAAAAAATATGGGTTTACCGGCTGGTGGCTGAATAAGAAATCTTTTATAGAAGAATACGATAAGGATAACTACCAGCCTTTTTTTAAGAGGCATATGTTTTTTCTGGACCACCCCCAGCTTAAACTAAATTTTTATAAATATAATTTTTTTCACAGGGTATTTATTAAAAGGCTGTTTATTAAAGTTTGGTTTCTTCAGGCAAACAGGCGTTTCAGCAGGGCGAAAAGATATTCTATTTTTTTCCTTTCATTTTTTTCGTATTTTTTATATCTTTTATCTGCGAGGCTGGAAAAGCAGGTTGTTAAATTGGCGTATAAGCCAAATTTTTATGCAGCCTTTAGAAAAATATTTCATATAGAAAAGCAGGTATCTATAGAGGATCTTAAGCCGAGGTAGCATGCAGACAGTAATTTTAGCCGGTGGATTAGGGCAAAGATTAAGGCCTTTGACTGAAAAAGTACCAAAGCCTATGGTTGAGGTATTAGGCAGGCCTTATCTTGAATATCAGATAAAGTGGCTAAGATCTAATGGTTTGAAAGATATAATTATTTTAACCGGTTATCTTGGAGAAAAGATTGAATCGTATTTTAGCGACGGCAGTTCGTTTGGGGTTAAAATAAAATATTCACACGAACCTCGCCCTTTAGGTACAGGAGGCGCCTTGCGCCTGGCAAGCGGCAAAATACAAAGCGATTTTATACTGATTTACGGAGATTCTTTTTTACCAATGGATTTTTCAAGGCTGACAGCATATTTTTTAAATTCAGGCAAGAAGGGAGTGGTTGTTGTTTGCGGTAACAGCGCCCGAGAAACAGGCGTTGTAAGCAATATAAGCCTTGGAAAAGACGGATTAATTTTAAAATATGAAAAAAACTCTAAGGATATAAGTTTAAATTTTACAGAAGCAGGCGTTATGATTTTTAAAAAGGAAGCCGTCAATCTTATACCGGAAAACGTTAAGGTATCTCTTGAAGAAGAGATTTTTCCCGCGTTAATTAAGGACAAGGAATTAGCAGGGTATGTTTCAGAAGAAATTTTTTATGATATAGGCACAGCAGACAGGCTTAAGAATTTCGAAAAAGCCTCTACCAAATATTTTTAAACTTAATATAATGACTTTAGAAAAGAGCATAAACTTTTTTTATTACCCTAAAAACGCGCAACATTTGCCGACAGTGGTTATGGTTGAACCTGCTGATGCCTGCACGTTAAAATGCGTGATGTGCGATGTGCAGAAGTATAAACAGGGCCCATCGTGTGTTATGACATGCGAGCAGTTTGACCATATATTGAGGCAATTTAATAAAATAAGAGAATTGATATTTTGCGGCATAGGAGAGCCGCTTTTGAATAAAAATATTATTCCTATGGTAAGGCGCGCAGAGAATGCGGGCATACCATTTATTAATTTGATAACAAACGGCGAGTTGCTTGAGCTTGATAATGCTGTTGGCCTCTTTGAAGCCGGGTTAAATCAGCTTCATATATCAATACCCGCTGTAAGCGAAGAAGCATTTCGTAAAATAAGGAATAATCCGAAAGTTTCTCTGAATGAATTATCAGACAAGATAAGGCTTATAAGTAAAATTAAAAGAGAAAAATTCGCTGGCGCGAAAATAATTATAAATATTGTAATGAACAAGTTTAACGAGGCGGAGCTGGAAGAAACTGTTTTATTTTGTAAGGGCCTTGGGGCAGACGGGATATGTTTTGTGCAGCTTACTACTATTTTGGGTAAAAATGATGATATTAACTTAAGCAGCCCGGGTGTAACAAGATTGTTTTCCATGATAAGCAGTGCCGGAAAAGAAGCAGGTATTGAAATAAATTTTCTTACTGGCAATGAATATGGCAGGTGTTATCAGTTATGGGATTTTATAATGATACATGCGGATGGCAATGTAAGCCCTTGTAACGGCATTATGCCCAATGAAGGGGTTAAAATAGGCAATATCTTTAAGGTGAGCGCGGTTGATATCTGGAATTCTCCTGCTTATAAGAGCCTGCGCTTTAAGGTAAAATCCGGATGCCTTGCTAATTGCCGTTTTTGCGAGAGTGGCTATCTTATTGAAGGTTTTAATTTTAAATGGTTTAAAAATTTTTATATAAGGCCTATAAGAAATGCCATAGCAAGAAAGATAAAAAATGCCTTTTAAAATAGTATTTATTTTTCACAATAATTTTACCGCGTTTTCATGGAGCCCTGCGATACAAGCGCTTTCTGCTTATGTAAAAAAACATTGCGGTTCTGGCGTAGGGCTTATACATATAAACGATAAGCATGGTTTTTCTTCAAAGACAGAGGCTATTATTAGAAGGATAAAGAAGGATAAGCCAGGCCTTATAGCTTTCACCTCAACCAGTTTTGGTTATTCTGAAGTTAACAGGCTGGCGGGTGTTTTAAAAAAGTTTTTCCCCAAAACTCCGATTATCCTCGGAGGCGTTCATGCTACAATAAGGCCGCAGGACCTGGAAAAATCCAATTTTGACGCTTTTTGCATAGGCGAAGGCGAAGAACCGTTGGCAATGCTGATAAGAAAACTTAAGAATAAGCAGGATTATCATGATACGCCGTCGTTCTATTTTAAAAAAGGCGGCAAAATCGTAAAAAATCGCCTCCATCCATATGAAAAAAATTTGAATAATTTACCAGCATATGACTGGGATATTTTTGATACCGCCAAATTACTTAAATTGCGCAACGGATGGATTAGCCTTTCAGTTTCCAGGGGCTGTCCGTTTAATTGCAATTTTTGCATAAACCACAATATGAAACGTATACTTGGCGCAGCCGGATATGTAAGGCAGAAATCAGCCGGTTTGGCAATTAAGGAATTAAAAGATTTAATAGGGCGTTTTGATATAAAAGTTTTTAATTTTGACGATGATATCCTGATATTTAATAAAAAATGGACCCGAGATTTTCTCTCAAGCTACAGAAAAGAAATATACCAGAAGTATGGCATAAAATTCAAGGTAGAAGCGCGCGTCGATATGATAGACGAAAATATCGCTAAAATGCTGAAAGAGGCCGGATGCCAGGAGATTCAGTTTGGCGTTGAAACAGGCAGCCCGCGGTTGCGCAATTTAGTGCTTAATAAGCATACAAGCGATGTTCAGATTATAAGAGCATTTGATATTTGCCATAAATATGATATAAACACTCTGGCTTTTATAATGCTTGGCATACCAGGAGAGACAGAGCAGACTTTGATGGATACTGTGAGGTTACTGGCAAGGATAAAACCGTATTTGATCAGGCCTTCGTTTATATTTCCTATATATGGCACGGTTTTTTACCAATACTGCAAAAAAAGAAACTTTTTAAAGAAGGGTTTAGATAAGTATAAAACATATCTTTGGACTGAAGGTGTCCCGCTTCTATTGAAAGGCTTAAATGAGGATATGTTAATAAAGCATCTGATTTTTATGCCTTGGTATATAAATGTTCAGTTAGGATTAAAAAATTATGGCGCGATGATAAGCGCATTTAAGGATAAGAGCCTAGTTTTAAAAGATAAAAGAATATTTAATAAAATTTTAGAGTTGGACGGAAAACAAAGCATGGGGCTTAGCTATAAGCATGTGCCTCATTACAGTTATTTCAGCGAAGAGCTCAGCTATCTTCGTTATTGCGGAGGGAAAATAACATGAGATGTTTTGTGGCCGGCGGAGCTGGTTTTATAGGCAGTAATTTGGTGCGTCGTTTGCTTGATGCTGGCAGGAAAGTAACTGTGTTTGATAATTTAAGCGGCGGAAAAAAAGAGTTTATAAATTGTTTTTTATGCAATAAAAATTTTAATTTTGTTAAAGGCGATTTATTGAATGAAGATCTGCTTGAAAAATCCATAAAAGGCCATGATACTGTTTTTCACTTTGCGGCGAGTTCTGACATAAGTTTAGGCGCAAGCCAAAACAATCTTGACCTGAAGAACGGTTTTTTGACAACGTTTAATATACTCCGCGCAATGGTTTCTACTGATGTGAAAAAGATTGTGTTCGCTTCATCAGGCTCAATCTATGGCGAAAACGCGCAAAAAGGCTGCAGTGAAGACATGGGCCCGGTATTGCCGCTTTCTTTGTATGCTGCCTCAAAGGCAGCCAGCGAGGCCTACATTTCTGCTTTTTGCAATGTCTACGGTTTGAAGGCATGGATATTCAGGTTTGCCAATATAGTCGGGCCAAATGCTACGCACGGAGTCGTTTTTGATTTTGTGAGAAAATTAAAAAAAGACCCTTCAAAACTTGTTATTTTAGGAGACGGCAAACAAACCAAGCCTTACCTTTATGTTGAGGAATGCCTGGATGGTATTTTTTACGCCTTAAGGCATTCAAAGGAAAAAATAAATTATTTTAATGTCTCAAGCAATGATACTATAGATGTAAAGAGTATAGCCGCTATTGTTATACGTGCTATGGATTTAAGAAATGTGAGCTTAGAATTTACCGGAGGCAAAGCCGGGTGGCCGGGCGATCAAAGTAAAATATCTATGGATGCTTTAAAGATTAATCGCCTTGGATGGAAGGCAAAGATGCCTTCCGGCGAAGCAGTAAAGCTGGCCGCAGGGCATATATTAGGGCAGGTTTAAAATGATTGTGACAAGGACTCCATATAGGATAAGTTTTGTAGGCGGAGGCACAGATTTCAGGGATTTTTATAAAGATGTGCCGGGCCTGGTGGTAAGTACTGCCATAGATAAGTATATGTATATTACGGTTAAGCATAGGTTTGAAGACGATTTCAGGGTAAGCTATCATAAAACTGAAATAAAGAATAAAGTACGCGATATTGAGCACCCTATAGTGCGTGAGTGCCTTAAGCTGGTAGGAATAAAAAAAGGCCTTGAAATAACATCTATCGGCGATGTGCCTGCCGGTACCGGCCTGGGTTCTTCCAGCAGTTTTACCGTAGGCCTTTTAAATGCCTTATTTGCTTTACAGGGTATTCGTAAATCAGCGGAAGATCTTGCAAGCCTAGCGTCAAAGGTAGAAATAGATATACTTAAAGAACCTATAGGCAAGCAGGATCAGTATATATCTGCTTATGGAGGCATAAAAAAGATACAATTTAATCCGGATGAAGGTGTCGCTGTAAAAAATATTATACTGAAAGACGGAGTTCTTAGAGATTTTAAAGGCAATCTTTTAATGTTTTATACCGGCCATAAACGCAGCGCATCAAGCATATTGCATCAGCAAAAAAATAATTGCCGCAGGAATAAAGAAAGCCTAAAAGCGTTAAAAGAGATGGCAGTAAGATTTTATGATTGCCTTATGCAAGGCAATGACCTTTGCTTGTTGGGCCGGATATTACATGAGGGGTGGTTGATTAAGAAGGGCCTTGCCAGTGATATTTCAAACAGCTATATAGACGGTATTTATAAAGATGGTTTAAGGGCCGGAGCTATAGGCGGTAAAGTATTAGGGGCAGGAGGAGGGGGTTTTATTTTATTCTATTGTCCAAAGAAGCGGCAGAAGGATTTGCGAAATTCGTTGAAGCGCCTGCGCGAATTTAAATTCAATTTTGAGCCTAATGGCAGTAAAGTGGTTTATACTGGAGGGGTTTGATTTATCTATGAAAATATTATTTGTGCATCCTACGCTTTCATTCGGAGGAGCAGAGGCTCAGCGGTTGGCGCTTTTGGAAAAATGGAACCTTAGCGGTTATCAACCCAGTATATTATGCATAGAGAAGAAAGGCGACATAGGCAAAAGAATAGAGGCTATGGGTATAAAGGTTTATTGCCTGAATCAGCCTTCAAAGCCCTATAATATAAAAGCAACTTTTCTGATTTGGTTTTTTTTGCTTAAAAACCGTTTTGATATAGTCCAGACATGCTTGTTTAATGCGAATTTTCACGGCAGGATTGCCGCGTTTTTAGCCGGGGTAAGGTTTATTTTTTCAGAAGAGCACAGCGAACATTATCAATATACATCTTTTAAGTTTATGCCTAATATTATTGCGGATAACTTGCTTTCGAAAGTAACAGACTCTGTGATTTGCTGTTGTGATACTTTAAAAGGAGATATTGCAAAGCTCGAGAAAATAAAGCACAGTAAATTTACCACTATCTTTAGCAGCCTTGATTTTGATAAACTAAAGCAGGTTCCGGAAAATGGAGATATCCGTAAAAGAATGTGTTTTGCTGAAACCGATTTCATTATAGGAAATGTAGGCTCTATGTCTCCGAGAAAAGGGCAGGAATACCTTGTGCAGGCATTTGCTTTAATTGCAAAAAAGGCCCCTGTTTCTCGGCTGATTTTTATAGGGTATGAATATGAGGCTGTTAGGAATAAACTTGAAATTTTGGCAAAAAAATTGAATATTCGCGGCAATGTGCATTTTTTTGGAAAACAAGAAAGAGCTGTTGATTATTATTCCATTATGGATGTTTTTGTCCTTTCGTCTCTATGCGAAGGCATTCCATTAGTTATATTGGAGGCAATGTATATGGGTGTGCCTGTTGTATCAACAGACGTTGGCGGCGTTAGAGAAATTATAAAGCACAATCATACAGGCATTCTGGTTAAACCGCAGGATCCGGAAGCAATCGCGAACGCAGTAACAGAATTATTTTTTGATAAGCAGAAAAGGCTGGGCATGGCCAAAGCAGCCAAAGAAAACAGCCTTGATAAATTTAAGCCGCAAAGATACCTTTCTGAACTGGAGAAGTTGTATTGTACAACCATAAATGGAAAACACAATCGATAAAATAAGCTATAAACTGGATTCCATATATAAGAAGGCGTTATCCGACGCGTATTCCGTACAGACATGGCCAGGGCATTTTCTTGCAAAAAAGGTAGAAACAGAGATTTCTCTTAAATATATTCTTAAAGAAAAAGTCAAAAAATATTCATGCCTTGAAGTGGGCTGCGGCAACGCGTTTCAATCTTTTCTTTTGGCTGAATTTGCAGGAAAGTTTATAGCCACAGATTTGTTTACGGAGAATAATTTATCCCATACCGTAGGCATGGGAAAAGCCATGGGGCTATCCAAAGCATTAAACAAAAAAAACGTTGCTTTTGTAAGCTGTTCGTCAACAATATTGCCTTTTGAAGATAATTCTTTTGATTTTGTTTTTTCTTCTTCCGCCCTGGAACATATTGAAGATAAAAGCGCCGCTTTAAAGGAAATAAAAAGGGTGCTAAAGCCGGGAGGTTATGCGATTATAATAGTGCCCACGCATATGCCGAGTTTATACGCTTTTATACACGTTTATTTGTATTTTATAGCGAGGGTTGGAAATATATTGCTGCATAAGCATAATGGGTTGCCGCAGGATCAAGAAAAAAGCGTAACGAACAAGCATTCGCTGTTTTCCAGATTTGCGAAGAATCATCCGTCTTTTCCTGTGCCAGAGCCTCATGGCAGCTATAATAACGTGTTTGATGAATTATTCTTTCAGATGCCTTTTAATTGGAAACGGTTTTTAAGAAAAAACGGTTTTAAAATAGAAGATTCTTTTGCTATTTGCCTGTTTCCCTGGCTGCTCATAGAACCATTTTCAACTTTGGCTGCAGCCAGGATTTATTCAGTGACAAAAAATATAAACATTAAGTTGTCTTCAATAAATGCCTTGCAGTATATATCGTATTTAATTGGGATGGTTGCTATTAAGGAAGAGATATGAAAAAATTTAAGCGGGCCGTTTCGCGAAAAACTGTATTTTTATCGGTGCTGGCAGGTTCTTTACTGATAGGTATAATTTTTTACAGGGTATTTGAGCCCATAGCCACGGATAACACAACTGTCAATTTTTCTAAAATAGCTGTTGCTCAAGCAGGGGCATTTATTACGAAAATCCATGATCCTTATGCTGTAATAACAAAAACCGCTATTTTAGAGCCGGTAGTTTCAAGCGGCACGCCAAAGGATTTTAAAAGCGAAATTGCCAAAGACCCATATTTAAGCAAACATTTTGAAATTATTGCATATGATAACGCTGAAATTGTCAAAAGTGGTTATGGATTTGATTATCAGCCTTATTATGAAAAAAAATTGGAAATATTAAGAAGAAAGTACGATATTGATAATGTGATCGCGCCTGCTGTAAACGAATATGGGCAAATATTACTGGTAAGTAATTGGTTGAATTCACGGATAAGCTTTGGGGTGCCGCATAACGTATCTTATAATTTCGATGCCTTGGATATTTTATCAAGGGCAGAGCATGGAGAAAAGTTTTTTTGCAGTGAGTACGTTACTACATATATCCAGGCGCTGTCATCCATAGGCATTACCTCTAGATTTGTCGGGCTTCTGAAAGGCCATGTTGTAGCTGAAGTGTGGTCAAATGATTACGACAAATGGGTGGTAATCGACCCAACTTTTGATATTTTCTATGAGCTCAATGGCGTTCCTCTTAATGCTTTGGAATTGCATAATGCCTGGGTTGAAAAAAGCTGGCAAAGAATAAAGATTGTTTTAAACAGTAAAAATAGCCAGATAAATAATTATCCTTACAGCCTGATAGATTATTATGAAAATTTCTTTGTGCGTATGCGCAATGATTGGTTTACTAACCGTTACCCGCGATGGCACCCTAAATCTAATTCGATAATGAATAGTATTGAATGGTCAGATAAATATACTAAAGATAATATTCTGGTGTCGAATGAGGCTAAAAGAATAGAAGATTTATATTGGCCGTTAAATCATGTTCATATATCATTGCTTGGCTGCCAATTATCAGCTGATAAGGTTATTATGAAATTACGCTTTAATACTGTTACGCCGAATTTTGATAGGTTCGAGATCAAACTTGATAAAGCTAAAGCGGTATATTATAATTATAATTCTACGTTTGAATGGGAGCTGTCTAAAGGGGCAAATACCTTTAGCGCGGCATCTGTAAATAGGTTTGGTTTGAAGGGAAGGGCCTCAATAATTTCTATTAACTATAAATAAAAGGCATATATGGATTTTAAACTAGACTGTATTGTTAAACATAAGGATCAGCGCGGGTATCTCGTTGAATTTTTGAGAAACAAGGAACTTAAAAAACCTGACAAAAAATTTGGCCAAATATATTTGGCAACCTTTAATAATAAAGGCGATATAAGAGGCAATCATTATCATAAAGATACTGAAGAATGCTTCGGGGTAACTTCTGGTTCGCTACTGGTAGTTATAGAGGATATTAATACAAAAGAACGAAAGAAATTTGTTCTGCGGTACAGTGAAAATGAATTTATAAGATTGAGAATAGGCGTAAACGTGGCGCATGCGTTTAAATCCTTAAGTAAGTCTGCGATGATAATTGATTATGCTAATAAACCATATAATCCGAGCTGTTCAGATCGTTATAAATATATCCTGATAAAATAATGAGCGATAAAAAACTCTTAGCCATAGTGGTTTCTTATAATACTGATACTAATACAAAAATACTTTTAAGCCGTTTCCCAAAACATAATGGTTTTGACATTTTGGTAATAAATGATGGTTCTGTAGACAGGACTCAAGAATATGTAGATTTATCAGGTTTTAAAACTATTGCGCATCCGCGAAACAAGGGCGTGGGCGCCGCTATAAAAACAGGCATTAAGTATGCAATAGAGAACGGTTATTATGCTGTTGCAGTTATTGCCGGCAATAATAAAGACAATCCAGATGAAATATCCAAAATATTCAGGCCTATTATAGAGCAGGATTATGATTATGTTCAGGGGTCTAGATTTTTAGCTGGAGGCAGATGGGATAATTTGCCGTTTTTCCGGTATTCAATGATAAAAATTCACGCTTTTTTGTTTACTGTTTTAACAGGGAAGAAATGCACTGACGCGCTTAACGGCTTCAGGTCGTATAGGCTTTCTATATTTAATGACCCTAGTATAAATATATGGCAAGATTGGCTGGATAGGTATGAATTTGAAACATACCTGCATTACCGGGCCCTTAAGGGCGGTTATAGGTTTAAAGAAGTGCCGGTCTGCAAGTTGTACCCGAAAAATAAAAATGTAAAATATAGCCATATAAGGCCTATTGTAGATTGGTGGAGCATACTGAAGCCTTTGCCGTATTTGATGATAGGGTTTAGGAGGTAATTATCAAGGCCCTTATTTTTTTTATAGCATTTGCCATTGGGGTATTTTTTTTAATTACCGCTGGGCATGATGTTATAAGCGATGATAACCAGTATGATGTTTTGGCATGGAATTTGGCGTCAGGCCATGGTTATTCATTGGATACTTGCCCGCCTTATGCGCCGACCGATTTAAGAGAGCCGGGGTATATATTTTTTCTATACTTGATATATAAAATATTCGGCCATAATATACAGATAGCCTATTTTATACAGATTTTGTTTTTTTCTGCAAGCTGTGTTTTAGTGTTTCTTATAGCCAAAGAGATTGCTAATGCGCGGGTAGCCGGTTATGCCGGCATTTTGACAGCGGTTTGCCCAACCTTAGCTAATTATGCAATATATCTTTATTCAGAATCTTTTTTTACTTTTCTTTTAATTTTTTCCATATTCGCCTTAATAAATGCAAAAAACAGCCAATTGGTTAAATGGTATATACTTTCCGGGCTCTTACTAGGTTTGATGGTGCTATGTAAGGCAGTCATGTTATTTTTTATTGTTCCGGCAATATGTTATTTATTTAATAAAAATTATAAAAAGATCGTTCTGTTATTTATCTTATTCCTCTCTGTTATTATTCCATGGACGTTGAGGAATTATTATACATTCGGAACTTTTAGTTTTGCTAGGCGCGCTGAAATGAATCTTTTAATAAGGGCATACAAGACAGATTATTCATTTGATAAAATGAAAAAAACTATAATCTATAGCTATTCTGAATACCTGGGTTCCAGGTATTTTCCTGATCCCACAATTAAGCCCAGGGATATTTTATTTCAAGAAGACTACAAGGCTTATGATAAATACGCAGAATTGGTTAAAAAGGGTAAGTCTTCAGCTCAAATTAATAAAATTATGGCAGAAGAGGCTTTTTACAGGTTAAAAGGCCATCCTGTAAAATATTTATTGCAGACGCCCGTAGAGCTTTTTAGGATGGCGTTGTTTATGCATATGCCTGCTTTGTGGGAAAAAAATACTGTAGATAAGTTTACTAATATTCAAGGCGGGACAATTTTTCTTTCTGTTGTAAGAGGCCTTTACAGGTCAATCTCTTTTGTTATATTAGCCTTGTCATTTATTGGCATATATATCAGAAGAGCGTACTGGAAGAAAGATTTTATTATACTAGCGGCCATTATTTATATTAACTTAATATACAGTATTTTAAATTCGCATTCAAGGTATTCAATGCCGTTGATTCCGTTTTATTTGATGTTTGCGGTTATCGGAGTTGTTGGTATTTTTAACCGGAAGAAAGATTTATATGGCGCTGGAACGCATTAAAAAAATAGCCGATATCAGAATTCTTTTATTTTTTGTTGCGTTTTTATTCTGTATTTTTTTTATGGTTGCAACAAAAAATACCGTGTGTGACGATGCCTTGCAATATGATATCATAGCGTGGAATTTAGCTTCCGGGCATGGCTATTCTTTGAATGCGCAACAGCCATTTGAGCCGACAAATCTGAGAGAACCTGGGTATGTGCTTTTTTTAAGCGCTATATATAAATTATTTGGGCATAAAATAGGGTTTGTTTATTTTGCCCAGTCTTTTTTATTTTCTTTAAGCGTTGTTTTGCTGTTTGTAGTTGTTAGTGATATTTTTAATGAGCGTATAGCCAAGTATGCAGCGTTTTTTACAGCTGCCTGCCCGACTCTGGCGAACTTTACCGCTTATTTATATTGTGAATCATTTTTTATGTTCCTTCTGATTTTTTCTATGTTTTCATTGCTGAAAGCCAAAAGTACGCATTTACTGATGTGGTATTTGATTTCCGGCATAGCAGTTAGTTTTATGGTTTTATGCAAAGGCATAATGTTATTTTTTATCATTCCGGTGTTTTTTTATCTGTATAAAAACAACGTCAAAAAAGCAATTTTATTATTAATAATTTTTCTGATACCCATATTTATCTGGTCATTTAGGAATTACACTGTTTTTAAATCTTTTAACATGGCGAATAGGGCGGATATCATTTTTGCAATAAGGGCTTATAAGGCCGATAATTCTCCACAGAGAATTAAAGAGACAGCTGTTTATACGATTTCAGAGTTTTTGGGTTCTAAAATTTTTCCGCAAACTCAGATAAAGCCCCGTGACGTTTTATTTTTGGATGATTATAAAACGTATGACAGGTATAACGAGCTTGTGAGAGAAGGCAAGGCTCAGGCAGAGGTAGAAAGTATAATTAGAAGCGAGGCTTTTGCGAAGATTAAGAAACATCCTTTAAGGTATTTGCTTTATGTGCAAATAGACTTGATAAAAATGATGTCGTTTATGTATATACCTGCCCTTAATGAAAGAGCCGCGGTAGATTTTTTTAAGAATATCAATGGCGGTTTATTAGCGCTTTCGGTATTCAAGGGTTTGTATAAGCTAAGTTCCTTTGTGATTGTAATTATTTCTTTGTTTGGCATTTTTTTTAGAAAGATTAATTGGAATAAAGAAGCTATGCTTATAGCCGTGTTTATATACATAAATTTCATGTACAGCATTATAGGCGGTTATCCCAGGTATGCAGTGCCGTTAATCCCTATTTATTTTATATTCGCAACGCTTGGCATAGCGAGGTTTTTGAATTGGAAAATACAATGAAAAAAGTTTTAATCTTTTGCCTTTTCAGCGCCCTGATCGGATGTGTGCATATTTATCCGGATATAAGATTTATAATCCAGGAAGGAAAAAATTTTAGCGGTATTACTATGACTGCGGCTGCGGATGAGGAGTTTTACCTTTCAAGATTAAACGGCGTTTATAAGGGCGATTACAGGCTGGCAAACGTTGGTTTGTACGAACATAGAAATGATTTGTGGCTGGTTCCTCCTTATTTTGAGGATGCTATAGGATTTATCGGAAATAAATTGAATATACCTGTGCAATATTGGGATATAGCCCTTAGTTTTATTTTTCCGGTAATAAATTTTTGGCTGATATTTTTGCTCATTTATTTTTTAACCAAGTCTTCTAAGCTAGGATTAATAGGCGCGAGTTCTATATTATTGACATACGCGTTATTTACGGTTCAACCGGGTATAATTAAGCAGTTTCTTGGATTGAGATATTCTCAACCGATATGGTTTCTAAGGCCGTTTTCGCCGCAGATTATTTACATACCGTTTATTCTTTCGCTTATCTTAATTTTTTTGGACATAGATACGCAGAAAAAATGGAAACTTTTTATTCCAGCATTTCTTATAGCGTCTTTAAATTATCTGCATATATTCCTTTGGGCATTTTTATTTGTTGGTTTAAGCGTTTGGCTGGCAATAGCTTTTATGCGCAGAGATTTCGTTATTCGTAACAATATATTAATAATTCTTTTTGTGTCAGTTGTCTTGTCTATGCCCTGCTGGCTGAATCATTATAACGTAATGAGATCCCCGGGTTATGCGTTCCTTAATGAGATGTTTGGGACCAGATATAGCCGTATGCCTGATATTCCGCTGGCCTATATATTGATGGGGCTCGGCGTTATTTTTTTAAACAGAAAGTCAGAGCCTAAGCGGTTGTATTTTTTATTATCGTTTTTGTTGGGTGGTGTTATTTGCCTAAACCAGCAAATAGTTACCGCAAGAGTGGTCGAGCCGCTGCATTTTTCAACATATACAAATAAGACATTTTTGCTTATAGGATTCGTAGCGGGTTTAAGCATGTTAAATTTTAAAATCAAATTAAATCTACGGCGCATCATTTTCGTTTTTTTAATCAGCCTTATATTTCTTTCGGCATTTGTTCAGCAGAATAATTACTATAATTTAAATAAGAATATGTATTCAAAGCTGCAGCCCATAAAAGGCGCAGTCGACTGGTTTAATGAGCACACTAATAAAGATGACGTTATCTTGACTGATTCCATTGCGTATCCTTCTTTTATTTTTGTGCGCAATTTGTTAGTGTATACAAAAAACTATCATTATCTAAGCCTTGAATGCCATTCATTGAGTTCGCGCAAGGAAAAAGAAGATAGGATATTTTCGGCAATGAGATTTTTTGAATATAGCGCTCTTGAGGCAGAATCTATTATTGATTTTAGCGGAGGCGTTGTATTTCTGGATATGAGCGCGCGTTATAATACTTTCAAAGGCAGAGATGTATATCTTGCAGGGCTAAAAAATAAATACAGGGATTTGATGCAAAAGGACCCTGTAATTTTATTGAGCCGCTATAAACTTGATTATATTTTGGTAGGCAAAAATGACCATCTTTACAATACAATAGAGGCCAAATATCCAGGCTTTTCAAAGGTATTTGATGACCACAATTTTAAGATATTGAAATTTAAACCTCGGAATGTATAAATATATGAATATTTCAGTTTTTTTTCCTTGTTACAATGATGCCGGCACTATTGCCAGTATGGTAGTGCTTGCTTTTAAAACTCTCAGTGAAATTAGCGGTGATTATGAGGTGATAGTTGTTGATGACGGCAGTACTGACGCCAGTAAAGCCATTCTGGAAGAATTAAAGTCAAGATATAATGATAAATTCAGAGTCATAACGCACTCAAAAAATAAAGGGTATGGCGGCGCGTTAATGGCGGGTTTTGAGAACGCGTCAAAAGAATTTGTTTTCTATACTGATGGTGATGCGCAATACGATGTCAGAGAACTTAAGAAATTGGTTTTATTGATGGATAATGACGTTGATGTGGTAAACGGATTCAAAATGAATAGAAGCGACCCTTATTATAGAGTTTTGATAGGCAAGTTTTATCAAGTCTTGATTAAGAAATTGTTTGGCCTTAAGATAAAAGATGTTGATTGCGATTTTAGGTTAATGCGCAAAAATATATTTGACAAAGTCAGGCTGGAGTATAACAGCGGCGTGATATGCGTTGAGATGATAAGAAAGATACAGGATGCCGGTTTTAAATTTAGAGAAACAGGGGTTTGTCATTATTTTCGCGCTTACGGTAAATCTCAATTTTTTAATTTCCAAAGGGTTTTTAAAGTCGCATTAGATATCATAGATTTGTGGTGGAAGTTAATATTTTTAAAGAGATTTCGGGGGAGGAATACATAATGGAGTACAAAATTTATAAAGGCAAAAATATTCTAATTACAGGCGGGCTTGGTTTTATAGGCAGTTCTTTAGCGCGCAGGCTTGTTGAATATGGCGCGAATGTGACCTTGATTGATTCTTTGGTGCCGGATTACGGAGGAAATATATTTAATATAGACGGCATAGAGAATAAAGTTAAAGTTAACATATCAGATGTGCGGGACCAATATAGCATGAATTATTTGGTTAAAGGGCAGGATTGGATATTTAACCTTGCAGGCACATTAAGCCACATTGACAGCATGACTGACCCATTTACTGATTTAGAGATTAATTGCGTAAGCCAATTGTCCATATTAGAGGCATGCAGAAAATATAATCCTTCGGTTAAGATAATATTTGCCGGGACAAGAGGCCAATATGGCAGGGCTAAATACCTGCCTGTTGACGAAAAGCATCCGACAGAGCCTATAGATGTAAATGGCATAAATAACCTGGCAGGCGAATCTTACCATATGCTTTATAATCATGTATACGGCATAAAGGCTTGCTCCTTAAGGCTTACCAATACATTTGGGCCTAGGCATCAGATGAAGCATCATAGGCAGGGGATAATTAATTGGTTTATCCGTCTTATTATAGAGGGAAAGCAGGTTAATATATATGGCGATGGAGACCAGGTCCGGGATGTAAATTATATAGATGATGTTACAGAGGCGTTTTTGGCGGCAGGGGCCGATAAGGCTGCTGAAGGCGAGATTTTTAATTTGGGCGGAACAGCTGTATCTTTGCTTGATTTAGTAAAAATTATGATTAAAGTCTGGGGCAGTGGTAAATACCAGGTCATGCCTTACCCGCAGGAAAATAAGAAAATAGAGATAGGCGATTATAGAGCGGATTATTCTAAAATAAATAAAACGTTAGGCTGGAAGCCTTTGATTAATATAGAAGAAGGGCTGAAGAAGTCATTTGATTATTACAAAAAATACGGCAAACATTATTGGCAGTAAATAAGCATGGAAACAAGCGAGTATACAAAAATATCCGAACTTGAAGAAAAACATTGGTGGTATGCCGGTTTAAGGGAGAAAGTCCTGCATGATCTAAAAAATAATTTACCGTCAGCAGGTGTTTTTAAGGTTTTAGACGCTGGTTGCGGCACCGGCTATACGCTTTTTGAAATTAATAAAAAATTCCATGGGTTTGGGGTTGATTATTCGGTTGACGCTTTAAATTTCTGCAGAAATAGGCTATTGAATAGGCTGGTCCGAGCTGATGTATCTTGTTTGCCTTATAAAAACGGAGTTTTCGACGCAGTTATTTCATTAGATGTCCTTTATCATAAAAATGTTTTAAATGATAAAACGGCAGTATGTGAATTTAGGAGGGTTTTAAGGCCGGGAGGCACCCTTATTTTAAACTTGCCTGCTTTTGAATTTATAAAGAGCAATCACGACATAAATATACATACTTTACGCAGATATACAAGGCCTGGGTTGAAGAGCATCTTGGAAAAATCAGGGTTTAATTCTATTAAAACTGTTTATAGAAATGTTTTCCTGTTTTTTGTTATAGCTATTTTCAGGCTTAGCACAAAATTTTATTCCAATACTAATCATAAAAGAAAATCTGATTTAGGCGATACCAATTTTTTATTAAATAGAATGTTGTTATCTATTTTACGGTTTGAAAATATTATTTTTAGAAAAATTGAGGCTCCTTTCGGGTTGTCGGTTTATTCTTTAGCGCGTAAGTAGTAAAAAATATATGTATGAAAAAAGAGCATTATATATAACTTATGACGGCATAAGAGACCCTTTGGGCCAGTCTCAGATATTACCGTATCTTAAGTGCCTGCCATTGGAAGGCGTTTGTATTTGGCTTATTTCTTTCGAAAAAGGATTGACATTTCCTTTGGATGAAAAAGCGCAGGCGCTTATGAAAGAATTAATCCGTTGCGGTATAAAATGGATACCTCTTAAATTTCACAATGGAGGAGCAATATTTAAATTTTATGATATGGCTGTTGCTTTATTTTATGCGTTTTTGACAGCAAAAAGAAATAATATAAAAGTAGTGCATTCGAGAGGGCATTTTTTAGCGTTTATTGGAGTCATTCTGAAATTTATGTTGCGCACAAAGTTTATTTTTGATATGCGCGGTGTATGGGTTGAGGAAAAAGTTGACGCAGGCGCTTTTAAAAAAAACGGGTTTATATATTATTTTATGAAATATATAGAAAAAGCGCTTATTACTTATGCCGATGAGATAGTGGTGTTGACAAAGGCTTTGCAGCAGAATTTGCAGGAACAGGCTTATTGGAAAAAAAATAAGAAGGGGCCTATAAATATTATACCAACATGTGTAAACCTTGATTTGTTTAGTGTGGCGCCAAGGCATAAGGATAAAAATACCTTATCCGGCAGTTTTGTGCTGTCTTATTCTGGCAGTATAGGCACATACTATAATTTAGAGGCAGTAGTCAGTTTTTATAACGTATGTAAAAATATATTTAAAGGCGCGCATCTTTTAATAATTTCAAATGCTCCGTTAATACGGCTTGAACCTATAATGCGTGGTTTTAACCTGGAGAGGCCGGATTATACAGTGAAGTCTGTGGATTATTCAGAGGTCCCTTACTGGCTAGGGATGTCTGATGCTGGAGCGATATTCTATAATCGTACATATTCGGCCTTAGGCTGCTGCCCGACTAAATTCGCGGAGTATCTGGCTTGCGGTTTGCCTGTTATTGTGAATAAAGGCATAGGCGATATTGATTCAATAGTTCAGAAATACAGGATAGGCGCAGTCATACCTGAATTCAGCAGTAAAGCTTATTTTTTGGCAGCAAGCACTATTAGAGAGCTTCTTGAAGAAAGGGATGCGTTAAGAGAAAGATGCCGTATGGTGGCAGAAACTTTGTTTTCTCTGCAGGGCGGCGTAAAAAGTTATTCTTCCATATATGAAAGGTTAAAATGCAAACAAGGGCAATAGTTACAGGGGCAAACGGTATGTTAGCGGACGCGTTAATTCCCCTGCTTGAAAAAAAAGGATATTTGCTTTATAAGACAGATATTGTTTCCCAAGACGATATTCTAAAGGTTGACATAACAGATAAGGCTTTATTGCAGGATTTTTTTAAGACGCACAATGCAGATATAGTTTTTCATCTGGCAGCCGAGACAGACGTTGATAAATGCGAATTAAATCCTACTCATGCTTATAACACTAATACTGCAGGTACTGAAAATTTAGCCGTTATTTGTAAAGAGCGTGGCATGCAAATGGTTTATATAAGTACAGGGGCTGTATTTGATGGCGCGAAAGAAACCGGATATACAGAAGAAGATATGCCTAAGCCGTTGACCGTATACGGCAAGAGCAAATTGGAGGGAGAAAAGATAGTCAGCTCGCTTTTGGATAGATATTACATAGTAAGGGCGGGTTGGATGATAGGCGGATACTTGCGCGATAAAAAGTTTGTATGGAAAATAATCCAGCTTATCAAAACTTCAAAAGAAATAAAGGTTGTTATAGATAAAGTCGGCAGCCCTACGTTTACAAAAGATTTTGCAAAAGGCGTCCTTAACATAGTAAAATCTGGGGAATTTGGGCTTTATCATTGTGTTAACCACGGCATATGCACTCGTTTTGATATAGCGAAAAAGATACTTGAATATATGAACACGAATGATGTAATTCTTAAGCCTGTAACATCGGAAGAATTTCCTTTGCCTGCTCCCAGAGGCAAGTTTGAGGCATTGATAAATAAACGGCTTTCTACGATGGGTTTGGATAATATGCGCACTTGGCAGGATGCTTTAAAGGAATATATAGAAGAGATAAAAAATGAGACTTGATTTATTAGGCAAATATATTGGGATTATGGTGTCTTATTATATTGGGCGCCCGTTTTATGCGCCTGATTCTGTTTCCATAGTTGTCACAGAAAAATGCAATTTAAAATGTTACATGTGCGATTTTTGGAAACATAGCGCGGCTAATGAAAATGTACTTACATTATCAGAATTCAAGATGCTTTTTGAGGATCTCAGTGCCTCGGGTATAAAGACTGTCCAATTGACAGGCGGAGAGCCATTTTTAAGAAAAGATCTTATAGATATTTTAAAATTGGCAAAGGCATGCGGCCTAAAAACAGTGGTAGTTACAAATGGGACGTTGATTAACGAGGCGAATGCTTTAGAAGTAGTAGAGAATACAGATCTTTTTTATATATCGTTAGACAGCCCTTTAGGGGCCCAGCATGAGAGCATACGCGGCGTGCCTGGTATTTTTGAAAAAGTGAAAGGATCTGTGAGGTTACTCACCAACCAGATAAAACAGAAAGGTTTAAAAACGCGTATTGTATTTACGGTAACTATGAGCCCTGCAGGGATTCATAAGCCTTTAGATATGGTTAACCTTGCCAAAGAGTTGTCCATAAATGGTATAATTTATAATCCGGCAAGTTCTGTGAACTATGGATACACCACTTTAAAAAGCCCGTTTAATGAAGATAAGGAAATTTCCGGTTCATACAATCAAATGGTAGATAATATAATCGGCCTTATGGATGATCCCGGCAATATGATAAAGAGCAATCCCTTTTATATTGAGGCCTCTAAGATGTTTTTAGCCGGGCATAGCAAATATTACAAGTTCCCTTGCTATGGCGGCGGTTATAACGGCCCATTAATAACGTTTGACGGGACAGTTTTTCCTTGCTGCGCGTGGAATATGAAATTAGGGAATATAAGGCAGCAAAAATTCTCGAAGATATGGAAGTCAAAAAATGCTGCTGTTGCCAGGAGCATAATAAAGAAAGGCAAGTGCCCGGTTTGTTTTCATCATACAAGGACTTTTGATTTTGTTGCCAGGGCTCCGTTTATGATTAAAGATGTAAAAAAGCTTTTTAGTATGTACAAAAACTTATTGAGGTCACGTTAATGATTATATTAGGAGCCGGCCTGGCTGGATTAAGCGCGGCGTATCATTCCGATGGTTTAGTATATGAAAAAGAGGATACAGCCGGAGGCACTTGCAGGTCAGTCAACAGAAACGGTTACACATTTGATTTCGGCATCCATGTCTTGCATACCAAGAATGATTATGTCTTAAATTTGTTTATTAAAAAACTAGGGGTTTCTTTATATTCAAAAAACAGGCAGGCGTGGATTTATTCGAGAGGAGTTTTTACTAAATATCCGTTTCAGGTTAATACTTATGGTTTGCCTGATGATATAAAGAGGGAATGTGTTGAGGGTTTTAAACTAGCCTACGCAAAAAGAAAAAAGATAACCGGTGGTTTTGATAATTACGAAGATTGGGTTTATTGCAATTTCGGCAAAGGCATAGCTGAACATTTTTACCTGCCGTACAGTGAGAAATTTTGGACTATACCGGCAAAGCGCATGGGCATTGACTGGTTGGATGTAAGGGTGCCTATACCCAAGCTTAGGGATGTTGTTGAAGGTTCACGCAGGATAATAAAAAAGGAATTTGGGCCAAATGCTTTATTTCGTTATCCTAAAAAAGGCGGCATAGAGTCTTTACCAGTTTCATTTCTTGGTGGATTGAAAAATAGGATACATTTTGGTAAAAAAGCAGTACGCGTGGATATCTTAAAAAAATCTATTGAATTTAGCGATGGTACAAAAACATTATACGATAAACTTGTATCCACAATACCGGCCCCTGATTTTATAAATGCAGTAAAAGAGGGCCAGCTTAGCAGCGGCGCAGCCATGGCCGTTAAAGCTCTTAAATGTAATTCAATTTTGTGTGTTAATATAGGCGTTAGGCGGCTTCAGGCAAATAAATTTCACTGGATATATTATCCGGAAGATAAATACTGTTTTTTCCGTATAAGTTTTCCGAAGAATTTTTCCGGCCTTATGGCTCCCAAAAATTGTTTTTCTGTAAGCGCGGAAATAGCATATTCTTCAGAGCGCAGTATAAAAAAAAATAACATAACGGATAGAGTAATAAAAGATCTTATAGGAGTAAAGATATTAAAGGCACAGGACAGGATAGAGTTTATTGATGTGCAGGATATTAAATACGGCTATCCTATATACACTCATGATCGCGCAAAAAATATGAAGGTTATCAATAGTTTTTTAAAGGAACATGGCATATATACTGCAGGCCGTTACGGCAGGTGGGAATACCAATGGATGGATGATGCTGTGTTGGATGGTAAAAGGGCTATAGAAGAGGTGCTCAACAAATGAAGATATTGTTTTTGGTCCCGTATCCGACAGAAGGCCCCAGTAATAGATACAGGGTGGAGCAGTACTTGCCTTATTTAAAGGAAGCGGGCATAGATTATACTTTGCGGCCTTTTATGAGCCCTTACTTTTACGGGATATTTTATAAAAAAGGCAAGGCTCTGCAAAAAATATTATTGTTTCTTCAAAGCGCGTTTAAGCGGGTTCTGGATGTTGCCAGGGTTTTTAAATATGATGTTATATTTATACATATAGAGGCTTTTCCTCTGGGGCCGCCGTTTATAGAATGGATTTTTTATAAGATGAAAAAACCGGTTATTTTTGATTTTGAAGACGCTATATATCTTAGGCGCAAGGGGTTTGATAATTTTTTTAAAAACCCTTCAAAATTTTTTAAAATCATCAGAATGAGCGAGCGCGTAATAGTATGCAATAGTTACCTAAGAAATTTTTTATCCGAATATAATAAAAAAATATTTTTATTGCCTACATCAATAGACACTAAAAAATTCCAGCCAGCGTTTAAGGATGGCAATGATATAAAAAAAGAAGTAATAATAGGCTGGATAGGCAGCCATACTACCCTGCCATTTTTATTGAATTTGTCAGGCGTTTTTAAAAAGATCGCGCAAAAGCATAGTTTTACGCTTAAAATAGTAGGAGCCGGCAAACCGGTTAATATTGACGGTGTAAAGATAATAAATGAGCAATGGAGCCTTGATAGAGAGATAGATAGTTTTAATAGCCTTGATATAGGTGTTTATCCTTTGCCTGATAATGAATGGTCAAAGGCAAAGACCCCTTTTAAGACGATTCAGTATATGAGCGTAGGCCTTGCGGTTGTTGCCTCTCCTGTAGGCGGGAACCTTGATATAATTACTGATGGAGTTAATGGTTTTTTAGCCAAAACAGAAGAGGAGTGGGTTGTTAAGATTTCAATGTTAATAGAAAATCCAAAGCTTAGGATGCAGGCCGGGGCCGAAGGCCGCAAGACTGTAGAAGAGAGATTTTCTGTCAGGGGAAACGCGCCTAAATATGTGGATATTTTGAAAGGCGTAGAATGCAGATAGAAAAATTAGGGAATGAAAAAATGAAAGTCGCTGTTTTGGGCGCCGGGTACTGGGGTAAAAATTTAGTCAGGGTATTTTCACAGCTCGGGGTGCTTAGCGTTGTTTGTGATTCTGATACCGGCGTTCTTAAAGAGATGAGGGGCCTTTATCAAGGTTTGGTTTGCACTACTGATTATAATGATATTTTAAAAGACAGTTCGATAAAGGTTGTGGCTATAGCTACTCCGGCAGAATCACATTTTATTTTAGCGAAAGCAGCGTTGCTTGCGGGCAAGGATTTGTTTATTGAAAAGCCTCTTGCCATGGTTTTAAAAGAAGGCGAAGAGCTTGTAGGCTTGGCCAAAAAAAGAAATAAAATTTTAATGGTAGGGCATATTTTGTATTATCATCCGGCAGTAATCAAACTTAAGCAGCTTGTAGAACAGGGCGTTATCGGGAAGATCCAGTATATTTATTCGAACAGGCTTAATATAGGCAGGTTGAGGACACAAGAAAATATCCTTTGGAGTTTTGCGCCTCATGATATATCGGCCATGCTTATGTTTACAGGAGAGCCGCCTTTGAGGGTGTCGAGTTTCGGGGAGGCATACCTCAATAAAAAAGTTTATGATACAACTTTAACTACGCTTGAGTTTAAAAACGGAATAAAAGGCCACATATTTGTAAGTTGGCTTCATCCTTTTAAGGAACAAAAATTAGTTATTGTTGGTTCTAAGGCAATGGCAGTTTTTGATGATATGGCCGTAGATAAATTATTTTTATACTTTCACAAGATAGAGTGGAAAGAAGGCAGAGTGCCGGTAGCGCATAAAGCGGATTATGAGATTGTGCCGGTTGAAAAAAAAGAGCCGCTAATGGAAGAATTAAGGCATTTTCTTTGTTGTGTAGCAGAAAGAAAAGATCCGCATACTGACGGCCTTGAAGGTGTGAGGGTTTTAAAGATTTTGAATATGTGCGAGGAGTCATTATGTATGAAAAAATGAGGGCAATATTATGAAGGATAAATTTTTCGTGCATGAGAGCACATATATTGAAGGCAAGGTTAAGATTGGCGCAGGAACTAGGATTTGGCATTTTTCGCATGTGTTAAAGAATACAAAAATAGGCAAAAATTGCGTATTAGGCCAGAATGTTTCTGTTGGCCCTGATGTAGTTATCGGGAATAATTGCAAGATACAGAACAACGTCTCTATCTATAAAGGCGTGACATTGGAAGACGGCGTTTTTTGCGGGCCGTCGATGGTTTTTACCAATGTTATAAATCCCAGGTCATTTATAGACAGAAAATATGAATTTAAGAAGACTTTGGTGAAAAAAGGCGCAACTATAGGCGCGAATGCGACTATAATCTGCGGGGTCACGGTAGGAATGTATGCATTAGTCGGAGCAGGAGCAGTTTTGACAAAGGATGTTTCTGATTATGGGCTTATTTACGGTAACCCTGCAAGGCCGCAAGGCTGGGTATGTGCATGCGGGAGGAAATTGGAATTTAAAAACCGCAAAGCGCAATGTAAAATATGCTATAAGCGATATTTAAATAAAGATAATACTGTTACATGTTTAGACTAGGGCGCATATGAAAAAAATTAAAATATTGACTGTAGTTGGGGCCAGGCCCCAGTTTATAAAAATGGCTCCGGTTTCACGTGAAATAAGAAAGAGTTTTAAAGAAGTTGTTGTCCATACCGGCCAGCACTATGACTATAATATGTCGCGTAATTTTTTTACAGAATTAAATCTTCCTATTCCAGATTATAATTTGGGGGTTAAATCTTTAAGCCCGGGGTGCCAGGTAGCCATTATGTTGGCCGGTATAGAAAGCATAATTATTAAAGAAAGGCCGCATATGGTTTTGGTATATGGTGATACTAATTCTACTTTAGCCGGAGCATTAGCCGCTGTTAAGGGCGGCGTTGCGTTGTCGCATGTTGAAGCGGGTTTAAGAAGTTTTAACCGCGTTATGCCAGAAGAGATAAACCGCGTTATTGCCGATAGTATTTCTGATGTATTATTTTGCCCTACAACCATATCTGTTGAAAATCTTAAAAAAGAAGGAATTACAAAAAATGTATTTTTAGTAGGCGATGTAATGTGCGACAGCCTGTATTTTAATTTATCTATAGCTGTTCAGAAATCTTCGATTTTGGCTAGGTTGAAACTTGAGCCAGAGAAATATAATCTTTTGACTATTCATCGCGCAGAAAATACACAGCATATAAAAGACTTAAAAGATATTTTGCGGGTTATGGATAATCTTGATATGCCGGTAATTTTTCCTGTTCACCCAAGGACCAGGAAATTTCTTAAAGGTTCTTTTGCGCCAAAAAAGAGCCTTTTATTTATTGAGCCTGTATCGTATTTGGATATGATTGTTTTGGAAAAAAATGCAAATGTAATCTTTACAGATTCAGGCGGGGTGCAAAAAGAAGCGTATATTTTCAAAAGGCCCTGCGTTACGATTCGCCAAGAGACGGAATGGCCTGAGACTTTAAAAGGCGGATGCAACCGCCTTTTAGATATAAAAAAGGACAATATTTCAGCAATATGCAAGGCAGCTGCCGATTCAAAGGCATATTTCAACCCATATTTATACGGCAATGGAAACTCAGCAGGCAGAATTGCAGGAATATTATCAAAAAAAATCAAGGATAGAAAATGAGTTTTACTTCACAATTTTTTTCCAGCAGTATAACACAATTTATAATGTTGGCGGCAGGGTTGTTTAATAGTATTATATTAGTTAGATATTTGGGCGCTGAAGGCAACGGGATTTATGCTTTAGCTGTGCTGGCGTCAACAGCTGTTACAGTTTTTTTAGGCGGCAGCGGCAGCCTGCAGGGGGCTAACCCTTACTGGGTTAAAAAAATGCGCTCTGAAGCAAATATTATTTTTTCTAATTCATTATTTTTTGCTTTTGTGGTTTTGGCAGTATTGTTATTTTTATTTAAACTTGCTGGCGGGCTTCTCCCCGCAGATTTTTTATCCGCCAGCATAGTTTTTCTGGTAATTTTAGCTGTTCCAGTATTATTGTTTCAGCAATATAGCCAAGGTGTATTATGGGGGCTCGATGAAATAAATAAGCATAATGTAGTATTGATCTTTAGGAGTGTTTTGCTGGTTATAGCGAATTTGATACTTGTAATATGGTTAAAGTCAGGCGTTGAGAAAACAGTATCCGGCTGGCTTATTGTTTCCATAGCTGCTGCATGTTTGTCTTTTTATTTTGTCCGCGCTAGTTTAGGCAATATTTCTTTAAAGACAAATATGCGGATATTTATCAGGTCATTTGCCACAACCGTAAAAGGCATTTCAGTAGATGCGATTAGTTTTATAGGGACCAGATTGGACGTGTTTTTGATTATGTATTATCTCGGGCCTGTTAATGTAACTTACTATTCCATAGCTATTCTTGTGGCTGACGTAAATAACCTGATTCCCGGTTCAGTGGGCAGGCTTATTTTTAACAGGGCTGTTAATAATGGCTCTATGCCCTTAGCGCAATTATCGAAAGCCGGAAGATTATGCATGGCCTATTCTATCGGCACATGCCTTTTTTTGCTTTTATTCAGCAAATATCCCATAACCATTTTTTATGGGAAAGATTTTAGTAAAACATTTTATTGCCTTATATTTTTGCTCCCAGGCATGATAAGCCAGAATATGAATGTTACAATTAATAATTTTTTGAACGCGCGGGAAGGCTATCCTTTGTTTTATGTTTTCGCGACTTACGCTACAGTCATAATAAATATTATTTTAAATATTCTGTTGATTCCAAGAGTAGGGATAATAGGCGCCGCTGTTTCTTTTTCTGTTTCGAATGTTTTAAGGACCTGCCTATTAAGTAAATATTTATTTTCAAGGGTTGATATAAGCTTTAAGAATTTTATGGTGCCGCGAATATCCGATATGTCTTTATTGCGTTACTGGAAAGTAAAAAAAGAGGGTTATTGTTGATATGAAGCGTGAATATTTTTCCGGATATTGGTTCAGAAGGGCGCGTAAGGCTTTAGGGATTAAGCCGCAGATTTTTTATAAGAGAATTAAAAACTGGTTAGGCTATAAATTGTGTATTTTTTTGAAAGGATATGCGCCTTTGCCCGCAGGCATATTTATTACTATTACAAAAAAATGCAACTTGAGCTGTAAGATGTGTGATTATAGCCCCGGGTCTATAGAAAATTTCATGTCAAAGATGCTGTCGCACGAGAAAGAGTTGTCTGTGCAGGATTGGAAAAATTTTATAGATGATGTCTCTGTTTTCAGGCCGGCTATATTTTTTGTGGCTGCAGAACCATTGTTATACAGCGGTACCGAGGAATTAATCAGGTATATTAAAAAAGAAAAAAAGCTTTTATGTTCTTTAGCCACGAACGGTTTTTTGCTTAAAGAGTTTGCTGGAAGTTTGGTAGATGCCGGGCTTGATTATTTAGAGGTTTCTTTTGACGGCCCGGAGCATATTCACGATAGCATAAGGGGTAGAGAAGGCTCTTTTAAAAGGCTTGTAGAGGGCATACGCGAGATACAGCATATCAGAGGCAAGCACGGTAAGCCCAGGATAAATGTTACTTATGCTATATCAGACTATAATTTCGCAGAACTTGTCAGGACAATGGATATTTTGGATTCATTAAACGAGCATTGGGACAGCATATCTTTTTGTCATCTTTCCTATTTGTCAAAGCCTGTTGCCGACAGGCATAATAGAGAATACCCAGATGTTAAAAAAGACTCAAGATCTATATCCAAAGTTAATCCCCTGGGCGTAGACGTAGAGGTATTAAAAAAACAGATAGAGTTGGTTAAAAAAATGAAGCATAAGGCAGTGCGGTTTATGCCGGATTTGTCCGACGATAATTTATTGTATTGGTACTCTGACCCTTTGCGCATAAAAAATGATAATAGAAAGTGTAGTTTTCCCTGGATAAACGCCAACATTACGCCAGGCGGCGCGGTTATGCCTTTACTTAGCTGCAGTAATGTAATTTTCGGGAATATAAAACAGGATGTTTTTAAAACGGTCTGGAATAATCAAGGGTTCAGGAATTTTAGATTACGCGTACATAAGGCAGGCAAATTTCCGGCTTGTTTTAGTTGTTGTTCGTTAAAGTAGGGCATGGCAGGATATATGGGCATAAAAACTATTTTTAAGGGATTAAACACGATCAAAAATAAACCCGGGATGGTAAAAAAATATATCATTGCTAAATTATCATATATTTTCTGCGGATTTTTAAAAGGCCGCGCTCAATTTCCGATGTCAATCGCCATTCAGATAAATTCAAAGTGTAATCTAAACTGCAGAATGTGCGATGTGGGCCTAAAGAACTCCCAGAGTATGTATTATCAGAATAGTATTGTGGCTAGTGAGCTTACCATTGAGCAATGGAAACGGTTTGTTTCAAAGGTTGCTGCGTACAAGCCCAATATTTTTATACCGGCTACAGAACCGCTTTTGCATAAACAGATAATCGAATTCATTGATTTTATCGCGAAAAAAAACAAATTAAACTGTGAAATAAATACAAACGGGTTTTTTCTTAAGGAGCACGCGCAAGCCCTAATAGGCGCCGGGCTGAAAAGCATCAATATATCAATTGACGGGCCTGAAAAAATACACGACCAGGTGCGCGGGGCCGGCGGATCGTTTTTGAATGCTATGGCAGGCATAAAAGAGGTGCTAAAGCACAGAAATCCAGGCGGAAACCCGAAAGTAAATATCTATTACACAATCTCCGACCTGAATTACAGTTATTTAAATGAAACAATAAAAACGCTCGATGACAATAGGATTAATTACGATCAGATGCTTTTTGCGCACCTGCTTTTTATAGACGATAAATTAGCTGATTTACACAATAAATCATATCCGCATATGGCTGTGACCTCTATGAATTCTCTGGGCAAGGGCAGGTTTGATATAGATACAGCCAGGCTGAAAGATGAGATTGCCCGTATAAAAAGCGGCCCTCATAATGAGAAAATAATATTTTTTCCGGACATGAACCTGAATTTGCTGGACAAATATTATTTTAATACGCACGAATTCATTAAAAATCAGGATAAGTGCGAGTTGCCGTGGTTTTTTGTTACTATACGCGCCGATGGCGAGGCAATGATCCTGCCGCGCTGTTATGGAAAAGGGTTTGGAAATATTCTTAAGGATTCGCTGGAAAGCATCTGGAATTCAAAAGGCATAAAAGAGTTTAGGGTAAACCTGAAAAAAGACAAGGCATTTACAGCATGTTCAAGGTGCTGTGGAGTTTTCCATGCGTAAAATTCTACTGATAAACCCTCCGTATCCGGGAAAAACAGAAGATCCTTCAATGTCTTTAGGTTATCTGGGCCGGATGATTAAAAAAAACGGATGCGCATTACATATATGGGATGGTGCAGTACCGTATTCATATAAGAATAAATTTAATGAAATTATGAATATGGTTAAAACGCTGCGGCCGGATCTTATTGGTTTTACACTCACCACGCCTTTTATTCGTTTTGCCTATGCGCTTGCGCATGAAATCAGGAATACATTTAATATCCCTGTAATTGCCGGAGGCGTTCATGCCACATTGTGCGCAGATGAAGTTTTGGAAAAAGGCCCATTTGAAATAGCAGCCATAGGTGAGGCTGAGTATACTATACAGGATCTGATCAGATATTATTTTGATAAGAATATAGAGCTTAAAGACATATCCGGTATAGCATATAAAACAAAAGATGGTAATATTGTTCGTACTAGCCCGCGGGCCCTTATACATAATCTTGACGATATACCTTTTCCGCTGGAATCCCAATCAATATTAAAGAATAACAAAGGAGGTATTTTTGCTCAGATTTTAACCAGCCGTGGCTGCCCGGCAAAATGCATTTTCTGCGGCAGCCTGGTTCATGGCAAGCAATTCAGGTTTCGAAGCGCTGAAAATGTGTTTGAAGAGATTTTAAACCTTCACAACAAATATGGCGTTACCAATTTTCATTTTCAGGATGACGCATTGACCATAAATCAGGCGCGTTTTGATAAATTATGCGATATTATAACCGAAAAAGCCGGTTTTAAGCCTACGTGGTTTTGCCAGTCCAGGGCAGACGCATTAAGCCTGGCGCTTTTAAAGAAGATGAAGAGCGCCGGATGTATTCTTATTGATGTAGGGCTGGAATCTGCAAGCCCCAGGATAATGGAGAAAATAAACAAAAAAATATCGCTTGAAAAAGTGCTTCAGACAATAGAAAACTGCCACAATATAAAACTTCCGCTTAATATAAATATTATGACAGGTTTTCCGTTTGAAACAGAAGAGGATATAGAATGCAATATAAATTTTATGAAAAATATTTCAAAAAAGATAGCCAGGTTAAACGTGGGCTTGACCCTTAAGCCGTATCCAGGCACCGAAATTTACGATACATACCACAAGGAATATGGTTTTACGCAATGGTGGCTTAATGACAGGTATACGCTTTCCGGAAATGCCGATTATATACCGCTTTATCTAAGCGGCAGGCTTGGTTCTTGGACGCTTCCTGAAGATCCTACCCTGGATTTGGATTTTTTTAAGTATCCTTCAGGGATAAAAAATAAGATAAGAAAGTTTGTATGGTATAAATCCTGGTTCAGCATACGAAAGTGCCACGGTATCCTTAAATCAATAGTTTTGCTGGCACTGTATTATATTTCTAAATTTTTATATAAGGTTGCCGCGCCTGCGGAAAAAGTGCTGATGCCGGTTTTTTTAAAAATAGGGCAAATGATAAATCACGGATTGGATATCTTAAAGAAAAATAGGCCCAGCCTGCGCCTGTTGTATCTTTTGTTTATAAAACGCGACAGGTTAGTGAAGTATATTTTAAACCGGTTGGCTTTTTTGTTTTATATTCCGTTAAGAGGTTTGGCAGGATGGCCTGTGGCGTTTTATATAAGCATTAACAGCAAGTGCAATTTTAAATGCAAAACCTGTGACATCGGCCAGAGGCAGGCCGATTCTTACTTATATAAAAATATGGCGCAAAAAGGCGAGTTGACGTTGGACGAGTGGAGGGCTATTATCGATAAAATCGTTTATCTGAAACCGCATATGGATATCAGCTCCGCAGAGCCTCTTTTATATAAGGATATTTTGGGTGTGATTGATTATATAAAAAACCGCAAAAAGCTGAGCCTTTCGCTTACTACAAACGGATTTTTACTTGAGAAATATGCGCAGGATCTTGTAAGACTCAAGGTTGATATTGTAAGTGTTTCTATAGACGGGCCGGCGCCAATACATGATAAGATACGTGGCGTTGATGGCGCGTTTGACCATGCTGTCAGAGGGGTAAAAGCGCTTATTTCATACAAAAGCAGGCCCCGGATAGCGATTAATTTTACCATATCAGATCATAATCATGCGCATCTGTTAGAAACTATAGATTGTCTGAGCGGTTTGTTTGAATGGGATGTTTTTAGGTTTATACATCTGAGTTTTATTACCGTTGATATGGCTAATGAACATAATGAGTGGTTTAAAGCTTATCCGGTAACTTCCAGCGATGTATCTGCCGTAAATCTGGGCAAAATAGACATTGATGTGTTGGCGGGCCAGATCAAAGAAATAACGGAAAAGTACAAAAATAAAAAAATAATGTTTCATCCCGGCATACCGTTAAATAAGATAACACAATATTACAAAGATCCCTCCAGCTTTATTCTTAAAAAACGCTGTATGCTGCCGTGGGTTTCGGCATCTATATTATCAGACGGCGATATATTAGCCCTTGACCGGTGCCCGGGGAGTAGTTTTGGTAATTTATTACGCGATGATTTTAAAAATATATGGAATAACCGTGCATTCAGGGAATTCAGAGTATCTTTAAGAAAAGAAGGCGCGTTTCCGATTTGCAGCAGATGCGGCGGTTTAAAAATAAAATAAAAATGAAATCATTTTTAATCCAAAAAATAGAAAAATTTAATTCAATGCTTTTTACCCCTTATGAGCTAAAGAGAGAAATCTGCATAAGGGCAAATGCTATAAAGGTTGCCGAGAATTATAAAAATATGAAAGACCGGGCTCCTTTTCCTTCAGTCGTTCTTCTGGTGGTTAACGAGATTTGCAACCAGCGTTGCCTTGTTTGCGATCTCGGCCGCAGAGAAGATGCCTCATTTTATTATCAGGCCCACTTTAAAGGTAGAGGCACCATGAGCAAAGAAACCTTTAAATCTGTGGTCGATTCAGTAAAAAGATATAATTCAGAGATATGGCTTTTGGCTACAGAGCCGCTTCTTTATCAGCATTTAGACTGGGCGATTGAATATGCGTCTTCTTTCGGGGTAAAAACACAGCTTACAACCAATGGCTACCTTCTGCCGGAAACAGCTGAAAAACTGGTAAAACTGGGCATTAAGGGAATATGCCTGTCTATTGATGGGCATACAGCAAGCCTGCATGATTTTATACGCGGCTGCCCGGGTGCGTACGACAAGGCAATAGCCGGGCTTAAAAAGGTTATGGAGGCTAAGAAAAAGTTCAAAAAAAAGATGCCATATATATATGTAAACGTAGTTATAAATCAGTGGAACTGTGATTCATTGGAAAAGATAGTGGAAAGTTTATCAGTATATGATATAGACGGTATTGTTCTGTCGCATCTGCAATTTCTGACTAAGGAAATAGCAGATGCGCATACCTTGGCGCATAAGGAATTTCCTGTTGGCGCGCGCAATATTTTTCAGAGCGACAGAAAAAAACTGGACCCTTCAATTCTTTTTGAGCAGTTGTTAAAAATAAAGAAAAACTACAGCCGCTTTCGTATTAATTTTGCGCCGGATTTAAAAAACATAGAAGATGTCAAAACATATTATTTTAACCCTGGTAAAGCGGTTGACGGTTATAGCGTTTGTTACGTGCCTTGGCGTTACCCGCATATTTTAGCCAATGGAGACGTAGTGGTTAATTACGAGTGTTTTAGTAAAACCATGGGCAATATAAATGAGCAGGGCTTGTCTTCTATATGGAACGGCGAAAAATTCCGCAGCTTTCGCAGGTTTATTATGTCAAATAACGGCGCAAGCCCAGCCTGTTACAGGTGCCCTATGATTTACTGCGGATATAAACTATAATGGTTTTGATCTAAAATGTTAAATAGAGCTTTGAATTATATATTTAAAGATTTGGATTATCCTGTATCAGCAAATAATAAATTTTTGTCTGGCGAAGGCCCGGATTATTACCTTGATTTAAGGCAGATAAATAAAATTTACATATTACCAAATGTAAAATTCGACGAATCAGGCATACCCAGGTTTGATTATACAAATGTTCCTGCGCCAAACGATAAAATAGGGCTGATTTATAATATTACATATATCTGTTGGTATGCCTTGGCGCGCTTGCAGGATTATTTGGAGGATAAATCTGATGAGGCTAAAAAAGATTTTTTGAAACAAGCGGACTGGCTGTTAAATAATGCTTCTGTTAATAATGGCATAGTGTCTTGGCCTATAAAATTTCCATGGAATGTATACGGCCAATGGTTGCCATCGCCGCGGGTTTCCTCGATGGATCAGGGCCTTGCGATAAGTGTTTTGACAAGGGCATACCTATTAACGTCAAATCCAGCATATCTTAAAAAGGCAAGAGAGGCAGCAGGGTTTTATTCGATTTCGATAAAGGATAAGGGTTTTAAGTGTTTATTACAGGGTGGCGGTGTTTTTTATGAGATGTTTCCTTCAAGCAAACCATCATTTATATTGGACGGCCACATATTTTCTATGATGGGGCTTTATGATTTATATATTGTGGCTTCTGACGCGAATATAAAACGTCAATTTGACAGCGCCCTGAAGCCTGTCGTGGATAACATAGGCTACTGGAATTACAGGAATATATGGAGCTGGTTTGGCGCGTTTTACCTAAGCTCTCCCATGTACCATAAAATAAATCTTTGCTGGCTTAAGGTGCTTTCCGAGATATCAGGCGATGACAAGCTAAAACGAATAGCTGATTCCTGGGCAAGTGTATACAGCAATAAGGCGCTTAAGGTTTATTTGAAGGCAAGGATATTTTTATCCTCCAGGCTTTTTTTTATTTTAAAGAGGCGCTTAAGCTATAGCGCAGAAAATAGCATTTTAGCACAGAACAGCATGAACATATGTTTTATTGGCGGGGGAGAATGGGGGACGCCTATTTTAAAATCTGCCATCAATGCCGGGTTTAATGTTGTGGTTATAGACAGCCCGGGCATAAATGCTATGCCTGGATTTAAGGGTGGTATTTTCCTTAGAAAAATTTTACATCGAAACAGATTATCCCAGCGCCTATATTCTTTTATAACGCGCCATAAAAACATTTTTTATGAAACAATGTGGAAAAATAAGCTGAAGGTTATTGTTACAGATTCTATTAATAGCCCCGGATTTATCAGGAGGCTTAAATCTTTCAAGATTGATTTGATTCTGGTAGCTTCTTGCGCAGAAATTCTGAAAAAAGAAATCCTCAATGTGCCTAAAATAGGCTGTGTTAATTGCCACCCTTCGCTTTTGCCGAAATACCGCGGGCAAAACCCGTTTTATTGGGTTCTTAGGAATAAGGAAAAGAAAACAGGCATCACCTTTCATTTTATGAGTGAAGTTGTTGACGGAGGCAACATTATATTCCAACAGAAAGTGCTTGTTGACATCAGCGATAATGAACAGTCATTAATTATTAAATGCGCGGAGAAGGCGTCTTTGGCTGTTGTAGATGTTTTGGAAAATATAAACAATGCAAATATAGACAGCATGCCGCAGGATTTAAGCCAGGCGACTTATTACCCCCCTGTTATTTTAAAGGCTCCCAGCAGGTTTGAGGTATATGAAATAACTCCACAACAGCATGATTTGTGGGATAAGAGTATAAGGCAATCGTCCCAGTATAATTTTTTCAGCAGTTCTTTTTGGCTTGACACTGTGTCTAGGGCTACAGGGCTGAAATATAAAATAATAGCTTGCCGTGCGAACGGCCGGATTTTGGGCGGATGCGCTGCAGTTGTAAAAAAAACTTGCGAAGGGCCTTTGCTGACAGCCGCGCCTTTGAGCCAGTATAGCACCATTCTATTTTTTGATTCTCTAGACAGCAATCTTTATGATCAGGCATTATCGTCTCTTTCAGAATATATATCAGACAGATTTAATTGGAGCATACTTTATCTGCATCCCAGCATTATGGATACCGCAGCATTAAAAAAACAGGATTGGCTTATAGACCAGCGTTATACCTATATGCTTGATCTTAGAAATGAAGAAAAACTGTACGTTAAATTTGATGATACCCTTAAACGCAACATAAAGAAATGCAATAAGGATATGTTTTTATTTAAGGACGGGTTTGATGATTTTAGGCAGTTTTATTCGTTATGGAAAACAACTTTCGAAAAACAGGGTATAAAGCCGTTGCTGAATTTTGGCGAATTCAGTTTTATATACAATATTCTGCGGCAGGAAAATTTCACAAAAACAATGTCTGCTTATGATAAAAATGGCGTATTAGCAGCTGGTGTAATATTTTTGGTTGATGGCAAGTCCGCATATTATTGGGCAAGTGCTTTTGACAGGGGATATAGCGATACCAGGGTTAACCAGCTTTTATTGTGGGAAGGGTTGAAAGGGCTTTCCAAGGCCGGAGCAGAGGCTTTTGATTTTGTAGGAGCGGATACGCCTTCTATAGCGAATTACAAGAAACAGTTTACAGGCCAGTTAGTGCCGCATTCGCGCATTACCCGCGTTTCTTCATTTAGGGCCAAGGCAGTCAGGAGGGTTAAAGGTTTGTTATGGAAAAATTAAAAAAAGAAATCCAGGATTTCTGGACACGTTATCCGTGCGCTAAAAATATTATTAATGCTGATGTAATCGACAAAGATTTCTTTATTGCTCATGACAGGATAATTGAAAAGACAATGCCCAGCCACCGTAAAATATTTAAGTATGAATCTTGCACAGGCAAGAGAGTTTTAGAAATAGGCTGTGGCATGGGCGCGTATGCCAGGCATTGCGCAGCCTATGCGAAAGAATTCTATGCCATAGACCTTTCTTTAAAAAGCATTGAGCTGACAAAAAGACGTTTTGAGCTTTATGGCATTAATAACGCGCATGTCCAGCAGGGCGACGCGGAAAACCTGGATTTTCAGGACAATTTTTTTGATTATGTCTATTCAAACGGAGTTATACACCATACTCCTAATACGAACAAGGCGGCGTGTGAGATATACAGGGTGCTTAAGCCTGGAGGCGAGGCGGTAGTTATGATATATAATAAAAATTCAGTTTTTTACTGGCTGGACCTTATGTTATTGGTGAGAATGAAGTATGTTGTTTTAAAATTAATGCCGATAAAATTAGCCAAGGTTGTTTTTAAACGCAAGCCCGGAGTTGTTGAGTTGAAAAAATTTCTTGATGAAACGCCTTGGGAGTTACTTTCGGATGCGGCTGTACGTTTCTGCGATGGGCATTTTAACCCTCATACAAAAGTTTATACGAAAAAAGAGGCAGAGCGTTTATTTTCGCAGTTTAAGAACATATCGATGAAATTGTGCAGCCCTAAGGGCCGCTGGCTGGAAAATATTCCTGCCATAGACAAGTATTTCGGGTGGGGACTTTTTATCACCGCGCAAAAATGATTAAAATTTTGTTAGACAATGATTTAAGGTTCAGAACAGAAGCGCGCTATACATTTGAGGCTTTTTTTGAAATTATAGGAATCACTGCGGCCTTTATTGAAAATCAAGAGCAGCTGCATAAGGGCGATATCCTTGTATATTACGGCAAGAGCCAGGTAAAAGCTGACTGCGGCGTTTTGATATTACCTGAAACAGACTGGTTAAAATGCCAAAGTATTGCGCCTAGCCTGAAGTTTATATCAGGTACGCCTGTTATATATTGGATTGATTCCAGCCGTAAACAACCGATAAATTTTACGCGCGAAAATACATATTGCGAAGCAGGTTTTGATATTATTGCCGCTTCGTTTTATTTTTTATCGCGCAGGGAAGAAATTATTAATAAAGAAAGGGATTGCTGGGGTTGTTTTCCTGCAGATTTTTCGATTGCGTATAAATGGCGCATCCTTCATATGCCTGTGATTAACATTTACATAGAAATCATTCAGAAGGCGCTTGCGGATTTAAGCTATGCGCTGGGAAGCGAATTTAAAATAATCCAACGCTGGAAAGATAATCGTAGATTTGCGGCAGTTCTTACGCACGACGTGGATAATCTACGAAAATACACGTTCGACAATGGAATAAGAAAACTAATTAGAGGCAAAGAGGGCTTTAAAAATGCTTTTTATGATATAGGAAGATCATTTTTGCGCGATAATACAAAGGACCCTTATTGGAGTTTTGATAGCTTTGTTGCCCTTGAGCGTCAGATTGGGGCATCATCTACATTTTATATTATTTCAGAATCTAAGAACAGGCGATATGACCCTTATTATAGCTTGAACGCTGAATTAAAACGTCAGCTGCATGATCTTTCTGTAAGCGGCTGGGATATAGGGCTTCATGGGTCCTACGATAGTTTTAATAATAAGGATGTTCTTAAAAAAGAGAAGGATATACTGGAAAAAGCACTTGGCAGGCAGGTGTTTGGAACCAGGCAGCATTATCTTCGTTTTTCTGTTGAGCATACATCTCAAGTTCAGGAACAGGCGGGTTTCAAACATGATTCTACGCTTGGTTACAACGAAGATATCGGTTTTAGAGCAGGTTTAGCAGCGCCTTTTTTTCCTTATGATAGTCAGAATAAAAAAAGGTCTGATATCCTGGAATTGCCGCTGGCAATTATGGATGGGTCATTGTTTAATTCAAGGCAATACTCAAAAGAAGAGGCGTTTAAAAAGTCAGTAGAATTGATTGATCAGGTAGAGAGCGTGGGCGGCCTGGTAGTAATTTTATGGCATAATAAGGCCGGCGATGCAAAAGAATTCCCAGGATGGTGGGAAACATATGCTAGGATAGTTAATCATTTGTATGTCAAAGGCGCGTGGATAGCCAATGCTTCTGAGTTGGCTGAATGGTGGCTGGATAGGGTAAAAAGATGTGCGGTATAGCAGGTATAGTCAGTTTTAAAAACAGGCCTTTTGCGCAAGAGGCGCTTAGGCGTATGAGCGCTGTTATTGCGCACAGAGGCCCGGATGATTCTGGCCAAGTGTTGTTAGATGCCGGGTTAGGAGTTTCGGCCCTATTGGCTCATAGGAGGCTTAAGATAATAGACTTAAGCCCTTATGCGCATCAGCCAATGTGTAATGAAGACCAAAGCATATGGTTGATTTATAACGGCGAGATTTACAACTACGAAGGGCTTAAAAATCAGCTTGAGGCAGCAGGGCATAAATTTAAATCAAAATCTGATTCCGAAGTTATTATACACGCATACGAAGAATGGGGCGTTGAATGCCTTTCTAAATTTACAGGCATGTGGGCATTCGCAATATGGGATGGCAGAAAAAAATTGTTATTTGCCGCCAGGGATAGAATTGGCATAAAGCCGTTTTATTATTTTTATGACGGATCTGATTTTGTTTTTGCTTCTGAAATTAAGGCGGTACTGGAGTATCCCGGGGTAAAAAGGTGCCTAGACCATCAGTCCTTATATGAATATTTATACATGGGTTATTCTTTGGATGACAGGACATGGATAAAAGGCGTGCGCAAGCTAATGCCAGCGCATTATATTGTATTAGAAAAAGGTAATTTGTCGGCAAGAAGGTACTGGCAGCCAAGGATATGCCCTGATTATGAGATTGAAGAGAAAAAAGCAGAATATGATTTAAGGGCGCTGCTGGATGAGTCTGTGCGGTTAATGTTAAAAGCAGATGTAGAGGTCGGCATGCATTTAAGCGGAGGGGTGGATTCAAGTTCAGTAGTGGCGATCGCCAACTCATTCGCTTCGCAGAAAATACGCACATACTCCGGAATTTTTAAGGAAGGCCTGGAATTTGATGAGAGTTTTTACATTAATGAGGCAGTGAAAAAATACAATGTAGCCAATGAAAAAATATTAATTACACCAGATGCGTTTATTGAAAATATGAAAAAAATTGTTTGGCATATGGATGAACCTGTTGCCGGCCCGGGAGCATACCCGCAATTTTTTATATCAAAGTTAATAAATTCCCGTAATGTAAAGGTTGTTTTGGCTGGCCAGGGCGGCGATGAATTATTTGGCGGGTACCCTCATTATAATTCAGGCATATTAGATAATATGCGTTCAAGCCAAGGCAAGGCTTATAAGGATTATTACAGCAGCAAGGACCTATATTTTAAATTTTATTTAACTTATTTGCGAAAGCATATGGGCAGATTGTTGTCTTTTAAGGCAAAAAGGTTGGATAAAATATTAAATAGGGATATATTGAAAAATATAGATACCAGGCAGCTTAGTGAAAAATCCGGGTTTTATAAAGGGTCTTTTGATGATATGGCGTTTTGGGACATTAATAACTACTTGCCTGCTTTACTGCATGTGGAGGATAGGTTGAGTATGGCGTTTTCAGTTGAGACAAGGCTGCCGTTATTAAACCATTCGTTAGTAGAATATGCGTTGAAACTGCCGTTTTATTTTAAGATAAACAGTTTTAATTTTAAATATATTCTTAGGATGGCGATGAAAAATGATTTACCCAGGGCGATTTTTGAAAGGCCCGACAAGAAAGGTTTTCCTACTCCTGTTAAGATTTGGCTGAATGACAGGCCGTTGAGGCAGGATATATATAAAGAAATTGATAAACAATTATCAGGCGTTTTTACGGATAAACAAATATCCTGGGAAAGGTTAAACATAGGCCTATGGCTGAAAATATTCCAGGTAAGCCTGTAAAAAAAGTTTTGATACTGGCTTATAGTTTTCCTCCGGTTGGCGGAGGCAGGGTTAGGCGGGTTATGAAATTTGTTAAGTACCTGCCGTTTTTTAATTGGCAGCCTGTTGTGCTTACAGTTAAAAACCCTCAGGTAGGTGTTTATGACCATACGCTTCTAGGGGGGCTTAATGGGGATGTTGCAATAATTAGAACGCCTAGTTTAGAGCCTAACAGGGCTTTTCATAAAGGCCGGCAGTATGGCTCAAAGTCAAAAATTGTTTTAAATCTGTTATATAAAATTAAAACCAGCATATTTATTCCTGATACCAGGATAGGATGGATACCTTTTGCTGTACTCAACGGCATAAGCGTTATAAAAAAACAACGAATAGATGTTATCATGGTTATAGCCGAGCCGTTTTCAAGTTTTATATCAGGTGTTATATTGAAATTTTTTACCCGAAAGCCTTTAGTGCTTGATTTTAGAGATGAATGGAGCGAGAATAATAAATGTGTATTTAAGGAAAAAGGATTTTTGGTAAAAAAGGCAGAGGAGTTATTAGAGGCAATGTGCGTTAGGTATGCCGATTGCGTGATATCTGTTACCGACGGCATAATAGATAGGTTTCGCAGGCGTTATGAGGGTAGTAAAGATAAGTTTACCTGCATTACAAACGGCTATGATCCTGATGATTTCAAGGATTTAGGAGAGCCAATAAACAAAAATAACATATTTACGATTTCGTATGCCGGCGCGCTTTATGAGCGTAGAATCCCGAAATATTTTTTTGAGGCCGCTGCCAGCCTGGTGGAAGATTATCCTGAATTGAAAAAGATTATGCGTATAAATTTTATGGGCGAAATTACGCCTGAAGTGAAGAATTCGCTTGAAAACAGCGCGGCAAAAGAAATAATCCAGGTGGTAGGCTTTTTGAATTTTAAAGATGCTTTAAAAGAAATGAAATCCAGCGATGTTTTGCTTTATGTTGAGGATGAGGTTGATAATTCATGCGATATTTTGCCTGCAAAGTTGTTTGAATATATGGGGATAAGGAGGCCGGTATTGGCCTTGGTTAGAGATGGCATAGCCAAGGATGTGGTTTTAAAAAGCAAAATCGGGCTTGCTGTTAACCCTAAGGATATAGGGCAGATAAAAAATGCGCTGTTTAATTTGTATCAGGCCTATTACAAAAACAAAGATAAATTTCAACCGGAAGACGATTTCATAAACCGGTTTCACCGTAAAGATCTGACAAAAAAATTGGCCATGAACTTGGATTTTTTATATGAAAGAAACAAGCAATAAGGCAGGTGTTTTAGCAAAATGTTTTCTTGTCTCGGCAATTTCATTAATAGTAATGTTTGCCTTAATAGAATTATACTTTAGAATATTTAATCCCCAGCCTATAAGGCCTGCCTTTTATAAATACGACCCTGTTTATGGCATAAAAATGATTTCTAATATAAAGGGATACGTTAAGGAAGCCGAATGCAATTATAAATTTAGCCTGAATTCTAAAGGGTTTCGGGATGATGAAAGGCCTGTCCTAAAGGCATCAAACAATATATATAGGATAATTGTTTTGGGAGATTCTTTTGCTTGGGGCTGCGGGGTTGAGCAAGATGAGGTTTTTGTGAAACTTTTAGAGAAAATGTTAAACAGCGATAAGCCTGATGCCCGCTATGAAGTTTTTAATATGGGAATAAATTCCTGGGGCACAGCGCAGGAATTGTTATGCCTTAAAAATGAAGCGCTTGCCTATAAGCCTGACCTTGTTATTCTTGAGTATTTTAAAGGCAATGATTTGACGGATAATCTATATTCGTCTTTATTCAAATTGGATAGTATTGGAAATCTTATGCCTGCCGAATATCGTAAGCAGAATTTGATATGGATAAAACGCATAACAGAAGATATGCCATTTTATTATTTTTTTACCCAACACTCGTATTTTGTAAATTATATACGCATAAGATTATTGCAAAAGGTGAAGGATGGCGATGTTAAAAATATAAATGCTGTTTTGCCAGCCGACTTTACCAGTTATGGGCTGAAACTTACCAAGGCTATATTGGAAGAGTTTTTTTTAGAAGTGCAAAAAAACAAATCAAAGGCCTTGTTGTTGGTTATTCCGGATAAGAATAAACGCGCGGATAATTCTTTGCAGGATGCGATGCTTATAGATGTATGCCGCAGAAATAATGTGCCTTTGCTTGAAGTATCCGGTATTTTTGCAAGAGAAGATTCTGCTCTAGTATATTATGATGTAGATTTTCATCTAAGGCCGTATGGGCATGAATTAATAGCCAAGTCTGTATATAATTTTATGAGATATTTTAAAACAGATAGGGACAGGTAGAAATAATGGCAATTATTAATAAATTGGTGTGGGATGTCTGGCAGGATAATGCCAAAAAGAAGGCTGATCATGAAGCGATTATCCATTGGGATGCGCTTGCTGAGCCTTTCAGATGGACATATTCCGGTTTATTTCGCGAAGCCCTTAATATTGCTGACAGCCTTGTATGCCAAGGTGTAAAAAAAGGTGATGTATGCGCTATAATATTAAGGCATAATAAGTATTTTTATCCTATTTATATGGGTGTTTCGTTAATAGGCGCTGTTCCTGCAGTCCTTGCTTATCCTAACGGGCGTTTGCATCCGGATAAATTTGTGCAGGGATTATCCGGTATGGCGCGAATGTCTGGATTAGATTGGGTTATGACTGAAAGGGAGTTAGAAACTGTTGTAAAACCGCTTATTATTAACCAGGCAAGTTCTGTAAAAGGTATTTTTTTTCCATTGGATTGGGTTGATGGTAAGCATTCGCAAGAGCCGAATTATGGATTAATCACAGCCGGCTGTAAAACAGCAGATAGTTCTGAACCGTTTTTATTGCAGCATTCTTCAGGTACAACCGGGCTGCAAAAAGCGGTAGTATTGTCTCATAGGGCAGTACTGTGGCATTTGGAGCGCTATACAAAGTCGATAGGATTGTCAGAAAACGATAAGATTGTCAATTGGCTTCCGCTTTATCATGATATGGGATTGATAGCGGCTTTTCACATGCCTTTGGTTTTTGGTGTTCCATCAATTCAAATAGACCCTTTTCAGTGGGTATGCGCGCCTGCAATTTTGTTTGAAGTTATTTCTAAGGAGAGCGGCACGCTTGCGTGGCTGCCTAATTTTGCTTATAACCTTATGGCAGACAGGATTCATGAAAGCGATATGGAGGGCATATCGCTTTCCAGCATGAGAATGTTTATTAATTGCAGTGAAGTTGTCCGCCCGCAAAGCCACGAGAAATTTTTTAACCGTTTTTGTAAATATGGCGTCAAGAAAAAATCTTTAGCCGCTTGTTATGCAATGGCAGAGGCTACTTTTGCTGTAACTCAGACAGAACCAGGTTCTGAATCTATGACGGTTGAATTGGATAGGGATTTACTAGCGAAAGGCATTGCGCAGCCGTTTCAGGAAGGTTGTTTAAAAAAGATATACATGTCTTCGGGAAAGCCTATATGTGATTGTTCTATTAAAATAGTTGATGAGCATGGCGCTGAATTGCCCAGCGGCCGAGTAGGAGTAGTCCTTATCAAATCTGTTTCACTTTTTGACGGCTACAGAAATGATCCCCAGAAGACAGAGCAGGTGCTTAAAGATGGATGGTATACAAGCGGTGATTTAGGATTTTTTTATAAAGGCGAGTATTTTATTATAGGCAGAAAAGACGATGTTATAGTAAATGCCGGTAGGAATATTTTTCCAGAAGATGTTGAAAATGCGGTAAATGTTGTGCCAGGAGTTATTGCCGGAAGGGTTGTAGCGTTTGGCTTAGAAAATCCTGAAAATGGAACGCAGGATGTTTGCGTGATAGCAGAAACGCTTTACGAAAGCGAGCAGGAGAAGAGCGCGCTTAAACTGGCAATAAGGCAGGCAGCAATGGATATAGATATAACAATAAACGCGGTTTATTTGGTTTTGCCCCGGTGGTTAATGAAAAGTTCGGCAGGCAAGCTTAGCCGTAAAGCAAACAAGGAGCGGATACTGTCTATATGATATCAGAAAATTTAAAAAAGGTTATACTAAAAGTTTTGAAGCTTAATGATTTTAACCTGCAGGATGAAACACGGGCGTATCAGGTCCCGGGATGGGATTCTCTTAGCCATGTAATTATTCTTTCTGCGATAGAAAAAGAATACGGGATCCGGTTAAAAGTTGTTGAGATCTTGCGTTTAAATAATTTAGGGGATTTGCAAAGATTGATTGATTCAAAAAAATAAAATAACAGGGTGTGGTTTATGTTATTTAATTCTCTTGAGTTTTTTATTTTTTTTCCGTTAGCAACGGGTTTATATTTTTTGTTTCCACACAAACGGCGCTGGATAATGCTGTTGGCGGCAAGCTGTGTGTTTTACGCATTTTTCAGCATAAAATATTTGTTTCTTTTGGTTTTTTTGGCGCTGATAAGTTATTTTTGCGCGATATTTATTAATAAATATGAATCCAAAAAGAGGATATTTTTTATTGCTTGTATTTTTGTAAACTGCGCGGCGCTTTTTCTTTTTAAGTATTTTAATTTTTTTAATGAGAATATAGGGCATATTGCCAAGTTTATACATTGGAATTATTCGTACCAGGCTTTAAGAATAATCTTTCCAATAGGCATGTCTTTTTACGTTTTTCAAATACTAGGATATGTAATAGACGTATATACAGGCAGCCAAAAGGCCGAGAAACATCTGGGAATCTATTTTTTGTTTATATTGTTCTATCCTAAGCTATTAGCCGGGCCCATAGAAAAATCTTATAATTTTATTCCGCAATTCTATGAAAAGCATGTATTTGATTATCAGCAGGCCGCGGATGGCTTAAAACTTATGGCCTGGGGATTGTTTCAGAAAATTGTAATAGCAGACAGGTTGTCTTTATTTGTTACTCCGGTGTTTTCCAGCCCTAAGTCTTATCCCTGCATCAGCCTTGCTGTAGCAACTGTATTTTTCGCTTTTCAGATTTATTGCGATTTTGCCGGCTATTCAGATATTGCCCGCGGCAGTGCACAGGCTATGGGTTTTAGGCTTATTAATAATTTTAACAGGCCATATTTTTCAAAATCTATTTATGAATTCTGGAGGAGATGGCATATTTCTTTATCAACATGGCTTCGTGATTACATATATATGCCTTTAGCCGTTTATAAAAGAGATTGGGGCGTGGCAGGTATTTTCTGTGCTTTGATGGCCACATTTATAATATGCGGGCTTTGGCACGGGGCAAGCTGGACCTTTGTTGTATGGGGGTTTTTAAACGGAGTTTACATAGCTTTTGGAATATTGACGAAAAATATACGTGAAAAATTTAACCGATTTACTGGCCTGAATAAACTGCCGTTTTTACATAAGATTATTCAGGTATGTGTAACATTTTTATTGGTGTGCATTGGTTGGATATTTTTTAAGGCAAATAGTATCGGCGATGCTTTTTATATATTGCGTAATTTATTGCCTGGGATTTTTGCATATTACAAAGAGGTGGTATCTGTTTTTATGCGCGGCGCCGGCTTTAATGAGGTATCGGCGCCTTTGACATTATTCAGGAGCCCTTCAGATTTTTTGATTGCTGTTGTATTTGTAGGGATGCTTGTGTCGGTGCATTTAATTCAGCGTAAGGCAAGCGTGCGCTGTATACTTTACAGTAAACCTTTGTTGATGAGGTGGTGCGTATATTATTTGTTTATAATGAGCATAATTTTATTTACTACTTTTGGGGATCAGGCCCCTTTTGTCTATTTCAAATTCTAACTGTAAGATGTGGATATGAAAAGCCTTATATTTAAAATAACCGTATTGACTGTGTTTGTTTTTACGACTATAGTCTTAATTTTATCTATTCCGGGCACTTATTATGCTACGCTTTCTTGCGTTATAAATAAGGTAGATTTAGTGAAGGAAATCAAAGGCAAGAAGATAATATTTGTAGGAGGCAGCGCGCTTATTACTGGGTTAGACTCGTTTTTGGTGGAGAAAGAACTACAAATGAGCGTAGCGAATACTGGCTTATACGGAGGATTAGGATTTTCGCTTATGTCTTTGGCAATAGAGCCTTATATTAATCCAGGAGACATTATCGTAGTTTCTCTTGAGTATGAGCAATATATAGAAGGCTTTCTGCCTAATAAGTACGCGAGAAAGTGGTTTTTAGTTTTGACCCCTAAAAATAGTTTTAGATATGTATATATGAAGGGCGGTAACTTCCGATTTCTTATGAACGACGTTTCTGATTTATTGCATTTTAAGCTATCCGGATGGATCAAGAATGCGCTGGCAGGCAGGCATGTATTCAAAAATGGGCTGGCTGATTATGACGCCCGTTTTAATAAATATGGAGATGCGATAAATGAGATATTTGAGGTGCTAAATACAGAAAATATTGGAAACTACAAAAAAGCCATGTCTTTTCGTGGTGTAGACAGCCGGATAGCAGAACTAAATAATTTTTATAATATTTGTAAGTCAAAGGGCGCTGAAGCCTTTTTGTTGTTTCCCGCGTTTCCAGACGGTGAATACATTATCAATAAAAATGAAATAAATTTTTTATTTGATAGTTTTAAGCAAAAATTAAAAATGCCAATATTGGGTTCTCCTGAAGATTTTTTATTTCCATACAATTATTTTTCTAATGACCGCAATCATCTTAGAATGGATGGGCAGGGCAGGAAGGACAGAACGACAAAAATAATATATTTTCTTAAAGGGCATATAGCACAATAGATGAAGAATAGAAAACTTATAGCGCTTTTAATGCTTACCATAACCGTAAGGCTGGCAGCAGTTTTTATATTAAACCGCCATATTGTTCCTGAAGCCTGGGAATATGATATATTGGCCAAGAATATGCTTTCCGGCAAGGGGTATGTTATGGCGAATCTTCATACAGATTATAGGGCGCTTGGATACCCTCTTTATGCATTTATTTCAGCCGGCATATATTTTCTTACTAATACAAATTATTTTGCCCTTGAATTATTGAATATTATTGCATCAGGTTTTATTTGTTATTTTGTATATGCCATTACTAAAAAAATATATAATAATAATGGAGCTGGCTTGATTGCTGCGTTCATTTTTGCCGTGCATCCAGGCCTAATTGTTTATGCCACCAAACTGCATGAGTTGACATTGGTAGCATTTTTTGTCTGCTTTGTATTTTGGTATCTTTTTATATGCGATACACAATGCCGTAAAGACGATTTTTTCTTTGGCATTTTTATAGGGCTGGGGATACTTCTTAGGCCGACTTTACTTTTTTTGCTGCCAGCGGTCATCCTATACAGGCACATTAAATTCAAGCCTTACATAGGCAAGGCCATATGTTCTTTTTTTGTTATGGCTGTAATATGCGCCTCGGTCATTATGCCTTGGATAATACGTAATTATATGATCCATAAACAATTGACGTTTATCACTACAAGTTCCGCCGAACATTTCTGGAGGGGCAATAATTCTTTTTCAACAGGCACAGCGCTTACAAAAGATAAAAAGTGTATGTTTGAGGTTGCCCCGCAATCGTTCCTTCGCAGGCTTTACAGCCTGAATGAAATAGGCCAATATAACCTGTTTTATTCGGAAACTAAAAAATTTGTGCAGAAAAACCCGGGATTTTTTCTGCGTATGATAGCGCGAAAGTTTTGTTTTTTCTGGTGGTTTTCTCCGCAGACAGGCCTGACATATGCTTCAGGTTGGAAATATATATATACATATTTTTATCTATTTTTTGCCTTCTTTTTCTTGACAGGGCTTTTTTTATCTTTTGCGTCATCTTCCTTCAGGCCTTATATTTTGCCTGTATGTTTTTTCATAGCCGTTGTTTCTTTAGCGCACAGTTTTTATTATGTTGAAACTAGGCACAGGTGGATGGTAGAACCGCTTATGTCTGTGGTAGCGGGCTTTGGGGTAGTAAATGTCGTGCAGTATTTATTGCTTAAATTTCATTTTAATAAAGGAAAAACCGCATCTCATCCAGTATAGAAGTTCCTTTAAATCCTTTACTTTCCGCATTAGAGAGAATAGATACCTCGGCCTAAAATAAAACGCATTTAATGTTTTTTTGAGAAAAGTTTTAAGTTCTTCATCTGAAATTTCTGGCATGCGCCATACCGGATGGCCAAAAAAAAGTTTATATTCATCCCAGTTTTCTGAGGTTAGCAGGTTCCTTTGTTTTAAAATTGAATATAATTCAGTGCCTGGATATGGAATGCCTATAAAAAGGGTTAGTATGTCCGGTTTTAATTTAAAAATCATTTTTTGCGTTAACGCCATATCTTGCGGTGTTTCATCAGGGTGGCTTGCAATCATAAAGCTGGCTTCTATTAAAGGCAGGCGATGTTTTTTCGCCCAGTAAAATACTTGTTCAACCTGCGCGATGGTTATATCCTTTTTCAGAAGTTTAAGTATTTTTGGGCTGCCGGATTCAATGCCAAAGGATATTTTTTTGCATCCGCTTTTTACAAGCATCAATATTTTTTCTTCATCTGTATCGTTAACGCGAGTAGAGCAGTCAAAAGATAATTTACGCTTTCTGATATGATCGCATACAGGCCATAAGATATCTTTGCGCAAGGTAAAAGTATCGTCGAGAAAAGACAAGTGGTTAGCGCGCATTTTCTGTGTAAGGTAATCAATTTCCGCGATAATGTTTTGCGGGCTTCTAAATCTTACGATTCTAGAATGGATTATTTTACTTGCGCAGAATATGCAATCGTATGGGCAGCCCCGTGAGGTTATAATTTCCGCTATACGGTACATAGAATGGCTTATACCCCGGCTTACATGGCTTTTTTTGTATGTTTTTATGTTATATATGCTCCTGTCAGGAAAAGGAATGTCGTCTAAATTTTTAATAAATGGCCGTTGAGGGTTTATCTGCGTTGATCCATTTTTTCTGAAAGCTATGCCAGGTATGGTATCTAAATTTTCTCCTTTTTGACAGGCATTATATAAATCTAATAAAGTATTTTCGCCTTCTCCCATAACAACAACATCAAGGCCGGGGATTTCATTTAAGGTGCGTTCTGGTATGGCAGTTGCATGGACGCCGCCCATAACGGTTAGTATGTGGCTGAAATGTTTCTTAATCAGATTAATTATGAATGCGGCATGCCTTATATGCGGTGTCATGCAGGAAAGGCCTACAAGAGAACAGCCGCTGTTTTTTAGTGATGAAAGAAATTCAGATTCACGGAATCCTTCTATTTCAAAGTCGCGCATCGCGCATTTTATGCTGTGTTTTTGCAGGTATGCCGAAAGATACCCGATATTGATGGGGTACTGAATGGAGACAAGGCCTGAACGGCTTGTATCAGGGGTACGCGGCCTAACCAGCATAACGCTCATGATCTTCTATATCCTTATATTGCAATTTTATATAGATATTTATTATATTATATGGTAATATTTAGTATATTATATGGTAGCATATAAAAATATTGTTTGCAATCACAATATCCCCCTTTTAGACTAACATGGCCGTCATAAATAGCATTAAAAAGGTTTTATTTATAGTATTTGTTTTTAGTATGGCGTGCTTGTTGTTTTTATCATTTATTGAATTATATCTGCGTATATTTACTACTCCATTAATTACACCTGGTTCTCTAAAGACTCATATTAGCAGGCGGTATGAGTTTAAGCCTGGTTTTCATGGGAAAACCTATTCCGCAGATATGATTATTAATTCTATTGGGCTGCGTGATTATGAGCGCTCTGTTGATCAAGATGCGTATCGTATAGCTGTTTTCGGGGACAGCGTTACTTTTGGAATTGGGGTTAATTCTGAAGAGACTTTTACCAAGCTTTTAGAGAGTAAGCTTAACAGGCAATACAAAGGCAAGCCTAAAGTTCAAACATTTAATTGTGGCATACCCAGTTATAATACAGCTACAGAATACCGTTATGTGGTTGATCTTTATAATTCCTTAAAGCCTAATATTTTGATGATAGAGTATACAGCGCAAAATGACAGTGTTTTGTACGCAGATTCCACTGTAAGTGTTAATAAAAACATTGTGCTTCGTTATTTTAAAGATATACTGCGTAACCTGTATATTTATGATTTCTTTTCCGCGAAGTTTTATCAAATTATATATGCTTTTCAATCGCATAACTACAGTGATTCTTCTATGGGTGTGATTGAGCGTACTCAACAGCAGTACATAGACGAAGGCCAGGGCTGGGAAGAAACAAAGCAGGCATTTAAGAATATAAAGGCGTTTACAGATAAAAATCGCGTTACGTTGATATTTGCTGTATTCGCAAATAACCTTAAACTTACTGTAAATCCCGATGATGACCCGATGCGCCCTGTGATCCGAAAAATTACCAGCGCGCTGGCAGATGCAGGAGTAGAATATATTATTTTGGTAGATGATAGTTTCAGGCCCTACGCCGGAAAAGAAAGCGCGCTGTGGGTAAAAGGTTTTGATGATCAGCATTTTAGTAAGCTTGCCCATGAATTAGCAGCAGGCAGTATTACGGAATTTATTATTAACAATGGGTTTTTAGAGAATGTATATAAATAATGGCATTAAAAAAAACAGCCCGTAATTATAGTTTTCTTTGGGGTAGAAATAGGCCTTTGCCTGTGCCTAAGTGGCATTTTTGCTATATGCAGGAGGCATTAGGGGAACCTATAGTAAGAGGGCGGATCGGGATAGATGTTGGCTCTGGATGCGGCTATGATACTAATATAATAGCAAAAAATAACCCTTCCGTAAAAATAGTCAGCGTAGATATAAGCGATGGGGTATATGTTTCGAAAAAGTTGAATTCTCAGTTGAAGAATGTGAATATAATAAAGAATTCCATACTGGATATGCCGATAAAAAACGGTATTTTTGATTTTGCATATTCTTTTGGAGCGTTGCATCATACAACAGACCCTGAAAAAGGGCTTTTGGAGATAAATAGAATCCTAAAGGCTGGCTGCCCGGTTTTTTTATATTTATACGAGGATCACTCAGATAATATATTGAAATACGGCGCAGTAAAAATAGTTGCGCGTTTAAGGTTTTTGAGCACCAAACTGCCGCCAAGCGCCCTTTATTTCTTATGTTGTTTGTTTTCGCCGTTTGTATTTTTTATTTTTACTTTGCCTGCGAATTTTTTAAGAATTTTTAAACCTTATGCGGGCATTGCGGATAGTTTTCCTTTTAATTTTTGTACGAGCCCTTTTTCTGTAAGGGGCGATTTATACGATAGGTTTAGCGTTCCTATTGAGCATAGATTCAGCAAAACCGGTATACAAAATGTTTTTTTGCGCAGTGGATTCGATAATCCTTATATCACCAGGTTAAAAAACGCCGCCGGTTGGGTTGTAAAGGCATATAAAAAATGAAAGTAATGCTGATTCAGCCGCCTTTTACCATATTGAGGCAGGAGAGTAAAAAGTGCCATCCGCCGTTAGGTTTAGCGTATCTTGCGGCATGTGTTAAAAATGCCGGATTTGATGTATACATCCTTGATGCTCTGGCTGAAGGTTATGAAAATACCGAACGAGTAGATAAGAATTTTATACGCTACGGCCTGTCTTTTGATGAGATTAGAGAAAAGGTAGCTAGCGTAAAACCGGATGTTGTTGGCGTGTCATGCCTTTTTTCCGCGCAGGCGGAAAATGTGCATAGGATATGCCGCGTTATAAAAGAAGCAGTTCCTGGTATTGTTACAGTGATAGGAGGCGCGCATCCTACAAGCGCGCGCGAAGAAAGCCTTTCTGATAATAATGTGGATTTTATAGTCATAGGAGAAGGCGAATCGATATTTGCCGAGCTTCTAAGGCGGCTTGAATGCGGAATGAGCTATAGGGATATAGCAGGTTTAGGTTATAAAGAAAATGGTTTTATAAAAATAAATGAAAGGGTGAATTACGAAAATAATCTTGATTTTTTGCCATTTCCGCTTTGGGAGGCTTTTCCGCTTCATAGATATCATAGGATAAATAATCCGCACGGAAGCCCTGCTAAAAGGGTGCCATATCTGCCTGTTGTTACTTCGCGCGGATGCCCGTTTGAATGCGTTTTTTGTTCGATTCGCAGCCTGTGGGGGCCAGAATACAGGAAGAGGTCTGCTGGAAATGTGTTGAACGAATTGAAATATCTTAGGAGCAAGTTTGGTGTAAAAGAGATTTTTTTTGAAGACGATAACCTTATTGTTGATAAAAACAGGGCAGAAGACATATTTCGCGGTATTATAGATGATGGGCTGGATTTATTATGGAGCACGCCAAACGGTGTGACTATAGATTCTCTGAACAACGAGCTTTTATCGCTTATGAAAAAAAGCGGTTGTTACAGTATAAGCATGGGCATTGAGTCTGGCGATCCAGTTGTGTTGAAAGATATGGTAAAAAAGCCGGTTGATATTTTCAAGGCTGTTTGTTTGATAAAAAAAGCGCGCAAGCTGGGCATAGAGACATCGGTTTTTTTTGTTGTTGGTTTTCCCGGAGAAGGCGTAACAGAGATAAAGAAAACATTTGATGCTGCCAGGCGCCTTGGGGCTGATTATACAAATTTCTTTTTTGCTACCCCTCTGCCTGGTACTCGCTTGCTTGAGCTGTGCAGGCAGAGGGGTTTAGTCGGCAAGCAGCTTGATTATAACAGGCTTAAGTCTAATATGCCTTATTTTGATAACGGCCTTGTAACCATGCATGAGCTTTTTAGCCTGGTCAGGCGCGAGAAGATAAAATTATATTTTCTGTATTTGTTAAAACATCCGTTAAAATTTTTTAATAGATTGGCCAAAAGATATGCTTAAAAATCAGAACATAATTTGTATATCAAGCATTGACTGGGATTTTGTCTGGCAGGGCCATCAAGAGATAATGGCTCATTTTGCAAAGAATGGCAACAGAGTGTTGTTTATTGAAAACACAGGAGTGCGCAGTCCGGGCATCAGGGATATTTCCCGGATAAAGAACAGAATCAAAAATTGGCTTAAAGGTGTAAAGGGCATACGCAAAGAAGCTGAAAATGTATATGTTTTTTCACCAATTGTCCTGCCTTTTCCTTATTCTAGGGTTGCGAGATGGATAAACCGCCGTTTAATTTTATCTGTTTTGGAAAAATGGATGAAAATAGTGGATTTTTCGGACCCTATAGTATGGACATTTTTACCTACAGGCCTGGCGCTGGATTTAATAAATAATATTAACAATAAATTAATAGTTTATTATTGTATCGCGGATTTTGAAAAATTGGTGAAGAATCCAGCAGGCATAAGGCGAAGCGAGACAGGGCTGATTAAGATATCAGATTTGGTGTTTGCGCAGGGCGAGAAACTCAAAAGGCGGTGCGAAGCATATAATAAAAAGGTGGCCATATTTCCTTTTGGGGTTAATATAGATAGATTTAATGAGAATAAAGTTGGGGCTAAGAAACCAGCTGATATGGAACATATTAAAGGGATAATAATCGGCTATATTGGCGGCGTTCATAAGCATGTGGATTTAGGCCTGATAAGGTTTCTTGCTGAAAGGAATAAGGGGTGGACATTATTATTTATAGGGCCTGTGCAGGTTGATATTTCCGAAATGAAGGGCTTAGGCAATGTTATTTTTCTAAAAAAGAAGGAACATAATGAACTAGCTGGTTATATAAATAATTTTGATGTATGTTTGATTCCATACCTTTTGAATGAATATACTGAAACTGTTTATCCCACAAAAATTAATGAATACCTTGCTATGGGCAAGCCTGTTGTATCGACTGCATTGCCAGAGGTTATAAAGTTCAATAACGAATATAAGCAGATCATTTATACAGCTGCAGCTTATGAGGATTTTGAAGAGCTTATAAAAAAAGCTATGAAGGAAAGCAGCCTTGAGTTGAGAAATAGATATGTTGAAGCGGCAAGGGACAATAGCTGGGATGCCCGTATTGAAAAAATGAGCGTTTTGATAAATAATGAAATAGAGCAGAAGAAGATGGATAAAGAAGGCAGATGGAAAGAAAACCTTCTATTTTTTTATAGGAGCGCTAGAAGAAAGGCCGTTAAATTTATCATTTTGTGCCTGGTTTTTTACTACATAATTTTCAATACATCTTTTGTCTGGTTTCTTGCCAGCCCTTTGAAAATTTCTGAGTTTGCGCAAAAAGCGGATGCTATAATTGTTTTTGGGGGAGGAGTGGGAGAGACAGGCAGTCCAGGTAAGAGTACTATAGAAAGAGCCAGATACGCGGTAGAATTATATAAGAAAGGTTATGCGTCAAACATTGTATTTTCATCGGGTTATGCCTATATATATAACGATGCGGAAAATATGAAGCTTATTGCTGTTTCGATGGGCGTGCCAGAAAAAAATATCATTTTAGAAGAGAAGGCAAACAGTACTTATGAAAATGTTATATTTTCGAAAAATATTCTAGAAAAGAATAATTGGAAGAGGGTATTGCTGGTTTCTTCGCCTTATAATATGCGCAGGGCGCAGATGGTGTTCAATAAAAATTGTAAAGGTATCAATGTGATTTATAGCCCGGTGCCTTTAGCTCAATTTTATGATAGGGATACAGGCGTAAGGCTGGAGCAAATAAAGGCTGTAATCCATGAATACAGCGGTATAGTTTATTATTGGCTTAAGAGGTATATTTAATGTTTAGATTATTTCGTAATGAAAAATTTATTTTGATATTAATATTTTTTGCGGCTTTATCTTTGAGGATGGTGGTTGCTCTATCTCCAACCCAGCTATATTCCGATGATATGGATTATAGCAATATAGCAAAGGGAATAATAGACGGCAAAGGGTTTGTCTCCGATGTAAGGCACCCTGTATACCCATTTTTTATAGCTTTAATTTATATGTTTACCAAATCAAGCATTCTTGCGGTAAAAATTACCCAGGCGTTTTTAGGCGCAGGGTTAAGCGTAATTGTTTATTTTATTTCAAAGAGTATTTTTAAGAAAATACGCCTTGCGCTGGTGCCTGGTATAGCTGTTGCGCTTTACCCGTTTTTTATTATATACACAGGCCGTCTATTTTCAGAAAACCTGCAGATTTTTTTAATGGCGCTTTGTTTTTTATTTGTTTTAAAAAATTATGATACTCCAGGCTTAAAGAATAAAATATGCATAGGCGTTTTTTTTGGGCTTTCCGTACTTACTAAAGCATTTGTAGCCCCGTTTTTGCCTTTATTATTGTTATGGATGATGATGTTTTCCAAGCAGTTGCTAAAATATAGGTTAAAGGAAGTTTTTATAGTATTATTTGTTGTGTTATTGACATTAATGCCTTGGGTAATAAGAAATTATGTTGTTTACAGGAGTTTTATATTGACCAGCCCATTGGGAGGGGAATGTTTTTATGCGGGTAACACTGTGCAGTTTTTTGACAGCGGTTTAAAAGACCCCCAGAAGCTTGTTATGGCTGATGCTCAAACATATAAAGAAACAGAAGGCCTGCTGCCTGCGGAGCGAAATAAATATTTTTATAAAAAAGCATTTAGTTATATAATCCATCATCCGAAGGAAACAATCAAGCTGCAATCTATTAAATTGTTAAGATTGTGGCATTTGTGGCCGGATAACCCTCAGAAAGTTAAAGTTTATTCTATGGCGCGCTCTTATCCGGATATAACCATTTTAAGAAGCGATTTTTTGAACAGGGAAAAATTAATTAATAGTGTTAAAATTTTTTATCATTTATGTTATAATATTTTCTTCGCGGGCATGTTTTTTGGCCTGTTTTGCCGCCTTTCAGAAAAGCAAGAAAAGGCAAAGATATTATTGTTGTTTTCTTTTGTCTGGGTAGTTTCTTTTATAATTATTTTTGCTTACATGGGCGGGGTCAGATACAGGTTATTTTTAGACCCATATGTGTTTATAATGGGTTGGTATGGTATTTTTTATTCAATTTCATATCTGTTTAACAGGGCAGGATTTAAGGGAGGCAAATAATGTCAACTTCAAAAATGAAGGCCGTAATCTTGTGCGGCGGGCAAGGGACTAGAATTAGGGATATCTCGGAAATTTTGCCAAAACCAATGCTGTCTATAGGCCCAAAACCTATATTGTGGCACATAATGAAAATATATTCCTATTATGGGGTTAAAGATTTTGTTCTTTGTTTGGGGTATAAGGGATGGCTTATAAAAGAGTTTTTTCTGAATTATTATGCGAAGATTTCTGATATAACAATTAATTTTGAGAAAGAAAACTGTGTAATATACCATAATACTAATGATGAGTCTGAATGGAAGGTTACTCTTGTTGAAACAGGTGAGGACGCGCAGACAGGCGCCAGAATATGGAACGCTAAAAAATATCTGCAGGATTGCGAAATGTTTAGCGTTACTTACGGAGACGGCCTTGCTGATATTAATATAAAGGCTCTTGTAGAATCTCACAAAAAATCCGGATTGCTGGCTACGGTTGCTGGCGTGCATCCTTCAGGCAGGTTTGGCGAGATGGAAATAAACGGGAATATGGTTTCAGAATTTAACGAAAAACCAAACGTAAGCAAGGGTTTGATAAATGGCGGTTTTATGGTTTTTGGCAAGGATGCTGTTAACAAATATTTCAGGGCCGGCAGTGACCTTATATTGGAAAGCGAGGTCCTCACCAGAATGGCGAAAGATAAACAGCTGGGTGTTTATGTGCACGAAGGTTTTTGGTTTTGTGTGGATACGCCCAGAGAATACAGCATATTAAATACGATGTGGAGAGAAAATAAAGCCGTGTGGAAGGTATGGCAATGAGCGAGAGAGGCAGATTTTGGAAGGGCAAAAAAGTCTTAGTTACAGGCCATGAAGGATTTTTAGGCTCGTGGCTTGTTAAGAAACTTTTAAAATACGAAGCGCGTATAATCGGCGTTGATAAAATAAAAAATAGGCCTCTATCAGTTTTAACTGGTTTAAGAGCGCGCATTAAATGCATTAAGGCGGATATATCAGATTTTGGGCTTATTGAGGCTATTGTGGATAAAAACAGGCCGGATATCATTTTTCATTTAGCCGCAGAAGCGATAGTTGGCGAAGCAAACAGAGACCCTGTTAAGGCGTTTGAATCTAATATAGAGGGGACATGGAATATATTAGATATTTCAAGAAGAAAAAAATATATAAAAGCTATTGTAGCGGCTTCCAGCGATAAAGCCTACGGCAGCTGTAAAACGCTTCCGTATACTGAAGATACGCCATTGAGGGGCAGCCATCCTTATGATGTTTCAAAAAGTTGTTCAGACCTTTTATGCTATACTTATTATAATACTTATAATGTCCCGGTTTGCGTGACGCGTTGTGGTAATATCTATGGGCCCGGAGATTTTAATTTTTCCAGAATAGTGCCGGATGCTATTATTTCTGCGATAAAATATAAAAGATTAATAATAAGAAGCGATGGTAAGTTTACCCGCGATTATGTTTATGTAGATGATATAGCGGATGGTTATATGCTTATAGCCGAAAATTTGGAGAAGTTGAATTTGGCCGGAGAGGCATTTAACCTTAGCAATGAAAAGCCGGTTTCTGTCTTGGCATTAGTAAAAAAAATTTACAGTTCAGCCGGCAAAATGCCTGATTATAAAATACTTAATGAAGCTAAATATGAAATAAGGAATCAATCGCTTTCAGCTGCAAAGGCAAAAAAGATTCTTGGTTGGAATGCGCGCTATAGCCTGGATAAAGGTTTGGCCGAAGCCATAAATTGGTACAGGCAAAACCTGGGAAGTATATGAAAATAAATTTTTTAGGGACCAACGGCTGGTATGATACTGATACAGGCAATACTGTATGTGTCTTAATAGAAGAAAAAACAGGGTATTTGATATTAGATGCGGGGTCTGGTATATATAAAATAGACAGGTATATTAAAAATAAAAAGCCAATAAGGCTTTTTATAAGCCATTTTCACTTAGATCATATTTTTGGCCTGCACATTCTAGCAAAATTTAAATTTTCTCAGGGCATAGATATATACGGCCCAAAAGGCCTGGAAAAAATGTTTAAAACGATAATAAATAAGCCTTATTCGGCGCCTATTGACATATTAAAGACAAGTATAAGGCTGCACGAACTTGACAAGGATATGCTTTTGCCTGTGAAGCTGGAGTTTGGGGAGCTTAGGCATTCGTCATTGTGCTATGGTTACAGATTTTTTATTGAAAATAAGATAATTTCCTATTGTACTGATACAGGAATCTGCGATAATTTATTTAAGCTGGCAGAGAAAGCGGATTTATTAATAAGTGAATGTTCGCTTAAGCAATCTAAGAGGAACGATGAATGGCCGCATTTAACTCCGCAGGATTGCGCTTCAGTGGCAAAGAAGGCCGGTGTTAAAAGATTGTGCATGGTTCATTTTGACGCAGCCATATATAAAAACATGGCAGACAGGAAGGCGGCGCAAGGCGCTGCGAGAAACATTTTTAAGAATACTCTCGCCGCAAGGGATGATATGAGCATAGAGATATAAGTTTTCGGAAAATAAAGAATGAAAAAAGTTAAAATAGGCATATTAGGGACAGGTAATATCGGCACAGATCTTTTGATTAAGGTGCAAAGGTCAAAATTTCTGGAATGCGGAATTTTTGCAGGAAGAAGTTCTAGTTCTTCCGGGATAATAAAAGCCAAATCAATGGGCATCAGGACGTCCTGTGAATCTATTAAAGCCATACAAGATGACCATGATTGTTGTGATATTGTATTTGACGCGACTACGGCAAAAATGCATTTACACCATGCGCCTATACTAAAAAAGCTTGGTAAATATGCGATAGATTTAACCCCTTCGCAAATAGGGAAAATGTGTGTACCTGTTATCAATATTAAAGAATGCCTTAATATTGATAATGTTAATCTTATAACATGCGGGGGCCAGGCTGTTGTGCCTATAGCGTTTGCTATAAAGAAGGTTTTGCCCGAGGTATCATATATAGAAGTGGCAGCCAGTATTTCTTCTAAGTCAGCCGGCCCGGGCACAAGGGCTAATATAGATGAATTTACCCAGACAACAAGGGAGGCAATTACATTATTCACAGGCGCGAAAAATGCCAAGGCAATTATTATATTAAATCCCGCGGAACCGCCTGTTTTAATGCATAATACTGTTTACGCAAAAATCAATAAGATCAGCAAGGCCAAAATGGCAGAACTTGAATCTGAGATTTTAAGTATGGTTAAACGCATACAGAAATATGTGCCAGGTTATAGGATTACGCTGGGCCCGGTGCTGGAAGATGAGAGGGTAACAGTTATGATTGAAGTTATTGGTTTAGGAGATTTTCTTCCGAAATATTCCGGTAACCTTGATATAATTACCTGCGCTGCGGTTAATGTAGCCGAAGAATACGCGAAGAAGAAAATTTTAAACAGAGAGACATAGTTTTTATGGCTAAGATTCTTTTTTTTGATTCTACCTTGCGGGACGGTTCTCATGCTGTAAGCCATCAGCTTGGCGCGGAGGATATAGCTGCATATTGCCGGGAGATTGATACTGCCGGATTACATACGGTTATAGTAGGCCATGGAAATGGCCTTGGGGCATCTTCTTTGCAGGTTGGGTTTTCTAGGACAACAGATGAACATATGATTAGTACTGCCAGAGGCCTGCTAAAAAAAACCAAGCTCGGGGTTTTTCTTATACCGGGGTTTGGCACAATAAAAGATAATTTAGGGCCTGCTATAGATATGGGCGTTGATTTGGTATGCGTAGCCGTGCATTGCACAGAGGCAGACGTTACCCGCCAGCATATAGAATATGTCAGGCATAGGGGTAAAGACGCTTATGGGATTCTGATGATGCAGCATATGGCTGTAAAGGAACGGTTGCTGGAAGAAGTTTTAAAGATGCGTGAATATGGAGCTTTAGGCGTGGTCCTCATGGATTCTGCCGGCGCTTCTATACCAACGGAAATATTTGAAAAGATAAAATTTTTATCCGAAAGAACGGATATTAAAATAGGATTTCATGCCCATAATAATTTAGGCCTCGCAATAGCGAATTCTTTTACTGCAATAGAAGCAGGGGCTGAAATTGTTGACGGTACTTTACGCGGTTTTGGGGCCGGCGCCGGTAATTGTCAGCTTGAAGTTTTGGCCGCTCTTTTGTCTAAAGTGGGTATTTCTACAGATTTGGATTTGTACAGGCTTATGGACGCAAGCGATAAAGTAGTTTCCGGGATAATGAAGAAACCTCAGGAAATAACTTCTATAAGCTTGATTAGCGGTATTGCAGGCGTGTTTTCCGGTTTTGCCAATCATGTTAAAAAAGCCGCAGATAGGTTTAATGTTGACCCAAGGGATATATTCATGGAACTAGGAAGGCGCAAAATGGTCGCCGGCCAAGAGGATTTTATTGTTGATGTTGCTATGTATTTGGCGAACAAAAAAGGTTTTCAAAAGGAGAGCTACGATATCGAATCGTTGCTTTAAAAAACAAGGGGATTACATGAGAGTATCTGATTTTATATTTAAGTTTTTGTCAGACAAGGGCACTGATACCATATTTATGATTTCAGGCGGGCAGGCTATGTTTTTGGTTGACGCAGTTTATCAAAATAAAAAATTCAAAGTCATCTGTACTCATCATGAGCAAAGCGCTGGAATGTCAGCAGATGCCTACGGCAGAATTACTGGCAAGCCTGCCATAGCTCTTGTTACTGCCGGCCCTGGGGCAGTAAACGTAATAAATGGTGTTGTGGGAGGCTGGACTGATTCTTCTCCGATGTTTGTTATATCAGGCCAGTCCGCGTTATCCTATGTTCAGTATCAGGATACCCATCCTATACGCCAGCATGGCATACAGGGAATAAATATAAAACCGCTGGTTGAGAAAGTTACAAAGTATTTTATAACGATTGATGACCCTGCGAAGATATTATTTTATATGCAAAAGGCGTATTATCTTGCGACTACAGGCAGGCCTGGGCCTGTGTGGATAGATGTGCCCCTAGACATACAAAAGATGGAAGTGCCTGAACATTTGCTGGAAGAATTTGCCACGCCTATTAATAATAGCAATAGCGCGTTATTAAAAAAACAGGTTACAAAGGTGTTGAAATTATTAATAGATTCCGAAAGGCCTGTATTTTTAGTTGGCCAGGGCGTAAGGCTGGCAAAGGCAGCGGATGAATTTATTAAAGCAGTTGAAATGTTAAAAATTCCGGTTTTGACCTCAAGATTGGGGATAGATTTAATAAACAGCGATTCCAAATATTATGTTGGCCGCCCTGGAAACTATGGTGAGCGTTCTGCTAACTTTGCGGTGCAGAATTCTGATTTGATAATCGCGGTAGGCAGCAGGCTGGCGTCTGCGCTGGCAGGCCATGACCCGGCAAATTTCGGCAAACGCGCAAAAAAAGTATCTGTTGATATAGATAACGAAGAGCTTGAAAAGCCAGGCGTAAAATTAGATTTAAAAATTAATGACGATGCAAAAAAATTCTTCACGGAATTTCTGCAGCAAGCCAGGGCCTTGAATATTCCAGATTTTAGCAAATGGGTTGGCCAGTGCAGTTTATGGAAGAAGAACTATCCGGTGGTTTTGCCTGAATACAAAAATGAGAAACCTGTGAATTCTTATTATTTTACTGAAAAATTGTCTGATTATGCGAATAAAGAAGATATGATTGTGGTGGATACAGGAAGTTGTTTTCATGTAGCATGCCAGGTTTGGAAGATTAAAAAAGGGCAGAGGTTTCTTACTACCGGCGGTTTGTCTTCAATGGGTTATTGGGTTGCGGCAATGGGGGCATGTATGGCAAGCAACGGCAATAGGACCATTATTATCACAGGAGATGGAAGCCTACAGATGAATATCCAGGAATTGGCGACTATCAAGCATAATAATCTGCCTATAAAAATAATAATTTTCAACAATAATGGCTATCTGCTTATCAGGTACACACAGAAAAATTTTATGGAAGGCAGGTTGTTTGGCGAAGGCCCCAAGACAGGCGTATGGTGCCCGGATTCTTTGAAGGTGGCAAAGGCATACGGCATAAAAGCAGTGAGGATAAGCTCGCCGGCAGAAGTTGAACCTGGGATAAAAGAGGTTATGGAGCATAGTGGGCCCGTGATATGCGATGTCATTACGCCAGATTGGCAATTGATTGTTCCGCGGATATCGTCTGAAAAAAGGCCTGACGGCACATTAGTGTCCAGGCCTTATGAAGATATGTTTCCTTTTTTAGGCAGGGAAGAATTGCGCAAAAATATGATAGCAGAATAATTTGAAGATACTTATTACAGGGGCAAGGGGTTTTATAGGTAAAAGTATTGTTGAATACCTTAATAAAAGGCAAAGGTATATTTTATTTTATCCTTATCATGATGAGCTTGAATTGCTAGATACGGATAATGTCGCAGATTTTGTAAATAAAAACAACATAGATCTAATCATACATACTGCCAATGTCGGGGGTTCGCGTAAGACTGGGTACGATTTAGCCAAAACAGATGTTGTTTATAAGAATCTGCGCATGTTTTTTAATCTTGCGCGCCTGGTTGGGCCGAAAAGGCGGATGATTTTTACTGGAAGCGGAGCAGAGTATGGCCAAGGCCATTATGAGCCAAAAATGACAGAGGAATTTTTTAGCAGGCATTTACCTGTTGATCCGTATGGATTTTCAAAATATGTTTGTTCTGAATACATAAAAAATTCGCCGTATATAGTCAATTTGAGATTGTTTGCTGTATTCGGCAAATATGAAGACTATAATTTTAGATTTGTATCCAACAGCATAGTAAAAAATATTTTGGGCATGCCTATAGTTATTAATCAGAATGTAAAGTTTGATTATTTATATATAAATGACCTTGTAAGAATTGTGGAATATTTTATAACGCATAAGCCGAAATTTAAATTTTACAATGCCGTAAGAGGCCAAGCAATATACCTTAATGAAATAGCCGCTGAAATTAACAAACTAGCAGATAAGAAGTCGGAGGTTATCATCAGGCATCCTGGGTTAAATGTGGAATATAGCGGTAATAATGAGAGGCTGGTTAAAGAACTGAAAGGATTTAAATTTACGCCTTTTGGGCGGGCCTTATCTGAATTGTATTGCTGGTACAGCGCGAATATTGATAAGATAGACACGCAGGCTGTTATTAAAGACGAATACATTGATTATTGCAGGATAAAACAATGAAATTAAGTAATAGCGCAAAAAAACGGCAGGAAATACTAAGGCTTGTAAAGTCTTTTTACAGCCTTTCAAAAAAAGAAAAATTTATACCCGCAAAAACAAGGATAAACTATGCAGGCAGGATATACGATCAAAATGAGCTGGTAAATGCGGTTGATTCGGCGCTGGATTTTTGGCTTACAGCTGGCAGGTTCGCAGGCGAATTTGAAAAACAGCTCGCAAAATTTTTGAAAATTAAATATTGTTTACTAACAAATTCGGGTTCTTCTGCAAATCTTTTGGCAATCTCTGCTTTAACTTCACCGTTATTGAAAGAGAGGCAGTTGAAATCGGGCGATGAAATAATTACAGCTGCCTGCGGGTTTCCGACAACTTTAAACCCTATAATACAAAATAGGCTAACTCCTGTTTTTATTGATGTAAATTTAGGGAGTTACAATGTGCGGGCAGAAAATATTGAAAGGGCGGTATCTAAAAAAACCAAGGCATTATTTATTGCCCATACTTTAGGGAATCCTGCAGATATAAGCGCGATATTGAAGATTGTAAAAAAATATAACCTTTGGTTTATAGAAGACAATTGTGATTCGTTAGGTTCAAAGTATAAAGGCGCTTATACAGGTTCTTTTGGGCATATTTCAACCTGCAGTTTTTATCCTGCGCATCATATAACAATGGGAGAGGGCGGGGCGGTTTTGACCAATGACGCGCTGCTTAGGCGTATTATCCTTTCATTCAGGGACTGGGGCAGGGATTGCTGGTGTGATACAGGCCATGATAATACTTGCGGCAGGAGGTTTTCGCAGCAATTTGGCAAGCTTCCTTATGGCTATGACCATAAATATGTTTATTCGCACATCGGCTATAATCTTAAGGTAACAGACATGCAGGCAGCTGTTGGCATAGCGCAGTTAAAAAAATTGCCAGATTTTATAGGCGCGCGAAAGAAAAATTTTAAACAGCTTTATTCCATTTTTGAGGCTTACAAAAGTTATTTTATTTTGCCAAAAGCAACTGAATACGCAAACCCGAGTTGGTTTGGTTTTCCGGTTTTAGTGAAGGACAGCGCGCCTTTTAGCAGAGGCGATATAGTTCAATTCTTAGAAGATAATAAGATAGCTACCAGGATGTTATTTGCGGGCAATCTAATTAAACAGCCCGCATATCGTCAGATTAAATACAGAGTTTATAGTTCGCTTAGTAATACAGATAAGGTTATGAATAGTTTGTTTTGGCTCGGTGTGTATCCTGGGTTAAATAATGAAATGTTGCTCTATATAAAAAATACTCTGCGAAAATTTATGGATTCAAAGCGTGGATAAAATATGAAATTAACTGTTATAGTAACGGTTTACAATGAAGAAAAGACTATTTTAGAGGCTATAAAACAGGCTAAAGCATTAGCATTAGATAAGCAGATAATAGTGGTTGATAATTGTTCAACTGACGGGACAAAGGAAATACTAAAGAAGCTGGACGACCCTTCGCTTGAGATTATTTTCCAGCCGCAAAATTATGGTTACGGCCAATCTGTTAAAACCGGAGTTTCTCTGGCTGGCGGAGAGTTTGTTTTTGTGCATAATACAGATTTGGAGTACGACATAGAATGTGTTTATAAAATGCTTGATATTGCGGAAAAAGAAAATCTAGACGCAGTATTTGGTTCCAGGCTTTATGAAAAAAAGCATATATTTTCTATTATAAAGGCAAGGCCTTATTATTTGGGGACGCTTATAACAACTTTTTTGATAAATTTGTTATACCGCAGGGAATTTACGGATATCATAGGGGCAAGGTTTTACAGGGCTTCTGTTTTTAAGAAAATAGAGGTTGATTCTACGAAGATAGGTTTTGATTTTGAAGTAGTTAGCAGGTTTTGCAAAGCAGGCCTAAAGATAAAAGAGGTCCCGGTATCTTATACGCCAAGAACCTCCCGCCAAGGCAAAAAGGTTAAGGCTATGGATATTATTCCTGCGGTTATGACAATACTAAAGGTAAAGTTTTTAGATAAAAAAAGAGGGGTTGTATGAAAAAAATATCTGTCATTACTTTGGTGTATAATGAGGCCGAGGCAATAAAGGATGTATACGCTAACGTTAAAAAAGTTTTTGATGCAATAAAAGGCCAGTATGAGTATGAGCATATTTTTATGGATAATTGCAGTGAAGATGAAACTGTTTCTATATTAAAAGACATAGCTTCCAGGGATAAAAATATTAAAATACTGGTTTACTCAAAAAATTTCGGGCCTTTAAAAAGTGAGATGACAGGGTATAAATATGTTACCGGTGATGCGGCAATATGTTATGAAAGCTCCCTTAAAGATCCGGCAGGTTTGATCCCTGTTTTTATAAAGCATTGGGAGGATGGCTATCAAGTTGTCTATGGAGAGAGGACTAGGACGCATGATAATTTTTTAATGTTATTTATGCGCAGGGCATTTTACAGGATAGTAAGATTTTTTTCAGACGAGAAACTCCCTTTGGATGCAGGCGGTTTTCGGTTAATAGACCGCGGGGTAATAAATGAGCTTATTAAGTTAGATGATTATAAACCTTATATAAGAGGGCTTATAAGTTCAATAGGTTTTAAGCAGATTGGCGTTAAATATGTGAGGGGGCCGAGGCTTAAAGGCCATTCAAAGAGCAGTATAAATTATCTGATTGATTTTGCCATAAATGCATTAGTCAGCTATTCTGTTGCGCCAATTAGGATATGCACATATATAGGCCTTAGCCTGTCATTATTAAGTTTTACGGCAGCGATTGCGTGTATAGTTATAAAATTGGCTTTCTGGAATATAGTAATATCAGGGCTTGCGACCGTTATAATCCTAATTTTATTATTTTTTGGAGTCCAGCTTTTTTTCCTGGGTGTTATAGGCGAATATATTGCGGCTATACATTCTCAAGTGCGTAAAAAACCATTTGTTGTAATACATGAAAAAATAAATTTTTATAATTAGTTATACTCTTATGGAATACACAAAAGCAGGTATACAAAAACAAAATTATAACATTAATGAAGTTGAACTTAGGGATTGCCCTGTTTGCGGCTGTAAAGATTTTTTAAAAATTTACCAGGAAAGGGGCGCTGTAGGCGTAGTTAGATGCAAGAACTGCGATTTTATATATGTAAACCCCATGGTTAAAGACCCTGGGAAGAATTACTGGGGAGACGAAGATAAATATCTGCAAGAGGCCATGTTGATATTAAAAGGTTTAGCGCCGCATCATAGGGACCCTAATTATTTAGATGATTTAAAGGTTATAGAATATTTTAAGCCAAAAGGCAATTTTTTAGACATAGGCTCAAACATGGGGTTTTTCTTAAGGCACGCATCAGGCGGAAAATGGAATATTTTTGGCGTAGAGCCTTCCCCCGCGCTTGCTGAAATCGCGCGTAAATATTTTAATCTGAACGTAAAAACAGCGTATCTTGATGATGCTGGATTTGATAATGAATTTTTTGATGTTGTTACCATGACAGATGTGTTTGAGCATATTGAAAATCCGAACGCCATTCTGCAAAGCGTTAAAAAAGTCATAAAAAAATGCGGGATTCTGTTTGTAAAGGTTCCCAACGGCAGATATAATTTATTAAAACTTTGGTTTGCAAAAATAATCGGCAATGCTGATGATTATGATATTTTTGATTCCTATGAACATGTCAGCCATTTTACAGCCAAGACACTGCGCAAGGTGCTTGAGAACAACGGTTTTAAAATTAAGAAATTTTATATAGGCAGGCCTATACAGCTGCCTGCCTGGCATAAATATGTCGGCCAATACTATCAATATCCCAGCCCATGGTATCTTGATGCCAAAAGTTATATATTGAGGATTTCGTTTTATTGGGTTTCGAAATTTGAGCGTTTATTAAGATTCGGGGACATAGGATATTTTGCCCCAAATATTATTGTGATCGCAGAAAAGGAATAGCTAAAAATGTGCGGTATTTGCGGAAAAATCAGCATGAATAGCGATGTAAATGAGGCCCTTATAAGAAAGATGTGCGGCGTGCTTGCGCATAGGGGCCCTGATGATGAAGGCGTGTATCTAGATCCCCGGGTAAAAATAGGACTGGGGCATAGGAGGCTTAGTATTATAGACCTTTCGCCGGCAGGGCATCAGCCCATGAGCAATGAGGATGGGACTATTTGGATAGTGCTAAATGGAGAGATTTATAATTTTCAGGAATTAAAAGATATCCTGCAAAGAAAAGGCCATAAATTTAAATCTCTTACAGACACAGAAGTAATTTTGCATTTATATGAAGACAAAGGCGCGCAATGCCTTGATGATTTACGGGGCCCTTTCGCGTTTGCAATATGGGATGGCAGAAAAAAAATTCTTTTTGCTGCCAGGGATAGGATAGGTAAAAAGCCATTATATTACCGATATAAAGATCAAACATTGATTTTTGGGTCTGAGATAAAGGCTATTTTGCAAGACCCTGATATATCCGGAGAAGTCAATAAGCCGGCCATAACAGATTACTTGAGTTATGGTTATACGCCTACGCCTGAAACTATGTTTAAAGGCATTATGAAACTCCCGCCGGCGCATTTTCTTATTTATCAAAATGGAAATATAAAAATAAATAAGTATTGGGAACTGGATTTTTCCAGAAAATTGAAATTATCCGAGAATGAATATTGCGCCAGGGCCATGGGCCTGTTTGAGGAATGTACAAAGATAAGGCTTATAAGCGACGTGCCATTGGGGGCATTTTTAAGCGGCGGCATAGATTCAAGCGCTGTGGTGTATATGATGAGTAAGCTTAGTTCTAAGCCTGTAAAAACATTTTCCATAGGTTTTGAAGAAGAAAGCTATAGTGAATTAAAATACGCCAGAATTATTGCCGAACGCTTTAAGACGGAACACCATGAATATATTGTAAAACCTGATGCAATAGAACTTTTACCGAAACTTGTGTGGCATTATAATGAGCCTTATGCTGATTCTTCAGCCTTACCTAGTTATTATGTGGCTAAGATGACAAAGCAGGAAGTGACGGTAGCCCTAAACGGCGACGGAGGAGATGAATGTTTTGGCGGATATGAAAGGTTTATGGCAGCCAGGTGCGCAGAACTAATAAATAAAGCGCCGTTTCCTTTTAAGGAAAATATTATAAAGTTAATAATAAGAAAAATCCCGGAATCTCTGGATTTCAAGGATTTTAAAACAAGGTTGAAAAGATTTTTGGCCATGTCATCTAAGCCGTACAAAGAAAGGCATTATAATTGGGTAACCATATTTAGGGATAACGAAAAAAAGGTTTTGTTCAGCGAGGAATTTAATAATGAAACAACCGGCAGGATTTCTTTTGCCTATTTGGATAAAGCGTTTAATGAATGCGGATCTAAAGACGTTGTGGATTTGGTTATGTCAACTGACATAAAAACTAATTTATTGGATGACCTGCTTGTGAAAATGGACATAGCCACAATGGCAAATTCCCTGGAAGGCAGGTCGCCGTTTCTGGATCATAAAATGATGGAATTTTGCGCTAGTATGCCGAGCAGCCTAAAGGTGAAAGGATTAAGATTAAAATATATAATTAAAAAGTCGTTATCAAAAGCATTGCCTAAGGAAATACTATCAAGGCCAAAGATGGGGTTCGGGATACCTTTGGATGCTTGGTTTCGTAATGAATTAAAGGATTATTCGCGCGATATTTTAATGAGCGAGGCCAGCGTAAAGAGAGGATATTTTAAAAGAGAAAGCGTCAAAATGATCCTTGATGAACATGCGGCTGGAAAATCCAATAACGGCGCGAGGATATGGAGCTTGTTAAACCTGGAATTATGGCATAAGATTTTTATAGATAAAGCATGAAAAAATATTTAAAAAAGATTTCTGTGGTTTTTCCGGCGTACAACGAGTCAAAAAACATTGAGATATGCGTTGTTGTCGCGCATGCTATCCTTAAAGAATTAGTGGAAGAATTTGAAATCATTATTGTTAATGACGGCTCTAAAGATGAAACCGGAGATATTTGCCGTGAGTTGGAAAATAAATTTTCAAATATCAAAGTTATATTTAAAACTAAAAATGAAGGGTATGGCTATGCGTTAAGGGATGGTTTCAAGGAGGCAAAGTACGACCTTTTATTTTTTTCTGATTCCGACCGGCAGTTTGATATTTTCAACCTTAAGGACCTTTTAGATTATTCTGATGACTTTGATATAGTTGTAGGATACCGCAAAAAACGCCAGGACTCTTTTAAACGCAGGATTTTGTCGTCTGGATATAATTTTTTGATAAGAAGGCTGTTTGGTTTGTCAGTTAAGGATGTGGATTGCGCGTTTAAGCTTTTTAAGCGTTCGGTTTTTGAAAAGATAACAATAGAATCACAGAGATATTTTGTTAATACTGAAATACTGGCTAAAGCTGTAGGTAATTGCCTTAAAATAAAACAGATAGCCGTATCCCATTTTCCCAGGCATGAAGGTGTTTCCAGCGTAGGTTTTTATGATATACCCAGGACTATAAGCGAACTAATAAGGATCAAAAAAAGTATTGCGGGCAGATAAATGCTGGATGAAGTTCAGGAAAGATGGAATAAAATGACTGCGGCCCATTGGTGGGTCGTTGGCAATCATAATATATCCAAAATGATTATTTCTAAGTATATCAAACTTTTTTCTTTAAAGGGAAAAGAGTTTATTGATATAGGGTGCGCTGGCGGCGTTATGTCAGGATATCTTTCGGGTTATGGCCGGGTATTTGGTATTGATACATCAATGGAAGGCCTTAATATGTGCCGAGACAATAATATAGCTGTAGCCGGAGCTGATGCCAGCGCTATGCCTTTTAAGGATAATTTTTTTTCAGCGGCTGTTTTGCTGGACGTCGCTGAACATATAGAAAATGATAAAAAGTTATTTGAGGAGATAAATAGAATATTAAAGCCCGGAGGAATATTGTTTATAACTGTCCCAGCGAATATGTGCCTTTGGGGGCCGCATGATGTTGTTTACGGGCACAAAAGGCGGTATACAAAAAAGGCTATAGTTGAATTAGGTTTTAAGTCTAATTTCCGCATAGAAAAAATTACGTATATGCATCCATTTGTGTTGCCCATTATGTTTATATTAAGGTATTTAAGTAGAATGAAGAAAACAGCCTTAGGGGTTAAGGATGATTTCATAAGTTTCGGTTTTTTATTGGATAAACTAATTTTGCGTATTTTGAACTTTGAAGGCCATATGTTAAAACATATTAATTTCCCGGCAGGCGTGTCTATATTATGCGTAATGGAAAAGATATAGCTGATATTAAAATTGTGCGTATCATAACGCGGTTAAATATAGGCGGCCCGGTGATAAACGCGGTTTTGCTCTCTGAAGGGTTAAGCCGCTATGGCTTTAGCAGCTGTTTAGTGGCCGGCAACATAGAACAAGGTGAAGGTGATATGTCTTATTTTGCCTGTGAGCGGGGCGTTAAACCTATTATTATTCATGAACTAGTAAGAAGTATAGGGCTTTTAAAGGACTTGAAGGCGTTGTGGAAAATATACAGGATTATCAAAAGAGAAAAACCTGATATAGTGCATACACACACGGCTAAGGCAGGAACATTAGGCAGGATAGCGTCAGTTTTAGCAGGCGTGCCTGTAAGGGTGCATACATTTCATGGGCATGTGTTTGACGGATATTTCAATAAAGTAACGGCAAAGATATTTATTGTTATAGAAAGATTTTTAGCCAGGTTTACCACGAAAATTATAGCTGTTAGTAATTCTGTGGCAGAAGCTGTTTGGAAGGAATATGATATAGCGCCAAGAGAAAAAATAGAGGTTATTCCTCTGGGGTTTGATTTGGAGAAGTTTCTGGCAGCAGATAGATATAAAGGCGTTCTTAAAAAGGAGCTCGGTTTAAACAGTGATATATTATTGGCGGGCATTGTAGGCAGGTTAGTCCCTATCAAAAATCATAAATTGTTTTTGGACGCGGCAAAAACACTTGTAACTCATAATTTATCACTTACAACTAAGTTTGTTATTGTAGGCAATGGCGAATTGCGCGGAGACCTTGAGGAATACGCAAATAAACTTGGCATAAAAAAGGATGTTATATTTTTAGGCTGGCGCAGGGACTTGGAAACTATATATGCTGATTTGGATATTGTTTGCCTGACGTCATTTAATGAGGGTACACCAGTTAGTTTGATAGAGGCTATGGCATCCTCAAAACCTGTAATAGCTACAGATGTCGGTGGCGTAAAAGATATTGTAAAAGATGGGGTAAGCGGCAGGCTTGTATGTTCTGGCGATGTAAATAATCTTGGCGCGGCTATTTTAGAGCTGCTGGAAGACGGTAATAAGCGCTTAGAAATGGGGGATAACGGCAGGATGTTCGTAAGGGAAAATTTTAATAAGCATAGATTGATTGAGGACACTAAAAATTTATACGAAGTTTTATTAAAGAAGAGAGGCGTTTTATGACTACAGCATTGGTTACAGGCGGGGCAGGTTTTATAGGTTCGCATTTATGCGAAGAACTTTTAAAAAAAGGCGATGAGGTTTACTGTATAGATAATCTTTCAACAGGCAGCCTTGATAACATAAAACATCTTGTTGAGAATAAGAATTTTCATTACAGCGTTGATACGATAATGAACGATAAAGTTATGGAGAAACTTATCATAAAATGCGGCCATATATATCATTTGGCCGCTGCTGTGGGCGTTAAGCTTATAATGGATAAGCCTATAGAGACTATAGAGACTAATGTGCTGGGGACAGGGATAGTTTTAAAAAACGCGAATAAGCATAAGAAAAAAGTTTTGCTGGCGTCTACTTCTGAGATTTACGGTAATCATATGCAACATAGCCTAAAAGAGGATGATAATAGGATTTTAGGGCCTATAAAAAAACGCAGATGGGCATATGCCTGCTCAAAAAGCCTTGATGAGTTTTTGGCGCAGGCTTATTTTATAGAGAAAAGGCTGCCCATTGTGATAGCCAGGTTTTTTAATACCGTCGGCCCCAGGCAGACAGATGCCTACGGAATGGTTATACCAAATTTTGTCAAAAGTGCGCTCCTTAATAAACCTATGTATATACACGGCGATGGCAAGCAAACCAGAAGTTTTACTCATGTAAATGATGTGGTAAGGGCTACTATTACTTTAATGCAAAACACTTCGGCCGAAGGCGATGTATTTAATATAGGAAGCGAAGAGGAGATTTCAATAGAAGAGCTGGCAAAAAAAATAAAAAAGTCAGCCGGAAGCAGGTCTGAAATTGTTAAGGTATCCTATGAAAAAGTGTATGGCAGCGGCTTTGAAGACATGCGCCGCAGGGTCCCGAATATTTCAAAGATAAAAAAATTAATAGGCTATAGGCCTCAATTTAAACTTAATGATATCATAGCCGATGTTATTGGGTATTTTAAAGGTTAAATTTATGCTGTTAGTTTATCTTAAAGCTTTTCTTGTAACATTATTGCTTTCATTTGTCCTCACGCCTGTAATACGCGGCCTGGCCCTTAGGTATAATTTTGTGTCAAAGCCCAAAAAAGACCGTTGGAATAAGAGAATTATTCCTATATGCGGCGGAGCGGCTATATTCATATCTTTTTTTATATCGTTTTTAATATTTGCCAGAGGCAGTACGTACCTGCCTTTGTTATGCGGCGCTACCGCAATATTTTTTTGCGGATTGATAGATGATATATTTAGCATAAAACCTTATTCAAAGCTTTTTATCCAGATCATAATTGCTACTTTTATGTGCATGGCGGGCATAACCTTTAAGATATTGCCAATCCCTTTTTTAAATATCCTTGCCACTATATTTTGGTTTGTAGCTATTATGAACGCATTTAATATACTTGATAATATGGATGGGCTTTGCGCCGGCATAACCGTGATATCTGCAGGAGCTGTATTTGCCTACCATAGTTTTTATTCAGATTATACTGTCGCAATGCCTGCGCTTTTAATTGGCGCAGCTGCGCTCGGGTTTCTTAGGTATAATTTTAATCCTGCTAAAATATTTATGGGCGACTGCGGTTCAATGTTGATAGGTTTTGTTATGGCTGCGATAAGCATTATGGGCACATGGAAAGGAGCTTCGAATCTTTTGGGCACAATTGCTGTGCCTGTTTTAGTGTTAGGAGTTCCTGTTTTTGACACTATATTGGTTACGTTTAACAGGCGCGCCAGCGGAAGGCATTTTTATCAGGGAGGCAAAGACCATTCTTCTCATAGGTTGGTTGTATTGGGTATGTCAGAGAAGAGGGCGGTGCTTACTTTATATTTTATGAGTTTTGCATGCGGGCTTGTGGCATTTGCGCACGCATGGATTAATATAGCTTCAGGCACAGTGCTTGTTATGCTGACAATTTTGTTTATGTTATTTTTCGGCATTTTTTTAAGTAGAGTAAGAATCTATGACAAAAATAAAGACCAAAAAATTCAATCTCCAGCAGAGCAAATTTCATTAAGCGGCACTATATATCACAAGCAAAGGATGCTTGAAATTATCGTAGATCTTGTTTTAATAAGCGCAAGCTATATATGCGCGTATATATTAAGATACGAAGGTGTTCTTGTTGCGGAAAATCTGAAACTTATTTTTGAATCTATGCCTATAATAATAATAATAAAATTAAGCTGTTTTTATTGGTTTGGTTTATACAAAAACACAGGGCAGAATGTCGGGATATATGATTTGTTCAGCGTTATAAAAGCCGTGACAATAGGTTGCGTAAGTTCTATTATTGCTTTGGTATTTATATCTCGCATAAATGGTTATTCTAGGACAATCTTTTTTATAGACTGGCTCATTCTTTTAATAGTTGTTCCAGGCACAAGGCTCGCTATTAGTATGTTCAGGGAACGTTTAAACCAGGTGCGATAAAATGCGCATAGCCATAGATGCAAGGTCAATTCTTAAAAAAGAAAAGACAGGTATAGGTTATTATACTTTAAATCTGGTAAATTCTTTGGCAGCGATTGACAAAGAAAACGATTATAGTTTATACAGCAAGATCAGATTTTTGAGTTTTAATAAGAAATTGCCTGTTTTACCGTCAAAAAATTTTAGGCATTGTGTTGATCGTTTTAATTCAGGCCCGCCATTTGTTTTAAAAAATAAAAGCGTAGATATATTTCATACATCTTCTTTTGATTTAGTTCCTCCAGAAGGGGCTAAATTTATAGTTACGGTGCATGATATTATACCCAAGATGTTTCCAGCAGGGCACACACTAGACGCGATTCGCAGATTGGATATTAATCTAACTGGCGTTTTAGCGTCAGCTGATCTTATTGTGGCTGATACTAATTGCACAGCAAGCGACTTAAAAAGGCATTATCCTGACAAATGCGCTGATAAATTAAGGGTTGTATATCCTGGCGTAGGGGAAGAATTTGGGGTTATCCCTGAGCAGTCTAAAAAACTTTACAATAAAGCCCTTTTGAAGTATAATATATACTCTAATTTTATTATATATATAGGCACTATTGAGCCTAGAAAAAACATAAAAGGGCTTATTAAGGCATTTTATATACTGAAAAAAAGCCAGGGCATTAAGCAGAAGCTTGTGATAGCTGGAATGAAGGGTTGGATGTTTGACGATATTTTTAAGCTTGTAGATGAATTAGGGCTTAAAGAAGAGGTGATTTTTACAGGTTATGTATCCAGAGAAGAGCTTAAGATATTTTATAATTTTGCAGATTTGAGCATTTATCCGTCTTTTTATGAAGGCGCGGGCCTGCCGGTTTTGGAGGCTTTCAAATGCGGTTGTCCTGTAATAACATCAAACGTTTCATCAATGCCTGAATTAGCCGGCGATGCTGCAATATTGGTAGACCCCAACAATATTGACTCTATGGCTGAATGGATATATAAAATAATAACTAATAAAGAGCTGAAAGATAGCCTGGCGCAAAAGGGTTTAAAGCGCGCATGTGAGTTTACCTGGGAGAAAACGGCTTGTAATATGTTGAATGTTTTTCAGGAGGCCGTGGCTTGAAAACCGAAAAAATCCTAGTAATAAATCCGTTTGGCATAGGAGACGTCCTTTTTACTACGCCGCTTTTAAGGCGCTTGAAGAACCAGTTTAGAAATAGTTTTATAGGGTTTATTTGTAATAGCCGTGTTAGGCCTATTATATCCGGCAATAAGAACATAGATGAAGTTTTCGTATTTGACAAAGGCTATTTCAGGGATGTATGGCGTGAGTCTAAAATTAGCGGCTTAAGGCAATTTTTTAGTTTATCAAAAGTAATTAAATCTAAAAAATTTGATATTGCTATAGATTTATCTTTAGGCCATCAGTATGCGTTTTTCCTCAGGCTTTTAGGCGTGCCAAGGGTTTTAGGGTATAATTTTAAAAACAGAGGCAGGTTTCTGACTAGTAAGATTGATATAGCCGGGTATCATGATAAGCATATAGTTGAATATTACCTGGATTTATTAGATTTGTTGAATGTAGAGACGCCCCAATGGAGCGTCTCTACATCAGAGAATTTAGAAATTTTTGTTCCTGAAGAAGACATGGTTTGGGCTGACAGTTTTTTGAAAAATAACAATATCAGCCAAAACGATAAAATTGCTATGATCGTCCCAGGCGGCGGCGCTAGCTGGGGGAAAACCGCTATTTATAAGCAATGGCCCGCTGAGAATTTTGCCGAATTGGCTGATGCCTTAGCGGATAAATATAAGGCTAAGTTAATTATAGTTGGCGGCCAGGCAGATTTTGATGTCTGCGATACAGTTTTAAGGGCAATGCGGAATAAGCCGATTTGTGCCTATGGTAAGACTTCGCTTTTACAATTAGCGGCATTATTTAAAAAGAGCAGCCTTGCCATATGTAATGACGGCGGGCCTTTGCATATTGCAGTTGCTGCAGGGTTGAAAACAGTTTCAATATTTGGCCCTGTAGATGAAAATGTATACGGGCCATATCCTTTAACTGAAGAGCATGTAGTTATGAAAGAAGATATTAATTGCAGGCCTTGTTATAGAGAATTTAAATTTCAACAATGCGCTCAAAGGCGCTGCCTTTTAAATATCAGAGTGCAGGATGTATTGAAAGCCGCAGGTGAATTATTATGAACATAGATGTTTACTTAGACAAAAAACGCAAAATAATAGATAAGGCTCTGCTTAGGTATTTGCCTGCTGAAAAAGGTTTATCAAGCGAATTGATTGATGCTATGCGTTATTCTGTTATGGCAGGAGGCAAGCGCATCAGGCCTATTATTATGATGGCTATAGCCGATATGTTAAATAAAACACATGCTAAAGTTCTGCCTGTTGCATGCGCGGTTGAATATATGCATACTTCAACCTTGATTCTAGATGATTTGCCTTGTATGGATGATTCTGATTTGAGGAGAGGCAGGGCCTCGCTTCATAAAAAGTACGGCCAATCAACAGCTGTGCTGGCCGCTTTTTCATTAATGGCGTTAGCATTTGATTTACTGCTAGAAGATACCCGGATTATAAAAAGCATATCAAAGGCTATTGGTTTCAGCGGTGTTTGCGCAGGGCAGTTTGTAGATTTGAAAAGCGGATCTAAAAAAATCAATCCTTTGACTTTGGCATATATACATGAGCATAAAACTGCTGATTTGTTTGTTGCGTCTTGTGGGATATCCGCTATTTCTTTAGACGCAACAGATGCCCATATAAAGGCATTAGAAGGTTATGGCAAGTATATAGGCCTGGCTTTTCAGATATATGATGATATGTTAAGCATAGACAGAACTGACAGCCAATTAGGAAAGCAAACAAAGAAGGATAAAAATTCTCCTAATGTTGTTAATCTTTTGGGGGCAGAAAAAGCAAGAATGTATTTAAAAGAATATTCTGAAAAAGCGGAAAAAGAATTGTATGCATTCGGCAAAAGAGCGCATATTTTAAAAGAATTCATTAAATTTGTTTCAGAGAGGGATAAATAATGTTGTCATCCTGAGCGAAGCGAAGGATCTAACGTGTTAGATTCTTCGGTCGTTTCACTCCCTCAGAATGACAGATAGGCGAGGAAAAAATGATAAACATAGCTATTATTGGCTGCGGGCACTGGGGCCCGAATTATCTTAGAAATCTTGTACATTTTAAGTGTGTAAATAGAATTTTTTGCTGTGATACTAATCAGGGCGTTTTGGATAAACTTAAAATTTCTTATCATAGGATAGAAACCATTGCTGATTATAAATCAGCTATTAAAAATCAAGATATTGACGCAATTATTATAGCAACTCCTACTTCAACGCATTTTACCATTGCTAAAGAGGCTATTCTGGCTGGCAAGCATGTTTTAGTGGAAAAACCGCTTTCTTTAAAATACGAAGAATGCACAGAGCTTGAACAGCTTAGCCAAAAAACAGGTAAAATCCTTATGGTTGCTCATACGTTTATATATAATCCGGCAGTAGTTAAGATAAAAGAATTTATAGACAAAAAACAACTGGGCGATATCTACTATATTCATTCCACAAGGACGCATTTGGGCCTAATAAGGGAAGATGTTAATGCAGCCTGGGATTTGGCGCCGCACGATGTTTCGATTTTTTTATATTTTTTAAACTCAATGCCTTTAACTGTATCAGCTTTAGGCGGCGCATTTTTAAAGAAATCAAGGGAAGATGTAGTGTTCGTGAATATGAGGTTTCCTCAAGGGATAGTTGGAAATATCCATATAAGCTGGGCAGATTCTAATAAAGTTAGAGTAGTTGAGGTGATAGGCAGCAGGGCCAGGGCCGTATTTAACGACTTGGATAATCTAGAAAAGGTTAAGTTATACGAGAAAGGGATTTCTACGGATAAGCCATATGATAATTTCGGCGAATTTCAGTACCGGTTAAGAGACGGTGACATCATAAGCCCTAAAATAGACCTAACAGAGCCAGTTAAATTATTGTGCGACCATTTTTTGGATTGCATAATAAATAATAAAAAGCCCATTACTGACGGTAAAAATGGTTCAGACGTAGTCAAGGTAATGCGCGCTATAGATGAATCATTAAAAAACGGAGGCATGCCTGTAAATGTCTAATGAAATACACCCTACTGCAATTATAGGTTATAAGGCACAGCGTGAAATTTCCGATAAAAAGCTTTTTATCGGAAAAGGCGCAAAGGTACATAGCAATAGTGTTATCTATGAAGGTTCGAGCATAGGGGCTAATTTTCAGGCAGGCCATAATGTTGTAATAAGGGAGGAAAACATAATAGGCGATAATTTTTGCTTATGGAGTAATTCTGTTATAGATTACGGGTGTAAAATCGGCAATAATGTAAAAATTCACTGCAATTGCTATGTTGCTCAATTTACAACTATAGAAGACGGTGTATTTATGGCGCCTGGAGTTACAATAGCAAATGATTTGCATCCGGGCTGTGAACTTTCAAAAAAATGTATGCGTGGGCCTCATATTGGAAGCGGAGCTAAGATAGGCGTTAATGTTACTATATTGCCTTTTGTGAAGATAGGCAAGAATAGCTTAATCGGAAGCGGCAGTGTTGTAACTAAAGACGTGCCTGCTAATAGCGTGGTTTATGGCAACCCTGCGCGTGTGGTAAAAAACGTAAAAGACCTGAAATGTGTTACGAGCATAAACAAAAAAGGAGGGCCTTATTCATGCAAGTAGCGTTTATGGATATTAAAAAGCAGGATAGCGATATTTTAAAAGATATAGAAAATGCTATAAAAGGCGTTATAGATAATACTTCTTTTATATTAGGCAAAGAAGTCAAAATATTCGAAGAAGAATTTGCTAATTACTGCGGCGTGAAATACGCTGTAGGCGTAGCTAACGGTACAGAGGCATTATTTTTATCTCTTTTGGCGCTGAATATAGGCAGAGGCGACGAAGTTGTAACCACAGCGAACACATACATAGCTACTGCGTTGGCAATTTCTTTTACAGGCGCAAAACCGGTATTAGTGGATGCGGGCCCTGATACATATAATATCGATGCAATAAAGATTGAAAAAGCCATTACCAGTAAGACGAAAGCTATTATGCCTGTCCATCTTTACGGCCAGCCAGCTGATATGGATGCTATAATAAAAATAGCCAAAAAACACGGCCTTAAAATAATAGAGGACGCGTCGCAAGCGCACGGGGCTGAATATAAGAGTAAAAAAGTAGGAGGTTTTTCAGATATAGCAGCTTTTAGTTTATATCCTGGAAAAAATCTGGGCGCTTATGGTGATGCAGGCGTAATGGTTACGGATAATAGTGATCTTTATAAAAAACTGCTCTTATTGCGGGATTATGGAAGAAAGTCAAAATACGAACATATTATTAAGGGCTATAATTCTAGGCTCGATACTATTCAGGCTGCTGTATTAAGCGTAAAACTAAGAAAGCTTGATAGGTGTAATCAGGCAAGAAGAGAGAATGCAAAATTATATAACGAATTGTTTGCAAAATTATGCCCAAAAGTTGTTACCCCTAAAGAAGCTGCGTATGCTAAACATGTTTATCATCAGTATGTGATAAGGGTGCCAAACCGCGACCAAGTTGTTGAAGAAATGAAGAAAAGGGGCGTGACACTTTTGGTGCATTATCCTATACCTTTGCATTTGCAGGGGGCATATGAAGATTCAGGTTATAAAAGAGGAGATTTTCCGGTTTCAGAAAAATTGTGCGAGGAAGTAATTTCTTTACCGATTTATCCCGGGCTTACAAGAACTGAAATAGAATATGTTGTAAGTCAATTTAAGGAAACCGTTAAATAAAATATGGCGACATTATTAATAGGCTATGATGTTGAAAGCGGCGATACTAAAATAGTAGGCAATTTTCTAAGTAAGGCATTAGAAGTGCACAAGGCTTTTAATGCGCCGTGCACTATGTTTATAACCGGTAAGACATTTAAAAAGAATCTTAGTAGTTTTAAACAGCTATTTAATGAAAAGCTGGTAGATTTGCAGCAGCATACGTATTCCCATAAGTTTTTATTTAAGACTGTAGTTATGAATGACGGAAAGAATCAGCAGATGTTTAAGGCAGGTTCTTTGTGGCAAATAGCGCGCGATGTCAGAAAGGCTCAGAACGCGTTTAAAAGAGCAGGCGTCAAATGCTTAGGCCTTACAGCGCCTTTCTGCTATTACAGAGGCCTTATGGATAGGCCTGATATTTTAAAAATATTGCATAAAAATGGCATAAGGTTTATAAGGTCATACGGCCGTAATGAAAACGACTGGCAGCCTGTAGCAATGGAGGTTCAACCGTTTTTTTATAAGTTGCAGGGATTTCCTGATATGCTAGAATTTCCTATACAAGGCTGGCAGGATGGGTATTGGCGTAATGTCAATGGCTGGAATAATATAGCTGGGTATATAACTTATCTAAAAGAGAATATAGATTATATAGTTTCAAAAAATCTTGTTTGGGGCTATCTGCAGCATGATTTTACAAGCTTGAGGGAAGACCCGGATATGAAGGTGATGAGAGAGCTGTTAAATTATGCAATAAAAAGAGGCGTTAAAATCAATTCGTATAAACAAGAATATGAAGATAGCAATTGTTTTTGATAAAAATAGCATAGGCACACCTGGTTGTTATATAGAAAGAGCATTGCGCGCGTACAAAAATTTTCAGGTAGAACATTTTTGGATGAAAGACGCGGATAAAATACCAAGCGGCTTCGATCTGTATTTCAGGGTAGACCATGGAGATTATAAATACGATTTGCCGAGTCATTTAAAACCAAAGGTTTTTTGGGCGCTTGATACTAACCTTACAAAGTCGTTTAAGAAAATAATGCGCCAGGCAAAAAACTATGATTTGGTGTTTTGTGCCATGAAAAACGGCGCTTCGCATATTAATAAAAGAGGCGTTAAGGCGTTTTGGATTCCTTTTGCATGCGATCCGCAGGCTTATGCGCCGCAAGGTTTAGAAAAAAAATATGATTTAGGTTTTGTAGGCACAGATGGTAAAGGATATAGGCGCAAATTGCTGGGCTGGTTGAGGAATAAATACGCAAACAGCTGTATTGTAAAAACAGGTTTTAACGAAATAAGCAGGATATATTCTTCGTCAAAAGTTGGTTTTAATTATGCGATAAGCCAGCGTGGGCGCAAAAGCGGTTTGAATATGAGATTTTTTGAGATTTTAGGGACAAAAACTTTTCTTTTAACAAATAGTGTTAATGACTGCAATGTAAGCGAATTAGGTTTTAAAAATAAAAAACATCTGGTTTTGTATAATAACAGGTGGCAGTTGTTTAAACTGATAAATTATTATTTAAAAAACAGTAAAGAGAGGGAAGAAATAGCGCAAGCAGGGTATGAATATGTTTTGAAAAATCATACCTATAAGCACCGCGTTGATAGCATGCTGCAGTTAATTGATGATAATTTAAGGATAAAATGCGTATAGGTATAGATGCTCGCATATTGAGCCATAAAAGAAGCGGAATAGGCGTTTATGTCATAAACCTGGTAGAGCGGTTTGTGAATTGCAAAGATCTGGAAATAGTGCTCTTTAGCGACAGGCCCATTCATGAAGAGTATAAGAATATAACTGATAAGGCCAAGACAGTTATATTCGGCCAGAATAACAGAAAATGCTGGGCGCAATTTTATTTACCTTTTCAATTAAAAAAATATAAAATAGATGTTTATCATGCAACCTGGAATAGCGCTGTGCCTGTTTTGACAAGGGTTCCAGGAGTTTTGACAGTGCATGATATAGTGCCTTTGGTGGTAGACGGTTATTTTAAAAATACTCAAAAACGTTTTAAGTATATTTTTTCTATGCGCAGTTCTTTAAGTAAAACAAAAGCGATAATTACAGATGCTGAAAATACTAAATCGGACTTGATGGAACATTTTAATGTGCCGCGGGATAAGATAAAGACGATCAATCTTGGCATCTCGCAGGATGTTCATGCGGCAGACTTGCCAGTAAATAAAAAAATATTGGATAAATACAAAATAAATTCTGATTACATAGTCAATATAGGGTCTTTTGATAAGAGAAGAAACGCTGAAACGCTTATAAGGGCGTTTGCTGAATTTACCGAGAATAAACGTTTCGCTTGCCAGCTGGTTTTGGTGGGCGGATACGATAATTTCAAGGAAGAGATGAATAAGCTCAATCGTATAATAGTTGATTTAAATTTAAGCGGCAAGATAATATTTACAAACTATGTTTTACAGCAAGAGATGCCTGCCATTTTATCAAGCGCGAGGATGATGGTGCATATTTCTCTTTATGAGGGATTTTGTTTTCCTGTGCTAGAGGCAATGCGTGTAGGAGTGCCGGTTATAGCATCTAATACTGGTTCTTTGCCTGAGGTTGTTGGCGATGCCGCAAGTTTGGTGTGCCCGGTTGATATATCAGCAGTAGCCGCGCAAATGCGTAATTTATGGAATAATGACAGCCTGGCGCGTGAATTGATTGAAAAAGGGCGCCAAAGAGTAAAAAATTTTTACTGGGAAAGAACGGTAAATCAGACGAGGGAAGTTTATGAGCAAGTATATCAGGCTAATTAAATTTGTAAAACCGCATTTCGGTATTTTGGCAATGGCTGTTTTATTGATGGCTATTTCATCAATATTTGACGGCGCCTCATTGGGTATGATAATACCTTTGGTTGATAAGATATTGGCTGGAAAAGAGTTTATAGCTACCAATCCGGAAAAGATGCCGGATTTCCTCAAGCAAATCGTCATATTTATAAACGGGGTGCCAAGAGGAAAATTGCTTAATTATATTATTATATGGGCATTGCTTTTAACAGCGATAAAGGAAGTATTGGTATACGCGCATTCGTATATGATGGTTAATGTAAGTAAAAAGACAATACGGGATGTGCGCGATAAAATATACAATAAGCTCCTGGGTTTGTCTATGGATTTCTATCATAGAAATAAGACAGCTGTACTGATGAGCAGAATAACCAATGATACCGGTATTATAGAGCAGGCAGTAGCCGAGGGCTTGATGGAAATGCTCTATCAGCCGTTACAGCTTATTGTATATTTTATAATGGTGCTTTCTATTAGGAGTTATTTTTCTATATCATGGAGTTTTGTGTTTGTTCTAGCCGTACTTTTTCCGATGATTATATTTCCTATAATTAAAATCGGCAATATATTGAGAAAAATCACCACTCAAACACAACTTCAGGCAGCTGACATAAATACAACGCTTTTAGAAACTATTTCCGGCATGCATATAGTTAAAGCCTTTACCATGGAAAAAGTAGAAACCGAAAAGTTCAGAAAGGAAAATCAGAAGGCTTATAAACTTTCTATGAAATCAGTTAAGAGGATGAATGCCGTGCGGCCTATTACAGAATTATCAAGCGTGGCTGCCGTAGGTGTTGTGCTTTGGTTTGGCGGTAAAGAGGTTATACACGGTGGTTTAAGTCCCGGCGCATTTATCGCATTTTTAGCGGCGCTGCTTTCTTTGATAAGGCCAATAAAAAAATTGAGCAGGATACATGTCCTTAACCAACAGGCCTTGTCAGCCGCAGATAGGATATTTGAAATACTGGACGAAGAGCCAAGTGTTGCAGAAATAAAAGATGCAAAAATTTTGGCGCCTTTCAGGGAGAATGTTGTTTTTAAAAACATAAATTTTACCTACGATGGAACAAGGCCGGTATTGAATAATATATCACTGGAGGCTAAAAGAGGGCAGATTATAGCAATTGTAGGCCCCAGCGGCGCAGGTAAAAGCACATTTGTTAATCTTATTCCGCGTTTTTATGACCCAACCGGCGGAGAAATTCTGATAGACAACCAGGAAATAAGAAAAGTGTCAATTAACTCTTTGAGAAAGCAAATAGGTTTAGTTGCGCAGGAAACAGTTTTGTTTAATGATACAATATTGGCAAATATAAAATACGGCAGGCAGGATGCGTCAAAAGAAGATGTTATAGAAGCCGCGAAGGCAGCTAACGCGCATGATTTTATTATGGGCCTACCAGATGGTTATGAAACAATTGTCGGCGACAGGGGCCATAATATTTCAGGCGGCGAAAGGCAGCGTTTGTCAATAGCCAGAGCTTTGTTGAAAAATCCGCCTATTTTGATTTTAGACGAGGCGACTTCACAGCTTGATACTGAATCAGAGTCTTTAGTGCAGGCTGCCCTGGATAAATTGATGAAAAACAGGACCGTGTTTGTAATAGCGCACAGGCTTTCTACTGTAAGGCAGGCTGATAAAATTGTCGTGTTTGAGGATGGCAAGATAGAGGGGATAGGCAGGCATGAGGAGCTTCTTGAGAAAGATGGCCTGTATAAAAAACTTTATGATATGCAGTTTAGAGATATTTAAAGATAACAGGAGAATTGAAGCATGGTAAATTTAGGCGTAATAGGCTGTGGTTACTGGGGGCCGAATTTGATACGTAATTTTTATAGCCTGCATGATGCCCAAGTGAAATTATGCTGCGATAAGGATGAGGCTAGGTTAAAACATATCGCGCTATTGTATCCAAAGGTCAGTGTTACAAAAAATGCCGATGATATATTTAATGACGTTAGTATAGATGCTGTTTGTATAGCAACGCCTGTTTCAACGCATTATCAGCTAGCCAAGAAAGCTTTAGAATCAGATAAGCATGTGTTGATAGAAAAACCGTTTACTTCTGATTCAAAAGAGGCGCAAAACCTGATAGAAATAGCAGAAAAAAGAAATAAAAAAATAATGGTCGGGCATACATTTGAGTATTCATCTTCTGTAAATAAAATCAAAGAGATACTTGAATCAGGCGTGATCGGGGATATTTTATATATCAGCGGGGCGAGGTTGAATTTAGGGCTTTTCCAAAAAGATATAAATGTTGTATGGGATTTAGCTCCCCACGATATTTCTATTTTGAATTATTTGCTTGGAGTTAAACCTTTAAGTGTTCAATGTACAGGTGTTTCGCATGTACGAAAAGGCATAGAGGATGTTGCGTTAGTGGTGATGAAATATCCTAAAAACGTATTTACTTACCTGCATATGAGCTGGCTTGATCCGTGCAAGGTCAGGCGTTTTATTATAGTGGGTTCTAAAAAAATGATAGTCTATGATGACCTTAATTCAGAAGAACCGATAAAAATATATGATAAAGGCATTTCGCAGCAACCTCACTATGACACGTTTGGCGAATTTAAATTGCTTTACAGGTATGGAGATACACATTCTCCGAGAGTTGAAATTAAAGAGCCGTTGAAGGAGGAGTGCCAGCATTTTCTGGACTGTATAAAAAACAATAAAACGCCCCGTAGTGACGGTAAATCCGGATTAAGGGTGGTTAAAATCATAGAAGCCGCGCAGAAGTCTTTAAAAAATGATGGAAGAGCCGAAAAAATATAAAATTTCAGTAGTCATTTTGACATTTAATAACCAAATTCAGATAAAAGATTGCCTTGAAAGTGCCAAATGGGCGGATGAAGTTGTAATTATAGATTCTTTTAGTTTTGATAAAACAGTTGAGATAGCAAGGCAGTATACCGATAAGATATGGCAGAGGCCCTGGCAGGGTTTTGCCGCGCAGTGGAATTTTGCCATAGATAGGGCAAGCAACGAATGGATTTTTATATTAGCCTCAGATGAAGTAATTCCGCCTGAATTAAAGAAAGAAATTGATTGCGTACTGGCTGATATAAAATCTGCCAACGGTTATTTTGTTCCAAGAAAAACATTCTTCCTTGGCAAATGGATAAGGCATTGCGGATGGTACCCTGATTATAATTTACGGTTATTCAAAAATGGCTGCGGGAAGTATGATGAATCAGAGCTAGTACACGAGACGCTCAGCCTTGAAGGTGCTTCGGGTTACTTAAAGAATCCTATTTTGCATTATTCATTTTCCAACGTTGACGAGTATGTGCAGAGGTTGAATAAATACACCACCTTGGCTGCGCAGCAAATGATAAAAGATTCGATTAAAATTGACAGTAAAAAAATAAAAACTAAAGCAGTCAGCAAAGCTTTTAAAGCGTTCTGGAAGATGTACGTTAGGCAGGGCGGTTTTAAAGACGGCGGGCACGGTTTATTGTTATGTTTTTTTTCATCAATCTATAAATTTATGGTATACGCCAAATATGAAGAGCAGAAAATCCGATATATATAATTTAAACCAGCCTTTATCTCCTGTTTTTGATAAAAAATTTAATTTATTAAAAATGCGCAAGCAAAAGGTTATTAAAGGAGTGAATATTAATGAGAGGATAGTGGAGATCCCATTTGTTTTAGAAAATCTGCACATGGCAGGCGAAGGCAGGCTGAACATATTGGAGCTTGGCTGCATGGAAAGTATTTTGCCTATAATGCTGGCATCTACTGGCCATAAAGTTTGTGGTATTGATATTAGAAATTACCCCTATACGCATCCTGAGCTTGATTTTTTAAGAGGCGATATATGCAGGCTTCCTTTTAGAGACAGGGTGTTTGACGCAGTAATAGCAGTTTCGGTTATTGAACATTTAGGCTTGGGCGCTTATGGAGATTCTGTTTATCAAAGCGGCGATCTTGCTGCCATAGAAAAAATTTATGACTGTTTAAAAGTTAACGGGTTGTTTTTTTTGACGATACCTTTTGGCGTCAGCTCTTTAAATAAGAAACAAAGGGTTTATAATTCAGATTCTATAATCAAATTGTTAGGTAAAAGATTTACTATAAAGAAGAGTATTTTTTCTGTGATGGATAAATCATATAAAGGTAATCCTGTATGGGAAATAACCAGCTTGGAAAAGGCAGAAAAAATAGCATCTCCTGATAAAACAAATGCAGTTGCGCTTTATATAGTGCAAAAAGCTTAAAAGAAAGAGCTAAATGGCAAAGATATTAGCTATAATTCCGGCAAGGGGCGGCTCAAAAGGTATTAAGGGCAAAAACATAAGATTATTATTGGGTAAGCCATTAATTGCTTACACTATTGAGGCTGCGTTGAATTCACGGTTTCTTGATAAAGTAATAGTATCTACTGACAGCAGCAAAATAGCCGAAATTTCTAAAAAATATAAGGTTCAGGTAATACCAAGGCCTGAAGAATTAGCGGCTGATACTTCTCCGACAGAACCTTGTTTATTGCATGTATTGGAATATTTGAAAGAAAATGAAAGTTACAGCCCTGACTTAGTTGTTTTGTTGCAGCCTACTTCGCCTTTAAGAGGCGTTGAAATTATAGATGCCTGCATAAAAAAAATAATTAATGAAAAATTAGATTCTGTTTTAACTGTCTGTGAGGATACGCGCTTTACATGGGCCTTGAAAAATAAAAAACTGTCAGCCAATTATAATTATAAAAAAAGGCCGCGCCGGCAGGATTATCAGCCTGATTATAGAGAGAACGGCGCAGTATATGTTACAAAAACAGGTATATTGCTGAAAGAAAAAAACCGCCTAGGCGGAAAAATAGGCATGGTTTTGATGGAGCCCAAAGATTCAATAGATATAGATAATGAGTTTGATTTTTGGCTGGTTGAGCAGATGTTGAGATATCGGCAGAAAACGTGACAGGGAGAAAATAATAATATGGGCGTAAAGACAATAAATATAGGCAATAGAATAATTGGAGAAGGCCGCCCATGTTTTATTATTGCCGAAATAGGGTTAAACCATAATGGAATGGTGCATATTGCTAAGTCGTTAATTGATGCTGCATTTAACGCTAAAGTTGACGCAGTAAAGTTTCAGAAAAGGGACCTTGCAAAAATATACAGGCAGGAAATATTAAATAATCCGGCTTTAGGCGAGCAATCAATGCAGTATCTAATCCCTATTATTAAAGAATATGAACTTTCCGACGATGATTTTGTGGAAATCGCAGAATATTGCAAGCAAAAAGGGGTAATGTTTTTATGTACGCCTTGGGATAAAAAAAGCGCCGATTTCCTTAATAATCTAGATGTGCCTGCTTTTAAAGTCGCTTCCGCTGATTTTATAAACTTTGATTTGTTGGAATATTTGGTTACTTTTAAAAAACCATTGATTCTTTCCACGGGTATGTGTGTTTTTGACGAAGTCATAAAAAGCGTTGAGTTTCTTAAAAAACTAAAGGCAGAATTCATATTATTACACTGCAATAGTTCTTATCCAGCGCCTTTTCATAACATAAATCTTAATTTTATGAAAAGATTAAGGGAAGAGTTTGATGTCCCTGTTGGTTATTCAGGGCATGAGCTAGGTATTGCTGTTTCTGAAGCCGCTGTGGTTATGGGCGCTAATGTCCTTGAGCGGCATATTACAATGGATAGGACTATGAGGGGCCCTGATCATGCTTCTAGTTTAGAACCCCAAGGGTTTACAAAATTAGTCAGAGATGTCAGGAATATTGAGCAATCTTTTGGTTTAGATCATAGATGGCTTACGCGAGGTGAATTTGCAAATAGGGAGTCGCTGGCAAAAAGCCTTGTAGCAGATTGCAGTATAAAAAAAGGGGCTGTAATTGCCAGAGATATGGTTGTTGCTAAAAGCCCGGGAAAAGGCGTTTCGCCTCAGAGGATTTACGAGCTTGTTGGAACTACAGCTAAAAGGGATATTGCAGAAGACGAAGAATTTAAAGAGCAGGATTTTAATGTTACCTATGCTGTTAAAAGAGATGGTTTGGTTTTAACTAAGAATTGGGGAGTAGTTGTCCGTTTTCCTGATGTTGAAATGCTTGCTGATAAGAGAATTTCTATTTTGGAATTTCATCTATCAGACCAGGATTTGAAGGCTGAACCAAAACTTAAAAATTATGCGCAAGAATTGGTTGTCCATGCTCCTGAATACTGGGGCGATTATCTTTTGGATCCAGCTTCTGGGGATTCTAAGATTCGTTCAATGACAGTAGATATTTTAAATCAGACTATTTTGTTGGTTAAAAAAATATCCCCGCATTTTAAAAAATCTTCGGGTAAAGGCCCGAAGCTAGTGTTGCATCCAGGGGGAATGAGCCGCGATTGGAAGCCCCAGCTTAAAAAAACTCTCCTGCAGAATCTTTTATGGACATTACAGGAATTGCAAAGCGAAGGTGTAGAAATATTGCTTGAAAACATGCCGCCTTTGCCATGGTATTTTGGAGGGCAATGGCGCCATAACATTTTTGTAGAACCTGACGAAATAATAGATTTTCTTAAAAGTTCCGGATATTCTATGTGTTTTGATGTTTCCCACGCCAAGCTGGCAAGTAATTATTTAAATATACCTATGGATGATTATGTGAAATTTTTGCCTTTTACCCTGCATATTCATATAGCAGACGCAGCCGGAGTGGATGGCGAAGGTTTGCAAATAGGCGATGGCGAGGTTGATTTCAAGCAGCTTTTAGCAAAATTTTCATCTTTTAAGCATGGTTTTATCCCTGAAATCTGGCAGGGACATAAGTTTGGAGGAGAAGGATATTGGATAGCCATTGAAAAATTAGAGAAAATTTTTAGCGGAAAATGAGAAAGATTTCTATAATTATCAATAATGCGCTTGCTAAGCGTGAAATATTATGTACTCCGCTTTTTGATATATTAAGAAACAATCCGGAAAATGAAATAACGATTTTTACACAGCCAAGGGATTTTATAAAAACCCATCATGTAAAAGGTGTTAAGATTCATTCCTACCAATATTTATTATGGCTTCGTAAAATAGGCGTCAAAAGGTTTTCAATTGTATTTTGGGCTTATCGTATTTTTGGTATAGCAAAATCAGATATAATAATTGTAGCAAGCTGGATAGACATGGAATTAATCAGGGTTATAAAGCTGGCGCAGCGTTTGGGTACGCCAGTTTTATTTTTACAGGAAGGCATAGGTAATCCATGGGAAAGTTATCCGGTTGATATTTATCCTGACAAGCTTTTAGTCTGGTCAGATATTGCAAAAGCAGCCTATATTAAAAGAGGCATTGAACCGGAAAGAATAGTGGTTACAGGCCAGCCAAGGCTTGACTGGTATGCTAAGCCTCATGAAAATGATGGGTTTTCTAAAGCGAAAGGCAAAAAGGCCCTGCTTTATGCTACACAGCCTTTATGGAAAGAGCCCAAAAGATTTATTGACGGCGCAGGGATAGTTGAAAAAACGTTTGACATTGTTTACCGCGTTAGCCGGAAATTGGATTTACAGCTTGTGTGTAAACTGCATCCTTCAGATAAGCCGGATTTCTATAAAAGAGAAGGAGTGATGATTTTAGAAGAAACTGGTACAGATCCTAAAAATTATAAAAAATGGTATTGCAATACCGGCTTTGACCCTGGCGTAGATGATATGAAAAGGTTAAGAGATATTATATTGTCCAGTGATTTGGTTGTAACAATGTTTTCTACTGTAGGCCTTGAGGCAATGATTGCTGGTAAGCCGGTTATATTTCTGGATATCGCAAATTATGCAAAAAAAGAGCCGGTCAGTAGGTCATTGGCAGAGAATGCAAGTTTTGCTTTTGCTTCAAGCGAGGAACAATTTGAAGGGTTAGTTGTAAAATATATAAATAATCCTGGTGTTGACAAAGACAAGAGAGATAGTGCAGTTTATAGCCTTGCGTATAAACAGGATGGAATAGCTTCGCAAAGAATTGCAGATATCGTAGGCGAAAGCCTTAAATATTAAGATAAAGAAAGGTGAAATATGAATGCGCTGGTGATTATACCGACTTATAATGAGAAGGATAATGTAATACCTTTGGCCAGTCATATATTAAAAGTAGATTCAAGACTTAATATTTTATTTATAGATGATAATTCGCCTGACGGCACCGGAAAAATTGTAGACGATTTAGCCTTAGATAATAACCATATACACGCCATGCATAGGAGCGGCAAGATGGGTTTGGGGACGGCTTATGTAGAAGGGTTTAAATACGCTATTAAGAATAACTTTGATTTTGTGATAGTTATGGATGCTGATTTTTCGCATTCTCCGGATGAGTTGCCTTTGCTAGAAGAAAAAGCCCCGCAGTATGATATAGTAGTTGGTTCAAGGTATATAAAAGGTGTAAGTTCAGTAAACTGGCCTTTTTGGAGATTGGCGCTTAGTTATTTTGCCAATAAATACATAAGGTTTGTTACTGGCCTTAATGTTTCTGACTGCACCAGCGGGTATAAAATTTACAGCAGAAAAGTTATTGAGGGCATAAATCTGGATAGTATACGGTCAAATCAGTTTTCGTTTCAGTTTGAGATGTTATATAGGGCCCACGAAAAAGGCTTCACCATAGGTGAGGCGCCTATAATATTTTACGAGAGGCAGGTAGGAAAGTCAAAGATGTCATTTGCTATAGCCTTTGAAGCATTATTTCTTGCTGTTAGGTTAAGGTTAGGTTCAATTTTAAAGATAAAAAGGGCCTTTTGATGGCTGATGCAATATTAGTGTACCCTAAAACAGGTTTGGATATAGCAGGAGCCATAGCGCCGCCTTTTAGCGTTATGTTTGCTGCAAGTGGCCTTCTTAAAGAAGATTTTAAGGTTAAGGTGATAGATCAGAGGATTGAACATAATTGGCAGTCTATTTTGGCAGAAGAATTAAGATGTAAACCTGATTTTGTAGGCGTTTCCGCTATGACAGGCCCGCAAATAAAATTTGCCTATCAGGTAGCTGGGTTTGTGCGTAGTATTAATAGTAAAATACCGATTGTCTGGGGCGGTATACATCCTACTATTTTAGCTGAGCAAACGCTTAAGGATGAATTAGTAGATTTCGTAGTTAGAGGAGAGGCTGAATATACCCTGCCAAATTTTGTTAAAGCCTTGAGAGGCGATATCCCTTTTAAAGAAATAAAAGGGATATCATATAAAGACAAAGGAAATTTTTTTAACAATCAGGATGCTGATTTTGTGGACATGGAAAGCCTTTCTCCTACGCCATGGGAATTGATAGACGTAGAAAAATATATATCACGCGGCCTTTATATGGGCAATTCCCCGCGTACGCTTGACATAGGTGAGACAAGCCGCGGGTGCCCTTTTATGTGCGCCTTTTGCTGTAGCAGTGCAGTTAAGCAGCATAAGTGGCGGCCTATGACTAAAGAAAAGGCCCTGAATAAGATTATACAAGATGTAAGAAAATTTGATTTAACAGGCGTATGGATAAGGGATGATAATTTTTATGTAGATTTAGAAAGGGTTGAATACATATGCCGTGGCATGATTGAAAATAAACTTAATATAAAATGGTATACTGCAGGCACAAGGGCGACTGATATAAATAGAATTCCGGATAATCTGATGAAGCTTATAAAAGACAGCGGTTGCACAACCATGAAGATAGGCGCAGAATCCGGTTCAGATACTACATTAAAATATATACGTAAAGCAGAGACCAGGCAGGATATACTGAATGCGAATAAAAAGGTAATAAATTACGATATAAAGCCTATATATACTTTTATGATTGGTTTTCCTGACGAAACCGAGGCTGGTTGGGCTGAAACTTTAGATGTAATGAATAAGCTTCAGGTAGATAACAAGGATGCTATGATAGATGCTCTTAATATGTTTACTCCTCATCCGGCAACAGAGCTTTACGAAATAGCTAAAAAGAAAGGTTTAAAAGAACCTGATGATTTAAAGGCCTGGCAAGACTGGGTATTCAGGGGTAATAATAAAGCAAGCTGGCTAAGCAAAGAAGAGCGCAGGCTTATTGAAAATATATGTGACATCAGTATATATTTTGAGAATGTCAGCAGGGTTTTTGATACTATTGCTAATCCCGTAAAAAGGAAATTTTTTAAAATACTTTTTTTCCTGCCCCAGTTGTATTATAAAATAAGATGGCGTAACCGCTGGTTTAGATTTGACCCTACTCTAAGGTTTTTGAGGTTTGTTAGAAAGGTTTACTGCGGCGGTTTGTGATTTTCTTACCCAAACACTGAATCTTCCGAAATCTTTATCCGGTTTGTAATTATCCAATATAAATTTGCTTATAATGTCGTATTTGGAGTCTTTATCCTGAGCCCATTTCGCAAGGTCTGTTTTTTCATTCCACAGCACTACATACCTTACATTTTTTTCTTTAACAGCCTCTATAACTTTAGGCTGATTTTCCTTGTAAAATATCTCATCGTGAAAAAATGTCTGGATGAATGGATGTTTTCTTTCAGTTAGAAAATATATCATCTGCCCGCTTGAAAATACAAATATATAGTCATTTTTATCTGTAATAGACTGCACATAATTTATAAGTTGTTCAGTCTGCCTGCCTTTTTCTTCTTCAACATATATGCCTTTTGCCCTGGCAATGCTTTCTATTTTATGGGCCATTTTATATTTAGGAAGCGATTCCACGTATTGGACTTCATTGTTTATTGAAGCAAATACCCCCCTCATTGCAATAAAAAAAACAGGCAATGCTATTAAGCTTATTTTTAAAAACGCAGGTTTTTTAAATTTTTTGTTTAAATATTTCGCGAATTCAAAGGCGATAAGTGACATTGCTATAAAACAGACAGGCAAATGCGCTACTACGTGGATAAGGTCTTTGCCTAATATAAGGCTTATAAGAAAATATGCGCTGGAAAATACTACGATAAACAAAAAAGCCCGATTCTCCCTAAATTTTAAAATAGCCAAAAGAAGGCATAGGGCAGGTATATTGAATATCATGCTCATTAGCCCAAATGAAAGATAATGCCTTAAATGGGCTGCTTGCCTTAATTTAGGGGTAAAAGTTACAACAAGTATAATGACAAGTAACTCCAAAAAACTCGTTGTAAGCGCTCGTCTCGTTTTTTTAACCAAAAATAAATATACACAGCTTATAAGCCATAAGTAAAACGCTATAATAGTAATAGAAGGCAATTCTATATCAGGAAAAACCTTTAGGCTGAGCCTGGTTTTGGTTGAAATAGAGGCTACGCTGAATATATGGTATAGCAAATCATTTATTGCATGGTAATTATAATATATAGCGGCCATGATTAAAAATGGCGCCGCAGTACCTAAGAATAAAATAAAGGCCTTTTTTAAAAAATCAATTCGAGGTTTTTTCGTTATTAGAAGAAAAATAATTATGCCCAAGAAGCATCCCGCTCCTAGGTTTTGTTTCATCAATATACATATGCCGGTTGACAGGGCGCTGTAAAAGAGCCAAATTAATCTCTTCTTATCCAAATAATTAATGAAAAAATAAGCAGCTATTAGGCAGAAGAGCAGGGCATAATGGCTGTACCATGGGATGTTCATCTGTGATATTCCCCAGAAACAATATAATACAGAAGGTATTAAGTTATATGGAAACGGAGCCAATTTTTTGGATATTATAAATAAAAGAAGGGTTATTATGACAGCCAGCGCAGCCATTGAAACTCTGCCTGTCATTATAGAAGCGCCAAAAATTTTAAAAATTATGGCTTGTATGTAAAAAGAGCCAGGTGTCTGTTCTATCCAGTAATCTTTATACGGAAGTTCGCCTTCATTTATAAGCTGAGCAGAATATAAAAAATGGCCTTCGTCTGAAAACGTAAGGCCGAACCTGCCAAGAAATAAATGATAGAAAAAAACAAACGCCAAAAATATAAGCAAAACCATTGTTATAGTTTTGTTATTTTTTTGCATTAATTGAATCCTCCTTTATTATATAATCAGCTGTTTTTAAACCGCTTCTTAATGCTGTATCCATAGTGCGAGTGCTGGGGTATTCCTTATATACGCCGCTATAATAGAATTGGCCAGTCGCATTTTTTATAGGAATATTTTTATAGCCGCGGGTAAACATGGGCGTGCTATGAGGAGTCCGCCATATTTTAATCCATTCTATGGAGAATTCCGGAGATATTTTACGTGTTTCATTTAGGAATATATCTTTAAGCTGTTCATCGGTTTTTTGATAATAAGGGCCGTCAATATCAGTATAGCAGAAAAAATGATATACAAATTCGCCGCTTGTGCCGCCTTGGGGGTAAAGGGCAGTGTGATGGAACATGCCTCCGAAAACATAACGCGGCCTCATGAATATATTAACATAATAATCAGAAATATAATTGCGTGAGCCTACGATAAAGCATATAAGCGGCCTGTAAGTGATAGAGGTTAATTGCGGATACAGATTTTGCGGCTTATCAAAAATTTTTACCAGCTCAACAGGCGGTATAGTGCTTATAATGCGTTTAGGCCTGTAAATGTCAGTATTGCCTGTTGTTAAATCCTGCACTGTTACCTCGCCTTCTGATACGCGCAAAATCTTTTTCTGAGTCTCTATTATAGCGCCTTTTGATTTTGCCTTATCCGCAAGCCGCGTTATTAACTGGTGTATTCCGCTGGTTATGTAACTGAAGCGGTCTCTGTTGCGCGCGCTTTCTCTTAGCCTCGAGCCTAGCCAGCCAACGCCAAGAGAGGAAAGAGGTACGCCGAATTCCATTTCAGATAAAGGTTTAAAAATTTCGTTTGTTATATGTTCGCCGAGAAAGTTGTTCAGCCAGTTTTCGCAATTTTTATCATCCAGTTTTGCCCAGTTTTTTTTAAGCCGGCAATATACGCCGAATTTAAGCATCTTTAGTTTTTGAGAAAATGTAAGTATATCAAAAAAGAATATATCCCATGGCTGGGTCATTGAATATATTTTCTTATCAAACCAAAAACAGAATTTGACATTGTTCCAATATTGTTCTTTTTTTAAGCCAAGCATATTTACATAATGCTGGCTCATCTTGTCTATTGCCATTACATGATGATAGGTAAAAGGGAACCACTTACCGTTCTGGTAAAAAGAAGCGGCAAGCCCGCCAAGTACGTTTTCTTTTTCCAGGATTCTGACTTTGTAACCTTGTTCAGCAAGTTTTAAAGCCGCTGCTAAACCTGAAAGGCCGCCGCCTAATATTAATATATCGTCTTGGTTATTTGTCGACATTGTCATACCCGTATATGTGATAGTAGATTATGCAGTAACGAGGGTCAAGCCCATAGTATAAGCCTTTTGCCATATAAGTAAATAACCGTAAAAAATACCACAGTTTTTGTTTTAAGATCATCCTGATAAGCCTTCTTCCGAAAGTAAAGAAATATGCCTTTTTCTGCAGCCATTCTATTTGTTTCGGTGATAAATCTTTAAGCCTTACAACTGCGTCAAAAGTTATGTTGTCAGCCTTTTTCCAGAGTGTTTCATCAACCATGCCGCCGTGTTCAACTATTTGTTTCAGGCCTTCAACAGTAAAAGGCTTATAAACAAAGAAGGCAGATCTGTTGGCATCCAGTTCTCTTGCCAAAGATATGGTTTTTTCAATAGTAGCCCTGCTTTCGCCTGGGCCGCCAAGCATATAAAAAGCAGTAAAACCTATATTATTTTGTTTACAAAGCCTGAATATTTCCCTGATTTTTTCATTTGAAATATTCTTTTTATAAATTTCGTTTCTGATCCTTGTATCGCCTGCTTCTATGCCTACGCGTAAAAGCGCGCAGCCAGAGCGGCTTAGTTCTAATATTTTTTTCTCATTCAGGTTATCAATGCGGGAAAATGTGCTGAAACGGAATTTATCTGCAATACCTTGTTTTCTGTATTCATCGCAGAATTCTGTAACCCATTTTTCATCAAAAGTAAATACCTGGTCAAACAGCTGTGCCAGCCTTACCCCGCGATTTTTATATTTATTCCATTGAAAGGCTATTTCTTGGGCATACTGCCTTGGGTTTCTTATGCGGTAATAGCGGCCGTTTACAGCCTGTGATATGCCATGGGCATCGCAATATGTGCAGCGATAAGGGCAGCCTCTTGAGCCGATAATATAGAGCATGCCTAGAAAATAAAAATATAAGTCCAGGTCTTCCCATAAGTCCCAGTTTGGAATAGGGAATTTATCTATATCTTCAATGAAACATCCGCCTTCATTTTTTATTATTTTTCCGTTTTCTTTTAACCATAGCCCTTTTATATTTTTGATATCTTTGTTTTGCTGGAGCTTGTCAAGAAGTTCCTGCATTATATATTCACTGTCGCCTATACAAACCATGTCTGTTTCAGCTATGTTTATGCAGTCATCAGGGCTTATGGAAGCATGATAGCCGCCTAGTATTATTGGTATTTTAAAATTCTTTTTTACTTCAGACATAATCTGGCGCACATACTGCATATACATGGTATTGGCAGATATGCCTATTATGTCAGGTTTATCTCTTTGAATCTGCTGTTTCAGGTGTTTTTGCCAATGCCGCCTGTGAAACGTTAAGTCGCATATTGCAGCCTTATGCTGAGTTCTTTCATTTATATATGTAGCCAATGCAGTTATGGCTATGTCAAGAGCGCTGTAATCTCCGCCTAATGCGCTGTTTACAAATAGAATTTTCATTTATAAAACCTCGTTAATTTTCGAATAAGTTTAGCAGCGCCTCGTATGCTCAAAAAGTGCTTTAATATATACCATATTCTGTTTGGTTTGATGTAAAAGGCCATAAGCGCTTCTAATTGCAGTTTTTTTAATTCTTTATAAGTATGTAAGCCGTCTTTAAAAGCCCTTGAAGAATAGTAATTAAAATCTTCAAAGTTATTGCTTATCGGAAACTTTAGCTTTTCAACAAGGTCGTACAAGCCTGTTTTAGGCAGAGGAGAGACAATGCTGAAAGTAGCCTCTTGTATGTTAAGATTTGATGCGAATCTTATCGTGTTTTTAATTTCCTGTTTTGTTTCTCCCGGAGCGCCCAGCATAAAAAATCCCATAATTGTTACCTTATTTTTGTTTAATAAACTGACAGCTGTTTTAACATCGCTTGTCTTGATGCCTTTTTGGTACACATCATCCAGTATGCGCTGGTTTGCTGATTCAATGCCAAGGTGCACGTTGGCAAGCCCTGCGTCTTTCATTAATTTTATAGTGTTGTCATCTATTGTGTCTGCCCTGGTATTGCAGCCCCAGCGTATGTCAAGCCTGCTTTTTTTAAGCAGAGAGCAGAAGTTATTTATCCAGCGCTTATCTGCAGTAATAGTATCATCATGGAAAAATGCGCCTTTTATATTGTAATCTGATTTTAAGGACTCCATTTCACTGATTACATTTTCAGGGTTGCGCAGTTTTAATTTTCTGCCAAATATTTTTTCCAAAGTCGGCTGGCAATAACTGCATCTAAACGGGCATCCTCTTGACGCTATTATGTTAGTGCCGGTTAAGCCGGTATCTATTGAATCAAGGTAATACCAGCTGGAAATATACTTATCCATTTCTAGAAGGTCGCGCGCTGGCATAGGCAGTAAATTAATATCTTCAACAAGCGGCCTGGGTTGATTTTCTATTATTTTTCCGCCTTCTTTATAAAATATACCTGGGATATTTTTCCAATCTTTGCTTTTAAAAGCGCGGACTATTTCTGTGAATGTTTGTTCGCCTTCGCCAATTGTTACTATGTCAATATTGTCATCTTTGATTAATGATTGCGGTAGTATTGTAGCGTGCGGCCCGCCTGCAACTGTTATAGAGCCTAATCGTTTTGCATATTCAGCTGTTTTTATGCTATTTTTGTACATTATAGTGTCAAAATAAATACCTACAATATCAGGCTGCAGGTATTTTAATCTATCATATACATATGACAAAGAGCCGTAATGGGTAGGGTCTATAATGTTTATTTGCGCATCGGTATTTTTTCTTAAATAAGCGGCTATGTAAGCAATGCCTAAAGGCGGGTCTCCGGATTTATACATAGTCCTTGGAAATACAAGAGCTGCTTTCATAAATATAGTATTATAATATGGCGATTATATAAAGTCAATCGTGAATTTGGCTTGCAAAAAACAGTCGAAAGTAGTAAACTAACTGGCATGAATATTCTTGGTGTCTCATGTTTTTATCATGATAGTGCTGCGTGCCTAGTGCGAGACGGTGAGATAATCGCCGCGGCGCAGGAAGAAAGGTTTACACGCAAGAAGCATGATTCTAATTTTCCTGCGCAAGCTGTAAAATATTGCCTTAAGGAAGGCAATATTCAAACAGATGATTTGGATCTGGTAGTTTTTTATGATAAGCCTCTTGTAAAATTTGAGAGGATACTGGAAACAGCGCTTGCGTATGCGCCGACAGGTTTAAGCCAGTTTATACAGGCAATACCTTTATGGCTTAAGCAGAAGTTATGGATACCTGAAGTTATAAGTAAAGAGTTGAATTACAAAGGAAAAATTTTATTTTCTTCTCATCATGAGTCACATGCGGCAAGCGCGTTTTATCCTTCACCGTTTCAGGAAGCCGCGTTTTTAACCATGGACGGGGTAGGCGAGTGGGATACTGCTAGCTTTGGAACAGCAAAAGGAAATGATATAAAAATTTTATATACTTTAAAGTTTCCTCATTCGCTGGGTTTGCTGTATTCGGCTTTTACATATTATGCCGGGTTTAAGGTTAATTCAGGCGAATATAAGCTTATGGGCCTGGCGCCTTATGGCGAGCCTAAATATAAAGATTTGATTTTAAAAGAATTATTGGATTTAAAGGATGACGGTTCTTTTAAATTGAATATGAAATACTTTGGTTATTGTAGTACGCTTCGGATGATCAATAAGCGTTTTGAAAAATTATTTAAAGGCCCTGCCAGAAAAGCAGAATCAAAAATAACGCAGAAAGATATGGATATAGCCGCTTCAATACAGGAAGTGACTGAGGAAATTATGTTGAGGATGGCCAGGCATGCCCAAAAAGTTACAGGTAAAGATAAGCTTTGTTTGGCAGGCGGAGTTGCTCTTAATTGTGTAGGAAACGGAAGGCTTTTACGTGAGGGCCTGTTTAAAGAAATATGGATACAGCCTGCAAGCGGTGACGCAGGCGGGGCGCTAGGCGCTGCTTTGCTCGGATGGTATAAATATTCAGGAAAAGAAAGAAAGGCAAACGGAAAAAATGATTTTCAGAAATCATCATTTTTAGGCCCTTTTTATTCTGATGAATATATTGAGGATTTTCTTAAGAAAGAATCTGCGCCGTATCAGAAACTGCTTTATTCAGAATTGCCGCAGAGAGTTGCTGATGTTATATCCGAGGATAAAGTTATAGGTTTATTCCAGGGCAGGATGGAATTTGGCCCCAGGGCCTTGGGCGCAAGAAGCATAATAGGAGACGCAAGAAGCGCCCAAATGCAGTCAAAGATGAATTTAAAGATTAAATACAGGGAGTCGTTCAGGCCTTTTGCTCCTACTGTGCTTGAGGATAAAGTTTCGGAATGGTTTCAGCTGGATAGTAAGAGCCCGTATATGTTGTTGGTCGCAGATGTGAAAAAAGATAAAAGAGAGATCCTTCGCTTCGCTCAGGATGACAATAAACGTCAGGATGACAATGCGCGTGGTTTTGATAAATTAAAAATAATCCGTTCGCAGATACCTGCGGTTACGCATGTGGATTACTCAGCAAGAGTGCAGACAATAAAAAGAGAGGATCATCCGCTTTATTATGATATAATAAACGCGTTTTATGAAAAAACAGGCTGTCCGGTTATTATAAATACATCATTTAATGTCAGGGGTGAACCGCTTGTTTGTACTCCGCAGGACGCGTTTAAATGTTTTATGAGGACAGAAATGGATTATTTGGTTATGGGTTGTTTTGTGCTGGATAAGAGAGCTCAAAAGCCGCTTGAGAAGGATGTAAAATGGCAGGAAGTTTTTGAGTTGGATTGAGAAATGGATAAAATAAATACTGATAAAAAAACCCTGATAAAGTTTTCTATGACAATGTTTATAGCATTGTCACTTATAGCTACGCTCTTGTTAATAAAACATAAGAATAGTTGCCTGTGGTTATATGGTATATCTGCCTTGTTTTTGTTGTCAGGAAAATTTTATATTACCCTGCTGAGGCCTGTATATATAGTATGGATGAGGTTTGCTTTTATTCTGTCATGGATTAACACGCGCATTATTTTATTATTGATGTTTTACGTAGTTTTTACACCTATAGGGTTTCTGATGAGGCTGTTTGGCGCAGACCCTTTGAGTTTAAAGATAGAAAAAAATAAAGATTCGTATTGGATAGAAAATAAAAAAGAATCAAATTATGAAAGACAATTTTAAAGTAAGGGGAGGCGCTTTGGATGGGTAAACTTTCTATATTAAAGGAATTTTGGTTGTTCTTAAGAGAAAATAAAAAATGGTGGCTTGCGCCTATTATTATAATGCTTTTGTTGCTGGGCATCCTGATATTTTTTACGCAGTCATCCGCAGTTGCGCCTTTTATATACACGTTGTTTTAATAGGAGATTTTAAAAATGCTTGAGCATAAAGTTGCGCTAACCGTAGTAATAATTACTAAAAACGAAGAGGCAAGGCTTTTACCTGCGTTGGAGAGTGTTAAGTGGGCAGATGAGATTATTGTGCTTGATGATGAAAGTGCGGATGGTACATGTAAGCTTGCTGAAGATTTCGGATGCCGCGTTATAAAGCGAAGAATGGACGTGGAAGGCACGCATAGAAACTTCGGTTATGCTCAGTCAAAAAATGACTGGGTATTGAGCCTTGATGCTGATGAGCGCGTAACGCCTGAATTGAGCGATGAAATCATAGATCTGTTTAAAAAAGGCTTTAGCACTACAGGTTATAATATTCCCAGAAGAAATTATATAGGCGATTACTGGGTTCAGTACGGCGGATGGTATCCCAGCGCTCAAATGAAGTTGTTCAGGAAAGATAAGTTTAAATGGGAAGAGGTAGAGGTGCATCCGCGCGCATTTTTAAAAGACGGCGTTGCCGGATACCTCAAAGGCGATATAATTCATTATTCCTACAGGGATTTCAGCGATTTTTTGAATAAATTAAATAAGCAGACAAGCTGGGAAGCAAAGAAATGGGTTGACGACAAAAGGCCTATGAGTTTAGGCAAGGCAATATGGCGGGCAGTAGACAGGTTTTATAGGTCATACTATTCAAAAAAAGCAAAGAAAGACGGTTTTGTGGGGTTTATGGTTGCATTTTTTGCGGCGTTGTATCAGATAATGAGCTACGCAAAATATTGGGAGAGAAAAAATGGACATAGTATTTCTTGATAGAGATGGCGTGATAAATGAATACCCCGGCCATGGCGAATATGTTACGAATTTAAAACAGTTTAAATTTATAACAGGTTCAAAAAAGGCGTTGGCGCTTTTAAAAAAACATGGATATAATGTTTATGTTATTTCTAACCAGGCAGGAGTTGCTAAAGGCTTATACAAAAAAGAAACACTGGATAAAATTACAAAAAAAATGCTTACTGAGGCAGTCAAGGCAGGCGGCAGCATAAAAAAAGCGCTGTATTGTATGCATTCTAAAGATGATAATTGCGATTGCAGAAAACCTAAGACAGGTTTATTTATAAAAGCTGCGGGGAATTTAGGCAGAGATTTCAGGGATGTATACTTTATAGGTGACGATAAAAATGATGTTGAAACCGGCAGGAACCTGGGTTGTAAATCTATACTTGTTTTTTCCGGAAAATCCAACAAAAAAGATCTCCATAGCTGGGAATTTTTGCCTGACAGGACAGCGCATAATTTGCTTGAGGCTGTTAAAAATATAGTGCTTGGCGTATCTGAAAAAACAAAAAAACTGAAAAATAAAAAAATAAAGAAACGTAAATGATTTCATTTATAGAGCGGTTAAATAAGGGTGAGATATTGGTTTGTGACGGCGCAATGGGTACCAGCCTGCAGTTATTAGGCCTGGAGCCTGGCCAAGCGCCTGAAGAGTGGAATATTGCGCATCAGCAAGAGGTTGGAAGGGTTCATAAGAGTTTTATAGATGCTGGATGCGATATGATAGTTACGAATACATTTGGCGCAAGCCCGATAAAATTAAAAAAAGCAGGGCTTGAGGATAGATTTGAGGAAATTAACAGGAACGGTGTTAAAATAGCTTTAGGGGCAGGTTTAAAACCTGCCCCTACGTATGTGTTAGGCGATATTGGCCCGACAGGCGAATTTTTAAAACCTTTGGGTGATTACGAGGAAAAAGATTTTTGTGATGCATTTATGAAACAGGCAAAAATTTTAGCTGCAGCAGGGGCTAATGCTTTTATAATAGAGACAATGAGCGGGCTAGATGAATTAAAATTAGCTGTCTCTGCGTGTAAAAAGGCTGCCAGCCTGCCTATAATTGCAAGTATGACCTTTACTGCCACAGATAAAGGTTACAGGACTATGATGGGCGTTTCAATTCAACAGGCTGTAAAAGAAATGCTTGATATGGAATGCGATGTAATTGGAGCTAATTGCGGTTGCGGTAGTAAGCAAATGGTTGAAATAATGAGGCAGATGAGAAAGATAGCGGGTAAAGAAGTATTTTTAATAGCACAGCCTAATGCTGGAATGCCAAAATTAGTTGGCGGCAATACAGTTTTCAGCGAAACGCCTGATGACTTTGCAAAATCAGTTGCAGAGTTAAGAAAAATAGGTGTAAATATCATAGGCGGCTGTTGCGGGACAACGCCTGAACATATAAAAGAAATAGTAAAAATTGTAAAGAAAGGTTTATGAAATACCTTATTATATATGCCTCAGCAGGGGCAGGGCACAGGAAAGCGGCTGAAGCTGTCTATGAAGCATTGCTTGAGAGAGTTGATGAAAAAGAAATAGAGAAGATTGACTCTCTTGATTATACCAACAAACTTTTTAAATGGTTTTACGCGAGGAAATATATAACTTTAGTAAATTATATGCCGCACATCTGGGGTTTTTTTTATTATCTTTTTGACAATTGGTTTGTTTATAAATTGCTTTGGCTGCCAAGGCGGATGACGAACGCGATGAATTGCAAGCGGCTTGAGAGTTTTTTATTTCAAGTAAATCCCGAGGTAGTTATTTCCGCGCATTTTATGGCTAATGAAGTGATATCCCGCCTTAAACAAAAAGGTAGAATAAGGTGCAAATTGTTTTCTGTGGTCACAGATTATAGGATACATTCTTTTTGGGTGGTGCCGCATGTTGATCGTTATTTTGTAGCAAGCGGGCAAACCAAAATGGATTTATTGCGTTGGGGCGTAGCAGATGATAAAATATCAGTCACCGGCATACCTATAAGCCTGAAATTTTCATTAAATTTGGATAGAAAAACCATAGGTGCTAAACTTGGTTTAGATACTAGCCTTTTTACAGTGCTGATAATAGGCGGAGGTTTTGGCGTTGGGCCTGTTGAAGAGCTTGTAAAGAAAGTTGGAGCATTAAAACTGAAAGCCCAATATTTAATCGTATGCGGTTATAATAAAGACCTTCTTGAAAAAGTTGAGGCCTTGACGCAATCCCTTGACTTAAAAGCCAAAGTTTATGGATTCGTTGATAACGTGCATGAACTTATGACTGTAAGCGATGTGCTAGTGACAAAATCAGGGGGCCTTACTAGTTCCGAGGCTATGGCAAAGGGGCTGGCTACAATATTTGTTAAGCCTATTCCTGGCCAGGAAAAGCGAAACAGCAAAACTTTGGAAGCGGTTGACGCAGCTGCTATAGCAGATGATGTTGATTCAGCCCAGCAAAAAATAAAAGAATTATTTGAAAATCAGAACTTATTAAAGAAAATGAACGCCGCTGCGAACAATATGGCTAAACCTGATTCCGCCAGGGATATTATTAAGATTATATGTACGTAAACATAGTGTTAGGTTTGCCTATTGAAGGCCCGTTTACATATGAAGCGCCTGATAATTTGTCAGCTAGCGCAGCTATAGGAAAAAGGGTTTGGGTGCCTTTTGGCAATCGCAGGCTTGTGGGCTATATCGTAGGCCTTGTTGATAAAACCAGCGTTAAAAATATAAGGCCGATGTATTCTGTAATAGACGAAGAGCCTGTTTTAAGTATAGATTTATTAAATACTGCAAAATGGATTTCAGAGTATTATTTTTGTTCCTGGGGCGAAGCCATTGAAGCGGCTTTACCGCCTGCTTTAAAAAAAGGCAAAAAAGATTTAAAACCAAGATTAAAAGAAGATTTGGAAGATATTAAACCATCGTTTCATCAAGTGCTTAACGAAGAGCAGGACAAGGCTTTTAAAACATTGTTGTCTGACATTGAGCAGGATAAACACAATGTTTATCTGCTGCATGGCATAACAGGAAGCGGTAAAACAGAAGTATATATGCAGGCTATCGGCAAAGCCCTTGACAAAAATAAAACAAGCATAGTACTGGTTCCTGAAATTTCTCTTACTCCGCAGGCAATAGAAAGATTTAAATCTAGGTTTAATGAACAAGTTGCGGTTTTGCACAGTCATCTTACAGAAGCAGCCAGATTTTGTGAATGGAAAAAAATAAAAGAAAATAAAGCAACGGTAGTTATAGGCGCGCGTTCTGCGGTTTTTGCGCCTGTGAAGAATCTGGGTTTGATAGTGATAGATGAAGAGCAGGAGACTTCTTATAAACAGCAGGATTCTCCCAGATATCACGCAAGGGAAGTGGCGATTAAAAGGGCAGGCCTTACAAACGCAGTTGTTATTCTGGGAAGCGCTACGCCGTCTTTGGAAACATATCATAACGCAAAAGCCGGGATTTATAAATTTATAAACCTTACAAAGCGCATAGATGACAGAGAGTTGCCTTCTGTTCAGATAATTGATATGCGCCATTATATGAATAATTCTAGAAAACAGGCTATGCTTTCAAGGCCTTTGGTTGATAGCATAAAATCAGTGCTTGATAAAAAAGAACAGGTCATTTTATTTTTAAACCGGCGCGGTTTCGCGACGTTTATGAATTGTAAGAAATGCGGTTTTGTTATAAAATGCAAAAATTGCGACGCTACTCTTACCTATCACTTTCAGAATAAGGAACTTGTATGCCATTGGTGCGGCTACAGAGAGGCTCCGCCTGATACTTGCCCGAAATGTAAAAGTTCTTATATAAGTTATTTTGGAGCAGGGACAGAAAAAGTGGAAAGCGAGATTAGCAGGATTTTTGCAAGCGCCCATATAAACCGCATGGACACAGATGCCACATTAAAACGCGGTTCGCATAAGAAGATTTTAAACAGTTTTAAGACAGGCGATACCCAGCTTTTGGTCGGGACCCAGATGGTGGCAAAAGGCCATGATTATCCGGGAGTAACTTTAGTCGGAGTTGTATCCGCGGACAGCGCTTTGCACATACCGGATTTTCGTTCAGGCGAAAGGACCTTTAGTTTGTTAACGCAGGTTGCCGGCCGCGCAGGCAGAGGCAAAAAACCAGGCAAGGTTTTGGTGCAGACTTTTACGCCTGAACACTACGCAATAATTTCGGCGAGCAAGCATGATTACACAGCTTTTTACAACGAAGAAATAAGGTCAAGAAAAGAACTTGATTTGCCGCCGTATTCGCATTTGGTTAAAATTACTTTCAGGTCACACTCTCAGGCTAAGGCAATGGAATCAGCACAAGGCTTGACTAAATTATTGCAGGAGAAAAAAAATAAAAATATTTTACATATAGCAGGGCCTGTGATTTCGTCTATACCAAGGCTGCGCAAGGAATACAGGTGGGATGTTATTTTAAAGGCAAGGCGCGCAGAAGACGCAGTGAATTTATTGCGTAATGCTTTACCAAAATTTAAAAAATCGTCGTTGGTAAAAATGGCAGTTGACGTTGACCCGATATAATACTTGCTGGCTGCTGCTTGGTGGGGTGGAGCAAAAGCGCAAAAATTTCCCCACCGTGGAAATTTTTGCTCCGAATTTGTGCTCACTCTTTTTTGCCACAATGTGTCATAGCTGGTGGCAAAAAAACCATGGCCGTTCGCACAAATTAGGTTTTGCTCCACCCCACCTGCGCAGTAGCCACGCAATAGTTAGGAGACAGCTTTAGCTAATCGATGGGAGAGATTATGGCTTTTAAAGAACAAATATTAGCTTCTTTTATAGGAACATTGTTTGGGTTTATATTTGCTGTTGTGCTTTTTCTAACTACGAATTATTTTCAGCAAAAATTAGCAAGTAGAGTTTTTAAAAAACATCTTAAAAGGGAATTTAAATACGATATTAAATTATTACAAAATTGGATTGAAGACATTGAAAAAATTTTGAGGAAGATTGCAATAAAAGACAAACAGATTTACCAGTATATAAAGTATTCAGATTTAGGGCGATATTTTATGGATGAGTCATTTAAGCTAGGTTTAATTTATAATTCATTTAGCGATGATCAAATTTTTAATTTAAATAAATTAGTAACTCATTGTAGTCTTAGTTCAGAACAATATGTTAATAATAAAATTGCTGAATGGAAAAATTGTCCAATTATCGTAGAAGATAAACTGCAAAAAGAATTATTAAAGTATTTTGAATATCAAAAAGATCAACTTAGTAAATTCAAAATTTTTCTTGAAGATTTGTTAAAAATTAAATAGCATAAAAAAGGTGCCTGACCCCTTTTTGAATTCAACCTCGTATGTTGGTATGGTAAAATGCTGATAGTTTTACACTTTTGACATTGTCAGTTTGTCAAGTTATGCCGGGATTGATTTTTTGAAAGTAGGCGGCCACAAGGGGTGGGTGTCACAGCGACTTCGCCGAAGGCGAGGAGCGAGACATCCACCCCGCGATGGCCGCCATCACACAAGCAAGTGAGTAACGAGGAGATTGCTTCGTCGTTCCTTTGGTACTCCTCGCAATGACGATAATTAGGAGTAACCAGGAATATTGTTTGACAACGCTTCTTTTATGGTGTATACTTATATTGAAAGTAAGGAAGTAAGAAAGTAAGGAAAAAGGAGGCACTAATATGACTATTCTGAAAACAGCAAAGGTTACATCAAAGGGGCAGATTACCATTCCAAACCGCGTGCGTAAGCTTTTACATTTGGATAATGGTGTTTCTGTGGCGTTTGGGGTAACGAAACAGGGTATACTTTTAATGCCTTGTAAACTAGCTGCTGTATCGCCGTATACGCCCGGTGAATGGGCAAAGATTGAAAAGTTAGCTTCGGCAAAAGGCAAGGTTTATAAAACCGCCAAAGAAGCAAAAAGCCATGTTGAGGACTTATGAGATTTGAATTCGAATCTTCGTTTGATAGGTCTGTCAAGGCCTTTCATGGTGAACAAAAGGAAGAAATAAAAAAGATTGCCATTCAGGCTATTGATATATTATCACAAGACAGGTTAATGCATAAAGGTATAGGTTTGAAACGGCTTAAGGGTAATTTCTGGGAGATAAGAAAAGGTTTAAAAGCAAGAATTCTGTTTAGATGGGAAGGCGATTTGGTAGAATTTGTTATTGCCGGCGATCATAACGATATAAAACGTTATTTAAAAAATATTTAAAGATTTAGTTAATTGGAGTATTTATGAATATTGTATTCTTTGGAACATCAGAATTTGCAGTGCCGAGTTTAGAAAGGCTTTTACAGTCGCGGCACAAGGTTTTAGCTGTTGTTACTCAGCCGGATAGAAAAAAAGGGCGTTTTCAGCAGTTATCCTCTACAGCGATAAAAGAAGCTGCTTTAAAACACGCAATAACTGTTTTGGACCCTGATGATTTAACAGACGCGCAGTTTTTAAAAAACTTAAAATCATTTCAGGCTGATTTATTTGTAGTAGTTTCATACGGGAATATCCTGAAAAAAGAAATTTTAGATATGCCGTCAAAATTCTGCATAAATCTGCATGGTTCGTTTTTACCGAAATATAGGGGTGCGGCTCCGGTAAATTGGGCGATAATAAACGGCGATAGTTCTTCAGGCGTAACTATTATTAAAATGAATGAAAAAATGGACGAAGGCGATATAATACTCAAAAAAGAGGTTCAGATATTTTCATACGATACGGCTGAAAGTTTATTTAAGCGCCTGGCGCATGAAGGCAGCGCGGCATTGCTTCAGGCTATGGATAAGATAGAGCGCGGTATCGCGCAATTTGAAAAACAGGATGATTCAAAAGCTACATATGCGCCTAAGCTAAAGAAAGAAGACGGGCTTATTGACTGGAATAAAGATGCAGTAGAAGTTGAAAGCCATATACGCGGTGTTCAGCCATGGCCGGGTGCTTATACATATTTTAATTCGAAAGTTATCAAGGTCTGTAAAGTCAGCATTTATACAACGGCCCAGCCTGATTTTAAACCTGGCGAAATAATGGGCATTGAAAAGGACGGTATTTTAGTATGCACAAAATCCGGAGCTATAGTAATAGAGGAACTTCAGCCTGAATCATCAAGGCGCATGGATGTGAATGCTTTTTTAGCCGGCCACAGAATTAAACCGGGAAATAAATTTGAGAGGAATATATGAGCGGGACACCTAAACTAACAGTAACCCCTGATATTTACGATAAAGATTATTTTTTATATGCCTATGGCGGCAGTGCAGATAAGTACCTCGCAAATCTTAAAGCTCTGCCGATACCTTTGCAAATATGTTTAAACCTGTCTGAGCTTAAAGCCAATGAAAGAGTCCTTGATATAGGATGCGGCAGGGGGCACCTTTCTTATGCCTGCGCGTTAAAAGGATGCAAGGTAACAGCTATTGATTACAGCCAGGATGCGGTGGATATTGCGGTAAAAACAATGCAATTACTGCCTTCGGAATTTAGAAATAATGTCACTGCTTTAAGAATGGATATCCTTGATATAGATATATCAAATAAATATGACGTGATTATTATGGCTGATGTTGTTGAGCATTTACATCAATGGCAGCTTGAGAAACTTTTTGATATATGCGATAAGATATTAACAAGGCCAAACGGAAGAATAATAATACATACAGCGCCGAACGCAACGTGGATAAACTTTATTTTTCCATTAAAAAGGATATTGGGGTTTATGACCACGATACGCAAAAAAAATAATTTTTTCTATAAAAGAGATAAATATTTTTATTCTAGAGAAATGCATGTTAACGAACAGACTCCGCGAAGTCTGCGTAAATTACTGAAAAATTTCAACGCAAAGGTTTGGTGCGATGATGGTTCAAGCAATGTAATTTCTTTATTAACAAAAAGATTCTGCGGTTCTGATATATGGGCTGTTGCCAAGGCTTTGAAAGGAGGCGCGTAGTGGAAAAGAAAAGGATAATGCTTGTAGACGATGAAGAAGATGTCCTTAAAACAACCAAATTAATTTTAGAACAGGCAGGTAATTTTGAAGTGCTGGCATTGTCAAACGCAAAAGATATAATAACTCAACTGCATAATTTTAAGCCGGATGTGATATTGCTTGATTTGCTTATGCCTTTTATAGGCGGTATAGAAGTATGTGAAATGTTGAATAAAGACTCTATGGGAAAGCAGGTGCCTATAATTATTCTTTCAGCTTTAAGCAAGGATAGCGATAAGCTTATTTCATATAAAAGCGGAGCAGTTGATTATATAGTAAAACCAATAGACTCTGAAGCCCTTATTAAAAAAATAGAAAAAGTGTTGCGTTTTAAATGCCAATCTTAATAAATTTCTTGCGCATCAGGCCTCGTTGTGATATAATTTCTCAAATATAATAATTGGATGGGGACAGACACCTAATTACGGAGCGCGCATGCCACAGCTTAGAAAAGATCCAATCATAGGAAGATGGGTAATAATAGCGACAGAACGCGCCAAAAGGCCGGGTGATTTCGGCACAACAAAGGACAAAGAAGAAATAATAAAAGGCCGGTGCCCGTTTTGTAGCGGCCATGAGGATAAAACTCCGCCTGAGATATATGCATTACGTGAGAATAACGGCCAGGCAAATAAACCAGGATGGAAAACCAGGGTTGTGCCAAGTATAGCGCCTTTATTGAAGATCGAAGGCGAGCTTGACAGGCATGGTATTGGTATTTATGATGTTATGAATGGCATAGGCGCCCATGAAATAATTATTGAAACGCCGGAGCATATAGCCGATACCTCAAGTTTGCCGGTTGACCAGGTTGAAAGAGTTTTAAATACTCAGATATCAAGAGTAAAAGATTTAAGCAATGACACCAGGTTTAAATATGCGCTTATTTTTAAAAATTACGGATCTGCCGCGGGCGGCAGTAAAATAAATCACGCGCGTTCGCAGATAATCGCTTCGCCTGTAAATCCTAAAAGGGTTAAAGAAGAGCTGGTTGGCGCAAGAAAATATTTTGAATATAAGGAAAGGTGCATATTTTGCGATTTGATAAAGCAGGAACTTAAAGATGGCGCAAGGATAGTTGCCGAAGTTGATGGTTTTGTTATATTGTCGCCTTTTGCCGCCAGGTTTCCTTTTGAATTATGGGTTCTGCCCAAAAAGCACGGATGCGATTTTTATAAACTGGAAAAAGAAGATGTTTCCAAATTAGCAGCCGCGCTAAAAACAGCGTTATGTAAAATATCAAAGGCGTTAAATGACCCTCCTTATAATTATGTTATTCATACAGCGCCTTTCAGGCGTGAGGATAAGTCAGGATACTGGAAAACAATTGATGATGATTATCATTGGCATATAGAGATTATGCCGCGGCTTACGCAGGTTGCTGGTTTTGAATGGGGCACCGGGTTTTATATTAATCCAACTCCGCCTGAAGATGCCGCAAAATTCCTTAAAGAAACAGTTTGTGAGGCAGAGAAAAAAAATGTCAGAGCTTAGGCGCGATCCTATAGGCGGTAGATGGGTAATAGTGCAGGTTGACAATCCTAAAGGGCCGAAAGATTTTCAACAAGACCCGGAAGTTATTACTGATCCAGAAAAGTGCCCATTTTGCCCCGGACATGAAGATCAAACACCTCCGGAAGTCCTGGTTAATAGAACAGGCGGACAGGCTAATGGCCCTGGCTGGAGCCTTCGCGCAGTTCCGAATAAATTCCCCGCGTTAAAAATAGAAGGGGATCTTAATAAAGAAGGCATCGGTATTTTTGATATGATGAATGGCGTCGGAGCGCATGAAGTTATTATCGAAACGCCTGACCATACTAAAGAACTTTCTGAACTGACGCAAGAGCAGGTTGAGGCGGTAATATGGGCATACAAAAACAGGTTTACTGATTTGCGTAAAGACAAAAGATTTGAGTACATACTTATTTTTAAAAATCAGGGCAAACCAGCAGGCGCTTCGTTGAGCCATCCTCACACACAGATGATAGCTTTGCCTATGATACCTAAGAATGTGCAGGAAGAATTACAAGGCGCTCAAAATCACTATAGTTATAAGGATAGATGCGTTTATTGCGATATAATACGCCAGGAAGAAAAGTATGAAAAAAATATGGTGGTTGCGAATGATACGTTTGTCGCATTTTGCCCTTATGTATCGCGTTTCGCGTTTGAAATATGGATTGCGCCAAAGGTTCATTCTTCAGCGTTCGATTATATCAAGCCCGATGATATACCTGATTTAGCTGGCATACTTAAGAATGTTTTAGCAAGAGTTAGAAAGGTGCTTAATGCGCCGGCGTATAATTTTATAGTTCATACTTCACCGATAGAAGATAAATTAAGAGAAGATTATCATTGGCATATAGAGATTATGCCTAAGTTAACAAAAACAGCGGGCTTTGAATGGGGCACCGGATTTTACATTAATTCGACCCCGCCTGAACTTGCTGCTAAGCATTTAAGGGCAGTAAAGGTTAAATAAAATTATAAATATGTCATCCTGAGCGAAGCGAAGGATCTAACGTGTTAGATTCTTCGTCGCCCTTCGGGCTTCTCAGAATGACAAAAATTGGAGGGGGAGCAATAACATGGCAACGAAAGTAGGCATCAATGGTTTTGGCAGGATTGGAAGGATGGTGGGGCGTGCGATACTGGAGCGTAACAGCAAAAATATAGAATTAGTAGCTGTCAACGATATAACAGATGCAAAGGCATTAGCGCATCTTTTAAAATATGATTCAGTGCATGGCCGTTTTCCAGGGCAGGATGTTAAGGCAGGCGAGAATTCTATTATAGTGAATGGTAAAGAGATAAAGGTCCTTTCAAAGAAGGATCCAGGGGAATTACCTTGGAAGGAATTAGGCGTTGATATAGTTGTTGAGTCAACAGGCCTTTTTACTATAAAAAATGACGGTGTAAATAAAAAAGGCAAAGAAGTAAAAGGCGCAATTAACCATATTACAAAAGGCGGGGCAAAAAAGGTTATTATAAGCGCGCCGGCAGAAGGCGAAGATTTAACGATAGTTTTAGGCGTTAATGAAGATAAATATGACCCAAAAAATCATAATGTTGTTTCAAATGCTTCATGCACAACTAATTGTTTAGGCCCGGTTGCAAAGGTTTTAAATGATATCTGGGGCATTGAAAAGGGTTTAATGACAACTATACATGCGTATACCAACGACCAGCGCGTGCAGGATTTGGCGCATTCAGATATGAGGCGCGCAAGGGCTGCGGCGGTTTCTATGATACCGACATCAACAGGCGCGGCAAAAGCTATAGCCTTGGTTATACCTGAATTAAAAGGAAAGCTCGACGGTTTTGCGATGAGGGTGCCTGTAGTTAATGTATCAGTGGTTGACTTGACGTGTACTTTAAAGAAGGATGCAACTGCAGAAGAAATCAACAAGGCCCTTAAAGCCGCTGCAGAAGGCAAGATGAAAGGTATACTTGAATATACTTCTGACGATGTGGTGTCAGTTGATTTTAACCATACCAGCGTATCGTCTACTGTTGATTCAAAAATGACAAAGGTGATAGGCGGAAATTTCGTTAAAGTGCTTGCATGGTATGATAACGAATGGGGTTACAGCTGCCGTGTTGTTGATTTAATCGAGTATATGATTAAAAAAGGCCTGTAAAAATAATCTTTTATGAAATGCAATATTATAATGCCTGTGTGGAACAAAGAAGATTTGACCAGGCAGTGTCTGGATAGCATTTTTGAAAATACGGATTGTGATTATAGGTTAATAATCATTGATAACGCAAGCGATGGCCCAACCAAAACATATCTTACAGATGTAAAAAACAGCCATCCTGATATAGTAACTCTGATTAGAAATGAAGAAAATATAGGATTTACAAAAGCTGTTAATCAGGGCATAAAGGCTTCATCAGCTGGCTATGCCTGTGTTATTAATAATGATATAATTGTTTTTAGCGGCTGGTTATCTGAAATTATGCGTGTTGCCGAAAGTTCGCAGGATATCGGTATTGTGAACCCTGCGAATAATTTCGGCGCCAGAAAACCAGACGATTTGACTTTTGAGCAGTATGCGCGCAGTAAGATTGCCGGAAAAAGCGGTGAATGGGTCGAAACATCAACGCCTGTCGGATTCTGCTATTTGATAAAACGTGAAGTTATAAATAAAATCGGCGTGTTTGACGAACAGTTTAACCCTGGGTATTTTGAAGATACCGAATACTCTATAAGGGCGAGAAACGCCGGTTATAAGTCAGTTTTTGCTAAAGGCGCTTTTGTATACCATTTTGAACATAGCTCTTTTAAAAAGCGCGGTTTCAACGCATTTTTTAAAAAAAGCGAAGAAAAGTTTTACAAAATGCATAAACCTGCGCAAAGAGTGCTTTTTGTTTTGTCAAAGCCAAATACTGCGGGTTATGAGAAGGTGCGTAGAAAAGCAAAAGAATTTGCCGATAGCGGCGCGTGGGTAACAGTATATTTAAAGAAATCTGCGCCAAGGATTAATCTGCCTGACCATACGTATGTTAGGCCATTTTATTTTGGGGATTTGTTTTTTTATATAAAGGTATTTTATAGAGTGCTGTTTAAAAAGAAAAAATTCACAAAGATTTTTTGGGAGGGTTTCAATGAATAAAAAAACAATTAAAGACATAGATATTAAGGGTAAAAGGGTTTTAATGAGAGTTGATTTTAATGTCCCGCTGGATGAAAGTTTAAAGATAACCGATAATACGAGGATTACAGCTGCTGTCCCTACAATACAATATGCTATTAAGCAAGGCGCAAAGGTTATTCTTATGAGCCATCTGGGCAGGCCTGATGGTAAGGTTGTTGATAAAATGCGTATGGATCCTGTAGCAAAAGAGCTTAGCAGGATTTTGGGTAAACAGGTCAGAAAAGTTAATGATTGCATAGGCCCTGAAGTAAAAGCAGAAGTTGATAAATTAAAAAATGGCGATGTTATGCTGCTTGAAAATTTGAGATTTCATGCTGAAGAAGAAAAAAATAACCCGGAATTTGCCAAAGAGCTGGCTTCTTTAGGAGAGGTTTACGTTAATGATGCTTTCGGTACAGCGCACAGGGCGCATGCATCAACAGAAGGCGTAACAAAATACCTGCCGGCAGTATCAGGGTTTTTATTGGAAAAAGAAATAGAATACCTTGGCACAGCGCTTGAAAAACCAAAAAAACCGTTTGCCGCGATTTTAGGCGGGGCAAAGGTTTCAGATAAGATAGGTGTTATAGAAAATCTTTTGTCCAAGGTCGATATGATTTTAATAGGCGGCGGCATGGCGTATACATTTTTAAAAGCCAAAGGCAGGACAATAGGGAATTCAAAGCTTGAAGCTGATAAGGTTCAGATAGCGCAGGATTTGCTTAAAAAGGCACAGAGTAAAAATGTCAAAATCCTGCTGCCTGTAGACCATATCATAGCGGATAAATTTGATATAAAGGCTAATGTGAAGGAGCAGGCAACAGAAGATATTCCGGATGGTTGGATGGGCGTTGATATAGGGCCGAAGACGATAAAGCTTTTCAAAGATGCCCTTAAGCCGGCTAAAACTATTATTTGGAATGGCCCGCTTGGAGTATTTGAGATGGAGCCGTTTAGTTTTGGCACTAAAGAAGTCTGTGAGTTTATAGCAAAGTTAAAGGGTGTCACGACTATCATAGGCGGCGGTGATACAGCAGCCGCGGTCAGTAAATTTAAACTTGAAGATAAGATGACACATGTTTCTACAGGCGGCGGCGCAAGCCTTGAATTTTTAGAGGGGAAGGCGTTGCCAGGCGTTGTGGCGCTTAATGATAAAAATGAAAAGAAAGGATGTTGTTGCTGCTCATGAGAAGGCCTATTATTGCGGGAAATTGGAAGATGTACAAGACTATTAAAGAAGGCCAGGACCTGGTAAATTCTTTAAAAAGAGATTTATATGATATATCCGGAGCTGATATAGTTGTTTGCCCTCCTTATACATTGCTTTCTTATATTGCGGACATGCTTTTGTCAAGCAATGTCATGCTTGGGGCGCAGGATGTTCACTGGAGAGATGAGGGCGCGTATACAGGAGAGGTTTCTGCAAAGATGCTTAAAGATGTTGGCTGCCAATATGTTATAATAGGCCATTCTGAACGAAGGCAATTTTTTGGCGAGACAAATGAAACAGTGAGAATGAAAACAAGGGCCGCGTTGTTGTCGGACTTAACGCCTATTGTTTGCGTGGGAGAATCTTTGATTGAAAGGGAATCAGGTAAAACGTTTGATGTTGTGAAAGACCATATTCAGAATGGTTTGTCAGATTTAAATAAAGATGAGCTTTTAAAGATTGTAATTGCATATGAACCAGTTTGGGCTATAGGTACAGGCAAGACTGCTACTCCTGAACAGGCAGAAGAGGTGCATGCGTTTATACGCAAATTGTTAGGCGATATCTGGAGTAAAGAAGCAGCCGATAAAGTAAGGATTCAATACGGCGGGAGCGTTAAACCGGATAATATAGCGATTTTAATGGCCAAGGATAATATTGATGGCGCATTAGTCGGCGGCGCCAGTTTAAGGGCAGATTCGTTTACTGAAATTGTAAAAAAAGCAGTCGGGAGGTAAAAATGTTCGGATTAATGGTGGCGGTTCACATTTTGGCTTCAGTATTTTTGATAGCGGTTATATTATTTCAAGCCGGTAAAGGCGGTGGTTTGACTGAGAATTTTGGCGGCGGCATGATGCAGAATGTTTTTGGCGCAAGCGCGAATACTGTCCTAACCAAAGTTACCGCTGCTTGTGCAGTGATATTCATTTTTACCTCGCTCACTTTAACTATCATGACTACCAGGCGCAGCAAATCTCTTATAGAATTAGACAAAAGTAAAGTAGAAGATATTTTAGTTAAGCAAAAAGCAAATGCAGCTGCAAAGCCTGAAAATACAGTAACAACAGTTAGAGAAGTAAAAGTAGATCCAGCCACAGGCAAGGAAACGGTTGTAAAAGAAGAAAAGAAGTGAACCCAAATTTATTCTGGGTTTTTGCGTTAAGTAGTGTTGTATATTTTACTCAAGGCATAGAAGGCCTTCCTGCCCAAGGGTTATTTTATTATTTCAAAGAAACCCTGAATTTTTCTCCAGAAAAAATAATGCTCATCTCAAGCATCACCACTTTTGCATGGTTGGTGAAGCCTCCTATAGGTTATGTAGTCGATAATTTTTTTAACAAAAGAATATGGATTTTTCTGGCGCTTTTAATGGATATAGCGCTGGTTTTTATTATCGGGTCATTACAACTGCCTTTTCTTATTTTAATCTTGATTCTAATATTGAATTCTGCTGACGCTGCTTTTAGGGATGTAGCTGTTGACGGGATAATGTGTGTTGAAGGCAAGAAAGCAAATTCAACCGGAAAAATTCAAAGCGTGCAATGGATTTCAATTTCCGCGGCAATTTTGATCACCGGAGTCGGCGGCGGGTTTATAGCCGAGAAGTGGGGTTATAAAACAGGATTTTTGGCATTGATACCTGTATATATTTTAGTGGGTATAGTTGCTTGTTTTTATAAGGTTGAATCATCACGTAGGGGCGAACGGCCGTTCGCCCCTACATTTTTTTCAGACATGAAAAAATTATTTGCAGATAAAAGACTACTGATTGTAGGATTATTTATTTTTCTTTATAAATATTCGCCGTCATTCGGCACGCCGCTATTTTTTATACAAAGGGATAGTTTTAAATGGGGCAAAATCTGGATAGGAGGGCTAGGTTCAATAGGCACTGTTTTTGGTATTGTAGGCTCATTGTTATATTTTAAATTCAGCCAGAAAATCCAGCTAAAAATAAAAACATGGTTATTTTTCTCGGTTCTTTTAGGCGCAGTGACTACTTTAAGTTATCTTTATTATACTCCTGTAACCGCTGTAATTTACGACGCGGTGTATAGCCTTATGGGTATGTTTATATTTATAATGATAATGGACTTTATGGCGAAAAATACAATAAAAGGGCTTGAGGCGACTTCTTTCGCATTGCTTTGCAGTATTAGTAACTTGGCGCTGGTAACCAGCAATTTATCCGGCGCTTTTTTATTTCCTGTAATAGGCCTTAAGTGGCTTATAGTCATATCTGCGTTAACCAGTTTTCTATGCCTGCCGTTGATAAAAAGGATATAATTTTTCTTGCATTATATATTTTAGTATTATATAATCAAAATACAGCATGTGATTGTTAGGTATTTGACATATATAATTTGCTTAGGGGACAGACGCCGAGTTAGGCGTCTGTCCCCATAAATAAAAAAGGAGGAGTATAAAATGCCGCAGTCGAAATTGTGGAATTGGCTTCTTAAGGGAGGAGACAGCTTTATGCCAACAGAGGCAAAAAAGACAACAACGACAACAATGACGGCTACAACAACGCATGAAAAGATACATGACTTAAATGAACTTATTGCAAAAAAGGCCTATGAGCTTTATGAAAAAAGAGGCTGCCAGCCCGGTAATGATGCGCAGGACTGGTTAGAAGCAGAACGTTTAGTAAGAAGAAGTATGCGGCAGAGATGATTTACTGGGCTCCATTCCTTCATTTTTATCAGCCGCCGACACAATTTCACGCTGTCTTAAAAAAAGTCTGCAGGGAATCTTACAGGCCTTTGCTTGACGTGTTTGAAGCAAATCCTAACGCAAAGGTAACAATAAATCTGTGCGCAGTCTTAACAGAATTGCTTAATGACCATGGCGCATCGGACATTATTGAACGCATGAAAAAACTGGCAGACCGCGGCCAGCTTGAATTTGTAGGCACATCAAAATATCACGCCATATTGCCGTTAATCCCCGCGTCTGAGATGCTGCGGCAAATAGAATTAAACCATAATACAAACAGGTATTTTTTTAAGAAAGCTTTTTCTCCTAAAGGTTTTTTCCCGCCTGAAATGTGTTATTCCAAAGATATTTTAGGGCCTATATACAAAACAGGACATAAATGGATTCTCTTAAGCGGCGTTGCCTGCCCTGATGAATGGCCCATGGATAAGGTTTATCAGGCGAAAGTTAACTCTTCGACTGTCTCTGTTTTATTTCGCGATGATATTTTAAGCAATAAAATAAGCTTTCAAACCATAGATGGTAAAGGTTTTTTAGATCATTTAAAAGGTATAGCTAGCGCAAAAAAAGATGCTTATGTGATTACAGCAATGGATGCAGAAACCTTTGGGCACCATATACAGCATTGGGAAAAATTATTTCTGCAGGAAGTTTATGACGCGCTTACTATCCCGAATGAAGAAACCTACAAAAATATAAAACAAAGGACTGATCTTGCTAAGGCTTTTAAAGGTTATCTTGGAAGCGAGGATATAAAGGTTGTTACTATAAGCGAGCTTGTTGAGCAGTTTCCGAGATCTAAAATTATTGAACCCAAAAAATCCAGTTGGAGCTCTTCCGCAGAAGATATAGCGCATGGCAATTTTTATCCGTTATGGCTTGGGACTGATAATGAAATACACGGCCTTCAGTGGGAACTTATTAAAATATGTTTTGAAATGACTTACAAAGCTGTTGAAATAGGCAAGTCCGGTGATTCTAAAAATTACGCGAATATTTCGCGTATGCTTCTGGACAGGGCTTTACATAGTTGCCAGTTCTGGTGGGCATCGCGCAGGCCTATGTGGGATATAAATCTTATAAATAAAGGCCTTCTTATGCAGGACGAGGTTTTATTAAATGCCTATAAAGCGATAAAATTGTCGGGTTGCAGCGAAGAGATAAAAAGAGAATATTATCATAAAATTGTTGCCTCAAGAGACCTTACGAATAAAATAAAAGATAGATTGTTAGTTTTTTGATGGCTAAAAATGGCTATTTTACATTTGTTTTACATTCACACCTTCCATATGTAATTGCGCATGGCAAATGGCCGCATGGGCTTGACTGGCTTAATGAAGCTGCCGCAGAAACATACATACCTTTGCTTGATGCGTTGAATAAATTGGTTGATGAAGGTATCACGCCTAAAATAATTGTAGGCCTTACGCCAATTCTTACCGAGCAGTTAACAGACAATAGTTTTAAGGATGAATTTAAGGCGTACCTTATTCAGAAAATGGACGCCGCTTCTGAAGATCATGCGGAATTTGTAAAAGAAAAGCAAGGGCATATGATGCGCCTTGCTTTAGATTGGCATAAATTTTATAAAAAAGCCCATGATAATTTCATTCTAAAGTACAATGAAGATATTGTGGGCGCGTTTAAGCGCCTTCAGGATATAGGCGCGATAGAGATAATTACATCAGCGGCAACACATGGTTACTTGCCGCTTATAGGCGATGATACTTTTGTGCGGGCTCAGGTGCGTACAGGCGTAAAATGCTATCAAAAACATTTTAAACGCCAGCCTAAAGGTATTTGGCTTCCTGAATGCGCATACAGGCCGCGCTACAAATGGGCATATCCAATAGAGGGTTTTGGCCAGGCAAAAGAGCGCCAGGGCGTAGAAGAAATTTTGCATGACGAAGGCCTTGAATATTTTATAGTAGACAGCCATCTTTTGGAAGGCGGCAAGCCTATAGGTGTTTACATAGACCGTTTTAAGGAGTTAAAGTCGCTCTGGAGCCAGTTTGAAAATAATTATACCGGCCCCCAGCCTGACAATGAGAGGTCGCCGCATAAAATCTATATGGTTTCATCAAGCGGCGGCAATAAAGCAGTCAGCATATTAACCAGGGATCCAAAAACCAGCCTGCAGGTATGGAGCGGGGAATGGGGTTATCCTGGTGACGGAAATTACCTGGATTTTCATAAAAAGCGTTTCCCGGGAGGCCTTCGTTATTGGAGGATAACAAGCCCAAAAAGCGACTTAGGCTCAAAGATGGTTTATCAGCCTGAAGTTGTGCCTCAGAGGCTGGAGGAAAACGCGAATCATTTTGTTAATCTTGTAAAATCTACTTTGCTTGATTATTATAATAAAAATGGGGTACCTGGCGTTGTGGTGGCTCCGTTTGATTGTGAGCTTTTCGGGCATTGGTGGTTTGAAGGCCCTGAATGGCTTTATTTGGTCCTTAAAAAATTAGCTGTTGAGCCTGATATTGAATTGGCAACCGGTTCAGGGGCCATAGAAAAAATGTCTCCAACTGAGATTATATCTATACCTGAAGGTTCATGGGGAGAGGGTGGTTTTCATTGGATATGGTTTAATGATTGGACCAAATGGACATGGCAAAAGTTGTACGAAACTGAGGCAATGATGAAAGAGGCCTTGTCCGGAGTTAATAGCCAGTCAAAGGGCATCCAGTTGTATGAACAGATGGCAAGGGAGTTTCTTTTATTGCAAAGTTCTGATTGGCAGTTTTTGATAAGCACTTGGAGTGCGCGTGATTATGCGGAGCTTCGTTTTACAGATCATCTGGACAGGTTTAAACGGCTCTACGAAATCACTCGCAATTTCACGGCTAATAAAGCATTAGCTGTTGATGAGGCTGAATTTTTGGCAGACTGCCAGTCAAAAGATGCATGTTTTCAGGAAATTGATATAAAAGATTTTATGATGGATTAAAACTATGAACAAAGTAAATTTTTTAATGGCAATACATTTTCACCAACCGGTAGGAAATTTTGATTTCGTTTTTGACAAAGTATGTAAAAATTCATATCAGCCTTTTATCGAAACTGTTGAGGAATTTCCGGACATTAAACTGACATTTCATTTTACAGGCTGCCTTCTGGAATGGCTGGAGGCGCATAAGCCAAAACTATTGGAAAATGTTTTGCGCCTGGTGAAACGCGGTCAGGTAGAGATAATGACAGGCGGTTTTTACGAACCCATACTGCCTGTTATTCCTTATAATGACAGGCTGGGCCAGATAGCTATGTTGTCAAATTTTGTGAAGAAGAATTTTGCGTATAATCCACAGGGCGCGTGGATAGCAGAAAGAGTCTGGGAGCCAAATCTTGCGTCAGTGCTTAACGAGGCAGGCGTAAAATATATCATACTTGATGATACGCATTTAAAATGCACTGTTTCTTCGCCTGATGACTTGCATGGTTATTATGTAACCGAAGACAGCGGTAAGGCGTTGGCGGTTTTTCCTTCTGATAAAAAACTGCGCTATCTTATTCCTTTTAGCCAGCAGAATCAGGTAATTGATTATCTTAGGTCTGTTAGTAATATTGCAGACGGCCTGGCCGCTGTTTACGGAGACGATGCGGAAAAATTTGGCGAGTGGCCTGATACATATGAATGGGTTTACGAAAAGCGCTGGTTATATAATTTTTTCTTGAGCTTAAGGCAGAATAATTCATGGGTTAAGACTATCCATATGAGTGAATATTTGAAAGAGAACGAACCTCTTGGCAGGGCATACATACCTACTGCATCTTATGAGGAGATGGCAGAGTGGTCTGGGTGTTTCTGGAGAAATTTTCTGACAAAATATCCAGAATCAAATCAGATGCATAAGAAGATGATACGTGTAAGCGAGAAGCTGCAGCGCGTCATTGCGAGAAGTCCCGCTGAAAACGGGACGACGAAGCAACCTCCAAGCAAAGAAATTGCTTTAGCAAGACAAGAGCTTTATAAGGGCCAATGCAATTGTTCGTATTGGCATGGTGTTTTTGGAGGATTATATTTATACCATTTAAGGGCAGCAGTGTGGAATCATTTGATAAAGTCAGAAATAATAGTTGATGATATCATAAAAGGCGCTAAGCATGATTGGGTTGACTGTGAAATTGCCGATTTTGACAGTGACGGGTGCGATGAAGTTATTTTATCAAACAGCAAATTATCTTTATTTTTTGACTGTGATGAAGGCGGGGCGATAACAGAACTGGATTTTAAGCCTAAAGCAGTCAATGTTGTTAATACCTTAGCCCGCAGAAAAGAGGCTTATCATGCAAAATTGCTGGAACAGTCTCTAAAGAATAAGGCAGGCCATGCAAAGTCTATTCATGAAAGAGAATTTGAAAATATAGGGCTTGCGAACAGAGTTTTCTATGATTGGTACAGGCGTTCGTGCTTGTTGGATCATTTTTTGGGCAGTAATACAACAATAGAAAAATTTTCTAAATGCCAGTATGACGAATTAGGTGATTTTGTAAACCAGGCTTACAAAATAAAAGAATCAAAAGGCGCGGTTGCATTATCCAGGGCTGGCCAGGTTGACGGTGAGCCGTTATCTGTGGTAAAAACAATTGAGTTAAAAAAAGCCGTAGCTGAAATTAAAGTTGCTTATACTATAAAAAATATTTCATCTGAAGAAATGGATTTATGGTTTGGCAGTGAACTTAATTTTTCGTTATCAAACGACAAGGTTTTTGAGCAGTTATTCGGCGAAAAAGAATTGACGTTAAGCGATGCGATAGCAGGCATAAAAATCCGGCTTAATTTTTCAAAGCCGGCTGACATTTGGCGTTTTCCGGTAAATACTATATCGCAGTCAGAATCTGACATTGAGGAAAATTATCAGTCCAGTGTAGCAATGCCTAACTGGAAGTTTAAACTTACGCCGGGGCAGAATTGGCAGATGGATTTAAATATGTCATTCTGAGCGTCTAATATGTCATCCTGAGCGAAGCGAAGGATCTTAGCAAGCTTGTTAGATTCTTCGGCGCCAAAAAGCGCGGCGCCTCAGAATGACATAATAATAAGCGAATCGGAGGGTTTTATGAATAGAATTATAACTCTATCAGCAGTTTTCATTATATCTATTTTTGCATTTGCGGTTTCTTTGTCTGCCGACGATATAACTCTGACCACATTAGCGCCTGCTGGCGTAGGCGGCTGGAAGGCTGCTAATAATGATGTCAATAATATTTGTAATTCAAATACCGGCAATGTTGGCATAGGCAATGTGGATCCTGTAAAAAAGCTTGATATTACAGGGGGTTTGCGGTTGAGGCAGAATGTAGGAGACGGCGGCGCAGGTGATAATGCCGCGGCATCGCTTATTGAGTTTACCGATAGGCATCTAGCTTGGGGATATGGTCTTGCTTGGAATGCTTATTTTGATGGCAGCTGGAAGTATCGTAATACTGATTTTGCGGCGATGGTTGGCTTAGGTGATGGCACAAATCAGGGTGATTTGGTTTTTGCTACTTTTCCGTCCGGTAGCGCAGGCGCGGAAATAAGCCTAACCAATTATGAAAGAATGCGGATAACTAATACAGGTAACGTTGGCATTGGGACAATAAACCCGCAAGCGAAATTAGAAATTAGTACGTCGTCCGAACATTTGCTGCTCGACCGCGAGTCAACCGAGACAACAGGTGGTAAAATAGTTTTTCTTGAACTGCGTCAGTTAGACCCCTTAAATGCTATTCCAGAAGTATATCCAAGTATTAGATTCCATCATAATACGAAATTTTGGCATCGTATTGAAGGCCGGACAGATGGGATACATTTTAAAACGGGAGATCTTTTGAGCGATTCTTATATCAAAATTTTAGCGGGGGATGGAATTTTTTCCGGTAACGTTGGTATAGGTACAGCATCGCCTTCAGCACAATTAGATATCTTTGATAGTACTTTATCAGCGGGTACCCCATTTTTAAGGATAGGAGACGATACTTTTTTTACAGATGTGGATGCGGCCAATGTTTTAGGAATATATGGTAACCAGAATAATGATCGGGCTACTATTAGGTTGGGCTCAAGTGGAGCAGATATATCTGGCCTAAATGGCAACATTGGCATTGGAATCACAGATCCTGGTACTTATAAATTGAATATCAATGGAACGGGTTATTTAAATAGCGCTGCCTGGGTATATGGTTCTGATATGAGGCTAAAAGAAAATATAGTTTCTATAACCTCCGGATTGAATATAATAGAAAAATTAAATCCGGTAAAATTTGATTATATAAAAGGTGAAAAAAAGCAAACCGGATTTATAGCGCAAGAAGTAGAAAAGGTATTGCCTGATATAGTAGTAAGACAAAAAGATGGCATGTTTGGATTAAAAACGGAATCCATTATTCCCTACCTTGTTAAATCAATTCAAGAACAACAGAAAGAAATTGATTCGTTGAAAAAAAGGATAGAAACGCTGGAGAAAAAATAATATGATTTCAGAATTATATTTATTATTTAAACCGTATATATTGACATTTATTCCTATTTTTGTCGCTGTGAACGCGTTGAGCGTATTGCCGATATATTTGACCTTGACAGCAGAATTAAAGGCCAAAGAGAGGCGCCAGGTATTACAGCATTCCATAGTTACAGCTACTATCATAGCGTTCGCTTTTATTTTTGTCGGTAAACTGGTATTTAACATAATTGGCGTTACTGTTGCTGATTTTAAAGTTGCAGGCGGCATAATGCTTTTTATAATGTCAGTTAGTTATTTACTGCCAAACGGTGCCCAGCGCGGCAAACAGCTTGAGAAAGAGAAAGAAGATGTAGGTGTGTTTCCGTTAGGCACTCCGCTTATAACAGGCCCTGCAGTATTGACCGCATGCCTTGTATTGGTAGATGCGCATGGCATGCTGCCGACCGCAGTGTCGCTTGTTTTAAATGTTATTATAGCGTGGATAGTTTTTGCGAACGCAGATATTTTAGTCAGGATTTTAGGTAAAAGCGGCACGCGCGCATTTTCAAAAGTAGGCGATATTTTACTTGCCGCATTTGCAGTAATGATGATGAGAAACGGGTTGATGGAGATAATAAGGAATATTTTAAAATGAAGAATGTTTTAGCTTTTATAATGGCAGGCGGTAAAGGTGAGAGATTGTATCCGTTGACAAGGGACAGGGCAAAGCCTGCTGTGCCTTTTGGCGGCATATATAGGATTATTGATTTTCCGCTTTCAAATTGTATTAATTCCGGGATAAGGAAAATCCATATTTTGATACAGTATAAATCCATGTCTTTGGATAGGCATCTGAGAATGGGATGGAATATTTTTAATTCAGAACTTGGAGAGTATGTAGATGTGATACCCGCTCAACAGCGAATAGGCGAAAAATGGTACCAGGGTACAGCTGATTCTATTTACCAAAATATATATGCTGTGCAGATGCGAAATGAGGAAGATATACTTGTTCTTGCAGGCGACCATGTGTATAAAATGGATTATTCAAAGCTTGTTAATTTTCACAGAGAGAATAAAGCAGACCTGACTGTAGGGGCTGTAATGATGCCTAAAGAAACTGCCTCGCATTTTGGTATAATGGAGGTTGATACAACAGGCAGGATAACAGGTTTTAAGGAAAAGCCGCGCACAGAGCCTAAAACTGTGCCAGGTAAGCCTGATTTTGTTTTTGCGTCAATGGGTATATATGTTTTTAACAGAGATATTTTAGGGCATGTTTTAGAAGCTGATTCTAAGATTGACACAGAACATGACTTCGGAAAAAATATAATTCCGTCTATGGTAACCGGAGGCAAGCATAATGTTTTTGCGTATAATTTTGTAGACAAGGATGGGGATCCGGCGTACTGGCGTGATATAGGGACTATTGACGCTTATTATGAGGCTAATATGGACTTAGTGGAAATAACCCCTGAATTTAACTTTTATGATGAAGAGTGGCGGGTCAGGACATATCAGGAACAGTTTCCTCCCGCAAAGACTGTTTTTACAGGAGCCGAAGACCCTGGCAGGATAGGCCGTGCCTTGGATTCTTTAATAGCGAATGGATGCATTATTTCAGGTGGCAGAGTTCAAAGATCTATTTTGTCGCCAAATGTCAGGATAAACAGTTATTCTGATGTAGAGGATTCTATTTTAATGGAAGGTGTTGATGTTGGCAGGCATGCTAAAGTAAGGCGCGCTATAATAGATAAGGACGTCAAGATTCCCGCAGGGGCAGAAATAGGGTATAATTTGGAAAGAGATAAGAAGAATTTCTATGTAAGCGAAAAAGGAATAGTTGTTGTTGCAAAAAAGACTGATATTGTGGTATAATATACAAATATTATGATAAGAAAAGCAAATATAAAAGACGTAAAGGCAATTTACGAGCTGATAAATTTTTTCGCCAAAAAAGACATAATGCTGCCGCGTTCAATAAGCGATCTCTATGATGATATAAGGGATTTTTTCGTTTATGAAGAAAGCGGTTCAGTGCATGGCTGCTGCGCTTTGCATATATCATGGGAAGATTTGGCTGAAATAAGGTCTTTAGCTGTTGATGAGTCAAAACAGCATAAGGGTATCGGTAAACAGCTTGTTAAGGCATGTTTAGAAGAGGCTGAAGAGCTTGGCATAAAAAAGGTATTTGTTTTAACATTTGTTCCGGAACATTTTGAGAAATTTGGATTTACCAGAGTTAATAAATCCTATCTGCCTCGTAAGGTATGGGGTGAATGCATATCCTGTGTAAAGTTTCCTGATTGTTCTGAGATCCCGCTAATAAAAGAGTTATAAGACAAAATGGGTTACACAATAACCGAAAAAATACTTCTGGCGCATGCGCCAGAAAAAAAAGATTTGCATCCGGGTGAGTTTATTTGGGCTGAAGTTGATATGGCTTTAGCCAATGATATTACTGCGCCTTTGGCTATCGAAGAGTTCAGAAGATCAGGGGCAAAAAAAGTTTTTGATAAGAATAAAATCGCTTTGGTGCCGGATCATTTTACGCCTGCAAAAGACCTAAGGAGCGCCAATCAGGCAAAGATGTTGGAGATTTTTGCCCAAGAGTACAGCATTAAAAATTATTTTCAGATAGGCCAGATGGGCGTTGAGCATGCGCTTTTGCCTGAACTAGGATTAGTTGGGCCGGGTGATTTAGTAGTGGGCGCTGATTCGCATACATGCACATACGGCGCTTTGGGCGCGTTTTCAACAGGTATGGGTTCTACTGATTTAGCTGCCAGCTGGATTACCGGGCATGTATGGTTAAGAGTCCCGCAGACGATAAAGTTTGTATATAAAGGAAAATTAAATAAATGGGTTGGCGGTAAAGACCTGGTTCTTTATACAATAGGCGATATAGGCGTTGATGGCGCTTTGTATAAGGCAATGGAATTTACAGGCCCTGTAATAAAAAAATTAGATATGGATGGCCGTTTTTCAATGTGCAATATGGCTATTGAGGCAGGTGGTAAAAACGGTATAATTGAACCCGATGGTATCATAAGCTTAAAATCGGACAAAGATGCGAAGTATTCAGAAATCAAAGAGTATGACATAAGCAAAATGGAGCCGCAGGTGGCGTGCCCGCATTTGCCAAGCAATGTGAAACCGGTAAGCCAGTTAAAAAGCGTTAAGATTGATCAGGTTGTAATCGGTTCCTGCACAAACGGAAGGATTTCTGATTTGCGTATGTCAGCTAAAGTTCTGAAAGGCCAAAAAGTAAATTCTTCAGTGCGCGCTATTGTAATACCTGCAACTCAGAGTGTAATGAAACAGGCAATAAAAGAAGGCTTGATAGATATTTTAGCCAAGGCAGGTTGTGTGATTTCAACTCCAAGCTGTGGGCCATGCCTTGGAGGCCATTGCGGTATTTTAGGCGATGGCGAGACTGCTATTGCCACAACCAACAGGAATTTTATAGGCAGGATGGGCTCGCCAAAGAGTTTTGTTTACTTATCAAATCCTGCTGTTGCTGCGGCTTCTGCGATAAAAGGAAAGATTGCCCATCCGGAGGAAGTATGATTTTAAAAGGCAGGGTTCATAAATTTGGCGACGATATAAATACCGATGATATAATCGCTGCAAAATATCTTGTCTCAACTGATCCTGTTGAGCTGGGCAAGAAGTGCATGGAGACGATAGCGCCTGATTTTGCCAAAAGTGTAGAAAAAGGCGGCATAATTGTGGCAGGCAAGAATTTTGGCTGCGGCTCAAGCAGGGAGCATGCGCCTGTAGCAATAAAAGGCGTGGGCGTTTCTTGTGTTATAGCAAAATCATTTGCAAGAATTTTTTATCGTAATTCAATAAATATCGGCCTGCCTATATTGGAAATTGCGGACACTGACAGTATAAATGCCGGCGATGAATTAGAAGCGGATTTAATTAATGGCAAAATTAAAAATATAACACAAAATAAAATCTACAAATCCGAGAGTTTTCCTGAGTTTATGCAGCAGATTGTAAACGCAGGCGGACTTATGAGATGGATAAAAGGGATGAAATAATAAGCATACCAGCCCCCGCAGCTGGTAATTACCAGCTGCGGGGGCTGGTATGGCCATTGGATTAAACGAGGAGAAGAACATGTACAAGATAGCGGTTATAGGCGGAGACGGAACAGGCCCTGAGGTTATAAAAGAGGGTTTAAAGGTAATTGAAGCAGCCAGTAAAAAATGTAACTTCAAATACCAAACAACGGATTTTGATTTTGGCGGTGAAAGGTATCTTAAAACAAATAAGATACTTGATGATAAAGATATAAAAGAGTTGAAGAAATTTGACGCTATATATCTTGGCGCAATTGGCCATCCGGATGTTAAACCAGGCATTTTGGAGCAAGGCATACTTTTAAAATTAAGATTTTCTCTGGATCAGTATATAAATCTTAGGCCGGTAAAATTATATAATTCTGCATTTTGCCCGTTAAAAGATAAGACAGAAAAAGATATTGATTTTGTAGTAGTGCGCGAAAATTCCGAAGGTATTTATAAAGGAATGGGCGAATTTAGGGATAAGGGCAAGAAAAACGAGGTTGCGATACAAATTTCGTACAATACAAGAAAAGGCGTCGAGCGCTGTATCCGTTATGCTTTTGAATATACAAGAAAACGCAATATGCGCAAGAAATTAACTCTTTGCGGAAAAACAAATGTTTTAACTTATGCCTGGGATTTATGGCAGAGGGTGTTTAATGAAGTTGCAAAAGAATACCCTGACATAACAACTGACTATGCGCACGTTGATGCTACAACTATGTGGTTTGTAAAAAATCCCGAATGGTTTGATGTAATTGTTACTGATAACATATTCGGCGATATCATCACTGATTTAGGCGCTATGATTCAGGGAGGGATGGGTATTGCGGCAGGGGGAAATTTGAATCCCGAAGGCGTATCTATGTTTGAGCCGATAGGCGGTTCAGCTCCGAAATACACAGGTAAAAATGTTATTAATCCGCTGGCAGCTATTTGCGCAGGCAGTATGATGCTTGAATATCTGGGAGAAGTAAAGGCCGCAAAGATGATAGAGGACGCGGTAATAAGAATAGTAAAAACAAAATTAAAATCGCTCGGGGCAGGCAAGATGGGGTATTCAACAACAGAGATGGGCGATTTAGTAGTGGAGAATTTATGAGTAAGGCAAAATATAATGTTGCCGTAGTTGGGGTTGGTGTGGTAGGTATTGAAATGCTGCGGGTGCTGCAACAACGTAAATTCCCCGTTGCTAAACTTACTGTTTTGGCAAGAAGCGCCAGAGATATAGAGGTTGATGGGGTGAAATATGCTGTTAAAGCAATTTCTCCAGAGGCTTTTGATAGCGTAGATATCGCTTTGTTTGCAGGCACTGAAGGCGAAAAAGGCGCTGCTGTAACTTATGCCTCTGAGGTTGTGAAGCGCGGAGGCGTTGTAATTGATAATGGCGCAGATTTTCGCATGGATCCCGGAGTGCCTTTAGTTGTGCCTGAAGTTAATGCAAAGGATGTAAAAAAACATAAAGGTATAATTGCAAATCCAAATTGCTCGACCATACAGATGGTGGTAGCGCTTTCGCCTATTCATAAAAAAGCAGGCATTGAAAGAATTATAGTTACTACTTTGCAAGCGTCAAGCGGAGCAGGCAAGGGCGCGGTTGAACAGCTTAGAGAAGAATTATTAGAACTGTGCGAATCACAGTTTCATAACGTCAAAGTGTCAAGGTATCAAGGCAAGGCAATGCCGCAGCAGCTTGCATATAATGTATTTCCTCATATAGGTACTTTTGTTGATGCGGATTATACTAATGAGGAATGGAAACTTGTAAAAGAAACGCATAAAATAATGCATGATGATAAGATAAAAATATCTGCCACTACTGTGCGTGTGCCGGTAAGGACAGGTCATTCTGAATCAGTCTATATAGAAACCAAAAAGCCTATTACAGTTGAAAATGTAAGAAAACTGCTTAAAGCCGCGCCAGGAATCATCGTTGTTGATGAGCCTAAAAAGAATCTTTATCCGATGCCAAAAGACATTGAAGGCAAGGATGAAACTTTTGTGGGGCGCATACGCAGGGATCCTTTCGTCAAAAACGGCTTATGGCTGTGGGTTGTCGCGGATAACCTGCGCAAAGGCGCTGCGACTAACGCGGTACAGATAGCAGAATGTTTAATATCAGATTGACAATTGAATATGACGGTACTGATTATGCCGGTTGGCAGACGCAAAAAAACCACAAGACTATCCAGGAGACAATAGAAAAAGCCTTATTCAGCATACTAGGTGAAAAGGTTAACCTGATAGCCAGCGGCCGCACAGACAGCGGTGTTCACGCAAAAGAGCAGGCAGCTAATTTTAAAACCAAAAAAAACCTGCCTCCGGAAAAAATAAAAAAGGCATTAAATGCCATATTACCTAAGGACGTCGTCATAAAAGATGCCTTGCAGGCGCTTTTAAATTTTAATGCAAGGTTTGACGCTAAGTCAAAGGTATACCGTTATACCATAAATAATGGGCTTTCAAGAATCGCTATCAGCAGGCAGTATGTTTGTTTTTTGCCGTATAAGCTTGATATAAGCCTTATGAGAAAAGAAGCCAAAGAGTTAATAGGCAGGAAAAATTTTAAATCATTTCACGCAAGCGGCAGAAAGATTACAAATTTTACCAGGACTATAAAACGTATTGACATAAAAAAAGACAAAGACGGTTTTATTTATATAGATATAGAAGCAAGCGGGTTTTTATATAATATGGCAAGAAATATTGTCGGCACGCTTGTCGAGGTTGGCAGGGCTAAACTGCCTGTTGGCAGCACAAAAAGAATTCTGTTGTCAAGAAACAGGAATAACGCCGGGCCGACCATGCCTGCGAGGGGTTTATGCCTTTTAAAAGTAATATATTAGCACTATTTTTTTTGGCTCTATTTTTTGCTTGCGTAATTTCTGCCAGCGCAGAGGAACAGGTTAGTACAACAGTAAATTATTCCGACGCCCGCGTATTTAATAATAGCGGCGTCGATTTTGTTTCACAGCAAAAATATCAGGAAGCGTCAAAAGAATTTGAGAAGGCCTTGGCAGTTGATTCGAATTTTCACGCCGCAAAATATAACCTCGCGCTTGCGCATTACAACATGGGCAATGTGAAGCAGGCTATTGATGAATTCAAAAACCTGATAAACAGTTCATATTATTTTGTAAATGCGCACTATAACTTGGGGACTATATATTTGCGCGAAAATATGACTGATGAGGCAACAGAGCAGTTGAAGGTTGTCACTGAATTAGAGCCTAATCATCCGGAGGCGCATTTTAACCTGGGTTATATATATTTTAAAAAAAATATGCTGGATGAGGCGCTTGGGGAGTATAGTAAAGGTATTGAGATAAAGCCTGATAATGTAAAAGGGCATCTATCTTTAGCGTTCATTTACGAAAAAAAAGGCCTTTACAAAGAAGCTTTAGGTGAATACTCGTATGTTCTGCGTCTTGAGCCTGATAATCAGGATGCTAAGCAAGCCCAGGGCGGTTTGCAGGCAGTATCGCGCATCAATGAATTTTTAAACTCTAATCCTAAAGATGCGGATTCTTTTGTATTTTTAGGCCATATTTATTATGCAAGGGGTATGTATCAGGAGGCATATGATAGTTATAATAAAGCTTTAGAGATAAACCCTAAGAATAAATCAGCAAAGGTATCTGCTGAAAAATCAGCAGTGCAATTATGTCAAAAAAGCCAGTAATAGCTATAACAATGGGTGACCCGGCAGGAATAGGCCCGGAAATTATATTAAAAGCATTGGCCCGCCAAAATTCAAGGCGGGTTTCGTTTTTAGTGGTAGGAGATTCCTTATTGCTTAAAAACTGCCCTTGTCCTGTCGTGGACATGAAAAATGTGGATATGAAAAAATTCAGATATGGCAAAATCAGCGCTATGTGCGGTAAGGCCGCGATTGAATACATAAAAAAAGGCGTTGATATTATAAAATCAGGCGCGGCAGATGCCTTGGTTACAGCTCCGATAAGTAAAGAAGCTGCAAACTTGGCAGGCTTCAAATGGCCAGGGCATACTGAGTACCTGGCTTACTTGACAGCTACTAAAAAATTTTGCATGATGCTGGCAGGAGGGCCGTTAAAGGTTGTTTTAGCTACCAGGCACATAGCCCTTAAAGATGTAAGCAGGCAATTAAATACAGAAGAGATATATAATTCTATAATCTTAACAGCAAATTTCCTTAAAAAATATTTTAAAATAAAAAATCCAAAAATAGCTGTGTCAGCGTTAAACCCTCATGCAGGTGAAGGCGGCATGTTTTCAGACGAGGAAAAACGTATTATAATGCCTGCGATAAAAAAGGCTGTAGGGGCTAGTGGCCGTTCACCTCTGCGTATTATAGGCCCTTTGCCTGCGGATTCGCTTTTTTACAATGCCTACAAAGGAGCATATGACGCAGAGATAGTAATGTATCACGACCAAGGTCTTATACCGCTTAAGATGGCGGCCCGGGATATAGGCGTCAATATTACGTTTGGCCTGCCTTTTGCGCGTACCTCGCCTGCGCACGGTACCGCGTTTGATATAGCAGGTAAAGATATGGCTAACTCATCATCAATGGCTGCTGCAATAGATTTAGCAATACAGATGTCGCATGGATAAAACTATTAAGCCAATCAAGCGCCTGGGGCAGAATTTTCTGCATAATGAACGCGTTTTACAGCGCGTTGCTGATGCTGCTTGTATAAATAGCGATGATATAGTTTTTGAAATCGGCACAGGCACAGGCAATCTTACCAGGTATCTCTGCGAAAAGGCGAAATTTGTATATACAATTGAAAAGGACGCAAGGCTATGCAGGGTTGCCGAGGAGAATTTAAGAGATTTCAAGAACGTAAAAGTTATTTGCGCTGATATATTGAAAATAGACGTAGGGGCGTATTGCAATACGCCCCTACAATTAAAAGTCGTCGGCAATCTGCCTTATTACATCACCACACCCATAATCTTTCATTTGCTTAAACAGCGCCGGTATATCAAAGATATAACAATAATGGTTCAGAAAGAGGTTGCCGAACGAATGACAGCTATGCCTGGCGGTAAAGTTTACGGTATTTTGTCTTGTTCTGTGCAATTTTATACACATCCTGAAATTTTATTTAATATAAGCAAATCTTGTTTTAAGCCGCAGCCAAAAGTTGATTCTGCTATTATTAAACTTAAGATTCTTGAAAAGCCTGCTGTTGAAGCAGAAGAAGATAAATTCTTAAAAGTTATTAAAGCCGCTTTCAGCCAGCGCAGAAAGACATTGCTGAATAGCTTATATGCAGGGTTAAATCTTAAAAAGGAAATGGTGGATAAGGTTTTGATAAAAACGGGTATCAATCCTAAAAGGCGGGCTGAAACATTGAGTATTCAGGAGTTTGCTAAGCTTGCCAATTTTTTATTGTAGATATATTTTAATATGTTATAATGGATTTGTACCGTTTGCAATTTCAGCCTCAATCTGTCCCATAAATTCAGGGACAGATTGAGGCGGTAAAAAACCGGCTGAAATTGCAAACGGTACAATGCGAGGAAAATAAAATATGAAGTTCGATCAAGCAACAGTTGAATATACAGCCAAGCTTGCAAGGATGAAACTGTCTGATTTTGAACTGCGGGCCCTGTCTTTACAATTAGCTGACATTTTAAAATATATAGAAAAACTTAATCAGGCTGATACTTCAAACGTCGAGCCTACAAGCCACGTGCTGGCGTTAAAAAATATATTCCGTGAGGATAAATTTAAAAAATCCTTAAGCGCTGATGACGCGCTTAAAAATGCGCCTGCTAAAGAAGGCGATTTTTTCAAAGTACCGAGGATAATAGAATAGATGGAATTATATAAACTTACAGCAAATCAGTTAAAAGAAGAATATAAAAATAATAAGGCAAAGCCACAGGATATTGTAGATTCGCTTTTAAAGCGTATTGATAGCGTTGAGCCAAAGATAAAGGCGTTTGCGCATTTGCCGGAAAAAGAGGGGATTTCAAAACAGTGCCTGGCACACGGATTGGTGCCAGGCACTGTTTTGTTATCCGGCATTCCCATCGCCATCAAAGATAACATCTGCGTTAAAGGTGAATTAACGACATGCGCGTCTAAAATACTTGAAGGTTTTAGGCCGCCTTACGATGCAACTGTTGTTGAAAAATTAAAAAGCGCAGGAGCCATACTTTTTGGCAAGGCAAATATGGATGAATTCGCTTTTGGGTCATCCTGCGAAAATTCCTGTTATTATCCTACAAGGAATCCATGGGATACAAAAAAGATTCCTGGCGGATCTAGCGGTGGTTCCGCGGCAGCTGTCAGCGCAGATGAAGTAACTATGGCGTTAGGTTCTGACACCGGAGGTTCTATAAGGCAGCCGGCAGCTTTATGCGGAGTTGTCGGGTTTAAGCCGACCTACGGCAGGGTTTCAAGGTATGGGTTAATAGCATTTGCGTCTTCGCTTGATCAGATTGGGCCTATTACCAAGGATGTTGCTGATTCTGCTTTATTGATGAATGTTATTTCGGGCTACGATGAACGCGATACAACTTCCGCTCAGGTGCCTGTGCCTGATTATACAAAATCTCTTGTGAAGAATGTCAAAGGCCTGAAGATAGGCATACCCAAAGAATATTTTATTGAAGGTATAGACCCGCAGGTAAAGTCAGCCATAGAGGATGCAATAAAAGTTTTAACAGGCCTTGGCGCAAAATGCGAAGGTGTAAGCCTGCCTAATACTGAATATGCTGTAAGTGTTTACTATATAGTAGCAACAGCAGAGGCGAGCTCCAACCTGGGGAGATTTGATGGAGTCCGGTATGGAAAAATATGCCAGGTGCCAGCAGGACAATCCATGATAGACATGGTTGCTAATACAAGAGGAGAAGCATTCGGGGCTGAAGCAAAGCGCAGGATAATACTGGGTACGTTTGCATTATCCAGCGGTTACTACGATGCTTATTATCTTAAGGCGCAGAAAGTGCGTACTTTAATAAAAAATGATTTTGACGAAGCGTTTAAGAAATTTGACTGCATAATTACTCCTACCTCGCCTACAGCCGCTTTTAATATAGGTGAGAAGACAAGTGATCCCTTAAGTATGTATCTGTCAGATATTTTTACAATCTCAGCGAATTTGGCAGGTATTCCTGCTATGTCAGTCCCTTGCGGTTTTACAAAAGAGAATTTACCTGTTGGCATGCAAATTTTGGCAAAGCCGTTTGATGAGGAAATGATTTTTAAGGTTGCGTATACATACGAGCAAAATACTGATTGGCATACTAAAAAACCTAAACTATGAACTATTATACGATTATAGGGCTTGAGGTCCATTTAGAATTAAAAACAGAGTCTAAGGCGTTCTGCGGCTGCAGCACGCAGTTTGGCACTGAGCCGAACAGCCAGACTTGCCCTGTTTGCCTTGGTTTGCCAGGGTCTTTGCCTGTTTTAAACAAGAAGGCGTTATCTTATGCGTTAAAAACCGGCCTGGCGTTAAATTGCGGTATCGCGGATTTTACAAAGTTTGACAGAAAGAATTATTTTTATCCTGACCTGCCTAAAAATTTTCAGATTTCGCAGTATGATAAACCGCTTTCGCACGATGGATTTTTAGATGTGGAAACAGCTGGCGCCATAAAGCGGATTCGTATAAAAAGGGTTCATCTGGAGGAGGACACAGGCAAACTGATACACAAAGATGACGAGGCATCCAGCTTGATAGATTTTAACCGTTCAGGCAGGCCGCTTTTAGAAATAGTATCAGAGCCTGACATAAATTCTGCGCAGGAGGCGTATGATTATCTGACACAGCTTAAGGCTATATTGCAATACCTTGATGTTTCTGATTGTGATATGGAAAAAGGTTCTTTACGGTGTGATGCGAATATATCGCTAAGCCCTGATCCGAAAAAACTGGGCACCAAGACAGAAATAAAAAATTTGAACTCTTTTAAAGCGGTTAAGCTGGCTCTTGAGTATGAAGTTCAACGGCAGATAAAAATCTTAAATGAAAACGGAAAAATTATTCAGCAGACACGGCTTTGGGATGATAAAAAGGGAGTCACTGTTGCTATGCGCAGTAAAGAAGAAGCGCATGACTACAGATATTTTCCTGAGCCTGACCTTGTGCCGTTTATTTTTGATTCAAAAGATATTAAAGAGGTAAAGGATAATTTGCCGGAGCTTCCTGTTCAGCGAAGAAAAAGATTTATCAGTGATTTCGGGCTTAGTGAATACGATGCCAATGTGCTTACCCAGGACAAAGAGTTATCTGATTATTTCCAGGAGTGCGCAAAAGAATATAATAAACCTAAGATGGTAGCTAATTGGCTCTTAAGCGATATAGCCGCGGTTATGAATAATAAATCGAAAGGTATAAAAGATCTGAATTTAACGGTAAAGAATCTGGTAGATATGCTTAAGATGATAGATAGCGGTGCTATAAGCGGCAAGATAGCAAAAGATATCCTGGTTTATATGATAGAAACAGGCAAGCCTGCAAAAGATATTGTTGAAGAGAAAGGTTTAAAGCAAATATCAGATGATAAGGCTATTACAGATGCGGCCGAAAAAGTTCTTAAAGAAAATCCAAAAGCCGTAGAAGATTTTAAACGCGGCAAAGATACCGTATTGGTGTTTTTGGTAGGCCAGCTTATGAGGCAGACTAAAGGCAAGGCAAACCCGGAAATGGCAAATAAAATCTTAAGGGAAAAACTGGGGGGTTTATAATGCGCAAGATCAGATTTCTCGTATTGGCAATAGTTTTAATTTTTATTGCCGGCGTGGCTGTTTCAAGCGGGATTTATCCAAAAGACGCCTTGGTTAAAAAAGATTACGAAAAAGAAACTGAATTATTTTCCGACGTGCTTTCTATTATACAGACAGACTATGTGGACCCTGAATCCATAGTGCCAAAAAAGCTTATTTATGGAGCACTTAACGGCATGGTTTCTCAACTTGATCCGTACAGCCAGTTTTTAGACCCTGAAGAGTTTAAGGATATAAAGATAGAGACTAAAGGCGAATTCGGCGGGCTTGGAGTGGAGATTGCGTTAAAAGACGGGTTATTGACAATAATTACGCCTATAGACGGTACGCCTGCGGCAAAAGCAGGCGTACTGCCAGGCGATAAGATTGTCAGGATTGATGGCAAGTCGACAAAAGATATAACTTTATTAGAAGCAGTTAAAAAACTAAGAGGCAAACCCGGAACTACGGTAAAGATATCTGTTTTAAGGGAAGACGAAAAAAAACTGCTGGATTTTGTCATATCGCGGGCTATAATAAAAGTTGAGTCCATAAAAGAAACCAGAATTATCGACGAGGATTATAAAATAGGGTATATTAAGCTTGTGGAGTTTCAAGAGAGGACGCCTATTGATCTTGAGGCCGCTTTAATAAAATTAAAAAGCGAAAATATGAAAGCGCTTATTTTGGATTTGCGTAATAACCCCGGCGGCCTGCTGGAAGTCGCTATAGCTGTTGCCGAGAAATTTATACCAAAAAATGAAGTAATAGTTTCAACAAAAGGCAGCAGGGCAGATCAGAATATAGTTTTTAAATCGGAAAATAACAACGCGTATCTTGATTTTCCTATGGTTGTTATTGTTAATAAGGGTTCTGCAAGCGCTGCTGAAATTGTGGCAGGCGCTATACAGGATTATCGGCGCGGCCTTATACTTGGCACTAATACTTTCGGCAAGGGTTCAGTGCAGACAGTAATACCTTTGCCTGATGGTTCGGCCCTTAGGCTGACAACCGCAAGATATTATACGCCTAAAAACAAGATGATAAATCATATCGGCATTCTGCCTGATATTGTGGTTGAAAAGGAAAATTTGATAGCAAGGAAAGAAAAAAATACAGAGATATTTGATGAAACAGAAGAGCCAAGAAAAGAAGTTAAAAGAGATTTTTATGACAATCAATTGTATAGGGCTGTTGATCTCTTGAAAGCTATAAGGGTTTATGAAGAAAAAAAGCCTTAATTTTTTAATTTATGCGTTAGCTGTTGTTTTATTGTTTCAGGCTGTTTCTATATGTGTTTTGATAGTAAAAAACGCAAAATTAAAAAGAGACATTGCCAGAAAACATGCTGTTAACGCTGCTTTGCATAAAAAGCCCGCAGCCGTTGTTTTACCTGTTGCTAAGGGCGGCTGTAAATTATCTATTGTGCTTGATGATTGGGGATATAACAAGAAAAATATAAGCGCGCTCTTGGAGTTAAAACAGCCAATAACCGTAGCTATATTGCCTAACCTGCCATTTTCAAAAAGTATTGCCGTTGACGCGCATAAAAATAATGTTGAAGTGATATTACATTTGCCGCTTGAGGCGCATGATGTCAGCAAAATGCCTGAAAAAGGCGTGATAAATACAGGTATGAGTTCGGAAGAAGCATTAAAAAGGCTGCAGAGCGCGTTAGATAGCATACCTTACCTTAAAGGTGTTTCAAATCATATGGGCTCCAAGGCTACTGAAGACGAGAAACTAATGAAACTTTTGTTCATTCAGTTTAAGAAGAAAAATTTATATTTTCTGGACAGTATGGTAACAAATAATTCTGTATGCCGCAAAGCGGCTGATGATACAGGAATTAGATTTGCCGAGAGGTCAGTTTTTCTGGATAATGAAAATACCGCGGAATATATCAGAGGCCAATTAGAGCAGGCGATAGCGATAGCCAAAGAAAAAAAAGTAGCCGTAGTTATAGGCCACGATAGGCCGCTGACTCTTAAGGCTATAAAGAATATGCTGCCTGAATTTCAACGTGAAGGCGTAAAGTTAATATATCTTTCGGAAGCGGTGAAGTAGAATGTTAGTTTTAGGCATTGAATCGTCATGCGACGAGACTTCTGCGGCAATAGTTGAAAACGGGAAAAATATTTTATCCAACGTTATCCTTTCTAGCTTACATTTGCATAAACCTTATGGCGGTGTAGTGCCAGAGGTTGCCTGTAGGCATCATGCGGAATTAATAGACAGTGTTGTTAAGGAAGCTTTTGATAAAGCAGGGCGCGGTATTAAAGATATAGGCCTAATTGCAGTAACCGAAAAGCCTGGTTTAATCGGCGCGCTTTTAGTTGGTATTAGCTGTGCTAAAGGAATTGCCTTGGCTTATAGCCTGCCATTTTTGGGAATAGATCATTTATGGGCGCACCTTTACGCGCCTGTAATGGATAATCCTGGCATAAGATTCCCTTATGTTGGCCTTGTGGTTTCAGGCGGGCATACAAATTTGTTGCTGGTGAAAAATTTTGATAAATATCAAGAATTAGGCCAGACTACAGATGATGCAATAGGAGAGGCATTTGATAAAGTTGCTAAGATTTTGAATATGGGATATCCTGGCGGGCCAGTAATTGAAAAATGCGCAAAACTTGGGAACCCTGAAGCAATAAAATTCCCGAAATCTTTGATGGAGCCAGGCAGTTTGGATTTCAGTTTTAGCGGAGTTAAGACCGCTGTTTTAAATTACGCACGACGTACGACGTACGACGCACGACGCACGACGGATATATGCGCTTCTTTTCAGGAAGCTGTTGTTGATACTGTAGTCGAAAAATCTATAAGGGCATGCCAGCAGTATAAGGCAGGCACTTTGGTTGTCGGGGGCGGAGTAAGCTTAAATGCCAGATTACGCGAAAAATTGAGTTTAGAGTGCGATAAATATAAAATAAAAGTATATTTTCCGAGCCGACAGCTTTGCATGGATAACGCAGCCATGGTCGCGGGATTGGCTTATCAATTGCACAGGAGGTGATTATGATCAGCAGCTTTCAGACGATCAATAGGTTGATCTTAGCGGCTTTATTAAGCGGAGTGATAGGTTTTGAAAGAGAAGCGCATGGCAGGGCCGCAGGTTTAAGGACACATATCCTGGTTTGTGTTGGGTCTGCTTTAATTATGTTGACATCGCTTTATATTTTTGATATTTATGTTGGTAGGGTGCCGTTAGATCCGGCCAGGATAGCCGCGAATGTTGTAGCTGGCATTGGTTTTTTAGGAGCAGGCACTATAATTCGTTCAGGTTCTTCTGTTGTGGGGCTTACAACAGCGGCAAGTATTTGGGCTGTAGCAGGCATTGGGTTAGCGGTAGGATGCGGTTATTATCTTGGCGCTTTGATGGGCACATTGATTATTTTGGTAACCTTGTGGTTTTTAAGAAAAGTAGAAGATGTTGTGCCGGGGAAAAAGGATTAAAACAGATAAAATTTTATGGAAGGGATAGGTTATGTTTGGTAAAACAAATAAACAGAAGGACAATTTGGAGGAAAGAGTTTTGGATGTAAATGCTTCAATGCAGGGCACTATATCTTTTAAGGAGCCTGTTAATCTTAAGATAAACGGCCATTTTGAAGGGACGCTTGATCTTAGGGGCAATCTTACTATAGGCCCTGAAGCAACGGTAAACGCAAATATAAATGGCGATGACATAACTATAGCAGGCAAGGTTCACGGCGACATTAATGCAAAAGTCCGCATAAAACTGGTTTCAACCGCGCAGTTGGTGGGTAATATAAAATCGCCCCTTGTAGTTATTGAGGAGGGCGCGCGCTTTCATGGGAACAGCCAGATGATGCAGGGAGCGCCTAAACATATTTCAATGGATGAAGACAGTAATTACATGACTTCAGAAGAGCTTGCGCAGTTTCTGGAAGTTGATACAGCGATAGTGAGGGATTGGGCAAAAGTAGGCAAGATCCCTGCTTCAAAAGAAGGGAATTCCTGGAAATTTGACAGGAATAAGATAGAAAAATGGCTGGCAAGCGAACAGGTAAATAAATAGTGGAAAAGTTATACAGCGAAAAAGAAGCATCGGAATACCTTGGTGTTACAAAGGAGAAGCTTAATAGCCTTGTTCATAAAAAGAAACTGCCTGCTTATAAAGTGGGAGGAGAATTTTTACGTTTCTACCGCAGGGACCTGGATTTTGTTAAAAAGAACCTTGGGAAAAAACAAAAAGAGTATAATCTTTTCAGCAGTTTAAAGGACTATATTTATTACAATGACTTTTACATAATAGTTGCCATACTTATAATAATTTTACTTTCCCTTATTTTTAAAATTTCTTTCTGATTTTAATATGAATCCCCATCATAAATCTATAAAAGGTATAATAAAGGCGATAAGCTCCGGAGCTATCTCAGATTCTTCCGCTTTTTTAAAATTAAAAGACCTTCCGTATACAAATTTCGGATTCGCGAAATTAGATAATCATCGCGCGATAAGAAAAGGTTTTCCAGAAGTAATATACGCGCAGGGCAAATCTATAGATCATCTTAAGAAGATAGTGGATCATTGCCTTAATAAGCAGCCGCCGTTATTGATTACGAAAGCGACGGATAAAGTATATAAACAGCTTAAAATTAATTATCCTCAATTAAAATACAACAGCTTGGCAAAAATAATATATTTTCAGAAGGCCGCGCCAAAACTTAAAAAAGGTTTTGTCAGTATTGTAACGGCAGGCACTTCAGATATAGGCGTCGGCGAAGAGGCAGCTATTACTCTGGAGGTTATGGGTAATAAGGTCAGGCGTATTTATGACGTAGGTGTGGCAGGTATACACCGCGTTTTGGATAAAAGGCTAGTTTTAAATAATTCAAGGGCTGTGATAGTAGCCGCAGGCATGGAAGGCGCGTTGGCCAGTGTTGTAGCGGGCATTGTTTCAAAACCTGTTATTGCAGTTCCGACGAGCATTGGCTATGGAGCGAGTTTTAAGGGCATAGCGCCCCTTTTAACAATGCTTAATTGCTGCGCGCCGGGCACTGTGGTTGTGAATATAGATAATGGTTTCGGAGCGGCTTATTTTGCCGATATGATTAAGTGAGAACAGCGTATTTTGATTGTTTTTCAGGCGTAAGCGGGGATATGATTTTAGCGGCATTTTTAGACCTAGGCCTTGATTTTGACTATCTTAAAAATGAGATCGCTAAATTAAAACTATCCGGGTACAAACTTGAAAAGAGAAAAGTTGTAAAGGGCGGTTTTTCTGCTACAAAATTCGAAGTTATTTTATCTTTAAAACATGCCAGCCACAAAAGGATACCTTTTAGCGAAATAAAAAGTATAATAGTTAAAAGCCGGCTTAAACCGGCGGTAAAAATATTATCAATCAAGATATTTGAAAATATAAGAGACGCCGAAAGCCAGGTTCATGGCATTAAAAAAGAAAAAGTACATTTTCATGAAATAGGCGATACTGATTCTTTAATTGACGTTGTTGGTTTTGCTATAGCGTTTGATTATTTCAAGATAGGTAATGCATATGCTTCGGCAGTAAACGTCGGTTCAGGTTCGGTTAAAACAGCGCATGGGCTTTTGCCTGTGCCGGCTCCGGCTACGGCAATTTTATTAAAAGGGATCCCTATTCATTCCGGTAAAGATAGATATGAGCTGGCAACGCCTACAGGCGCTGCGATCCTGAAAACGGTTTGTTCGGAATTTGCCAGTATACCATTAATGAGGATTGAGAAAACAGGTGTTTCAGCCGGTACTTTTGACACAAAAGAACAGCCTAATATTTTAAGGATATTTTTGAGCAAATCTGTTGGAGGCAGTTTTTGCCAGAGCGATACTGTTGTCATGGTTGAAACCAATATAGACGATATGAATCTATCCGGCAGTGAGCATATTATGGAGAGGATTTTTAAAGCAGGCGCTCTGGATGTATGTTTTATGCCGGTTTATATGAAAAAAAGCCGTATGGGTATTTTATTATCTGTTATAACTTATAAGGAACATTTAGAGCATATACTAAAAGTAATTTTTGAGGAAACCACAACATTTGGAATACGTACTTACGATGTTTTAAGGTATAAACTCCCTAGGCAAACCATAAAAACTAAAACGAAATATGGTGTTGTAAGCGTAAAAACAGGCAAGTTAGCCGGTAAAGTCATCAATTTTTCTCCGGAATATGAAGATTGTAAAAACCTGGCGAAAAGTAAGAATATTTCTTTGCGTCAAATATACAAAGCGGCCCAAAAATAATTCTTGACAAGTTATCTCTTTCTAGGGATAATATCATCAAATATATTAATATTATAATATAAAGCATAAAAATTCGGAGCCAAGGCAAAAATGAAAAAAAATACAATATCATTGCTTATAGGCATAGCTTTCATTATTTGTTCGGTAAATGCGTCCGGAATTCCCAATGATGATACAATAATACAGGCAATACAATACAGGATAAAAGGTTATGCTTATCAGCGCCGGGGAGATTTGCCTAATGCAATAACGAATTACAGATTGGCTGTTCAGAGCGATCCGAAGTATGCCTGCGCGCATAATGATTTAGGGATTCTTTATGAGCAAATGGGCCAAAGCAAAGCGGCAGAGGAAGAGTATTTAAAGGCCATCGAATCAGACGCAAGTTACGTCAGCGCATATAGCAATCTGGCGTTTTTTTACGAAAGAGCAAATAGGCCTGAGGCGGCTTGTTATTATTGGGGCAAGAGGGCCGAGATGGGCAGGTCTGATGATCGATGGACTATAAACGCAAAAAACAAATACAAAGAATTATCAACTATGCTGGCGGATCAACAGAGGCAAAAAGAGTTGAAGGTTTCTGTCGACGATCTTAAAGGCCAGGCGAAAAAAAGGTTTGATGAAACAGGAAGCAATGAAGATTTTTTAAATCTCGGTTCTGGGGAGCAAGATGAGCTTTTGGAAGCGCAAAAATTCGCAAAAGTTTTTGCTGATGATAAAAACAATGAGAATAAACAAAAACAGAAATATTTAAAACAAAAGCAGAAAAACGAAAATACTTGCAAGAATTATCTGGATAGCGCGGTAAGATTGATGGCGAATACGAATTATGATGCGGCGCTTAAACAGTATAAAAAGATTAAAGATCTTGACCCTGAATACCCTAACATAAATGGGCTTATCGAAAAAGCAGAGGATGGCATCCGTGAGCGTCAGCAGCAGTTAAAATTAGAGGCTGACCAGAAGCGTTTAGCGCGGCAGGAAGCATTGGAAAAAAGAAAGTATGAAGAAGAAAATAGGAAATTAGAAATAGACCAGCGTAAATTAGAGCAGCAGCGGCAGGCGCGGGAAAGTTTAAGCCAGAAAGAAAAAAAGGACGCAGAATATTTAAAGAAGCAGCAAGGTAAAGCAAAGCGAGATTTAGAAGAGCAGAATAGAATGCAGGAATGGGTAAAAAACCAGAAAAAAGAACAAGAAGAGCGTTTAAAAAAACAGCAGCAACAGCAGTCTAAGAAAGATGCGCGAAACCTTTCGCGTATAGACAAAATAACACAGCAAGAAGAAGCGCGTTTAGAAAAAGAAATTAAGGTTCAGGATGAGCGCGCTCAGAAGCAGCGCGAACAAGAGCAAGTATTAATAGAAAAAAAGAATAAACAGGAACAAGAACGCCAAAAAAAACTGATTGAAGCGGAAAAGCGTAAGATTGACGAAGAAAACGCGCGTATAGAGAAAATGAAACAAAAACTAGATAAAGAGCGCGCTGCGCAGGAAGCCATACAGGAAAATATTGAATTAGAAGAAGATATGGACATACAGGCGCAAATAGAGAGGCAGAAAGACGAGGAAATCAGCCTGGCAAAAAAGCAGGAAAAATTTCAGCAGTCGATACTTGAAAAAGTAAAGAGTGATGAAGGCCGCATGATAAAAGATCGGGAACAACAGGCTAAAAAAGAAAAAAAGGCTCAAGATGAGCGCGCGCAAAAGCAGCGCGAAGAAGAGCAAGCGTTTATAGAAAAAAAGAATAAACTGGAACAAGAGCAGCAAAAAAAGCTTAAAGAAGCAGAGGAGCGAAGGAAGGCCGAGGAGAATGCGCGCATAGAAAAAATGAATCAAAAACTGCAAAGAGAACAGGCCGCGCAGCAAGAAAGATTTCAACAATCAGAACTTGAAAAAAAAAAGAATGAAGATCAGCAATATCAGGACCCGCAGTCAGAAGAACAAGCAGGACTCGATAAATTGCTGAAAAGGCAGCGGGAATTAGAGGTAGAATTGGGGTTGTCGCCTGAATCTGCTGCGGAAAATGAACCTGCATTAGTCAAACCGGCAAAACAGAATTCTGATAAGCTTCAAAAATCTCAGAAACCTGATAAACCAGAGATAAAAGACAGCAAGCAAAAGTTGCAAAAGAAAATAGATCAGCTGCTCAATCAGGCAGAGGATTATATAGCAGCCAAAAGATATGATCTTGCGGTCAATAAATATTACGATATCGAAAAACTTGATCCTCAGTATCCTAGGCTAGAAGAATTAATAACTAACGCCAAAGAGGATAAGTTGAAATTTGAAGCAGAAATTAAGCTGAAGGCCGAGCAGAAAAAGTCAGCCGTTCAAGAGGAAAAGGATAGGAAAGAACAGCAAAAAATTTCTGCTCAGATAGAAGAACATTTAGCAAAGGCAGAACAGTATGTATTAAACGGCCAGTATGATGCCGCTATTTTGCGTTACAATAGGATATATCAATTAGACCAAAATTATCCTGGTTTGCAGGGTTTGATTGACAAGGCTAATGAGTCAAAAGCAGACAAATCAGTAATTGCGCAGCCAAAAGAAGAAGCGCAGAAGGAAATGCCTAAAAAAATCACTTTAAAGAAAGAGCCTGCAAAACCCGCAAAAAAAGAAATTCCGAAAGCAGCAGGGCCTAAACGAAACGATCAGGATATAGAGAAAGAGCGCCATCAGAAATTAAACGAAGCTGAACAGCATTTTAAGAAAGGGCAAAGTTTTTATTTATCTTCAAAATATGACGAAGCGGCAAAGGAACTGGAAATCGCATTAGCTATTAATCCTGACCATGCGGAGGCAAACAGATTATTGAGGTATTGCCAGCGCCGTACACAGCAAGGCCTATATAGGCCTTTGGAGGAATCGATTTCTAGGCCTACTGTTACTCAAACTCAGGTAGCAGTTCAGCCGTCTCGAACGGATGTATACGAAGAAACTGACATTGAAAGCCCGGAGGCAGTTGAAAAAAGGGTTACGCAGGAATTAAGTAAAGAAGAAAAATCTTCTTTAAATGTAAGTGATGAGGATATACAGAAAAAATATCAGGTAATCGGTACCGTGGCTTATCGCGGCCAGACAAATGATATAGATGCCTTGAATAATGAATTATTAAATAAGGCAAAGGCGCTGGGTGGCGAAGAGGTTGTTCAGGTAAGATACTTTCAGCATAATGATTATATTTATGGTTACGGAACAGCGGTAAGGAAAAAGATAAAATAATAGCTTCCTTTTATTCATACCTAAATCCTAAACAAATCCAAGCATGAAAAAGCTTTTTCTAATTGACGGAAACTCGTTTTGTTACCGCGCATTTTACGCTATAACAAGCCTTGCTAATTCAAAAGGCCAGCCAACAAATGCCGTTTACGGTTTTATAACTATGCTTAAAAAAATACTTAAAGAGCATAAGCCGGATTATATTGCTGTTTCGTTTGATAGAAAAGAACCGACTTTTCGGCATAAAAAATTTGAAGGTTATAAGGTGCATAGAAAACCCATGCCGGATGAGCTGGTTTCGCAGATACCTATTATAAAAGAAGTTTTGAATGGTTACAGAATTCCAATTTTTGAGCTAGCTGGTTTTGAGGCAGACGATATTCTGGCAACTATAGTAAAGAAATGCAAGGAATCTAACAGCCTGGAGATTTACATTGCGACAGGCGATAAAGATGCGCTTCAATTAGTTAATTCAAGAACATTTGTTTATAGCCCGCATCACTTAAAAGATGACTTTATATATGACGAACAAGCAGTTAAAGAGAAATTTGGCGTTGAGCCTGTGAGGATGGTTGAGTTGATGGCGCTTATGGGCGATGATTCTGATAATATACCAGGTGTGCCTGGTATAGGCCCTAAGACAGCGTCAGGATTAATAGCCGAATTTTCTACTGTCTGCAATTTGCTGGGTAATCTTGATTCGGTTAAAAGGGAATCAGTGAGAGAGTTGTTGAAAAAAAATATAGAATCAGCCCAGTTATCTTATGAACTTGCAAGGCTTGATGAGGATGTGCCTTTGGAATTTGACCTTAAGGATTTGGAATTAAAGCCGCCTGATGAAAATAAATTATATGATCTATTTAAGGAGCTAGAGTTCAAGGTATTGTTAAAGGACGTCGCGCCTAAAGCAGAGGTAGATACAGATTTGGAATATATAATTGTAGATACCGATGAAAAGTTTAAAAAACTTATGGACATTCTTAAAAAGGCTCCTGAATTTGCCTTAGATTTTGAAACTACAAATTCAGATCCGATGCTTGCTGAAGCAGTCGGTATCTCTTTCTGCGTGCAGGAAAAAAAGGCATATTATGTGCCTTTGTTGAATGTTTCTTTGTGTCATTCTGAGGGAGCAGAGCGACCGAAGAATCTAGAAGAGAGATCCTTCGCTTCGCTCAGGATGACAGATATTTTTGAAAGCCTGAGGCTGGTTCTCGAAGACTCCAAAATCGGTAAAATAGGGCAGAATATAAAATATGAAATCATAATTTTGAAAAACCTTGGCATAAAATTAAATGGTGTTATTTTTGATACAATGATTGCATCGTATCTTTTGAATCCGTCTAAGGCAAATCATAATCTTGAAGATATAGCATTGGAATATCTGGATTATAGGATGAGTCCGACAATAGAAGACCTTTTAGGTAAAGGCAAATCTGCTATAACTATGGATAAGGTAGGAATGGATAAAATTTGCCAATATTGCTGCCAGGACAGCGATATTACATTGAGGCTTAAAAATATCCTGATTAAGCGATTAGAAGAAAAAAGCCTGTATAATTTGTTTTGTGATATTGAATTGCCGCTGGCGGATGTTTTGGCCGGGATAGAATATCACGGAGTTAATATAGATGCCAAATATCTTAATGAAATGTCAACACAGCTTGAGATTGACTTAGGCAGGCTTACGAAGCGTATTTATGATATTGCCAAAGAAGAGTTTAATATTAATTCACCTAAGCAGTTGAGCGTTATTCTTTATGAAAAAATGAAATTGCCGGTTTTAAAAAAGACAAAAACAGGTGCTTCTACTGACGAAGAAACATTACAGCGTTTATCAGGGATGCATGAATTGCCTAAGGTTTTGTTGGAATACAGGCAGTTATTTAAATTAAAATCAACATATGTAGACGCTTTGCCGGCATTGGTTAACCCCAAAACAAAGAGAGTCCATACTTCTTTTAATCAGACGGTTACAGCGACAGGCAGGTTGAGTTCAAGCGGGCCTAACCTGCAGAATATACCTATAAGGACTGATATTGGAAAAAGAATACGGAAAGCTTTTGTTTCCTGCGGCGAAAAAAATAAGATTCTGTCGTGCGATTACTCTCAGATTGAATTAAGGATATTGGCGCATATATCAGGCGATGAGGATATGATAGACGCTTTTAAGAATAACCGCGATATACATGCCCATACAGCGTCTCTTATATATGGCGTTAAAGAGTCGGAAGTTGATTCTAAGATGCGTTCATCAGCAAAAACTGTAAATTTTGGTATAATATATGGTATGAGCCCTTATGGCTTATCCCGTGACCTTGGCATATCAACAGAAGAAGCAGCCGCTTTTATAGACGCGTATTTTTTAAGATATGCCAAGGTTAAGGTTTACATGCAGAATATTATAGAGGCCGCGCAGAATAATGGTTATGTCACAACGCTGATGAACAGGCGTAGATGGATACCCGAGATTAACAGCCCGAATATTAATATGCGGCAGTTTGCCCAGCGTACAGCGATAAATACGCCTATCCAGGGTTCTGCGGCAGACCTGATAAAAATTGCTATGATAAACATATCTAAAACTTTAATTAAGAATAATATGAAGACTGTAATGACTCTTCAGGTCCACGATGAGCTTGTGTTTGACATGCCTTATGAGGAAGAAAAAAATGCAGTAGCAATGATTAAGGATTTAATGGAGCATGCTATAGAATTGAAAGTGCCGCTTGAGGCATCGATAAAAGCGGGGGATAACTGGTTGGAGACAAAGGAGGTCCAATGAAGATACTTTTTTGTGCGAGCGAGGTTGTGCCTTTTGCAAAAACAGGCGGGTTGGCTGATGTGGCAGGTTCTTTGCCTTTGTATCTTAAAAAACTAAAAACGGATGTGCGTGTTTGCCTGCCGAAATACAGCTCTATAAAAATTGACGGCACGAAAGCAAAACTGGGCAAGGATATCCCGGTATATTTTATAGAAAACGATAATTATTTTGCCAGGCCCAGCCTTTACGGCACAGCGCAAGGCGATTATCCGGACAATCTCGACAGGTTTTCATTTTTTTCAAAGAGCGTGCTGGAATTGCTGAAAAAAGAAAATTTTAAACCTGATATAATACATTGCAATGATTGGCAGACAGCGCTGATACCTGTGTACCTTAAAACCATTTACAAGAATGACCCTTTTTACAGCGGTATCAAGACAATTTTTACTATTCATAATATGGCTTATCAAGGCACGTTTTCAAAGGATGAGTATTTTAAACTGGGCCTGGGATGGGAATATTTTAATATGGAATATCTCGAGTTTTATGGGATGATTAACCTGATGAAGGGCGGGCTGGTTTTTTCAGATTTTATTACAACGGTTAGCCCGACATATTCTAAGGAAATACAAACTCCGGAATTCGGGTGTAAGCTGGAAGGTGTCTTAAGCCGTAGAAAGGATTTTTTGACAGGTATTATAAATGGTATTGACTATGATGAGTGGAATCCTATGGCAGATAAGGAGTTAGTAAAAAAATATTCCCATCTTTCATCAAAGGATAAAGTTTATAATAAAATCAGCCTGCAGAAGGAGTGCGGTTTGCCTGTTAAGCCTGATACACCGCTTTTAGGTGTAGTCGGCAGGCTGGCGCATCAAAAAGGTTTTGATATATTAGCAGAGAAGATTAGCGAAATATGCGAACAGGACCTGCAGTTTGTTTTATTGGGGACAGGCGATGAGGTTTATCATAAAATTATGCAGGATATAGCTAAAAAATATCCCGGGAAAACTTCAATAAATATTAAGTTTGATAATACGCTTGCCAAAAAGATTTATGCTTCAAGCGATATGTTTCTTATGCCTTCAAGATATGAGCCTTGCGGCCTTGGGCAGATGATCAGCCTGCGTTATGGCACCATACCTATCGTAAGAAAGACCGGCGGCCTTGCGGATACAATAGTGGAATTTGATCCGAAAACAAAAGATGGTAATGGTTTTATATTTGAGGATTATTGTTCTGATGAGTTATTTAATACTATTAAAAGGGCGTTGGGCGTATATAGAAATAAGAAAATATGGCAGGTGCTGGTGAAGCACGCCATGGAATACGATTTTTCGTGGGGTAATTCAGCGAAAGAATACATAAAGTTGTATAAGAAGGTTGCAGGCTGATATGCTGGTAATAGGCATCGCAGGCCAATTTTGTTCAGGCAAAAGCACTGTTGCAAAATTGTTCAGTGAATATTATAAGGCTATAGTTATCAACGCCGATAAAATCGGGCACACGGTGCTTTTTGATAAAAAGGTTAAGAAGCGGTTGTTAGGATATTTTGGCAAGGGAATTTTTAAAAAAAACACTGTAAACAGAAAAGCGCTTGCCGAAGCGGCATTTGCAAGCCCGAAAAATCATAAGGCGCTTTGTAGGATAACTCATCCTTTGCTTGTTGAAAAAATAAAAAGCAAACTACAAAAGATTAAATCTGAAAATCCGGGAAGAGTAATTATAATAGACGCTGCGGTTTTGATTGAATTAGAGCTTTTAAAGTGTATAGATAGGCTTATAGTTGTAAGAATAAACTGCGCGGAGCAGATCCTGCGCGCAAAAAATAAATGGGGCCTGTCCGAAAAAAATATACAGCGCCGTATAAAATTACAAATCCCTTTGAGTCGCTTAGTCAAAGAAGCTGACTTTATAATAGATAATACAGGCAGTATGGAAGATTTAAAGAATCAAGTAAAAGTATGGGGGAATATAAATGGAAAATGAAAAGAACGAAAAAAATGAAAAAATTGAAAGGCTGGAAATAGCAAAGCTAAAGGAGATGAAGATCTCCGAGCTGAACAAAATCGCCAAAAATCTTAATTTAAGCGGCACAAGCGGCATGAAAAAACATGAGCTTATATTTAAAATATTACAGGCGCAGGCTGAAAAAGAAGGCAATCTTTTCGGCGAAGGCGTGCTTGAGATTTTAGAAGACGGCTTCGGATTTTTGCGTTCGCCGGATTATAATTATTTGCCTTGCCCGGATGATATTTATATTTCACCTAGCCAAATAAGAAAGTTTGACTTGCGCACAGGCGATACGGTGAGCGGCCAGATAAGGCCGCCCAAAGAGGGTGAAAGATATTTTGCGCTTCTCAAAGTGGAAGCTGTCAATTTTGAAAATCCTGACGAAGCAAAAGAGAAGATTTTATTTGATAATCTGACACCTATTTATCCTAATCAACGTTATTTATTGGAGACAACTCTCGGCGATATTTCTACCAGGGTTATGGATCTTTTGACTCCTATAGGAAAAGGCCAAAGAGGCATGATAGTGGCGCCGCCTTATAGCGGTAAAACAGTATTGCTTCAGAAGACAGCAAACGCTATAATCGCAAACAGCCCTGATGTTTATATGATAATACTTCTTATAGACGAGAGGCCTGAGGAGGTTACTGATATGCAGCGTTCGGTTAAGGCAGAGGTTATAAGTTCAACTTTTGATGAACCGGCTGAAAGGCATATTCAGGTTGCGGAGATAGTTTTAGAAAAAGCAAAGCGGCTTGTGGAATATAAAAGGGATGTTGTGATATTACTTGATAGTATTACTCGTTTAGCTCGCGCGTATAATGCGGTAGCGCCGCATTCAGGCAAGGTGCTTTCAGGAGGCCTTGATTCAAGCGCTTTGCATAAACCTAAAAGATTTTTCGGCGCCGCTAGAAATATAGAAGAAGGCGGCAGCCTGACAATTATCGCGACTGCGCTTGTTGATACAGGCAGCCGCATGGATGATGTCATATTTGAAGAATTCAAAGGCACGGGAAATATGGAAATACAGCTGGACAGGAATTTATTCCAGAGAAGGATTTATCCTGCTATTGATATTAAGAGGTCAAATACCAGAAAAGAAGAATTACTGCTTCACCCTGATGAGCTTCCGCGCGTCTGGGCATTGCGTAAAGTTTTAAATGAGCTTAATAGCATAGAGGCAATGGAATTGCTTAAGGATAAATTAGGCAAAACAAAATCAAACGCGGAATTTTTATTGTCAATCAATACTAAATAACCCTATTGTACCGTTTGCAATTTCAGCCTCAAACTGTCCCATAATTACAGGGACAGTTTGAGGCGGCAAAAAGCCGACTGAAATTGCAAACGGTACATAGTCAACAATGGAGGAAAGCAATGAAGGAAAAAACACATCCAGATTACAAGGAAACAACAATAAGCTGTGCGTGCGGCGAGGTAATACATACTCGTTCCACAAAGCAGAATATTAAGGTGGATATTTGTTCTAAGTGCCATCCGTTTTTTACAGGCAAGCAGAAATTTGTGGATACAGCTGGCCGTGTTGAGAAGTATGAGAAGAAGTACGGTAAAAAGAAATAAATGTTAGAAAAACTTGAAACAATTAAAAAACGCTACGACGAATTACAGCGCCTTATGGCAGATCCTGACGTTGCTTCTGACAGAGTTTTATGCCAGAAATACGCCAAGGAGCTTTCAGGGTTGACTGATATTGCCAAAAGATATCAGGAATACCGAAAAATCTGCAAGCATTTAGAAGAGGTAGAGATTATGCTTAATGATCCAGGGTATGATAAAGATATGCTGTCTCTTGCTGAAGAAGAGCTTATAGGTTTAAAAGCCCAGAAGATATCTCTTCAGAAAGAGCTTGAGGACATGCTTCTTGAAGATGATCCTGACGCTAACAAAGACGTTATAATGGAAATCCGCGCTGGTACAGGCGGCGTTGAAGCAAGCCTATTTGCCGCGGAATTATACAGGATGTATGCAAGATATGCGGCAAATAAGGGCTGGGCAAGCGAATTAATGAGCGCATCTGTAAATGAGGCAGGCGGTTTTAAGGAAGTCGTGTTTTCAGTTGAAGGCAGTAATGTTTATAAATGCCTTAAGTATGAAAGCGGGGTGCATCGCGTTCAGCGCGTGCCTAAGACAGAGGCTTCCGGCAGAATACATACATCAGCTGTTTCAGTGGCAGTCCTGCCTGAAGCTGAAGATATTGATTTAGAGATTGACCCTAAGGATTTAAAAATAGATGTTTACAGGTCAAGCGGGCCGGGTGGGCAAGGCGTTAACACCACTGACTCTGCTGTACGCATCACGCACATACCGAGCGGCACAGTTGTTACATGTCAGGATGGCCGATCGCAGATTAAAAATAAAGCGCAGGCAATGAAGGTTTTGCGCGCGAAGATAATGGATAATGTGAAAAGTAAGCAGGTTAACGAAAGAGCCCAAAAACGCCGTACGCAGATAGGCACAGGCGACAGAAGCGAAAAAATACGCACATACAATTTTCCTGACCGCCGTGTCACTGACCATCGCATAGGGCTGACTGTTCACAATATCAATGAGATTTTAGAAGGTGGTATTGAAGAGATAGTATTAGCATTGATAAAAGAAGAAAAAGATCTTAGATTAAAGAATTTAGGAAATGAACGATGACAGAAGAAGAAATTTTGCTTTGTGAAATAACAGGTTTAGAGCGCATTGATTTATATACGCGTTCGCTATCTTTAGACAGCGGCCAAAAGAAAGAATTTGACGAAGCCATGCTTTTGCGTAAAAAAGGTATGCCTCTGCAATATATTATAGGTAAAACAGAGTTTTATGGCCTTCCGTTTTATGTTGAGCAAGGTGTATTTATACCGCGGCCAGAGACAGAGGTGTTGGTGGAGGCTGTGATTAATAAATGTAGGGGCGTATTGCAATACGCCCCTACAATGCTCGATTTGTGCACAGGATCTGGTTGTATAGCAATTAGCTTGGCAAAACACTTAAAATGTGGTAAACTAATTGCCACCGATATTTCCGCCAAATCTGTTCAAATAGCTGAAAAAAACGCTATTTTAAACGGTGTTGAGTCAAAGATTGAATTCAGGCAGGCGGATCTTTTTGACGGTTTAAATGGTAAATTTGATATAATCGTGTGTAATCCGCCGTATATACGAAGGCAGGAATTGGGTAGTTTGCCTGTCGAGGTTTCTTTTGATCCTGAGATAGCCCTTGACGGCGGCGAGGATGGCCTTAATTTTTACAGGAAGATTTCTGCGCAGGCGCCTATTTTTTTGAAGGAAAATGGTATGCTTGTTTTGGAGTTAGGTGACGGCCAGGCAGAAGGCGTGAAGGATATGCTTAATGGAAAAACAGAGATAATTAAAGACCTGAATGGTATTGAAAGGGTGCTGATTTGGACAAAATAAATATTGAAGGCGGCCAGAAATTAAAAGGCACGGTCCGTATAAGCGGAGCGAAAAACGCAGTACTTCCGATACTTGCCGCAACCTTGCTTACCGATGAAAAATGTATCATAAAAAATGTGCCGCCGTTAAGAGACTGTATTACCATGCTCAGGATTTTAAAAGAGCTTGGCGTGAAATCGCATTGGTGCGAGTCAGAACGTCAGGTTACTATAGAGCCCAGGGGCTCTACTAATCATGTAGCGCCATATCGTTTGGTGAGTATGATGAGGGCGTCTTTTTGCGTATTAGGGCCGCTTTTAGGAAAGCTTAAAAGAGCTCAGGTTTCATTGCCTGGTGGTTGTGTTATCGGGCCCAGGCCTGTAGATTTACATATCAAGGGCATTAAGGCGCTTGGCGCAGACGTTAAGATAGACCATGGTTATATTTTTGCTGATGGCAGGTCTATGCGCGGAGGCCGTGTTTATCTTGGAGGCGCTTTTGGTTCATCGGTGCTTGCTACTGCAAATGTTATGATGGCAGCAACGCTCATAAAAGGTAAAACAACTATAGAGAATGCCGCTTGCGAGCCTGAAATAATAGATTTGGCTGAGTTTCTTATAAAAATGGGCGCAAAGATAAAAGGCCATAAAACGCATACAATGGAAATAGAAGGCGTTAAAAAGCTCGGTCCGGCTACGCATACTGTTATACCTGACAGGATTGAAGCAGGGACTTATATGCTGGCAGGCGCAGTGACAAATGGCGATGTAACTGTTAAAAACGTAGTGCCTGAACATATGGGCGCTGTTATTGATAAGATGGAAGAGGCAGGCGTTAAAATAACCAGGTCTGTTGATTCAATAAGAGTAGAAGGCAGAGTTCGTTTAAAACCCGTGGATGTTACAACCTTGCCTTATCCTGGGTTTCCTACGGATATGCAGGCGCAGATGATGACTCTTATGAGTATTACAGACGGGCTAAGCGTTATTACAGAAAAGATTTATCCTGACAGGTTTATGCATATAAGCGAGCTGAACAGGATGGGAGCCGAGGTAAAACTTGAGGGCGCCAGTGCCATAGTAAAAGGCGTTAAATATTTAAGCGGCGCTCCAGTAATGGCATCTGATTTAAGGGCTTCTGCCGCGTTGGTTCTGGCAGGGCTTGTTGCAAAAGGTAAGACAGAAGTTTCAAGGGTGTATCATTTAGATAGAGGCTATGAGCGTGTTGAGGAAAAATTATCCGCGCTTGGAGCCAGAATATGGCGTGAAAAGGAGAATTAAAACATGGCAACAGTTATAAGATTAAAAAGGCTTGGAATGTTAAAAAAGGCATTTTACAGGATAGTCGTGTCTGATTCAAGGACAGCTAGAAACGGAAAGCCGAAAGAAGAAATAGGCTTTTATGATCCGCTTACAAATCCGCCTACAGTAAAAGTTGATAAGGAACGCGCTCAGTATTGGCTTAATACAGGCGCTCAACCGTCAACTACAGTAAAATCAATCCTGAAAAAACAAGGCGTTGTAAAAGCGTAAAATTATGCAAATCGATATTCTGACTCTTTTTCCCGGGATGTTTAAGGGCGTTTTTGAGGAGTCAATAATAAAACGCGCGCAGGCGGCTAATAAAATTAAAATAAACCTTTATAATCTGCGCGACTGGTCTAGCGATAAGCATAAAAAAGTTGATGATAAGCCGTTTGGCGGCGGGCCTGGAATGGTGATATGCTGCCAGCCGGTGTTTGATGCGGTAAAAGAATTAGTTGCAAACGCATCAAAAAAACGCAATACGCAATACGCACGACGCAATACAAAAGTTATCTTGTTAACGCCGCAAGGCAAGCAGCTTAGTCAAAAACTAGCTCAAAAGCTGTCAAGAAATAAGCATCTCATACTTATCTGCGGGCATTATGAGGGCGTAGATGACCGGGTAAGAAAAGAGCTGGTGGATGAGGAAATTTCCATAGGCGATTATGTTTTGACTGGCGGTGAGATCCCTGCAATGGTTTTAGTGGATACGGTTATAAGGCTAGTGCCAGGGGTGCTAGGCCACAAAGATTCAATTAAGCAGGAGTCGTTTTCAGGCAATTTATTGGAATATCCGCAGTATACGCGGCCAGCGGTTTATAAGGGCTTAAGGGTTCCTCATGTTTTATTATCAGGTGATCATAATAAGATACAACAATGGCGTAAAAAGCAGGCCAAGAAAATCACTTGCCAAAAGCGGCCTGATTTGATATAATAATTAACTGTGTCATTCTGAGGCCTTGCGTAGCAAGGCCGAAGAATCTAAAAAAGAGATCCTTCGCTTCGCTCAGGATGACAAGTAAAAGGAGAGTATTTTAATGTCAAACAAGATTGATTTAGTAGAAAAATCGTTTTTAAAACAAGGCATAGCTAAATTTAATATCGGCGATACCGTAAAGGTATATGTTAAGATTAAGGAAGAGGATAAGACGCGCCTGCAGGCTTTTGAGGGTATAGTTATGAAATCTCGCGGCAGCGGCCTTAGAAAGACATTTACAGTCCGAAGAATTTCTTATGGCGAGGGCGTTGAAAGGACTTTTCCTGTAAATTCGCCTTCTGTTGACAAGATAGAAGTTTTAAAAAAAGGAAAAGTCAAAAGATCAAAGATTTATTATTTAAGGAATATGGCAGGTAAAAATACTAAGGTTGAAGAAGAAACAAAGGAAAATAATGCCCCTAAGGGCGAACTTTAGTTACGAAAAAACAGCCTGGAAAAAAGGTTACAGCCTTATAGCTGGTATTGATGAGGCAGGGCGCGGGCCTTTGGCAGGGCCTGTTGTGGCAGGCGCAGTAATACTTAAAACAACCGATTTTACTGAAAGAATAGACGATTCTAAAAAGCTTACAGCCAAGCAAAGAGAACGGGCATTTAGCGAATTAAGTCATAAGTCAATATTTGCGGTAGGCCTTGTAGATAATTATATAATAGACAAGATAAATATCGCAAACGCGACAATATTAGCAATGAAGCGGGCTTTATTCAATTTAATTGTAAAGCCCGATTTTATTTTAATAGACGGTATTTTGAGGATAGGCGTGGATACGCCGTGCGAGTATATAAAATCAGGCGACGCAAAAAGCCTTTCTATAGCAGCAGCGTCTATTATAGCAAAAGTAACACGCGATAATATAATGATTGCCTATCACAAAAAGTACCCTAAGTATGATTTTATAGCGCATAAAGGTTATGGCACTCATAAGCATATTTATATAATTCACAAAAAAGGCCCTTGCGTTATCCATAGAAAAAGCTTCTTGACAAGGATTATTTAAGCTGGTATAATAAAACACAATTAAATAAGCAATTAGCGCGACTGGTGTATCGCATGGGCAACCATGAGGAAGCGCAAAGCAAGAAAAAACCGCACACCTGGGTTGAGAAATCCAGGTGTGCTTTATTTTTATGAAAGGAAAATTATATGTTTGAACGAGGCAGATGGGATAAAACAATTGATGTAAGGGATTTTGTCAGCCGTAATTACACGCCTTACGACAACGACGAATCATTTTTGTGCGGCCCGACAGCCCGGACCAAAAAGCTTTGGGATGAATGTAAAGCGCTTTTTGAAGAAGAAAGAAAACGCGGCGGAGTCTATGATGTTGACACAAAAACAGTTTCAACTATGACCAGCCATAAACCAGGTTTTATTGATAAAAAGCTTGAATTGATAAAAGGCTTGCAAACTGATAAGCCTCTTAAAAGGGCCATAAAGCCATTAGGCGGTATAAGCATAATTGAGCAGGCGTGTAAAGATTATGGTTATAAACTGGATGACAGTGTAAAGGAATATCTTAAATACAGAAAGACGCATAACGAGGCAGTGTTTGATGCGTATACAGAAGATATACTTAAGGCAAGGCATTCTGGCCTTATAACAGGCCTGCCTGACAGCTATGCCAGAGGCAGGATAATTGGAGACTATCGCAGGGTGCCTTTGTATGGTGTTGATAGGTTAATAGCATCAAAACAGGCTGATAAAAAGGCTTTTGAGGATTATGAAACTTATGAGGCAGCCAGATACAGAGAAGAAATTGCTGAACAGATAGATGCCCTTGTTGATATGAAAAAGCTTGGGGCTATGTATGGTTTTGATATATTTCGTCCTGCGCAGGGCGCAAGAGAGGCTGTTCAGTGGTTATACATAGCATATCTTGCTGCCATAAAAGAGCAGGACGGCGCGGCAATGAGTTTAGGCAGTGTCAGCAATTTTCTTGACGTGTATATAGAGAATGATTTAAAAGAAAACAAATTGACAGAGTCAAAGGCCCAAGAGCTTATAGATGATTTTGTTATAAAAATAAGAATGATTAGGCACCTTAGGCCTAAGTCTTATAATGAAATTTTTGCAGGTGACCCTGTGTGGGTTACAGAAAGTATTGCAGGCATGGCTATTGATGGCAGGCATAAGGTCACAAAGACTTCGTATAGGTTTTTACAGACTTTGTTTAATCTTGGCCCTGCGCCTGAACCAAATCTTACGATTCTCTGGTCTGTAAGGCTGCCTGAAAATTTTAAAAGATTCTGCGCAAAGGTTTCAATGCAAACAAGTTCTGTGCAGTTTGAGAACGATGACCTTATGAGAGGCGTTGGCGGTGACGATTACAGTATTTCATGCTGCGTATCTTTACTGAAAAATGGCAGTGAGATGCAATTTTTTGGCGCGCGCTGTAATCTGCCAAAAGTGCTTTTATACGCATTAAATGAAGGCAGGGATGAGATTACCGGAGAAAAAATAGTGCCTAATATTGCGCCTATAACCTCAAACCCATTAGATTATTATGAGGTAAAAGAGAGGTTTCATCAGGTTTTACGTTGGACAATAAAAACTTATGTTGAAGCAATGAATATAATACACTCCATGCACGATAAGTATTATTACGAGCGCGCGCAAATGGCGCTTTTAGATTCAGAGCTTACGCGCTATATGGCGTTTGGCATAGCAGGTATTTCAGTTGTTACTGATTCATTGAGCGCCATAAGGTATGCCAAGGTTAAAGCAGTCAGGAATAAAAAAAGTTTAGCATATAACTTTAAAACAGAGGGTGATTTTCCTGAATTCGGCAATGACGATGACAGGGTTGACGGCCGCGCAACTGACCTTGCAAAAAGTTTTATGTCAGAATTAAAGCGATACAGATTATATAAAGATGCTATACCGACATTATCAATATTAACGATTACATCAAATGTTATGTATGGCAGAAAAACAGGCGCCACTCCTGACGGCAGAAAGAAAAGCGCGCCATTTGCGCCTGGGGCAAACCCTATGCATGGCAGGGATAATAGCGGGGTTATAGCGTCGCTTAATTCAGTGGCATCGCTCCCTTACACAGACTGTCGCGATGGGATATCAAATACATTTAGTGTTATACCTTCAGTGCTAGGCAAGACAGAAGAAGAACGTTTAAAAAACCTTTCAGGGCTTTTGGATGGTTATTTTACTAAAGGCGCGCACCACTTAAATGTCAATGTTATGGATAAAGGAATGCTTAAAGACGCGATAAAGAATCCGCATAAATATCCGCAGCTTACTATAAGGGTTTCAGGATATGCAGTGCATTTTAACAAGCTTTCGCTGGCACAGCAGGAAGAGGTTGTAGCAAGGACCTTTCATGACAGCATGTAAAATAGGGCGTATACATTCTTTTGAGAGTTTTGGCACGCAGGACGGGCCAGGCATAAGGTTTGTTGTGTTTTTGCAGGGTTGTTTTGCAAGATGTGTTTATTGCCATAATCCTGATACCTGGAGCTTAAAAGTCGGTTTTACGATGCAGGCGAAAGAGGTGTTTGATAAGGTGATGAAGGTTTTGCCGTATCTTGATTCTTCAGGCGGCGGTATAACCATTTCAGGCGGCGAACCGCTGTTACAGCAGGAATTTTTGATTGAGCTGTTCAAATTATGCAAAAAGGCATCGATACATACATGCATTGATACCAGTTGTTTTTACAATTTATTAAAACACCCCCGAGGTGAAGCAGGCAAACCAAATCCTGTAACACCTCGGGGGTGTTCTTTTTATGGTAGGAAAGTTTCACAATTAGTTTATTTGACTGATCTGTTTTTGGTCGACATAAAAGCGATTGACGAGAAATTGCACAAAAAGATAACAGGCAGAGATATAGATGAGGTTTTATCATTTATAGATATGCTTGAGAAAAGGAAAAAGCCTTACTGGCTGCGCTATGTACTCGTGCCTGGCTTAAATGACAAAAAAGAACAAATAAAACCGTTAAAAGAATTTTTGTCAAAACTTAAATACTGCGAAAAATTTGAATTCCTTCCATACCATACACTTGGAAAGCATAAATGGCATTTACTTGGGTTAAAGTATCCATTGCAAAAAACATTGCCTGCAACAGCAAATGATATCAAAAAAGCTTATAAAGCAATCGTTGACAAGTAGCCTTTTAGTAATATATAATCTATATATAAATAGGGTCTGACCCTATTTATATATAGAGAATAACTAGGTGCTATATGAAATCTGATATAGAAATAGCGCAAGCGGCTAAACTTAAGCCAATTACGGAAATAGCTAAACAAATAGGCATTAACGAAGATGAGCTGGAATTATACGGAAAGTATAAGGCCAAGATAGAGCTGTCTATTTTGGAACGGCTTAAAAATAAACCCAACGGCAAATATATTGATGTTACTGCTATTACGCCAACGCCTTTGGGCGAGGGGAAAACCGTTACAACTATTGGTTTGTCATTAGGCCTTGCGAAAATCGGCAAAAGGGTGTCGACTTGCATCAGACAGCCGTCTTTAGGGCCTGTATTTGGTATTAAGGGCGGAGCAGCTGGCGGCGGCAATTCGCAGGTTGTGCCGATGGAGGATTTTAACCTGCATTTGACAGGCGATGTGCACGCAGTAGGCCTTGCGCATAATTTGTGCGCGGCATTTCTTGATAACCATATATTTAAAGGCAATAAATTAAATATAGATATTAATAATATACTTTGGCGCAGAGTTGTTGATGTAAGCGATAGAGCATTAAGAAATATTGAGATAGGCCTGGGCGGTAAGGACGACGGCATACCCAGAAAAAGCGGATTTGATATTACAGTAGCGTCTGAAGTTATGGCGATACTTGCCTTGACAAGCGATTTAAAGGATTTGCGTAAACGGCTCGGCAAGATTGTTGTTGCGTTTACTGCTAGTGGAAAGCCTATCACAGCAGAGGATTTAAAAGTAGCCGGCGCAATGGCAGTATTATTAAAAGATGCCATTAAGCCGACTTTGATGCAAACGTTAGAGCATACGCCTTGCTTTGTGCACGCAGGGCCGTTTGCGAATATCGCGCACGGAAATAATTCTATTATCGCTGACAGGATCGCGCTTAAGTTAAATGAATACGTGGTTACCGAAAGCGGATTTGGAGCTGATTGTGGCGCAGAGAAGTTTTTCAATATCAAGTGCCGCGTAAGCGGGCTTGTGCCGAACGCGGTTGTAGTTGTGTGTTCTGTGCGCGCCTTAAAGATGCATAGCGGCGATTTTAAGGTAGTGGCTGGAAAGCCGTTAGGCGTGGATTTATTGAAAGAAAATGTTGATGCTGTTCAGCGAGGCTCGTGTAACCTAGAAAAACAGATAGAGAATATGAAACAATTTGGCATACCTGTTGTTGTCGCGATAAATAAATTTACATCTGATACTAAAAATGAAATAGAGGCAATACGTAAAATCGCAATCACAGCAGGCGCAGAGGATGCTGTATTAAGCGAGGTTTGGGAAAAAGGCGGAGATGGCGGCAAAGCTTTGGCAAAGGCAGTTGATAAAGCAGCGAATAAGCCGTCTAGTTTTAAATTTTTATACGAGCTCAACGTGCCAATAAAACAAAAAATAGAAACAATCGCTAAAAAGATTTACGGCGCAGGCAATGTCCAATATGAGCCTGAAGCAGAAAAGAAGATAGATTTATATACTAAATTGGGCTATGATAAACTGCCGATATGCATGGCAAAGACGCATCTGTCGCTTTCGCATGACCCGCTGTTGAAAGGCAGGCCAACAGGTTTTACCTTGCCTGTCCGTGACGTGCGCGCGTCAATCGGAGCCGGGTTTTTGTATCCATTATGCGGTTCAATGCGCACTATGCCCGGCTTGCCAAGCGAGCCAGCTGGAGAGAAAATAGATTTAGACGAAAATGGTAAAATAGTCGGGTTATTTTAAAATGCCAAAGTCTGACATTAAAAAATACTTAAAAGATTTAGGGTCTAAAAAACCTGTTCCTGGCGGCGGGAGTGCCTCGGCGTTAGTGGGCGCGCTTGGGGCTGGGTTATTAGAGAAGACGTGTAATTTTACGATAGATAAAGAGAAATATAAGGCGGTTGAGAAGGATATGAGCGTGATATTAAAAGAAGCAACGATTGCCAGAAAACGGCTTGAGAGTTTGATAAAGCTTGATCAAAAGGCATATCTGCCAGTTGCAAAGGCATATAAGCTGCCTAAAGATACAGATGAACAAAAAGCGGCGCGCAGGAAAAAGATAGAGCAGGTGACGAAAGAAGCTGCTATGGTTCCGCAAGAAATTGCTCGGCTATGCGAAAGGCTTCTGCCGAATTGTGATAAGTTGGAAAAAGACGGTAATAAATTGCTTGCAGGCGACGTAAAGTGTGCCAGAGCTTTTTTAGAAGCGGCAATTAGAGGAGCAAGAGGGGTTGAGAAGGGGTAAAATAAGGGTTTAGAAGGGGATGCGATGGCGGCAAAATTGTTAGACGGAAAAATTATAGCAGCAAAAATAAACGAGCAGTTGAAGCTTGATGTCCAGGCTTTGAAATCAAAAAAAGGCATGGTGCCGCATCTGGCTGTTATTGAAGTCGGTAAAGATGAGGCATCAGCGGTTTACGTTAAATCGCAGGCCAATGCTGCTATGAAACTTGGCATTGAATATAAACTTCATACATTAGATGCAAGTTCAACGCAGAAAAGCCTTGAGGATTTTATCAACAAATTAAACCAGGACAAAAATGTAACAGGTATAATGCTTCAATTGCCTTTGCCTAAAGCTATAAACTCTAAAGAAGCGCAGTTAAAGATAACCCCAGAAAAGGATGTTGAGGCAGTTAATCCGCAAAATTTAGGCAGGGTATTTGTAGGCGGCTATAAAGTTGCGCCTTGCACTGCAATGGCTGCTATGGAGCTGATACAGTCAACAGGTGTTGATCTTGCAGGTAGAGAGGTTGTTGTTGTCGGAAGAAGCGCTATTGTAGGAAAGCCAATTGCAATGCTTTTACTTGAGAAAAACGCAACAGTAACCGTATGTCATACAGGGACCGCAAAGCGCGAGAAACTAGCAGAGCATATTAAAAAGGCAGAAGTATTGGTTGTGGCAATCGGTAAGCCTGGCGTGATAAAGGGCAATTGGGTGCGTAAGGGCGCGGTAGTTATAGACGTAGGCACAACGCTTGTAAATAATGAAATTGTCGGCGATGTGGAGTTTGACAAGGCAGCCAGGCGCGCGGCATTTATTACGCCAGTTCCGGGCGGCCTCGGGCCATTAACAGTCGCTGTGCTCATGCGTAATGTCACAATGTTGTTTAAATCACAAGTTCAGTTGTAACTTATTTAAATACAATATGTTATAAGACGGTGCCTGGCACCGTATTATTATGATAAAAAAAATATCGGAAATACTTAAAGAAAAGGCCCGCACGTTTTCATTTGAATTTTTCTCGCCTAAAACACCTGCCGGCATTGTTAAACTTTATGACACAGTAAAAGAATTAGCCAAATTGAACCCGGATTTTATTTCTGTTACTTATGGCGCAGGCGGTTCAACCAGGGAAACAACAACCAAGATTGTTGACGATATTCAGAATAAATTTAACATCTCTGTTATACATCATCTTACCTGTATAGGCCATACAAAAGACGAGCTTGTTGATATAATAACGAAGATAAAAGATATAGGCGTAAAAAATATACTGGCTTTAAGAGGCGACCCGCCGCAGGGCGTCAAGGAATGGAAAAAAATTGAAGGCGGGCTTGAATACAGCTATCAGCTGGTTGAATTGATAAATTCTCTGTGTAATAAATATTTTTCCATAGGCGTTGCTGGTTTTCCTGAAGGCCATATGAATTGCCCTGATAAAGCCTTGGATTCAAAATATCTTAAGCTTAAATTGGATAAGAGCGCTGATTTTGTCCTGACGCAGTTGTTTTTTGAAAACGATATTTATTTTGATTATATCAAACGCGTAAAGAAGATAGGCGTTAACGTAAGAATAATACCCGGCATTTTGCCGATAATAAATTATGAAGGCCTTGTAAAATTTTGTTCAAATTGCGGCGCTACAATACCAAAAATCGTGCGCGATATATTTGAGCCTATAAAAAATGACGAGCAGGCAACTTATAAGGCAGGCGTTGAGTTTGCTGTAAGGCAATGCCGTGATTTATTGGATAAGGGCGCTCCAGGCCTGCATTTTTATACGTTAAACAGGGTAGAGCCTGTAAGAGAGATTTTACGGAATATCAAGCGATGAACATTTCAGATTTGCAAAATAAAAAGAAACAAGGCAAAAAGATTACTTTGCTTACAGCCTATGATTATCCATCAGCTAATCTTATTGATAAAGCGGGCATAGATATAATTTTAGTCGGCGATTCGCTTGCAATGTCAGTTTTAGGCTATGATACAACTCTGCCTATTACTATGGATGAAATGATACATCATGCGAAAGCAGTGCGCCGTGGCGTAAAAAACGCTTTTTTAGTGGGCGATATGCCTTTGAAAGGTTCCCAAGGCGCTGTCAGCGATGTTATAAAAAATGCCCAGAGGTTTGTGAAAGAGGCGGGTTGTGACGCAATAAAAATAGAAGGCGCAGGCGAGGCCTTGGATAAAGTTAAGGCAATAATAAAATCAGGTATTTCGGTTATGGGCCATGTCGGCCTTACGCCTCAAACTGCTGATAAGTTGGGTGGGTTTAAGGTACAGGGTAAAGATGTTGAGACCGCGCAAAAAATAATTAATGACGCTAAACTGCTTGAAAGCGCAGGATGTTTTAGTTTAATATTAGAGTGCATCCCGGATGAGCTAGCTAGAATTATTACTGAAAAATTAAGTATTCCGACAATAGGAATAGGCGCAGGCCTATATTGCGATGGCCAGGCGTTAGTTACAAACGACATGATTGGTTTGTTTGATAAGTTTACGCCTAAGTTTGTTAAAAAATACGCTGATTTGTCTCAGGAAATGTTAAAGGCTTTTAAATTATATAAAGATGAAGTAGAAGGCTTAAAATTTCCAGCAAAAGAACATTCATTTATAATGAAAAAAGAAGAAGCCCGGAGGTTAAAATGAAGATAGTTATAGTTGGCCCTGGGGCAATGGGGTGCCTGTTTGCAGGAAATTTTGCAAAGAGCGGGCAAGAAGTCTGGGTTTTAGATAAATACCCGCAGCGCGCGGAAAAAATAAAGCAAAACGGAATAAGCCTAGAAGGGCTTAGTAATGCCCATAATGTAAAAGTAAATGTTACCACAAAAATAGAAGATATAAAAAAACCTGATTTGATTGTTATTTGCGTAAAGTCATATGATACTGAAGCTGCTGTAAAACTGATAAAGCCCTTGGTTGGTGAAACAACCTATGTGCTCACTCTGCAAAATGGGCTTGGTAACATTGATGCTATAGCAGAGATTGCCGGAGAGAATAATGTGATAGCTGGCGTGACATCGCATGGTTCAACGCTTTTAAGCGACGGCCATGCGAAACATTGCGGCAAAGGCGAGACAGTTATTGGCAGATGGCAGGCGTCCGGCAAGAGGCAGGCGAAACAGTGGAAGATTCCTCGCCGGGCTTTAGAAGATATAGCTGATGTGTTAAAAAATGCGGGTTTTGCTACTAAGGTTTCAGATAAGATAAAAGATATACTGTGGTCAAAACTGATTATCAATGTCGGAATAAACGCGTTGACAGCGATAACGCGCCTGAATAACGGCCAGATGCTTGAAAATGAGGGCGCAAAGCAGATTATGAAGCAGGCTGTGCTGGAGGCTAGTAAAATCGCCAGAAGAAAAAAGATTTCGCTTGATTACAGCGATCCGCTTAAGAAAGTTGAAAGTGTTTGTAATCAGACAGCATTGAATATGTCGTCTATGCTGCAGGATGTTTTAAAAAAGAAGAAGACAGAAGTGGATTTTATAAACGGCGCTATAGTGCGTGAAGGCGAAGATTTGGAGATACCAACGCCTGTAAACAGCGTGCTGGCAGATTTAGTAAAAACAATAGAATTAAGTTATGATAAGCAGGTTTAGCAAAGATGGGGTCAGGTTTAAAACCTGACCCCATCTTTGCATTGGAAGGAGCATATGATTATAATAGGCGAGCGTATAAATACTTCAAGAAAAGAAATTGCTTTAGCGGTCCAGAAAAAAGACGCGGAATTTATAAAAAACGAAGCTAAAAAACAGGCCATTGAAGGCGCGGATTTTATAGACATAAATTGCGGCACTAACATACACACTGAAATTGAGGATTTAAAATGGGTGGCAGGGCTTGTGCAGTCTGCAGTTGATAAGCCTTTATGCATAGACAGCCCAAATCCTGCTGCAATAGAAGCAGTGCTTGCAATACATAAGGGTAGAGCGTTTATAAATTCTGTTACCGCTGAACATGATAGGGCAGAAGCTATACTGCCATTAGTAAAAAAGTATGATTGTTTTATTATAGGCCTTGCTATGGGCGCATCAGGCGTGCCTGCTACTGCCATGGAAAGAAAACAGGCAGCGCAGCAAATTCTTGAGTTCACAGATAAGTTTGGTATTGACAGGGAGCGATTGTATATAGACGCTGTTGTGCAGTCTATAGCCACAGATGCTGCGCAAGGCAGAGAATTTTTAAACGCAATACACTTGATTAAGTCATCGCTAGGTTTAAAAACAATAGCAGGATTAAGCAATATTTCTTTCGGGCTTCCTAAGAGGACAGTTCTTAATTCATCATTTCTTTCTATGGCTATAGCCTTTGGTTTGGATGCAGCCATAATTGATGTTACAAATCCGGGTATTTATTCCGCATTTAAGGCAAGCCGTGTTCTTGTAGGCGAAGATTCGTTTTGCCAGGATTATATTTCAGCCTTTCGCAACGGTAAACTAATATAAAAAAAATGGACGAAAAAGAATTAAAACAAAAAATGCATAGATTTGGCATACGCGAAGATGATTTGTCAGAGCATTTTATCCGTTCAGCCGGAAAAGGCGGGCAAAATGTAAATAAAGTATCTTCTTGTGTATATTTGCGCCATTTGCCTACAGGTATTGAAATCAAATGTCAAAAAGAGCGCTCGCAGGCTTCAAACAGGCTTATGGCAAGGGTTTTATTGGTTAAAAGAATAGAAAACCTTATAATGGGTAAAATGTCTGATGACAGAAAACGGATTGAGAAGATACGCAGGCAGAAAAGGAAAAGGTCTAAAAGGGCCAAACTTAAAGTCTTAGAGGCAAAAAGATTTCATTCAAAAAAGAAGGTTCTCCGCTCTAAAATCACCAGTGATTTATATTGACAATCCATAATAAATACCGTATAATAATAATCTATTTAAGAGTATTTTAAAAAGAGTAACTAAATTTGTTTATAAAGTCATACTACAGATGTACTTTTTAAAAGATATTTAATATGGGACAGTTATATTATATTGCGGTATCAGAATGGAATGAATTCCTGAGGGATAGTTTAACAGATTGGACTGTGTATTCTCCTGTAAGAAACGGAAAAAATCTTTCGTTTGAGCGTATTACTGCAAACAATGTAAATAAAATAGAGCTTAATACCTACCGAGCCACCCAACCTACTAAGTCATTTCTATTTTTTTTCTACGAACAAATAACGAACATTGCAAAATTTCCTAACGTAAGAGGCAGTGTTGTGCTTGGCCTTAAGGGCTGTGATTTGAATAGCCTCGAGCTATATGATAAGATGTTTTTGGAGGGAGAGTTTGCTGAGCCTTTTTATAAGCGCAGGCGCCAGGATCTGCTCTTAATTGGCTGTGATTGCCAAGAGCCTGTTGAAACGTGTTTTTGCACAGAGCTTGGGAAAAAGCCTTATCCTGAAGATTTTTTTGACATTAATATATCTGCCATAAGTAATGGTTTTATTGTTGATGTTGCTTCTGAGCGCGGAGAAGAATTTATAAAATTAAAAAAAGAATATTTTAAAAAAGTTGTTGACCGCAGTATATTGATGAAAAGAGAAGCAAAGAGAAGGGCGACGCAGGAGCTTGTTGAAAATATCAACAAGCATTTTGATATAAGGGCGCCTTTTTTGGATTTATTAAGAAAAGAGTTGAAATCCGGCGTTTGGGGCGAGCAAGCAGAGACTTGTGTTACATGCGGGGGCTGCACTCAAATTTGCCCGACATGTTATTGTTTTTTGATAGAAGATTTGAAAAATAAAAAAGATAATTCAGTAAGTAAATTCAGATATTGGGATGGTTGTCAGTTTACGGGTTTTGTCAGGGTTGCCGGCGGCGCAAACGCTCGAAAGAAAAGATTTGAAAGATTAAGGCACAGGTATCTTCATAAGTTTGACCATATACACGAAAATTTTGGTTTTGACGGCTGTACAGGCTGCGGCAGGTGTATTGAAGTATGCCCTGGCAAAATTGATATGAGAAAAGTCTTCAGCGAATTAAAAAAGGCGCAAAGTAAAAATGCTTAATCCCTATGAATCGCAGGACGCAAAAATAGAAGATGTAATAACAGAGTCAGCTTTGATTAAAACTTTTATCATAAAGCCGAAAGAAAAAATGACTTTTCTTACAGGACAGTTCATTGAGCTTGGGATAAGAGGTTCTGGAGAGGCGCCTTTTACGCCATCGAGTTCTCCTTATGAAACCGAGCGTATTGAAGTAACTATAATGAAAGCCGGCGGGCTCACAGAAAAAATTCATAACCTGAAAAAATCAGCTGTAATCCAGATAAGAGGCCCGTATGGAAAAGGTTATCCTATTGAGCGCATGTATGGTAAAGAAATTTTGATAGTAGGCGGCGGCGTGGGCATGGCGCCGCTTCGTTCATTTCTTCTGACTCTTTTAGCGCAGCGCGATAAATTTAAACGTATAATATTGTGTTATGGTTCGAAAACTCCGCAGGATGTTATTTATAAAAGTATATTTACTTCATGGATGAAAGATAAGAATCTTGAGATCTATCGTAGTGTTGACAAAAAAGATTCTTCATGGAAAGAAACAGAAGGCGTTGTCACGGTTTTGCTGGACAAGTTCAGCGTTAATCTGAATAATTGCGCGGCAGTTGTATGCGGGCCGCCTATAATGATGAAATTCGCCACAATGAAACTGTTGAATTTGGGCCATAAACCTGAAAATATATACCTGTCTATGGAAAAAAATATGTCATGCGGGCTTGGCAAATGCGGCCATTGCGCTATAGGCAAATTTTACGTCTGTCAGGATGGGCCTGTTTTTACTTATGACCAGATAAAAGAAAATCATGAGATTTGGGATTAGCCATGAAACGGTTGTTAGTCGATTTGGAAAAATTTGAAGCAAATAAGGACGCAAAATACTGTTGCAGCTATCCGTATCATTCTTTTAATAAAGGCGTAAATGCCCTTTTAGAGCAGGTTATATTCATTTATATATGCAGGCAGTGCGAGCAGGCGCCTTGCGTTAATTCCTGCCCTAAGGAAGCGCTGGAAAAACCTGCTAATTCACATCTAAGAAGGTATAATAACAGATGTATAAGCTGTAAATCATGTATGTTGGCATGCCCTTTTGGCACGATAGTGCCGCAGATGGTACCTTATTTGTCTTCAAAATGTGATATGTGTATAGGGCGTTTAAAAGAGAATGAAAAGCCGTTGTGCGCCATAGATTGCGTTAACGGAGTATTTGATTATTTAGATGTAGAAGAGGCGCCTGAGAAGGATATATTTGTTTTAAATGATTATGTAGCGGTGCATTGCGTGCCGTGGCAAAGGCAGGTGGTTCCTAAAAAAATATGAAAAACTTATTTTATTTTTTCATTTTTCCAGGATTTTTATTTACAGCTGTTATAGGTTTTTTGTTAACCTGGGTTGACAGAAAACTTACTGCCAGGCTTCAATGGCGCGTAGGCCCGCCTTGGTATCAATCGTTTATTGATTTTTTTAAGCTTTTAGGTAAGGAGCTTATTATTCCCAAAGGCAGTTCTGCTTTGGTGTTTTTGTTGTCGCCTATCGCGGGGTTAACTGCTGTTACTTTGGTTTCAATGATGTTGTGGACCGCGGTTTTATTTGGCAGTTCCGGATTTCCGGCAGATATTATAGTGATTTTATATATTTCTATTATTCCTGCCTTAAGTATTATTATGGGGGCTTTTTCATCCGGTAATCCGCTTGCGTCTTTGGGCGCTTCGCGTGAAATGAAGCTAATGTTGGCTTATGAACTGCCTTTTATTTTAAGCGTATTTGTCCCTGTTATATTATCGCAAGGCGTGATAACTTTGAATGGTTTAGTTATGTTCCAGAGAGAAAATCCGCATTTTTTAAGCCATATTTCAGGCGTGCTCGCGTTTTTGACTGCGATTATATGCATTCAGGCAAAATTGACTCTTGTGCCTTTTGATTCTCCTGAAGCAGAAACCGAGATTATGGCAGGCGCGTATATAGAGTATTCAGGGCCTGCGCTTGCCGTGTATAAACTAACAAAAGCAATGAATTTTCTTGTAATGCCTCTTTTTTTGACAATAATGTTTTTGGGAGCCAGGTTGTATTTTTTGCCAGCCATTATAGTTGTAATGATACTTTTAAAAAATACTAATCCGCGCGTGAGGATAGATCAGGCAGTAAAGTTTTTTTGGGGCCCGATGACAGCTATTGCGGTTGTTGCTGTTATCTTGGCATTCGCAGGATTTTAATATGTCTATAAAAGCAAAAATATTAGCTAAATCATTATGGGCGTTTCATGTTTCTGCAGGCTCATGCAATAATTGCGATATAGAGATACTAGATCTATTGACTCCGCGTTTTGATATCGAGAGGTTTGGTGTTGTTCTTGTTGGCAGTGTGCGTCATGCGGATTTGCTTCTGGTTACAGGTGTTGTTACAAAGAAAATCGCCCCAAGGCTTATCAAGCTCTATGAGCAGGCGCCAAAGCCATGCATTGTTATAGCTTTTGGCGCGTGCGCATTGGGCCAGGGTATATTTAAAGGAAGTTACAATATGTATTTGCCGGTTGATAAAGTAATTCCGGTGGATGTGTATGTGCCTGGCTGCCCTCCAAAGCCTGAAGCGATGATCCAGGGTATTATGAAGGCAATGGAAAAAGTTAAAGGAAAAAAATAATGCCAAAGCAATTAATGTTTCTTATAAAAGAAAAGCTCGGTGATATAGTGTTTCAGTTGGAAGAAAAGTCTGTTAAAAGGATTTATTTGTCAATACATAAGGCAGACCTGAAGCATGTCGCAAGTGTCCTGCATAAAGATTTCGGAGCAAGGTTTTCTATTGCGTCAGGCATGGAAAACCTGAAAAATTTTGAGGTCCTCTATCATTTTTCATTTGATGATATGGGTAAAATTGTTACCATAAGGACTTTCGTAGATAAAGATTCGCCTTCGATTGATTCGCTTGTGCCTGTAATAGGCGTTGCGGCAGAATGGATAGAGAGAGAAATATTTGAACTTTTAGGCATAAAATTTATTGGCCACCCTAATCTGAAGCGTTTGCTTTTAGACGAAGATTGGCCTGAAGGAAAATTTCCTTTAAGAAGGGATTCTGATAAAAATGAGTGACGAAAAAAAGATCAGGCAAACAGTAATCCCTATAGGCCCGTTTCATCCTTTGCAGGAGGAGCCGGAGTTTTTTAAGCTTTATGTAGACGGTGAAACTGTTGTTGATATAGATATAAATATAGGCTATAACCATAGAGGCATAGAAAAGCTTGCTGAAAGAAAATCATTTGACCAAGTAACTTTTCTGGTTGAAAGAATATGCGGCATCTGTTCTAACTCTCATCCTTTTGCGTTTTCATTGGCTGTTGAGGATTCCCTTGGCATTGAAGCCCCGGAGCGCGCGTCATATATAAGGACTATAATAGCAGAGCTTGAAAGGATGCACAGCCATCTTTTATGGCTTGGCCTTGCAGCCCATTTTATTGGTTATAATACTGTTTTTATGTGGGCATGGAAGTACCGCGAGCCTGTGCTGGATATATTTGAAGCTATTACAGGCAACAGAAACCATTATGGTATGAATAAGCCAGGAGGAGTAAGAAGAGATATTTATGATGAGGATGTGCCGAAGATTTTGAATATGGTTTCAGAGCTTATACCAGCAGTTGATATGTTTAAAGGCGCTGTGCTGGATGATCCTGTTTTGCATGCTCGTTTAAAAGGTATTGGAGTGCTTAAAAAAGAAGATGCTGTAGCTTACGCAGCGCTTGGCCCGGTTGCAAGGGCTTCAGGTTATGATGTTGATATACGCAAGAATGAGCCTTATTCAGCTTATGATAAGGTAAATTGGAATATGATAGTGGAACAGGACGGCGATGTGTTTTCAAGGGCAAAGGTCCGCATCTTAGAGCTTTACGAATCTATTGATATAATAAAGCAGTGCCTGAAAAATATTCCTAAAGGGCCTATTGATGTTAAATTAAAAGAAATTCCTCCTGGTGAGGGTATTGGAAGGATAGAGGCGCCGCGCGGAGAATGTATTCATTATGTGCGTTCTGACGGATCAAATTCGCCTGTAAGGCATAAGATCAGGGCGCCAAGTTTTATGAGTGTTCCTACTGCTAAAGCAAGTATAATAGGCCAGCAGATTGCGGATGCAACTATAATATTGGCATCCGCGGATCCATGTTATTGCTGTACCGAGCGCATGATTGTCGTAAACAGAAAAAACAAAAAGGTTCTATCATCGGATGATCTGATAAAAATGGGCCAGGAGAAGACTAAAAAATTATGGAAATCCTGATCCTGTCTCTTGTCGCAGGTTTTGTGTGTTTTATTATGCCGAGAAAAAATCATTTTTTCGCAGGCTTGGTGGCATTGTTGTCATCAGCGGCGAATTTGTATTTTGGAATTAAATTGTTTATATCCAAGGAATTTTCCTGCCCGAAATTATTTCCGTCTATATGCGGCCTTTTTTCCATTAACGATCTCAATGCATTCACAGCGGCCTTTATAACATTTTTTGGTTTTATAATAGTTCTGTATTCCATCCGATATATAAATACCAAGATAAAACGGCCCAATGAATATTACGCGTATTTATTATGGACAGTTTGTGTATCATGCCTGGCGGTATTAGCGAATAACATTATATTGTTTTTGCTGATGTGGGGTACAGGCGCATTTTTACTGTATTTGTTAATAGCGATAAAAGGCAGCGAAGAATCATCTGCCGCGGCTAAAAAAACGTTGATTATAGTAGGTGGTTCTGATGCTGTTATGTTTTTTGGCGCAGCTATATTATGGAAGCTGACAGGTACGTTAAATATGGATGCTATGCATGTCGCAGTTACAGGCACTGCAGGTGTAACAGCGTTTTTGTGTTTATTGATAGGCGCTATGGCAAAGGCAGGGGCCATACCATTTCATACATGGATACCAGATTCCAGTAAAGCGGCGCCGATACCTGTTATGGCCATACTCCCGGCTTCTCTTGATAAACTGCTTGGTATATATCTTCTTACAAGGTGTGTTACAAACATTTTCGTGATACAGCAGGATTCTTTTTTATCCATGCTGCTTATGATAATAGGCGCTGTTACTATTATAGGCGCTGTTATGATGGCTCTAATACAGCATGATTTCAGAAAACTTTTGTCTTATCATGCTGTAAGCCAGGTTGGGTATATGATATTAGGTATAGGCAGTGCGACAATGCTGGGTATAGCAGGCGGCCTTTTCCATATGTTAAACCATGCAATTTATAAGAGTTGTTTGTTTTTGACAGGGGCTAGTGTTGAATACCGTACTCATGAAACAGAACTTGACAAGATGGGCGGCTTGGCTAAACTAATGCCTATTACTTTTATTTGCAGTGTTATTGCTTCGTTGTCTATATCAGGAGTGCCGCCTTTTAACGGCTTTTTTTCCAAATGGATGATATATCAGGGCTTAATACAGCGGCTTGGAGAGTCAGGCTGTAGATTTACTCTATTCTCGTGTTTAATAGCCGCGATGTTTAGCAGCGCATTGACCCTTGCTAGTTTTATGAAGTTTTTGCATGCTATGTTTTTAGGCCAGCCGTCGCCTGCTATTGCGAAGAGGCAGGAAGTGCCTTTTTCTATGTGGCTTCCGGTTGCATTGTTAAGTTTATTATGCGTATTATTCGGAGTTTTTGCGAATCAACTGCCATTAAAATATTTTATTTACCCTGCGATTGGCGCTGTGCCTGATTCCGGAAGTTACGCGCCTGTTATTTCAACAATTCTGATAGCTGCAGGGATTATCGTTGGCATTATTATTTATTATTTAAGCGGGATAAAGAAGGCGGCCAGGCAGGATACGTATTTTATCGGCGGTGAGGTTTTACCGCTTGAGAATAAAGTTTCAGGTGTTGATTTTTACGCTAATATTAAAGAACTGCAATTATTGAAGAATATTTACAATAAAGCGGAGCGCGGTTTTTTTGATATCTACGAACAAGGCAGGAGTTTTATATTTGGCATAGCTAAGTTTTTTCAATATCTTCATAATGGCGTTTTGCCGACATACCTGGTTTGGACGCTTTTGGGCATGATGGTTTTATTTTTTAGTTTTATGAGGTAGCAGAATGGAATTACATATACTTTTATTATTTATGATATTTGCGGCAATAATCGCGATAGAGATAAGAGACCTATTTTCTAGCATTATCGCGGTAGGCGCTGTGGGGTTTTCTCTTTGCCTTGCATTTTTGATATTAAAGGCCCCTGACTTGGCAATTACACAACTCGTGGTAGAATTATTATGCCTTATAATACTTATCCGTGCGACAATAAGAAAAGACCTGCCTTTGGTTATTGAGGGGCGATGGGTTTTTAATACTGTTTCAACGCTTGTTTTTGTTGTTGTGTTTTTGTTCTTTGCGTATACTGCCATTAAAGATTTGCCGGCCTTCGGAGATCCAATAATGAATGTTGTAAAAAAGTACCTTAAAGAAGGCACAGAAAAGACAGGGGCGGTTAATTTTGTAACTTCTGTAATATTGGATTTTCGCGCATACGACGCTTTAGGGGAAGCAGCTTTATTATTTACCGCAGTAGTAGGCATAATGGCTGTTTTAAGGCGCAACAATAAAGATATTGATTCAGGAGAAGGCAATGGTAAATAATTCCAAAATCGGCATGTCTTTAATAGTAAAAGCTATTACCAGGCTGGTTAGCTGTATTGTATTGATTTTTGGATTTTATATAGTGGCCTACGGGCATATTTCGCCTGGCGGCGGTTTTGCCGGGGGCGTAATTATAGCGCTTGGGTTTGTGCTTTTGATGCTGGCTTTCGGCCAAGGTGTTGCTACCAGTAAATTAACAAGAGGCCTTGCGGCGAACCTGGAAAGCATTGGAGCGTTGGTGTTTTTATTGATTGCTTTGGGCGGGTTTTTAGGAGGCTCATTTTTTATGAACGTTTTAAAAAAAGGCACGCCTTTTAAATTATTCAGCGCAGGGACAATACCTTTGAATAATTATGTGATAGGTTTAAAAGTCGGCGTTGGGCTATTTGCTATATATTTAGCTTTTATAATTCTTGAAAATATGAGGAAAGAAAAATGACGCTTTATATTTTATGCCTTTTTTTATTTTGTATAGGGCTTTACGGTGTACTGCGTAAACGCAATATAGTTAAAATAATAATCGGTTTCAGTATTATGGGCTACGCGATGAATTTGTTTTTTGTTATGATGGGTTATCGTATGAAAGGCCGCGCGCCTATAAGTTCGCTGGATCAGAATGTTTTTAATATGGTTGATCCTTTGCCTCAGGAACTCGTGCATACGTCTATAGTGATAGGCCTAGGCTTAACAGCATTGTTAATTGCTATAGCGATAAAAATTTTTGAGAAATGCGGCACTTTTGATATTACTAAATTAAGGAAACTAAAAGGGTAACAATGGTTTACGCAAGCATCACGACATTTTTTGTGGTAATACCGCTTTCTACAGCTTTTCTTGTTTCTATTTTTGCAAGATTCATGAAGAAAGGTTATATGTATGGGTTGTCGTTGTTATCATCAACATTGCTTTTATTTATTTCTTTTTATGCGTTTATCCTTTTATCAAAGTCGCCTGATAACATCCTGATTTATAATATAGGAGGATGGGCACCTCCTTTTGGCATATGTTTAGTGCTTGACGGGTTATCGGTTTTTATGCTTGTTACAATTAATTTAATAGCATTTTTTGTCAGCATTTACAACCTAAGTTATATAGAAAAACATGAAGACGCGCCAAAATTTTTGACATTATTTTTTATGATGTTGGCTGGGTTAAACGGTGTAGCGATAACAGGAGACCTGTTTAATCTTTTTGTTTTTCTCGAAGTGGCGTCTATAGCGAGTTACGCGTTGGTTTCATTTTATGGTAGAGCAGAGGAGCTTGAAGCGGCTTTTAAATATGCTATTATGTCATCCGTTGGTTCATGTTTTGTTTTTATAGGCATAGCTTTTTTATATAGTTTCACATCTACTTTGAATATGGCTGATATGTCGCGCGTTTTAATGAGCAAGCAGGGTTTTTTTGTTGTGCCTTTTGTCTCAGTGCTTTTTATAATGGGTTTTGGTTTAAAGGCGGCTTTAGCGCCGTTTCATACCTGGCTGCCTGATGCTCATTCATCTGCGCCTGCTTCTATTTCGGCAATCCTTTCAGGCGTTTTGATAAAAACATTGGGTGTATATGTAATTGTCAGGATATTTTTTAATATTTTCGGCATGGCTGTGTATTTGCTTAACGCGTTGATGATATTAGGTGTTTTTTCCATGTTGGTAGCAGGCTTTCTGGCATTGCCTCAATGGAATATAAAAAGATTGTTTGCCTATAGTTCTATAGGCCAGATAGGATATATAGCGCTGGGTTTCGGGCTGGCTACGCCGCTTGGCATAATTGGGGCGTTATTTCATATTTTTGCGCATTCAGCGGCAAAATCCCTTTTGTTTTTGACTGCCGGCAATATTGATTATGTCATAAAAACGCGCGATTTAAGAGAAATGTCAGGGCTTAAAGAGAAGATGCCTGTAACTGCAGGGTCTAATTTAATGGCATCTATGTCTGTGTCAGGCATTCCGCCGTTTGCCGGATTTTTTAGCAAATTGATAATATTGATAGCCTGCATACAGAAAGGTTATTATTTATACGCGGTAATAGCGGTTATCGGTTCTGTCTTGACCTTGTCTGCTTTTGCCAAGGTGCAGAGATTTGCTTTCTTTGGCGAGTTGAAAGAGAAATTTGAAAATGTAAAAGAAGCGCCCTTGGCGATGTTGATACCATGCGTTTGCTTAGCCGGCATATGCATTTTTGGCGGTTTATTGCTTTTGCCGCCATTCAGGCCGTTTATAGATAACGCGGCAGCAGTTTTGATTGAGGGCACTAAATATTCAACCAATGTACTAGGCACAGTAATAAGATGAAAAACAGGATTACACTATTTATTTTTTGTTTTGTAGTATGGATGTTTTTGGTATGGCCGTTTGATTGGCAACATGCGCTTACAGGGGCCGTAGTTTCCTGCCTGGTTGTTTTTATGGTAGGCGATTTATTTACAGGTATAAACAAATATTATTTTCAGGCAAACAGGTATTTCTGGTTTTTATTTTATTTAGTTTTTCTGATATGGGAATGTTTAAAGTCAAATTTAGATGTCGCATTTAGGGTTTTAAATCCAGGGTACGCAGTTTCACCTGGCATTGTTAAAATAAAGACAAACCTTAAGTCAGCTACGGCATTGGCATTTTTAGCCAATTCTTTGACGTTATCTCCAGGGGCGATTAGCGTAGATATAGACCGGGAAAAAGGGATTTTATATGTTCATTGGATTAATGTAAAAACAGATAATATAGATAAGGCAACGCAAATATTGTCATCCAGGTTTGAGGGTTTATTAAAGAGGGTTTTTGAATAAATGATACCTAAAAGAAGTTTACGTTGGTTTTTTGTGCTGTTATTGATTGCTGTGACTTTGGCAAGTGTTATTATATGTAATTTGCCTTCTTTGCTTAGGTGGCAGTCCGAGCAATTATCGCGGTGTTTTTTTATAATTATGGTATGTTTTGGGTTATGTCTTTATCGGCTTATGAGAGGCCCGACGCCTGCTGACAGGGCTGTTTCAATGTATACAATGGGTATATTGGTTGTTGGTTTTTGCGTAATTTTAAGTATACCAACAGGCCGGACATGGTATATAGATATAGCGATTGCATGGGCGTTACAAAGTTTTATAGGCGCGTTGGCAATAGCTAAATTTTTAGAAGGGAAAGGTTTTGATGAGTGATCTATACGGGATTATTGGTTATGTTTTTATTTTTATAGGGTTAGGGTTTGATATAATAGGCTGTATAGGCCTTATCCGTTTACCCGATGTTTACTGCAGGCTTCAGTCAGTGGTAAAATGTGTTACTTTCGGCACTTGCATGATACTTGTCGGCGCTATAGTAATTAAAGGTTTTGCAGGTACAGGCGTTAAGGCGCTTGTGTGCCTGGTATTTCTACTTTTGACAGCTCCGACAGCTGCGCACGCTTTGTCAAAAGGCGCGCATGTGTTTGGAATAAAACAGTGCGATAGATCTGTTTGTGATAAGTATGAAGAAGATAAGAATAGGGATTAGGTAGAGGCTAGGGTCTAGGGGTTAGTATGAGATATCCAAAATTAAGAGAATTAAAAGAGGCTGTAAGGTCATTGTTCAGCAAGCCTTATACTATAAATTTTCCTAAAAAGCCATCGCCGGCAGCCATAAGATTCAGAGGTATGCCTGAATATCAAAAGGATGATTGCGTTGGTTGTTGTGCCTGTGCTGAAGTATGCCCGTCGTCAACTATTGCTGTTACTGATGATATAAAAACACGCACCCGCACATTAATATTAAGGTTGGATAGCTGTATATTTTGCGGTAATTGCCAGGCTAACTGCATAACTGAAAAGGGCATAATGTTGAGCAATAAATATGATTTAGCAACATATAATAGAGAGGCGTCTGTGGTTTCTGTTGAAAAAGAATTATTGGTTTGCGAGCATTGTGATTGTGTGATAGGCGCAAAAGATCATATAAAGTTCCTGGCTAAGAAATTAGGAGTATTGTCTTACAGTAATTCTACATTAGTAATGGCTAATCAGGATAACCTGAAATTTACTGATACAGATGCTGCCAGAAAACACAAGGCTGATTTAGAGCTTGGGAAAAAACCGGTTAGTGAGCCTAATAATAACAGGCCCGTAATGTTTAAGCTGCTGTGCCCTAAGTGCCGCAGGGAAGCATTATTAAGAGATGAATATGGTAAATGAGGTTGTGAATGCACGAATTATCAATTGCGAGAACGTTGTTTGACCAAGCGCAGGAAATGGCGTTTAAAGCAGGTATTGACAGAATAAGCCGCCTTAAAATACGCCTAGGCGTTGCTTCAGGCATAGATGTTGATATGTTGAAGCACAGCCTTACTGACCATATTTTTCCTGAAAGTATAGCAGAAGACGCCCAGATAGATATTGTTTTAGAGCCGCTTATAGCTAAATGTGTTAAATGCGGCCAGGAGATAACGCAGATAGCTATAGGAGGAGGTTGTCCGAAATGCAGCAGCAGGGATCTGGACATTGTCTGCGGTACTAAGGTAGTCCTGGAAGGCCTGGAATGAAAAAGGTATTTATCACCGCTCTAGGCTTAATTTTGCCTTTATGTTTTTCCGGATGCAAATGTAATGGGCCTGTTACAAAGACGCAGGCTTTTATGGGGACAGTTGTTGAGATTTCGGTTTGCGGCGCTAATATTTCAGAAGCAGGCAAGCTGTTAGCTGTAGATAAAGCGTTTCAAAGAATAAAAGAGATAGAAGGCCTTATGTCTCTTTATAATGAAACCAGCGAGATTTCAAAAATAAACAATTTTGCTGACATAAGGCCCGTAGAGGTAAGTAACGATACAATAAAAGTTCTAAAAAGAGCAGACGAAATCAGCAATATTACAGGCGGCGCTTTTGATATAACAATTGCGCCGCTTGTTGATTTGTGGGGTTTTGGCGCAAAAGGCATGGTGTTAAAGCCGCCTGATGAAGCACAGATTAAAGAAGCGCTTAATTTGGTTGGAATGGATAAAATTAAAATAGACTATTCCAGGAAAACAGTCAGGTTTCTTAAAAATGGCGTAAAAATTGATTTAAACGGTATTGCGCAGGGCTATGCTGTTGATTGCGCGATAGAAATTCTCAAGGATAACGGGATTAGGAATGCCATGGTGAATGCCGGAGGCGAAGTGATGTGTATAGGCAATTCAAATTCAGGCAGGCCCTGGAAGGTTGGCATACAGCATCCGCGTAGTAAGAATGAATTATTGACTAGTGTAAATATTGAAAATAAAGCAATGTCCACGTCCGGAGATTATGAAAACTTTTTCTTTTTAGATAAGAAACACGTTTCATATAACATAGATTTCCGTACAGGCAGGCCTGTTGTGAATTCGCCTGCAAGCGTAAGTGTTACCGCCCCTGATTGTATGACAGCAGACAGTTTAGCAACTGCGATATTTGTATTGGGTGTTGACAAGGGTTTTGATATATTGGATAAAATGGCTTCAATAGAAGCCATGATAGTTATAGACAGCGTAGACAACTTTGAGGTTTATAAAACAAATGGTTTTGGTAAAAGTAAAAAGTAAAAAACCGCGTGTAGTAATGGCTATGAGTGGAGGAGTGGATAGCACTGCAGCAGCTGTGCTCTTGGTTAAACAAGGGTATGATGTTGTAGGGGTTTCTATGAAACTTTGGCCCAGCGAATTCTGCGGCGTTGAGAAATCCAAGAGCTGCTGTTCTACCAGGGATATTCAAGATGCGCGCCAGGCAGCTGCAAAACTAGGCATTCCTTTTTACGCAATTGATTTGTCAAAAGAATTTAAAAAAGAGGTTATAGATTATTTTTGCGACGAATATTTAGCCGGGCGCACGCCTAACCCCTGTATTGTTTGTAACGAAAAAATAAAATTCGGCAGGCTGCTTGAAAAGGCCAAGTCATTAAATGCAGATTTCATTGCCACAGGCCACTACGCTAAGGCAGGGTATGATAAAAAAAGAAACAGATTTGTTTTAAAAAAGAGTAAAGATAAAAATAAAGACCAATCCTATGTTTTATTCGGGTTGGCTCAACATCAGCTTAAGCATACGCTATTTCCCTTGGAAAAACTAACTAAACCACAGGCAAGGCAGGTTTGCAGAAAAATGAAATTAAAAGCCGCGGACAAGCCTGAAAGCCAGGAAATTTGTTTTATTCCTGATAATAATTACGCGAAATTTCTTATAGATAAATATGCTGCTAAGCCTGTATCTGGTGAGATTGTGTCAACCAGTGGCGAAGTTATAGGCAAACACCAAGGGTTGATGTTTTTTACTGTTGGACAGAGAAAAGGCTTAGGCCTGGGCGGTAACAAGAATCCTTTATATGTTGTTGATATAGATATAAAGAATAATCGTTTGGTAGTTGGTTCGCAGAAAGAGGCGTATAAGAAAACCTTGTTTGCAGATAATGTTAATTGGATAAACGCGCCACGTCGATCGTCATTTAAAACAAAAGCCAAAATCAGATATAATCATATTCCGGCAGAAGCTGTGGTTTGTTCTGCGGGAGAAGGTGTTGTGAGAGTGGATTTTAAAGAGCCGCAATTTGCAATTACCCCAGGCCAGGCAGTTGTGTTTTATAATGGGGATGAGGTGTTGGGCGGGGGATGGATAAGATAAAAATTAAAAAGTTAAAAGAAATATTGCAGAAAATGAGCAGGGTGCTTGTTGCATATTCCGGCGGGGTGGATAGTACATTTTTGCTTAAAGTTGCGGTAGATACCCTTGGTCGTGATAACGTTTTGGCTGTTACAGCAAAAAGCGAGACTTATTCATTGTCGGAATTAAAAGACGCTGTTAAAAATGTAAAAAAAATCAGCGCAAGGCATATCATTATTTCTACGCAGGAGCTAAAGAACCCTAATTTTTATAAAAACCCAGTAAATAGGTGTTATTATTGTAAAAAAGAACTTTTTACAAGGCTTAAAAAAATTGCGCAAAAAGAAAATATTAAATTTGTAATTGATGCTTCAAATCTTGATGATTTAAAAGATTACCGGCCAGGCGCAAAGGCGAAGAAAGAACTAAATATCCGCAGTCCGCTCCAAGAAGCGGGTTTTATTAAGAGGGATGTGAGGCTGTTTTCCAAAAAAATAGGCCTTAGTACCTGGGATAAACCTGCAATGGCATGTCTTGCGTCTCGTCTGCCTTACGGAGAGAAAATAGCGCCGGAAAAATTGAAACGCATAGAAGGTGCTGAGGAATTTTTGCAGAAGCTTGGTTTTAAACAGGCGCGAGTCCGTTGCCATGGCGATATAGCGAGAATAGAAGTGCCAGTAAATGATATTCTAGCTGCAACAAAATCAAATTTTCGCATTAAAATAATAAAAAAATTAAAATCTCTCGGGTTTCTGTATGTAACGTTGGATTTGCAAGGTTACAGGACAGGCAGCCTGAACGAACAGATTAAATGAAAAATAAAATATTTTTTCTTATAGCATCATGCAGTGTTTTAGTTTTTTTTGCGGCGTTGTCCGGGCCTGCGGCAATTTTTGTCGCTAAGCGCCAGTTAAGAAATATATTTAAAGAAAGTGAAATCACAATAAAGCAGTGCAGTATTAATCCGTTGAATTCCATAATTTTTTCAGGCATGGAAATCAGCAATTCATCGTATAATATTAAGTGCGGCCAGGTATTTATACGATACGATTTTGGCGTTATTAAATTTTCAGCCAAAGATTTTTTTGGCGGCAGTGCTGACGGTAATATAAAATTTAAGTTTGGCAGGTTGTTAGCGTATGCGGCTGATATAAGGCTGAACGATATTGATCTTGATGCGCTTATAAAAGATTTCAAACTGGAGAAAAAGGTGCAGGTTACCGGTAAACTCGCAGGCAATATTTTTATAAAAGGCAAGGGTTTGCGATTAGAGGAAGTAATCGCAAATCTCCAGGCAATGCTTCCTGGCGGAGAACTTACTATAAAAGATACAGATTATCTTAAAAATATGCCGGTTAAAAGCGGAGTTTCGTGGGAAGACTTAGTTGCAAGTTTAAAGAATTACGTGTATAATATAGGCACCATGAAAAGCTCGCTTGAAAATAATAACCTTATTTTTGCGATTAGCCTTTCAGGAGAAACAGGCAAAAGGGATTTTACCGTAGTTCTTCACGATTTTAATATTTAGCAGAAAATTTCAGGAGGATTTATGAAAAGATTTGTAGTGTTTGCGGCAGCAGCGGTTTTTGCAATCGGATGCGCAAGGGTTAGTTTTCAAGCGCCTGAAGAGCCTATTAAGCTTGATATCTCTATGAGGCTTGATGTTTACCAGCACGTAGAGAAAGATATCAATTCTATAGAAGATATTGTTTCTGGAAGTGAAAATATAGCCAAGCCGCTTGATAAGCATAGCTTTTTATATTATTTTGGAGCTGGCGCAGCCTACGCGCAGGATGTGCTCGATCCTGCTGTTGAGCAGGCTGCTTTAAGCCGTAAAGTCAGGCGCGAGCAAGTTGTGTCTTTGTTGCAGGCCGGTAAAGTAGGAGAAAATAAATTAGGCCTGTTGGAGGCGCGTAATGGCGCAGATTCTGTTGCAAATCAGATTATTTCCAGTGAAAATAGCGATCGCATGGTTATTTATAAAGCCCTTGCTGTTAAAAACAACATAAACGTAGAGGAGATACAAAAACCATACGCCTCCCGCTTGCAAAAGGATGCGCCACAAGGTGCGCCTGTTGAAGTGTTTAACAGCTCAACCGGCATATATCAGTGGCAGACGAAGTAAAATAATTATTAAAGATTTCGTCTATTACTTTGGGGTCTGACCCTAAAGTAATAGAGTTGCTGTATAAACTTGTAAATGTTACCAAAAGTTAGTTAGTTTTACTTGACAGTTTTTAGGAGATGTTATATAATTTTTAACGTGACTAACCAGGATTTAGAATTTAATACCTTATCAGCCAAGCTGATGAGGTATTTTTGTTTTTAATTGGAAAAATCGGAGGCCTAAATGAAACGTTTAATATCAGCAGTCATTATAGCGATGTTTGTATTTACACAAATAGTTCCAGCTTATGCGACGCAGAATCTGCGAAATCCTAACGGGGAGAATCCGAGAGTTGCTAGCGCCGTTGGTGATGCGCTTAAGTCCACAGCCGCGGCAGGCCGCACTATTTTTGTAGTAACAACTTTAACTAATAATATAGAGTCAGAATTAAGGGATGTTTCAGAAGGTAAGATTTCTAGCAAAGATGAAATAGTGCCAGTAGTTATAACCGAAATAAATGATGCGGTGGTGAGAAAAATTCAAAACGCAAATGAAAATGACTGGGTGTGGTTTTATGCGCCTGGCAGGCCGGATTTAGCGCAGGCTTTTACAGATGCCGCTGCGGTTAAAGGTTTATATATAAATATTCTAAATCTTCCGGATAATAGAAATGAATGGGGCACTGCTATAGAGCAGTGGGTGTAATTTTTGCAGCGAATATCATGATGGGCGCAGAGTTTTGCCTTGCTTTTTGGGGCGACTGTGGTAAAATAATTAAATATGTAGGTCCTGTTTTTCTGCTCGTAATAGCTGGAAAAACAGGATCGAATTTTCAGCCAAAAAGATTCTAGTAGAAAATTCGGCGGCGTAGCTCAGCTGATTAGAGCAGTCGGCTCATACCCGGCATGTCACTGGTTTAAATCCAGTCGCCGCCACCATCCTTTTTGTCCAGTAAGAAATAGCCTAGACAAAAAGGATGATCCTGTGTCACAAGCTATTGTAAGCAGTGACACAGGACCTTTCTTGACAAATATTTCAACAACTAACCTTATGTTAAAGCAACAAATCCTTACCACTATAACCAGGTATAAAATGCTTGATCATGGCGACCACGTGCTTGTAGGCATATCAGGCGGCCCGGATTCAACAGCCTTGCTTTTAGCACTAAAAGAGCTGTCAAAAGAACTGAAGATAAAAGTTTATGCCGCAAGCCTTGACCATATGTTCAGAAAAACCGAATCGCAAAATGATGTTTTGTTTGCGAAGAAACTGGCTAAGAAATTAAAAATCAGATTTTTCCAGAGCAAGGTTAATGTGCCTGAATTGCACAAGGCGCAGGGCGGCTCCAAAGAGGACATTGCGCGTTCGGTCAGGTATAATTTTCTTTTAAAAGCCGCAAATAAATTTAGCGCAAATAAAATCGCTTTAGGCCATACAAAAGACGATCAGGCAGAGACTGTTTTAATGCGGCTTATTTATGGCGCCGGGATAACAGGTTTATCAGGCATACCGCCTACGAGAAAAACCGGAAAATATTTAATTATAAGGCCGCTTATAGAAACAGCAAAATCAGATGTAGTTTTATACCTGAAAGAAAATAATATTAAGCCAAGGTTTGACAGTTCAAATATTCAGGATATTTATAAACGTAATAAAATCAGGTCTAAGCTTATTCCGTTTCTGGAGAAGGAATTTAATCCTAATATTAAAGAGGCTTTATCCAGGACAGCAAGTTTATTAAGAGACGACCGCGATTTGCTTGAAGAAGTAATACTTAAAAATATTTTTGAAAATGTAATCAAGCCTGATAAAAAAAACGGCGTTTTGCTGAATCTGAAAAAGTTTGATAAACTGCATGTAGCTTTAAGAAAATATGTGACAAGAGAGGCTATACGAAGGGTTAATACAAATCTGACAGGTATTGAGCACAGGCATTGGCGGTTATTAGAGGATTTTATAGCAAAAAGAAAAAACAAGGCTTCATGGCACCTGCCGTATGGTTGCCGGGTTATGGTAAAAAAAGGCAATCTTTTATTCTATAATGTTTCGTAGCGCTGTGTCATTCTGAGGCGCCACGCTTTTTGGCGCCGAAGAATCTAACACGTTAGATCCTTCGCTTCGCTCAGGATGACATATATTTGCGTAGGTCTTTAACATTTGACAAGGCTATTCTTTAATTGATATAATAATGACAATTATAGGAGTGTAAAATTTATGAACGATAAAAATAATCAGAAAAGATCGAACAAAAAACCGCTAAAACGTTTGAACAAGAATGAAATCAAACAGGCCTTAAGAATACTTATTACCTGGCTATTGGTTCTAGGCGCTACGTGGTTTTTGTTTAGGGGCAACAATACTGCGATAGAGCAGGGTATGCCTAAATCAGTTGGTTACAGCGAGTTTTATGACATAGTTAAAAATAATTTAACCACTAATAGAATAAAGACAGCTGTAAAAGTGGAAGATGCTATCCAGGGCGTGTTTTCAGATGGGACGCGGTTTACAGTTACTATACCCGCAGATGACCCGGATATGATACGCGCGCTAAGGGAAAATGTTTCAAAATTTGAAGTAAAGCGGCCGACATTTCTGTCAAGCCTGTTCTGGGCTGTTTTGCCGACCTTGGTTTTTGTCGGGCTTTTATGGCTTATATTTTACAGAGGCGCTATGCAGGGCGGCGGCAAGATTTTATCATTCGGAAAATCCCGAGCTAAGTTTATTTCGCCTGATATGCCTAAGACGACATTTAACGATGTCGCAGGAGTTGATGAAGCAAAAGAGGAGTTAAAAGAGGTCATAGAATTTTTAAAAGATCCGAAAAAATTCCAAAGGCTTGGCGGCAAAATCCCAAAAGGCGTTTTGTTAATGGGCCCTCCTGGATGTGGTAAGACTTTAATGGCAAAAGCTGTAGCAGGTGAAGCAGGCGTGCCATTTTTATCTATAAGCGGGTCAGATTTCGTTGAGATGTTTGTAGGCGTTGGCGCGAGCCGCGTGCGCGATTTATTTGACCAGGCGAGAAAATCTGCAACAGCGTCAGGCAGAGGCTGTATAATATTTATAGACGAGATAGACGCTGTCGGCAGGCAGAGGTTTGCGGGTATAGGCGGCGGCCATGACGAACGTGAGCAGACGCTGAACGCGCTTTTGGTTGAGATGGATGGTTTTGATACTTATCAGGGAATAATTTTGATTGCCGCAAGCAATAGGCCTGATGTGTTAGACCCTGCGCTATTGCGGCCAGGAAGGTTTGACAGGCAGGTTGTAATAGACAGGCCTGATATATTGGGGCGCGAGGCAATACTTAAAGTCCACACTAAGAATATAAAGATTGCTAAAGATGTAGATTTAAAATCAATTGCAAGGCAGACACCTGGTTTTTCAGGCGCTGATTTGGCGAATCTGGCAAATGAAGCCGCTTTGTTGGCTGCGCGCAATAATAAAGAAGCAGTAACAGGGGTTGAGCTTGAATCAGCTATTGAAAGAGTTATGGCAGGCCCTGAGAAAAAGAACAGGGTTATAAACCCTAAAGAAAAGAAGTTTATAGCGTATCATGAGGCAGGCCACGCGTTAACAACGCTTCTTACACCTGAAGCTGATCCGCTTCATAAAGTTTCTATACTGCCTAGAGGCATTGCGCTTGGTTATACGTTAACTCCTCCGACTGAGGATAGGCATATACTTACTAAAAAGAAATTATTGGCAGATATAACAGTTCTTTTGGGCGGCAGAGTGAGCGAAGAAATGATTTTTCAAGACATTAGCACCGGCGCCCACAATGATTTGGAGGTAGCAACAAACATAGCAAGAAGGATGGTTTGTGAATTTGGCATGAGCGAAAAATTAGGCAATCTTACTTTAGGCAGGCGCCATGGCCAGGTTTTCCTGGGCCGCGATTTTTATGAGGAAGACCGTAATTACAGCGATGAAACAGCCCAGCAGATAGATTCAGAGGTTAAAAGGATAATAGATATGTGCTATAAGCGCGCGAAGGAATTGCTAACTGACAATAAAGGAAAATTAGAAAATTTGGCTGATATGCTTCTTGAAAAAGAAGTCCTTGATTTTGAAGAAGCAAAGAAAGTGGCTGGTATTACTGCCGTCAGTGAGAATGCGTAAAAAATTTACCATAGATTGCAGAGGCTATAAATTAAGGCTTGGCGAAAAAACATGCATTATGGCAGTGTTAAATGTTACGCCGGATTCATTCAGTGACGGAGGTTTGTTCTTTGATTTAAAAAAAGCAGTAAAGCGCGCGATAGATATGGAGAAACAAGGCGCTGATATACTGGACATAGGGGGTGAGTCAACGCGCCCCGGTGCCTTAGCTGTTTTGTCGTCAGAACAAATCAAAAGGGTTGTGCCTGTTATTAAAGCGCTTAAAGAAAGAATAAAAATCCCAATATCCATAGATACATCAAGCGCTATGGTTGCAAAAGAAGCGCTTAAAGCAGGTGCAAAGATTGTAAATGATATTACAGGTTTGCGCGGCGATGTAAAAATGGCAGGCGTTGCTGCAAAATATAAAGCAGGGCTTTGTATAATGCACATAAAAGGCGCTCCGAGAAATATGCAGGATGAGCCGCGTTATAAAGATTTGATGAAAGAAATATGCGATTGGCTTAAAGGCGGTATTAACATCGCAAAACGCTCAGGTGTTAGTGAAAACAGAATTATAGTTGATCCTGGCATAGGGTTTGGTAAAACTGTTAAACATAATTTAGAGATAATCCGAAATTTAGAAATATTAAATAGCATGGGCAGGCCTGTATTAGTTGGCCCGTCTAGAAAATCGTTTATAGGCAAGATTCTGGATTTGCCGGTTGATGAGCGCCTGTCAGGCACTATAGCGGCGGTAGTTTTAGCTATTAATAACGGTGCTCATATAATCAGAGCGCATGATGTAAAAGAGGTAAAACAAGCGTCTTTAGTTGCTGACGCTATACTTGGGGCATAAAAGATGCCGGAAAATATTATAATTCTAATAAAAACATTTATTGAAATTTTTGTATTGTGGTTCGTTTATTATACGCTTCTTGTATTTTTAAAAGGGACAAGGGCTATACAGGTCCTGCGCGGGCTTATAATACTTATTTTTGTGTTTTTTTTAGCGCAATATTTCGGATTTTATACGTTAGATTGGATTTTATCCAGGCTGTTGACAATATCTGTAATAGCATTTTTGATTTTATTCCAGCCTGAACTAAGGCGCGGGTTGGCTAGCCTGGGCCAAAGGAGATTATTTAATATACTGCCTACCGAGGCTAAAGTAATAGAGGAACTTACCGAAGCAGCGCTTATGCTTTCAAGAAGAAAAATAGGAGCGCTTATTGCTATAGAAAGAGAGGTAAATGTCGGGCAGTATGTTGAAAGCGGAATAGTTTTAAACAGTAAAGTATCAAGTGAATTGTTATGTACGATATTTACTCCGAATACGCCGTTACACGACGGCGGCGTAATAATACACAGAGATAGGATAGCTGTGGCAGGATGCCTTTTTCCGCTTACAGAAAACCCAAAAGTCAGCAAGATGCTGGGTACAAGGCATAGGGCAGCAATAGGGTTTACAGAAGAGACAGATGCCGTTGTCATTGTTATTTCAGAAGAAACAGGCGGTATTTCTATAGCCATAGGAGGAAAATTGACACGTCAGTTAGACAAGGAAGGCCTGTCAAGAGTTTTGAGAAATTTATACAGGCCCAGGCAGAAATCAAAAAATATATGGAAACAACTTGCAAGGGGCGGGCCGTTTAGATATGGAACCTTTTCGAGTTTGGAAGAATGATGAAAAAAATAATAAGAAACTTGATAGATGAGGTTTTGCATAATTTTTGGCTTAAGATGATAGCTTTAATTTTAGCTGTTTTGACATGGCTTTATATAACAGGCCAGATCGTAAAAAGGTAATTATATGCCAAAATTAGGTGTAAATATAGATCATGTTGCAACGCTAAGGCAGGCGCGTTACAAAATAATAGAGCCTGGGATAATGCCTGAGCCTGACCCTGTTAAAGCGGCTGTATTGTGCGAAAACGCAGGGTGCCATTCAATAGTATGCCATTTACGCGAAGACAGGCGCCATATCAATGACAGGGATCTGGAAGTATTGCGGCGTATAGTTAAAACACGGTTAAATATGGAGATGTCAATATCGCCGCAAATAATTAAGATAGCCAAAAAAATAAAACCTGATCAAGCGACTCTTGTTCCGGAAAAAAGGCAGGAAATTACAACTGAAGGCGGCCTTAATGTTGCTAAATCTCTTGTTAAAATTAAAAAAGTTGTTAAAGATTTACAATCTGCCGGGATAATAGTGAGTTTATTTATAGACCCGGATAAAAAGCAGATACAAGCTACAAAAAAAACAGGCGCTCAATTTGTAGAATTTCATACAGGAAGATACGCTAACGCAAAAGGCGATAAGGCAATTCTTAAAGAGTTTGATATTTTAAAAGATTCGGCAAAGCTGGCATTGAAACTGAAATTAAAAGTAAACATGGGCCATGGGTTGAATTATGCCAATACAAGAGAAGTGGCAAGGATTCAGGGCGTAGAGGAATTGAATATAGGGCATTCTATTATTTCAAGGGCAGTATTTCACGGTTTGGATGAGGCCGTGCGAGAAATGCTTGCGTTGATAAAGTAAAGGATAGAAATGCAAGTTATAGGTACTGGTGTTGATATAGTTGAAATTTCACGGATAAAGCAGGCTGCGAAAAAATGGTCAGACAAATTTTTAAAAAGGATTTTTACTGCCAGAGAACTTGCCTATGCCAATGGTAAAAGTATCCCTTATCAGCATTTAGCTGCAAGATTTGCGGCGAAAGAGGCTGTTTTAAAAGCTATAGGCGACAGTGCTATCCACCGTATAGAATGGGTAAATGTTGAGGTTTTAAACGACGAGTATGGTAAACCGGTGGTAAACTTGTCAGGCGCGGCAAAGAAGATTAAACAGGAAAAAAACATTTCAGAGATAATTATAAGTATGTCTCATACGCGCGCTTACGCTATGGCAAACGCGATTATACTAACTAATGATAAATAAAAATATAGTAAAAGTTCTTTTAAAGCGTAAGCCGGGCGCTAATAAAGGCGATTATGGCCATGTATTTATAATTGCAGGTTCGCTTGGCATGACAGGCGCGGCTTATCTGGCCAGCCAGGCAGCCTTGTTAACAGGCAGTGGTTTAGTTACTCTTGGCATACCTAAGTCGCTCAACATAATTTTAGCAAAAAAACTCGTCGAGGTAATGACTAAGCCATTACCAGAGACAAAAGAGAAATCTTTTAGTTTAAATGCGTTCTCTGAAATAGATAAATTTGTCAAGCTTAGAAAGCCAAATGTTTTAGCTATCGGCCCTGGATTATCGCAAAATAAAAATACGCAAGTTTTGGCGCGTAAGGTTGTTTCTGAAATAGAACTGCCCATGGTGATTGACGCAGATGGTTTGAATACTTTAAAAAGTCCTGTCAGAATGACATATGGTACTGTCATTACGCCTCATCCTGGTGAAATGGCTCGTCTGTTAGGCGCGGATGTTGCCGAAGTGCAGGCAAACAGAAAAAATATTGCAAAAAATACTGCTTCAAAGTATAATGTCGTAGTTGTATTAAAGGGCCATAAGACAATAGTTGCAGGCCCCGAGGGGCAATTTTATATAAATAATACCGGCAATCCGGGCATGGCAAGCGCAGGATGCGGCGATGTTTTAACAGGCATGATAGCAAGTTTGGTTGGCCAGGGCATTGAGCCATTTGAAGCAGCGAAATGCGGTGTGTATTTACATGGCCTTGCAGGCGATATAGCAGTTAAAGAAACATGCCAAGCGAGTTTAAGGGCAACAGATCTTTTAGATAATATTCATAAAGCAATTTTGCTGGCGTAGCTCAACGGCAGAGCAATGGTTTTGTAAACCATAGGTTGAAGGTTCGATTCCTTTCGCCAGCTCCATACTTTTTGTCCAGCAAGAAAGAATCTAGACAAAAAGTATGATCCTGTTTTGCTAGCTATGGCAAGCAGCAAAACAGGACCTTTCTCAGCGTTGAAATTTTGGGCAGGTACCAAAGCGGTCAAATGGAACAGACTGTAAATCTGTCGGCTCACGCCTTCGAAGGTCCGAATCCTTCCCTGCCCACCATACTTTTTGTCATACAAGAAAAAGCTGGACAAAAAGTATGATCCTGTTTTGCCAGCTATATCTAGCAACAAAACAGGACCTTCTATACATGATGCTCGAAGGTCCTGTGTCGTTAGGCGTGATAGCCTGCGGCACAGGATCCGCATTTGCTTCGCAAATGCGGGCGTAGTTCAATGGTAGAACGGCAGCCTTCCAAGCTGCTCACGTGAGTTCGATTCTCATCGCCCGCTCCAAATTTGCCAGCTATATCCAGCAGCAAAACAGGACCTTCGATTACTAAGGCTAAGGGCTTTAAACCATGAAGATTGGATTACTTAGCGATTCACACGGTAACATAAAATACGTAAAAAAAGCAGGAAAATACCTTAAGGAAAAATTTAAAGTAGGCCTTATCGCGCATTTAGGCGATGAATGCGGCGATGCGGATGCCTTAAAAAATTTAAACATACCTTTGATCAAGATATCATGCCTGATAAGCGGCTGTTGCGATGATCCTCAAGCGCCGGCAATCGTTGTGCAAGAAATAGAAGGCATAAAAATATTCCTTACCCACTCTCCTGAATTCCCTTTAAGCAATCTACCGTCTGGTGTAAAAGCCGTTTTTTACGGCCACACCCATATTCCAAAAATTGAAAATAAAAACAATATACTTTGGGTAAACCCCGGGCATCTGCGCGAAACAGATAAAAAAGGCCCGGCAAGTTTTGCCGTTGTTGATGTAGAATCCGGAAAATTGACTGCCAATATTATTAAATACAGTGATATTGTTTAACTGCTTGATTTTGGTTCAGCTTAATGATAATATAAAGCAAACGGGATCCTTCACTAATAAAATTTGGGAGGTGATGAATGGCAACTATTACCGATCTTGAGAGAAGGAGACAGAAAAGGATAAAAGTTCAACTGCCTGTGCGTATGAATTTTAATAACGCAGAGGGCTTGGCGTCCACAAAAAATATAAGCCTTTTGGGAGCGTGTTTAAATATGAACAGGCAGGTTTTGCCTGGTACGCGGGTTGCTCTTTCATTTGAAATACCGAAATACATTGATAATGATAATTTAGTAGGCGAGGTTAGAGGTGAAGGCGCGGTTGTCAGGTGCGATCCGGATGATGCTCAATCTCAAACTTCAGGTTATGAATTGGGCGTTTTTTTCTCAAACTTTCTTCCGCCCGGAGAAGATAAATTAACCCAGTATCTTGATCACGTGGCAAAAGAAGAAGAAAAACAGATACGCCAGTGGGTCGAACAGTATAGGGCGCATATAAAACAGCGCAAAAAAGAAATAGCCAAGAAAAAACGAGCCATTGAGAAAAAAAGGAGCGCGCGCGCTGAGAAAAAATTAAAAAAAGAGAATGCAAAAACCGCTAAATCTAAAAAAACAGCTTAATAACAGCAAAGACTCGACAAATGGCTCGATTAAAAAGAAAAGAATTTTCTGCCGGAGGTGTGGTTTATAAAAAAGAGGGCGATAGTGTAAAAATTATTCTTATATCCCGCAGCCATAGTTTAGGCGCGCAAGTATGGTGTTTGCCTAAAGGCAAAATAGAAAGCAATGAAACGCACATAAACGCGGCAGCCAGAGAGATAAAAGAAGAGACCGGAGCCAGCGGTAATTTGGTAAAATTATTAGGCGATATAAAATATCAATTCATTTCGCCGCAGGATAAAGCGCATGTTTACAAAGAAGTGCGTTTTTTTTTATTTGAATATACAAACGGAATATTACGGGCTCAAGAAAATGAGTCTCTGGATGCAAAGTGGTTTGATATAGATGAAGCAGCCAGGATAATGGCATATCCTTCGGAAAAAAGCATGGTTCTAAAAGCTAAAGGCGAGATAGGTTAGGCAAATATTATGAAAACGGTAATAAATGATTTTACAGAACAGCTAAAAATCGGCTTAGGGAGCAATTTATTATCAGTAATTCTTTATGGCAGTGTGGTCAGCGGTGAGTATGCTAAATTGTATTCAGATGCCAATCTGCTTATAGTTTTAGAAAAAACAGATTTGAATATTTTGGACATCGCAGCCTCTATAAAGAAAAAAACAAAATTTAAGCGTATAAATTTGCTGATTTTTACTCTTGAATGCTTGAAAGGCTCCACTGATACTTTTCCGATGGAGTTTCTTGATATTAAAGATAGATATGAAGTTTTGTACGGCGAAGATTATTTTGCTGGCATGAAGATTGGCCTTTTAAACCTGCGGCACCAGTGCGAATGGGAACTAAAATCGAAAATACTTCAGATGCAAAAATTTTACATAAGCTTTAGAGGCAAAGATAAAGCGCTCGCAGAATTTTTGATAAAGCATATGCCGTCTTTTATGGTAATTTTCAGAAATACCTTGCGGTTAAAAAATATTTCAACAACAGATAATTTAGAAGTGTTAAACAGGATTTGCCAGGAATTTGATTTAGGCAAAGATTTTTTATATAATTTGTGGCAGGCAAGAATTAGCAATTCAAAAATTAATAATCCGCGCCAGGCGTTTAAAGAATTATTGTCTATATTAGAAATTTTATCAGGCGCTGTTGATAGCTTGCCGGTGAAGGCTGATGATTAAAAAATGTTCGCTAGCTTTTTTGCTTATAGTCATTACTGCTGTTACAGCCGGCGCAGAGAGCCTTCCTCAGCCTCAAGGCTGGGTAAATGATTTTGCCAACGCAATAACGCCTGAATATAAAGATAAGCTTAATGCAGTTATCACAGCAACAGAAGAAAAAACATCTTCTGAAATAGCAGTAGTAACAATTGATTCTCTTGCTGGGTATGATGAAAAGGAATACGCAAGATTGCTTTTTGACAAGTGGAAACCCGGTAAAAAAGGAAAAGACAATGGCGTATTAATTCTTATAGCCATAAAAGAAAGAAAGTGGCGCATTGAAACAGGTTATGGCATAGAAGGCACGCTTACTGACGTTCTTTCGAGCCAGATAGGCCGCAATTATATGGTTCCTTATTTTAGAGATGGCAATATTGGTGAGGGGTTGTATAGCGGTGTTTCAATTATAGCAAAATTATTAGGCGGTGAGGTATCGCCGCAGGAAATAAAACAGAATTCAGGCCCGGATGATTTTTCATTTGTTATATTTATAATTTTTATTTTAGCCTGGTCAATATTAACCAGGTTCAGGCGAATCGGTTTCTTTCCCGGCGGTTATGGCGGCGGATATTACGGCGGGACTTTTGGCGGCGGTTTCGGAGGAGGCGGAGGTTTTGGCGGTTTTGGAGGCGGATCCGGCGGCGGTGGCGGCGCAGGAGGCGGATGGTAGGCAGTTGGAAAAATTGGAGGATTGCATGAAGAAAGTATTTATAACTTTAGGAATATTAGCAGCAGTGGTAATTGTTTTAGTGGGCTGGTATATAGCAGGTATAAATAATCTGGTTACTTTGCATGAAAATATTAATGCATCATGGGCGCAGGTTGAAAATCAGCTCCAGCGCAGGGCTGACCTTATACCAAATTTGGTAAAGACGGTTAAAGGCTATATGGTGCATGAAGCAAGTTTGCTTGAAAAAATAACCGAGCTTCGCAGCCAGTGGGCGCAGGCAGGAAATATACAGCAGAAAATTGATAATGCCAATCAGATGAGCCAGGCGCTGTCAAGGTTATTGCTGGTTACGGAAAACTATCCAAACCTTAAGGCTAATGAGAATTTTCTTGCGCTTCAGAGCCAGCTTGAAGGCACAGAAAACAGGATCGCAACTGAACGTATGCGTTACAACGAGGCTATCAGGGCTTTTAATACATATATAAGGACGGTTTTTGGAAGATTTTTCGCGAAAAGAAGAGGGCTTGATAAAGCGCCTGCTGTTTATTTTGAGGCTGCAAAAGAGGCGCAAGCAGTCCCTAATGTGGAATTTTAATGTATAAAGATATAGTTGGTTACATAGACGCTTACAAAGCAGTTAAGCTTTTCTATAAAGCGTATTTGTCTGACAATAGTTTTGCCCGTATAATATTTCTTCATGGCGCAGGTGAATATTCCGAGAAATACACCCGTTTTTTTGAGTGGCTTGCTGCAAGAAATATTGATGTTTTTGCCATTGATATGCGCGGCCACGGCCGTTCAAGCGGAGCTGTGTGCCATGTGGATGATTTTAATGAATATGCGCTGGATTTGGAGATTTTTGCCAAGTTTATTGATAAGGCGTGGTCCCATAAAAAAACATTTATTGTTTCGCATAGCCTGGGCGGGCTGGTATCAATTTTTTACACAATGAATTTTTTTTATAAATTTGACGGCGTAATAGCGTGTTCTCCATGCCTGAAATTAAAGTTAAAAATAGAGCCTATTAAGGCATGGTTGGCCAATGTTTTTTACAAAGTCCTTAAAGATAAGACATTTTCAAGCCATGTCAGGCCTCGCCTGGCTACGCATGATAAAGCTACAATAGAAAAATTTGTAAATGACCCCTTAATACATCATTTGGTGACAGCTAGTTTTTATGTGCAGTTAACATGGGCTATGCGTTATGTAAAACTTCATCCTGAACGCATGAAATCGCCTTTGTTGATATTACAGGCAGGTGATGATAAAATATGCGACGCAAAAGCTGCCGAGCATTTTTTTGAAAAAGCGGGTTCGCATGATAAAAATTTTAAATTGTACCGGGGATTTTTTCATGAGTTATTAAATGAAACTGACAGGGAGATGGTTTTTTTTGATATTTATGATTGGATAAAGGCAAGGGGTTAAAAATGAGGGTTTTAGGTATTCTCGGCAGTCCGAGAAAAGAAGGTAACACAGATATTTTACTGCAAGAATTGCTTAAAGGCGCAAGGTCAAAAGGCGCGCGTACAGAAGAAATTTATTTGCCAGGCATGAATTTTAAAGGCTGTATTGAATGCGGCGGATGCAATAAAACAGGTATATGTATTTTAAAAGATGATATGACTCCTATTTATGCTAAATTAAGGTCTGCTGATATTGTGATTTTGGCTTCGCCTATATTTTTTGCTGGAGTAACAGCTCAGCTTAAGGCTATGATAGACAGGTGCCAGTCGGAGTGGGTGGCGAAATACGTATTGAAAAAACGCAAAACGCAATACGCAATACGCAATGCTAAAGGCGTATTTATATGCGTCGGCGGTTTTAAAAAAGATATATTTTTTCAGTCAGCGAAGAAAACAGTAGAAGTATTTTTCAGGACGTTGAATATTGATTTTAAAGATGAGCTTTTCTTTGGCGCTGTTGAAAAAGCAGGTGATATAAAAAATGTTAAAGGCGCGCTGGAAAAAGCTTACAAATTAGGCGTTAAATTGGCAGGCGCTAAAAGATGAGCCCATATATTAAGGTTGCGATAGAAGCCGCAAGATATGCTGGAAGATATATGTTAAAAAAGATAGGTAATTTCGGCGAGATTTCATACAAGAAAAATAATATGATAAATCTTGTTACAGAGTCTGATAAAAAATCCGAAAAAATTATAATAAACCATATTAGAAAGAATTTTCCTGGCCATAGCTTTTTGGCAGAAGAAAGCGGTGAGATTGCTTCGCTCCCTTCGGTCGCTCGCAATGACGCTGGTTCTGGTTTTAAATGGATAATAGACCCAATCGATGGTACAACTAATTATGCGCATGGCCTGGGTATTTTTTGCACATCTATAGGTTTGGAAAAAGACGGCGTTGTTATTGCCGGCGTGGTTTATGACCCGAGCCGCGATGAATTATTTTTCGCAGAAAAAAATAAAGGCGCTTTTTTGAATAAAAAGCAGATTTATGTTTCAGCAATTTCAGATATATCTAAATCTTTATTAGTAACTGGTTTTGCTTATAATTTTAAAGAGGCTAAATACGCTAACATAGAAAATTTTAAGAATTTTCTGCTTGTTTCTCAAGCAGTAAGGCGCACAGGGTCTGCGGCTATTGATTTATGCTATGTAGCCTGTGGCAGGTTTGATGGTTTTTGGGAGGTTGGCCTGAATCCATGGGATACAGCGGCAGCAAGCCTTATCGCGGAAGAAGCAGGCGCTAAGCTTACGGATTTTAAAGGCCGCGGCTACAGTATATATGACAAGGAAATACTTGCGTCAAATGGCAAAATTCATAAACAGATGTTAAGCGTGTTAAAGAAAGGATGATTTTATGTTCCAGCAGTTGATAACTGCGTTTTTAGGCGGGTTGCTTGTAAGCCTTACGCCGTGCGTGTATCCTTTAATTCCTGTGACAATCGCAATAATAGGCGCTCAAAAAGCAGAATCCAAGATTAAGGCGTTTTTCTTATCATTATCATACGTTGTTGGAATTGCGTTAACCTATTCAGTATTGGGCCTTATTGCTGCTTTAACCGGGAGTTTATTTGGCAGGATTCAGGTAAATCCTTGGACATTTTTTATAGTCGGAAACGCCTGCCTTATACTTGGTTTGTCTACATTAGACGTGTTTGATTTATCATTTTTGTTTGCATTTAGTTCAAGGGCGCGCGTAAAAGGCGCATTTGGAAAAGGTTATCTGGGGAATATTTTTGCAGGTATGGTATCAGGGCTTATTATCGGCCCGTGCACTGCTCCGGCTTTGGCAGTGTTATTGGCTTACGTTGCCACAAAGCAAAATATAATTTTAGGCACCGCGCTTTTGTTTACGTTTGCCATAGGCATGGGCTGTATACTTATAGTTGTAGGCACATTTACAGCAATTCTGGCGTCGCTGCCCAAAGCAGATGCTTGGATGTTGAAGATTAAAAAGGTATTTGGTTTATTGCTTATTGCATTAGGCGAGTATTTTTTGATAAAAGCCGGAAGCATGTGGATGTAAAACAGGAGGAGGCTTAAATGAAAAAATTTAAAATTCAAACTTTTGTCATTTGCGTTTTGTCATTTGTTATTTTAGTTCCGTCTGCGTATGCTATGGGCGAGGCGCCGAGAAAATCATCGTTACAGCGCGTTATTCCAATGGCAGTAGATTTTGCTTTAAAGGACCTGAATGGTAATAACGTTAAATTAAACAGCTTCAGGGGTAAAAAAGTATTATTGACATTCGGCGCCACATGGTGCCCATATTGTGTTGCCGAGGTCGAAGAGCTTAATGCTTTTTTTGATAAGCATCAGGATAAAGATGTGAAAGTTCTAAGCGTTGATATACGAGAATCTCTGGAAAAGGTTTCTCTTTTTGCGCAAAAAAATAAAATAAAATATACTGTATTGCTTGATGAAGGCGGAGAAGTTGCAAAAAAATATAATGTATACGGTATACCTGCGGTTTTCTTGATAGACGAAAACGGTTTAGTAAAGTATAACGGCGCAGGAAAGCCGGAAGGCGGCTTCGAAGCGCTTTTAAAGTGAGCAAAGATTTAAAAACCAGGGCGTTAAAAATTCTACAGTTATTAAAAAAGGAATATCCTGAAGCAAGAGTTGCTTTAGAGTTTTCCAATCCGCTTGAGATTTTGGTTTCAACGATTTTATCCGCGCAATGTACTGATAAAAGGGTTAATATTGTAACACAATTTTTGTTTAAAAAGTATAAGACAGCGCAGGATTATGCAGGCGCGAACCTTGAAACATTTGAAAATGAAATCAGGCCAACCGGTTTCTATAGAAATAAGGCAAAAAATATAATAAATTCTGCCAAGAAAATAGTTAATGATTTTAACGGTAAAGTTCCTGATACCATGGAAGGGCTTATAACTTTGCCTGGGGTCGCGCGCAAAACTGCTAATATAGTTTTGACAAGCGGTTTTGGCAAAGTAGAGGGCATTGCTGTTGATACGCATGTGCTTCGCCTTTCAAAAAGATTATGCTTAAGCCGGTTTAGCGATCCTGTAAAAGTGGAACAGGATTTAATGGAGTTATTTCCTGAAAAAGACTGGGGCATTGTGAATTTTATTCTGGTTGATCATGGCCGCAAAGTCTGCAATGCAAAAAAGCCGTTGCATGATAAATGCGTTCTTTATGATTTATGCCCATCGAGGAATATATGAAAAAAGTAGTAATGATAATAGCCCAGGAGGGATTTCGTGACGAAGAATTGCTTCATCCAAAGGTTGTTCTTGAGAAAGCGGGCGTTAAAGTTGATATTGCAAGCACTGCTGTTAAGCAGGCAAAAGGTAAATTAGGGGCAATTGTGGTTCCTAATAAACTTGTTTCTGATGTCAAGGCTTTAGATTATGACGCAGTGATTTTTGTCGGTGGCCCGGGTTGCATACAATACTGGCATGATAAAACAGCGCATTCAATAGTTAAAGATTTTTCTGCTTCTAATAAGATTACCGCAGGTATATGTTCAGGCGCTGTAATACTTGCGAACGCGGGCGTATTGATGGGCAAAAAGGCCACATCTTTTCCCGGCGACAGGCAGGCAATGATAGATATGGGTGTAAATTATACAGCTAAAGCGGTTGAGGCCGATGGTAATTTTATTACCGCAGACGGCCCTGCCAGCGCTACTGTGTTTGGCGAAAAAATAGCAGAGAAATTGAGTAAATAATTATGAAGGGTATGATTAGATTTTGGCAGGAAGCAGAAATAGAATTTTTAAAGAACCATTTGCTGATAGCAGGCGACTTAAGCGGCGATTGCGCGAACTGTAAGCAAGTCGGCATAGATTACAAGATAGCTAAGGAATGTCCTAATTGTCATACAGATTTTAAATACATCGCAAGCCGTTCATCCTTAGCTGATGGCGGGTTTGTGCGCAGGATAAAACAGGCGCGCCCTGAACTGGTTTTTATTGATTTTTCTGATTTTAAAAAGGCGACAGAGAAAAATAAGGCGCAGGAGTTTTTTAAATGATAGAGCCGCAGAATTTGGCGCATATGCTTAGAATAACCAGGATAAAATACGGCAGGTCCACAGCTATTTGTTATGGCCAGAAAAAACTTACTTACGACGAGCTGGATGACGCAAGCGATAATTTCTGTTCCAGCCTTATGCGCCTTGGCATAGAAAAAGGCCAGCGTGTAGCGATACTTTTATTTAACAGGCCAGAATTTATTATTAGCTATTTTGGCATACTTAAGGCCGGGGCAACTATAGTGCCTCTTAACACTATGCTTAAAACAGAGGAAATAAGGTATATGCTGGAAGATGCGGGCGCTGTTGCAATAGTTACTTCATCAAGCTTTATGGATATTGCCTGCGATCTTAAAGCCAAGCTTAAAAACCTCAAGCATGTAATACTTTTGGGTTCAGAGATGAGCGAGGAGGCTGTAGATTTTCCTGGTATGATAAGAGATACAGTCAGCCAAAACCGCGTAAAAGATATAGACGCAGAGGATCTTGCTGTAATTATGTATACATCCGGAACTACGGGCCATCCTAAGGGTGCCATGCTGACGCATAAAAATCTTTTATCTAACGCGCGTTCCTCGGCGAAGGCAATAAAAATAACGCACTGGGACTGTTTTGTATGTGTGTTGCCGCTTTTTCATTCATTTGCGGCAACTGTATGCATGTTACTGCCTATTTACTGCGGCGCCAAAATAATAATATTTGTTTCGCCAAGGCCTTTTAAGCGTGTAATGAGGACAATGATAAGAAAAAGGGCCACTATTTTTACAGGCATACCATCTATATTTAATATTTTAAAAGACTCAAAATTGCCGGCTTTGCTTACTGCGCCGGTGATTTCAAGGATTGCTAATCCTATAAGATTATGCATATCAGGCGCCGCGGCTTTGCCTATTGAGACGCTTGTTGAGTTTGAGAAAAGATTTAAGATTCCTTTAATAGAAGGGTATGGCCTTACAGAGGCGTCGCCGGTTGTTTCTTTAAATCCGCTTAAGGGCGAACGTAAGCCAGGTTCGATAGGCCTGCCTTTGCCTGACGTCGAAGTAAAAGCAGTTAATGATAACGGCGAGGATGTTCCCTTAGGCGAAATCGGAGAGCTTCTGGTAAAAGGCCCTAATGTTATGAAAGGGTATTTGAATCAGCCGCAGGCAAATGCCCAGACTATAAAAGACAATTGGCTTTATACAGGCGATCTGGCGAAATTTGATTCTGATGGGTATATTTACATAGTAGGCAGAAAGAAAGAAATGGTAAATGTCCGGGGGCTTAATGTTTACCCTAAGGAACTTGAAGATGTTTTGTATGAACATCCTTATGTAAAAGAGGCCGCTGTTATAGGCGTGATAGATAAGCATAAAGGAGAAGTTCCAAAAGGTTTCGTAACCTTGAAAGATGGCGTTCAGAAAAAAGCAGATGAAGTAGAGCATGAGCTGCTTCTTTTTCTACGCGACAGGCTTGCCCTGTATAAAATCCCCAAGCGCATAGAGATTATAGAGTCTTTCCCTAAAACCTCAACAGGCAAAATCCTCAAAAGAAACCTCCAATAATTTGAGTGAAAGTTGAAGAACTTCTTTTAATTCTTAGTGTAAGTAAATTAAGATTTTAAAAAGTTAGTTATTTTGGGAATATTTTGGTTTTTGAGTTGTTATATATAGTAGAAGGGTAAATAGTTATAATACCTATATAAATAGTAGGTATTTTTTATCTTCACAAAATAGCGAGTTTTAAAAAGAATATGGAAAAATACCATTTAAATACAATACGCATAGTTAGTATGATAATAATACTTATATTTTTTAATTTGTGGCAGGTTGCTCCCGTATTATCAGAGGACTCAGGGCATAACCTAGCTTTAGGGAAAAAGTATCAATTAGACCCGCCGCCAAACTATTCCTATTGCGCGGATGCCGGCGACATCACCCAATTAACCGATGGTCAATATAACAATGGCAATTGGTATTTCTGGGCCCAAAAGGGTGCTGTTGGCTGGATTACAGCGCCAGTTGAGATAACCATAGATTTAGGAAAAATTGAGCCTATTGCTGGATTGTCCTATAACACTGCCGCTGGGGCCGCTGATGTTTTATTGCCTGGTGCAATCTTTGTCCTGGTAAGCGAAGATAGTAGCATATGGCATTATGTGGGTGATTTGGTAGTGTTGAGTAAACAAAATGTTTCTCCTCCTGCTTTGGATTATGCTGTGTATCGTTATAAGAGTATGGACATTGCTACTCACGGCCGATTTGTAAAATTGTTGATTATACCCAGCGGATGGTACACTTCTGTGGATGAGATCGAGGTGTATCAGGGTCAGGATAAGTTGTTGACTGAGCCTTTTGTCGGCCCAGGGTTAACAAGTATGTCAGTTTTTTTGACTGAAATGTGTCTGCAGCGCAGGCTCAAAAACGATTTGGCCGCTGTGACTCAAGAATTGAATTTAGGAGGGTTTCCCGAGTATATTTCTGAACCGCTTAAGGCTGAAATCAATGCCATCGCGCAGGATATTTCCTCAACCGTAATTAATTCACTCGACACCTTTACTACCGTTTTTCCTATCAATAATTTGCATAGGAGCCTCTTCGCGGTACAGGCGGGTATATGGAGGGCAAAGGGTTTATGTGGAGTTGTATGTTGGCAGTCCAATCGTTGGGATATGCTTAACCCGATCGCCGCGCCGGCCCAAAATAATGCCGCCATAGATATGTATATGATGAGTAATGAGTTTCGTAGTGAAGCCTTTAATATTAGCAATGCAGGGGATACCGAGGCCAAAGTGACATTGACATTGGAAGGTTTGCCAGGAGGAATTAATCCGGCATATATAGAGGTTCGCGAGGTGTTGTTTACTGACACGTATTCGGGTACGCCCGTTGCAACGGCGCTGCCTTTAGTACAGCGGCAAAACGGAGTTTATGTATTGAAAATTCCTGCTGGTTTTACTCGTCAAGTGTGGCTGAACTTTCATCCTACTGATGTGGATGCAGGGGAATATAATGGGCAGATCTTTTTGGGAAGTGGCGGCGCTAATTTTCAACAGATACCCGTTCGCTTAAAAATTTATCCGTTTAGGTTCCCTGATCAGCCAACGTTGCACGTGAGCGGTTTTGATTATGCTGATCCTGGGGGTTGGAATGGGGTTACGCCGGAGAATCGTACTGCGTTTATTCAACATTTACGTGAGCACTTCGTTGATTCACCTTGGGCGACTTCAACTGTGTTACCGTTAGGCGAGTTTGACCAGAATGGACGAATGATTCAGCCTCCAAGTCCGGCTGCGTTTCGTGCTTGGTTGAATTCTTGGCCCAATGCGCGAAATTACCTTGTTTTTACTATTGCCGAAGAAAATTTCGCAGGTTTCCCGATGGGTACGCCGGCGTTTCAGCAAGCTGTATCTGATTGGATTAATTGGTGGGTTAATCAACTTAAGCAATGGGATATTAAGCCAAACCAGCTCGGCCTTTTGCTTGTGGATGAACCCAATACGCTGGAGAAGGATCAGGTTGTTATTGAGTACGCTAAGGTCATCCGTGCTATTCAACCGGAGGTAGTTATCTGGGAGAATCCTATTTGGTTGGATCCATCGCAAGGAACCCCTGAATTATTTGCTTTGAGTAAGGTGCTTTGCCTGCCTTTACCCATTTGGTTACGAAGCAACCAGGCGTTTGCTGATTTCTATATTGCGCAGCGTGAAGCGGGGCGCCAACTTTGGTTCTATTCTACTGAAGGCCCGAGCCGATTGCTTGATCCTTACAGTTACTATCGTTTACAAGAATGGTTTGCGTGGAAATACAAAGCAGAGGGGTCGTCTTTTTGGTCATTTAGTGATAATCCTGGAGCTTCCTCTTGGAACGAATATATCATTAGAAACGTTAGCGACGGGGTTAGTTATACTCCTTTATTTTTGGATTCTACGTCTGTAACATCGGGTAAGCAGATGGAAGCTATACACGAGGGGGTTGAAGACTACGAATATCTCCGTATGCTTCGCGACTATGTGGAACAACTTGAAAAGCAGGGTAAATTGAATCAAGTGGTTAAGTCTGCTCGCGTGCTTCTCGATACTGCTGTCAATCGCGTTACTGATCCGATAGCCAATTTTTCTTTATCAAAGTCGTGGAATACCTTGAAGGATCGTAGTATCGCTGATCAAGTCCGCGTAGAGATTCTCGATACGTTAACACAATTAGATTCGTTACAGCAAGCATTGCAGCCGGGTGATAATTTGACTTATGCCGTCAACTTTAAAAATCCAGATGAAGTAAATGTTTGTGAAGAGTATATTACAGATACCTTTGATACGGTTGCCCGTACCATTAGCCGGTTTACAGATAGATTGCCGTTAAAGCGGAAGGGCTCGGTAATATTTAGAGCTAATGTTAATACAGGCGCGGCTACAGATAAAACACAAATAATTAATTCTGATATTGCTTGTTTTTCATCAGCGCTTGAAACAATCCGTACTAATAATATGGTAAATATGGCAAGCACGGCTATAGATGCTGCTGCGTCGATAACTGTAATTTCAGCCTTACCTTTGTCTAATCAAGCCGGTTGGAGTAATACTGATGTAAATATTAGTTTGACTGCTGCAGATAATGAGGGCGGGACAGGCGTAAAAGAGATCCATTATAAACTAGAAGGAGCGGTATCTGATGAAAAGATAGTTGCAGAAACTTCTGCTCAAGTTACCATTTTTACCGAAGGCGTAACTACTTTGACTTACTATGCTGTAGATAATGCTGGTAATGTGGAAACATTAAAATCTTTAAGGATTAAATTGGATAAGACGCCGCCGTTAATAATGGTGAATGCTATGCCTAAAGCAAATGTTAATGGTTGGAATAATTCGGATGTTACTGTGAACTTTACTGCTATGGATAATCTTTCAGGGGTGTTAAGTGCTACAATGCCAACTGTTGTAACAAGCGAAGGCAAAGAGCAGTATATAGGAGGAGAAGCTATTGATTTAGCAGGAAATTATGCAAGCGCTTTTGTGATATTGAATATAGACAAGGCATTGCCTAAAGCAGCCCCGCAGTTAAAATACATCAAGTATCAACTTTTTTATTCTGCCTTTGATATTTTGTCCGGGTTATCTAGCTACGCGGGTGATAAGGCGCAAGAAACTGATACGTTTGCCTACCAGTAGGAAAGCCCTTGCAGATTATGCAGATTGTGATATAATATTATCCCTATGAAAAATCCCAATTATGACGCGTTTATATTTGATTTAGGCAGGGTATTCGTGGATTTTGACCATAATATTTCTGCCAAGAAGATTGCGGCGCTGACCGGCAAGGATCAGAAATGGCTGTATGACATTTTCTTTGAATCCGATCTAACTAAGCGTTTTGACGAGGGAAAGGTTTCGCCCAAAAGATTCTACGCTGAAATGAAAAAGCTGACAGGATTAAAAATATCCTTTCAGGAATTTACGCCTATATGGTCTGATATATTCAGCGAAAAAAAAGACGTATGCGAGTTTGCCGTCTGCCTTAAAAAAGATTATAGGCTTGTGCTTATGTCAAATGTAAACGCATTGCAATTTGAACGTATTAAGAATAATTTTCCGATAATATCACAGATGGATGTGTTGATATTGTCTTATGAAGTAGGCGCTATGAAGCCTGATCCTAAAATATACCAGGCAGCGATAAAAGCGGCAAAGGCCAGCCCTGAACGGATAATATATACTGATGACAGGCCTGAATTGATAGAAGGCGGCATAAAAGCAGGAATAAAGTCGTCGTTTGTTTTCAAGGATTTATGCGGATTTAAAGCAGATTTGGAAAGCGTTGGCATTGAAATTGATGATTGTGTAAAAGTATAAAAGGAGAATATTATGGCAGACGAAAAGAAAGTATCGGCACCGGCACCGGAGGTAAAAGCGCCTGAAGCAGGGGTAAAGAAAAATAAGAAAATAAGCCAGATGACTATGAGAGAAGTTGATGAGAAATTGATTACTGTTAAAGAAAAAATGAAGCATTTTGATTCAAGGTATGCGAAAGAATTGTTAAAAAGAAAAGAATCGCTTAACTTGACAAAATGACATTGTCAAAAGTGTAAAGTTATGAATATCGAGGAGTTGTGGCAGAAGGCAGTAAATAAAACTGAAATTCACAGGGCGCGTTTGAGGTATTTGTATACTTTTGATCAGACGTCTTTGCCTTATGTTTATTTAGCGGAATCATCTGTTAATGATGGCGATGTTGTTGTGCGCCAGGGCAGTATTGTGGCAGAACGGCCTATGATTTTATTACCGGGTAATCTGCCGCAGTTTGAAGGTTTTCAGATGCAGGATAAGAATTTTAATATTGGCAATGATTCTGTCGCGGCGTTTCTTTTTATGCGCGGCGTATCTTTTCCGGCAATGAAATATTCGAATGAGGTCCATAAATTAGATGTTATGCCAGGGCCGTTGTCAAAGGTTGTTACGCGTTACAAAAATGATTTACAGAAAAAAGAAGATATTAATACCGGGCTTGTGATTTCGCCTGAAGATTGCTGGCAGTTTGCGGTGCTTATTTACGCCGCGGCTTTGGCGGCAAAATCCATGCCTGAAGATGTTAAAAATATTTTAAAACGCATGGGTTTGGAGAATAACTGACAGGAGGCATTTAGATGGCGCAGCAAGAACCTAATGCAGAATTAAAACCGAACGGCGAACAAAAAATAGAGGTTAAACCTGATGCTAAATCTGAGCCGGAAATAGTAATAAATCCCGGCATACTGGTTCCTACCAAGATATTTTTTACTAAAGGTGTCGGCGTGCATAAAGATAGGCTCACAAGTTTTGAGATTGCTTTAAGAAAAGCGGAAATAGCGTCTTATAACCTTGTATGTGTATCAAGTATTTTGCCTCCGGGATGTAAGATTATTTCTAAAGATCAGGGCGTAAAATATTTAAGGCCGGGGCAGATCGCTTTTTGCGTTATGGCAAGGATAGATACAAATGAACCTAATCGTTTAGTCGCGGCTTCAGTGGGCCTTGCAGTGCCTGCAGACCCGGATCATTATGGTTATCTTTCTGAACATCATACCTGCGGCGAGACTGAAGAAAAAGCAGGCGATTACGCGGAAGACCTGGCAGCGTCAATGTTAGCCAGTATTATGGATATTGAGTTTAACGCTGATAAAGACTGGGATGAAAGAAAACAGGAGTTTCAAGCCAGCGGAAAAATAATACGCACAAGAAACATAACCCAATCTGCCGAAGGCAACAAAGACGGCCAATGGACATCTGTTGTTGCGGCAGCTGTTTTTATCACATGATGAGAAAGCCTGTTATTATACCGGTTCCATATGAAAAGACCACCAGTTATGGCAAAGGCGCCAAAAATGGGCCTTCTGCCATAATTTCAGCTTTAAAATATGTCGAGGATTATGACATAGAAGAGAACAGGATAATTGACAAAGCTTCTGTTAAAATATTACCCGCCTTAAAAAATTTAAATACCTACCAAAAATTATCCGATGAAATAGACAAAGTAACAAAAAAAGTTTTGACAAGCGTTGGCTTGCCTATTTATTTAGGCGGCGAGCATACAATTACAACGCCGATTATCGCGGCAATAAAAAAACAACATTCTGATTTTACGGTTTTACATCTGGATGCGCATTCTGATCTACGCGATACTTACAGCGGCACAAAACATTCCCATGCCTGTGTTATGCGAAGGGTCTACGAGATGAATGTGCCTATTGTTTCAGCAGGCATTCGCAGTCAATCCGGCGAGGAGAGTAAATTTATTGCAGATGTAGGGGCGAACGGCTGTTCGCCCCTGTGTATTTCTTATGCGCACGATATCCATAAAGACAAAAACTGGATTGAAAAGGCAGTAAAAAATTTAAGCAAAAATTTTTATTTAAGTTTTGATGTTGATGTATTTGATCCGAGCATTGTCCGCGCTACAGGCACTCCGGAGCCTGGCGGATTAAGCTGGCAGCAAATAGTAGATTTATTAACAGCCGTTAAAGAAGCCAAAAAGCATCTTTTGGCGATGGATATGGTTGAATTAGCACCGGTTATCAGCGATCATGCTTCAGATTTTACCTGCGCCAAACTTCTTCATAAAATCTTTGCATTGTTTGATAAATAATACGATAAAGGAGGGTAAAGCAATGGGAACAAGAAAAATGACAAATTTTCTGCTGCTAATGATTTTTCTTGCATTAATAGCTATATTGTTCGCACGTTTGCCGTTAGAGCAGGTGTCTGCGGAAACCTTAAGGCTGGATAATTGCATAACGACAAGCCCTTACGATAAGCCTGATTCGTATGTTCATGTCATTGCGCATGATGTTTCCCCTATCCAGTCAGAGAAATCCTTACAGTAGTTTAAAGCTTGATTTTTTCTGAAATAATGTTAAAATGCTTATAATATAATATGATACTGTATAAAATTTCACTTATCGCAGCAATAGTTCTTCCGTTCTGGAACTTGCCGTTAATACTCAGAGTCATTAAGAGGCGCTCATCAGAAGATATAAGCATATACTGGGCTGTCGGTGTATGGGTGTGTATGCTGCTTATGGCGCCGTCGGGGTTTACATCGCAGGATACGATCTGGAAGATTTTCAGTATTATTAATTTTATTTCATTTTCATTTGTATTGGCAGTTGTTTTAATTTACAGAAAGGGGCATAAAGATGCAGAAGGTCGTTAAGGCGTTTGCTAAGAATAAGTTTCAGGAGATAAGGGTAAGCGTTACTGAATATCAGGGTAATGATCTTATTGATATAAGGACTTGGACTCTGCCGCAGGGCGCGGAAGAGTACTCGCCGACAGGTAAAGGTGTGTCTATTAACGTAAAGCTGTATTCTGAACTTAAGGAAGCGGTACTTGCTTTAGAAAACGAATTAAAAGAAGCAAAACTGATTTAAGGGGGATAATAATATGAGTGATGAAGAAAAGTTTGAAAGCCAGGGCGCGAATCCCGATGAAACGCCCGAGGATAAATTTAAGAGAATCGCAAATTTAAGGGTCCCTAATGCCATAAAAAAGGTAAAACTTATTGGCAATTTAGCCGCGTCCGCATATAAATCTACTGATGAGCAGATAGATAAGATTATAGCCAGCTTAAGGCAGGCCGTGGATGAGGTAGAGGCAAAGTTTAAAAAGGGTTCGAAAAAGACTGATTCTTTTTCGTTATAATTGTATCATAACCCATTGAATTTAAATGGTTTATAAGACGGTGCCTGGCACCATGGGTATGTTTGAGATTAGCGGACACTCACAAAGCGAATTTGCTGATTATTTAGCAAAAAACAGCATAGATTCATACCGCGCAAAACAGGTATTTTACTGGATATACAAGAAATCGAAACTTGATTTTTCCGGTTTTACCAACCTCCCAAAACCGGTTGTAGGTTTTTTAAAGCAGAACTGCAGTATATTGTCAGGCGAAATTATAACCTGTGTTGTATCAAAATCCGATAGTACTAAAAAATTTCTTATAAAATTAGATGACGGTAATTTAATAGAGTCAGTTCTTTTGCAGTCTGATGATAAGCGGTTAACTGCGTGCGTATCAACTCAAGTTGGTTGCGCGGTTAGTTGTGTTTTCTGCGCTAGTGGCAAAACTGCTTTTAAGCGTAATCTTACTTGCAGTGAAATAATCAGCCAGTATCTTTTGATGCGGCAAGCGCTTCCCGACGGCAATGATATAAGCAACATTGTTTTTATGGGCATTGGCGAGCCGCTGTTGAATTTTGACAATTTAAAGAATGCCATTAATTTGTTTACTGACCCGGATGCAGGCGGCATTGGAGCGCGCAGGATAACAGTATCAACAGCAGGCGTTGCGCCGGCTATAGAAAAATTAGCGGACTATAAAAAACAGGTAAATTTAAGCGTATCATTGCACAGCGCGTTTGATAAGAATAGAAATTTATTGGTTCCGCTGAATAAAAAATATAATATTGAAGCCTTGTTGGCAGCAGTAAAAAATTACATATCAAAAACAAAGAGGCTGGTTACATTTGAGTATGTTCTGATTAAGGGTGTAAATGACGCAGAGGTTGACGCTGTTGGGCTTGGCAGGATCCTTAAAAATATAAACTGTAAGGTAAATTTGATACCATATAATAAGATTGAAGGCCTTGATTATAAGGCGCCTTCAAGCGTTGAAGTTGAAAGTTTCAGAAAAATTTTGATTAAAAACAGAATTAATGTAGTACGGCGCCAAAGAAAAGGCTTTGATATAAATTCAGGCTGTGGCCAGCTTAAGGCGGGTTTCCTGAACAAATAATATGAAAACTTATATAATAGATGGTTATAATGTGATTTATAAGATTCCGCAGCTGGAACAAAGGCTGGACGACAGCCTGCAGTCTGCCCGTCAGGCATTAGTGGATCTTGTAAGGACTAAGTCAGCCAACGGCAATGAATATGTTATAGTTTTTGAAGGTAAGAATGAATATTCAGGGTTCAATGAGCCTGATTATGCTGGTAATATAAAGCTTGTTTTTACAAAGACAGGCGAAGAGGCTGACAGAAGGATTATTGATATGTTAAAAAATAGGGAAGGTTCATCAGGTATTTCTGTGGTTTCCGACGACAATTATGTGCGCAATCACGCCAAGGCATTCAGGGCTGATGTAGTATCCGCTGTGGATTTTTTTAAAAAAAGGCGCAATAAGTGCATAGTTTTATTGGCGATAATCTGTTTATCAGCAAATTTCGCTTTTGCTATGCCGGACCAGCAAGAGACAGCCATAGGCAGGGGCGTGGACCAGAAATTAAAAAATCAATACGGCGTTTTTGAAAACGCTGATATGCAAAAGTATATAGATCACGTCGGCATAAAGATAGTCAGTGTTTCAGGCAGGCAGGATATAGTTTATCACTTTGTTGTATTAAATAGCAGTGATATTAACGCCTTTGCTTCGGTTGGAGGCTATGTTTATATCACAAAAGGCCTTATATTGAAGTTGGAAAATGAGGCTCAGCTTGCGGCGGCTCTTGCTACTGAAATAGTGCATGTGGCAAAACGCCATATGATATCCCAGCTGGAAAAAGATATTAAAAGAAGATTGAATTTATATGCGGGAGCTATAAGCACAAAAAAAGACGAGGTTTTGTGCGGTATAAGGGCGGCATACGATAGAGTTGATACAGGTTTTAATAAAAAACTTCAGTCAGAGGCTGATATCTTAGGCGCGGAATACCTTTTAAGGGCAGGTTATGACCCGCACGCTATGATACAATATCTTGACGTGATTCAAATGGCGGAAAAAGAAAATAAAACCGTAGTTGGAGAATTTTCAAGGACTCATCATAAAACAACCAAAAGGGTTGATGTTGTTAGATTAATGCTTGAAAACTTAAGATTAGAAGATCCGGTTAAATATGATTCAGTGATAGGAAATTTCTTTTCAGAAAATTATAAGAAAAGCGTATTGGATATAATTCATGAAAGCTGATTACAAGGTTTTAGACGAGAAAGTAAATAGTTTTATACATGAGATCGCGGCAAAGTACGCGTCCGGTAAAAACGAACATCTTTTACGCGAAATGCTCACAACAGTATCAAAAATAGGCGAGGAGAATTTTGATACTGGAGATATGAAGCTTATAAATACAACCCTTAAGGAAATGCGTTATGCTTTTAAGGTGTTTTCTCAATACAGGGACAGGCGAAAAGCCGCCATATTTGGTTCTGCAAGGACCAGTCCTGATTTGGAAGAATATAAAATGGCTGAAGACTTTGCCCGTGTTATTACGAAAAATAAATTTCTTGTTATAACAGGCAGCGGCCCAGGCATTATGGAAGCCGGCAATAAAGGCGCCGGAGAAGGCAATAGTTTTGGTGTAAATATAAGGCTTCCTTTTGAGCAGAAGCCAAACGCATATATAGCCGGCGATTCAAAGCTAATTAATTTTAAGTACTTTTTTACCCGTAAACTTATGTTTATAAAAGAATCTGACGCGACAGTATTGTTCCCGGGCGGTTTTGGAACTATGGATGAGGGCTTCGAGGTTATAACGCTTTTTCAGACCGGTAAATGCCGGCCCAGGCCCATAATACTGCTTGAACCGAAAAATGGCACCTATTGGAAAAAATGGCTGTCTTTTGTCAAAAATAATATGCTTAAAATGAGCTATATTTCAAAAGACGACCTTAAAATATTTCAGGTTTTAAACAGCGTTGATGAGGCGGTTAAAGAAATTAAGCTTTTCTACAAGAATTATCATTCTATACGCTATATAGATGATGTTACTGTAATGCGCCTTAACCGAGAAATGCCTGATAGGATAATTAGCTTGATAAAGGATGAATTCAGCGATATATTGTTAAGCGGGCCTGAAAGAACCAAGGCTTTAGAATGTGAAGCCAGTAATAATGAATATCTGGATTTGCCAAGGATAAAAATGCATTTTAACCGCCATGATTTTGGCAGGTTAAAAGAGCTTATAGATTATATTAATAGTAATTATTAAAAATTTGGGAATAATGCAAGGTTTGAATTGTTATGGATAGTAGAAGCGATGATGTATTATTGCAAAAAGCCATAGAAGGCGATAAAAAAGCCTTTGAGGTATTTTATCAGAGGTATAAGAGGCAGATATTTGCGTTTATATACCGTTTTGTGAACAACTATGGGTTAGCTGAAGAGTTAACTCAGGAAACGTTCATAAATGCCTATATAAACCTTGATAAATATCAGGAAAAAGGTAAGCCTTTAGCGTGGTTTTATACCATAGCAAATAACCTCTGTAAAAATGCGATAAAGAGCAAAAACCAAAAAGCAGAGGTATCTTTAGATGTTCCTTTAAAAGATTCTGACGGCCAGATAAATATGCTGGATGTTTTAGAAGATCATAAGGAGAATCCGGTAATAGCTATAAAAAGCAGAGAATTAGTAGGCAAGATACAGGAAGCCATTGATTCTTTACCTTTAAGCTATAAGCAAATATTGCTTTTGTGCGATATACAAGGCCAATCTTATCAGGATGTAGCTCAGATTCTAGGATGCAAGCCGGCAACAGTTGGGACCAGGTTATTTAGGGCAAGAAGAAAAATAGCCAAAAAATTAACGTCTTTATACAAGGAAAAACCCAAGAAATGGTTCAAATGGAAAAATGTAAATTTTCTGCAAAAAGACTATCCTTCTACATAGATGGGCAATTATCTGATACCTCAAGGCTAATTGTCGAAAATCATCTGTCTAAATGCAAATACTGCCAAAATGAAGCCATATTATTGTATAATGCCAGCCTAGCTCTAAGAAGTTTTCCTATAGTCAAAATACCACCTACACTTGATAGGAATTTCACCAAAAAACTCCACAATACAAAAGCAATAAAATAATTTGTCATCCTGAGGGAGCCTGTAGGCGACCGAAGGATCTAACAAGCATTCCTAGATCCTTCGCTTCGCTCAGGATGACATAGAGCAGTTAGACCTTATTTTATTGGTCGCTCGCAATGACGCAGTTTAGTAGTTTTTCATTATAGCAACAGTCTCAAACAGTATCATCGTAAGTGTAATGATTTCAATATGTTGCAAACAGAATCATTTTGATACATTGAGCAAAAAGAACCAACAGTTTTTTGATAACAGTATCATTTTGATACACTATGTTTGACACAGGAACAAGCAATGAGTCAGTATATGAATTTTACGTATTTTTTAGTAGTTTTTTGCACAAAAAATAAGCGTCTAAAGGTTTATGTAAAATCAATATGTTTTGAAATGTATTTAAAGAAGTTGAGATGTTGGCAAAATAACATTAACTTTCGTTTTTACTAACAATTCTATATTATTTTTATTATTAAAAAAAAGTTAAAAATAAGTGGGAATATTCGAGATTATCAGTTGTTATGTTAGTAGAGACAAGGCAGTTTTAAATAGCTTTTTTAAAAGTAGAATTTGAAATATAAGCTTTAATAGGCAAACCCCGATAATTCAGCCATAGAGCATGGCTGATCCGCTAAGCAGTGTAGCGGAGGCAAACCATTAGCAATAATGGGACGCAAAATCACGGGCTCCACCAGCAGCTATGTTTGATGCATCTTTAGGAGTAGCCGGATTACCAAAAGGTTTGAAGCAGAACACCAAAACTTGGTAATCCGGTTTTATTTATGTTATATATTATAAGCTGCTGTATTAATAGAAATATGAAGTTGGATTCGTTTGGCCTTTTAGTTCAGAAGTTGAATAATCAGAGTGAATTAAAAGGCATTTTGTAACAGTTCTTTTTTATCAGCTTTAAGAAGTAATAAAATGGGTGATAAAATGGATAGCAAAGAAATCAAAAAAATTAAGAGCCTTGAAAAAGTCAGAACAGCAAATGATTCTGTTGTGGCTGAGTCAGGCTCTATTTTTATACCTTGGGAGCAACGACATAAGCTATTAATAAGACTAATAGCATTAACAGTAGTCGTTGCTTTTGTTTTTACACAGACAGGTATTTCTTTTGCTTATGATAGAAATAAAATCAGTCCTACTCAGGTTACAAAAGAGAACACCGGGTATTTAGGTTTAGAATCGTTTAAAGAAAACAGAAAAATAGAACAGCAGGAGCTTGAGCAAAGAAGGCGCGCAGAACAGCAAAGAACAATAGCCCCGGCTATCGCGCAGTATAATTTAGACAAATCAATGTATGCTGCGGATCCTGAGTTGAAAATTTACGGTATTTATCCTGAACGAGTTATGGCACAGCAGTCAATAGTTCAGGAAGTTATGCGTTTGCAATCCATGTTTGGCAAAGACCATATCACTTATGAAGATGGCATGAGAGTCAATTTTGATATGTTTTCAGGCCTGACAACCAGCATATTGCACGAACGCGTTATAGATGAGCAAGGCAATGTGTCATTAAGAGATACATTTGACATGCATTACAATGATAAGAGGCTTCTGACAGAATATACCTCACGCACCACAGCGCCAACAGGCGTAATAACAGAAATTCATAGATGGGATATTCAGTATACGCCTGATTCTGTATTTTACGCGAACGATGAGACAAATGCGAACAAGCTTATTACATCGTACAGAGAAGAGATTAGGGTCTATGGTGAGTCTCAAGGCTCCAGCGCTGTTACAGATGAATACACTCATACAATAACAGGACAGGTTAAGGATGACAACGGCAATCTGCTTGAATATGTAGAAGAAGTTAGGGATAAAGACGGCAATCTGGTGCAGACTATAATTATAAAAGATATGCAGTATGATGGCCAAGGTAATTTGTCAAGTTATTATGAAAAAGTAACTGACGCAAGCGGCGTTACATTAAGAGAGGGCACCGTATACGTTTCTGATAGTAATAATCAGGATGACGGTTCATTGGATACGGCTTCAAGAATAGTAACAGAGGTGCAATTAATAGACAATCAACTGCGAATAATAGAAAAAATTCAGACAGCTGTTCAGACTTCGCAAGGCACTCAATACATAACTACCCAGACAATCACAAAGTCTTTCAATGTAGGCAGTATTTCAGACATCGCGATTGGCGACACATTCACTTATGAGGTCAAAGATGCTTCAGGCCGCGTTGTGGATTCAATAGAATTTACTGTAACAGATATAATTATAGAGGACAATGGAAATCGTATTATAAAATCAACTGCAACAAAGGCCAATGAAACCGGCGAGCCTTTGGTTTACAGCCTTGAGGATGAATATACTTCTTCAGGCCAGATAACATCGTCTAAGTATGGCACAGAGCAGGTTTTAAGCGACGGCTCAACCCGCAAAAATGAAACCGTAAAAGAATTTAACGCGCAAGGCGAACTTACTGCTTCAACAAGCATAATTTCCTATCTTTACATTGACGGGTCTGAAGTTATAACTGAAACAACCCAGCAAATAGATGAAGCTAACAATAATAGGCTTTTAGGCTCTACTACTGTAAAGACATATAAGAGAAACGGCAAAAAGACAAGTGAGGAAACAAGCATACTGACAAAGAATTATGACCCTGCCAGCGGCGCGCTTATTTCTATTAGAAATGAGTCAATCAGAAAAACATTTGATAGTTCAGAAAATCTTTTAGGCACGCCTGTCAGCGATGTTTATGTGGTTACCTATGATCCTGCCACAGCGCGTAAAATTTCTACAAGCCAAACGCATACAAATTACGATGGCAGTTATTATGTAGTAAACGAGCATTTTGATTATACTGACGGCTTTATGACGTCAAGCACCAGAGAAAGAATTGATTATAAGGCTGATGGCTCAAGAGTTTCAAGAGAATATAATACTACTACAAGGGCTTATGAAAACAGCAAGCTGAAAGATTTTATTTCTACAACAACTGTTTGTGGAGCCAGTGACGCTGATATAAAAAGCGAGCAGGTTTCAGAACAGCATAGGCTTTATTATGGTAATGGCCATCTTCAGCAGTATACATCTTCCAGCAGTAATACTATCTACACCAATGGCACAGGCGCAGTTACAAGCGATGTTACTATAAGAGATTATAATCAGGATGAACAGCTTACAAATTATAATTATACTCACACAGATGCAGCAGGCAGTAAAAATGTAATACAACATAAAGATTATGAAAACGGCAAAATAAAAACAACCACTGAAGATACAATTTATATAGATGCAGGCGGTGTTCAGACAAGCAGGGAATCCCAGGAAACCAATTATACATATGATGCAAATGGCCGCGCTATTGAAACAGCCTTTACTAAAAATTATTTTAAAGGCAGTAACACAGAGGCATACAAGACAGAAACCAGGACTGAAACAAGGCAATATTATGATAGCGGAATCCTCCAGTCATACATTAATATAAGCAGTGATGAAACTACAAATGGTTCGGTTACTACCAGTACAGAAAACAGGGTATACCGTAATTATAATGAGCAAGGCAGGCAGATAAGATCTATTACATTAAGCTTCGCGGCAGATGGGACATGGACAGCTAGCACTACAGAAAATACATACAGCACAGTCCAGGGCCAGGAAGGTAAATTGCTTCAGCAGGTTATTATTAATCAGCAATTTAACAGCCAGACTGCATATGATTCAACAGTTGAGTTTGATCCGAATGCGGCTAATTATACGTTAGCTTTAGTTAGGACTTCTGATATAAGGCAGTATGCCTATGATTCAAATGGCAAGCAAATAAAATCTGTAACCATACACATAAATAATGACTCTACTTGGACAGCCTCTGTCACTGAAAATACTTACGATACAAACGGCAAGCTGACACAAAGGCTTGTTACCAGCCAGCAATTCGCGGCTACGGTTGCAGTTCCAACATTTACACCTGAGACTCCTTACAGCCCAATAGCCGGATTTACTTCCCAAACTAGAAACATCAGCCAATATCTGTATGATGCAAATGGCAAGCAGACAAAATCTGTAAGTATAAGCATAGACGCTGATAATGCCTGGACTGTTACCACCACTGAAAACACTTATGACACAACAGGCAAATTAACCCAGCGTGTTGTAACAAGCCAGCAGTTTGAAACAGCGCCTCTTTATACAATACCTGTTCAGAATACTGAAATCACAGCTGATAATATCTATAAGCCGACTGACTATACGCCGGCTTCCCAAACCAAAGACATAAACCAGTATGCCTACGACATAAACGGCAAACAGACTAAGTCTGTAACCATACACATAAATAATGACTCTACTTGGACAGCCTCTGTCACTGAAAATACTTACGATACAAACGGCAAGCTGACACAAAGGCTTGTTACCAGCCAGCAATTCGCGGCTACGGTTGCAGTTCCAACATTTACACCTGAGACTCCTTACAGCCCAATAGCCGGATTTACTTCCCAAACTAGAAACATCAGCCAATATCTGTATGATGCAAATGGCAAGCAGACAAAATCTGTAAGTATAAGCATAGACGCTGATAATGCCTGGACTGTTACCACCACTGAAAACACTTATGACACAACAGGCAAATTAACCCAGCGTGTTGTAACAAGCCAGCAGTTTGAAACAGCGCCTCTTTATACAATACCTGTTCAGAATACTGAAATCACAGCTGATAATATCTATAAGCCGACTGACTATACGCCGACAACTCAAACCAAAAATATAAATCAATACGCTTATGATGCAAACGGCAAGCAAACAAAATCTGTAAGTATAAGCATAAACGCTGATAACGCGTGGAGCGTAACTACTATTGAAAGCAGTTATACTGGTGACAAACTGACTCAGAAACTTACTACAACGCAGGAATTTATAAGCGCTGTTGAATATGTTATTCCTGTTTTTGGCTCAACTATCACAGAGGCCGAGCTTTTTGATCCGCGCGCAGGTTATGCCTCTGGCAGTTCGAAAGCAACAGAGACAAAAGATATTAATCAATATTTGTATGATGATCTAGGCAAGCAGACTAAATCAGTAACAATACATGTGAACAATGATAATACATGGACTGCAAACACTATTGAAAACACTTATAATACAGATGGCAATCTTACGCAGAAAATTACCACATCGCAGATATTTGCAAATACAGTATCGTATGAGAACATTAGCGATGCCACGCCTTTATTTCAAACGCAGGATACAGTTATTAATGGATATAATGAGCAAAAGGTATTGATAAGCACTATCACCACGCATATAAACAGTGATAATACAAGAACTGTTACAACAAACAATAAGATATATGATTCAACAGGAAAAACTCTTTTAAGAAATTCAACAGTCAGGGAAGATTTTGATAATGCCGGAGTTAAGATTGACACTGTAGAAGATATTACAGAGTATAGTCAGCCTGCTACGCTTGACAATGGCAACAAACAAACTGTTACAATAACAAGGCATACAGTAAAAGATGCAGATGCAAATATAGTTTCAAGCAAAGTAGTTAGCAGTACTAGTGAAAAGGACTCAAAGAATAGGGTAGTAAGAACAGATACTAATATTACAGAGAGAAAATTAGGCAGTACTACAGATGAGATAACCACTGATATTATAACAAATACATTTAACGTAAAGGACAATCTTGTACAGACCGTTATTATTCATACTAATAGTGACAATACAAGAATAGTTACAACTACAAACAGGACTTACGACTCTACAGGTAAAACTCTTTTAATAAATTCAACGATAAAAGAAGATTTTGATATAAATAATATAAGCCTTGGCACTGTTGAAGATGTGACAGAATATAATCAGCCTGTTACGCTTGCCAGCGGCAACAAACAAACTGTTACAGTAACACAGCATAAGAACAAGGACAATAGCCGTTCTATTATTATTGATACTAAAGAATATGAAGGTTTTAACAAGGACAGGCTAAAACATTCAGAAAAAATAACCCAGGAGTTCAGCGCGCTGAATGTGGTTACTGCAACAAAGAAAGTCCTCGCTGATAATATTTATGACGCTAACGGTAAGCTTCAGCAATCCAACACAACCACTATAAATTTTGACGGTTCGCGCAAAGATACAGAATCACACTTAGACATAAAAGGCAGGACGATTTACAGCAGGACATCTGAAATATCTGTTGATGGTTCGGCTAAGGTAGTAATAACAAATTCGCATTATGTTAGTAATAAGCTTGCAGATGCAACAGTAGCTACTACTCTAACCAAAGCAGATGGCACTGTTACTACAGAAACAGATACCACGGTTTATACATATGATTTGAATAACCGCCTTACAGATATTACAACAACCCATACCTATCCTGACGCAACTACAGATACAGCGATTGAACGAAAAACATACAATATTTCAGGGACAGTTATATTCAGCTATAGCAAGCAGTTATTAAAGGATAGTGAAGACAAGCAGTATATTAAAGGAAAGACACTTGAAATAACGTCAACCTATAGACAGGATGGAAAACTATTAAGGTCTGATACTACATTAACATATCCTGATGGGGCTACTGCCACAGCCTTTGAACAAAACACATACAATCAGTTCGGCAATATTACTCAAAGCCAAAGCAAGCAATTATTAAAGAATGATGATGGTAAAGATTATGTAATCGGTAAGTACAAAGAAGTAGTAACTAATTATAGGCGTGACGGAAAAGTATTGAATTCTGTTACTACATTAACATATCCTGATGGGACAACGGATATCACATCCACAGTTAACGCTTACAGTAATTTCGCTAAGCTGTTAGTTGTTACGCAGGACAAGACGCGCCGCGATAACACAAGAGAAGTTACCACAACAAATTATGACAGCGCAAGTAAAATAGTGTCTGTCCTTACATTAAAATATAATGACGCTGGCAAGAGTTCTTTTAAAGAAGGCAATCTTAAAACAAATCAATATGATATAAAAGGAAACCTCTCAACATCTTCAACTGTATATTATTCCGGTTATACTGATGCGCAGAATAACGTTGTTAAATATACAGATGTATTAACCAATACTTATGACGGCAAGGGTAGGCTGGTATATACAAAAACTTTAAGAGATGGCGCTTCAAAAGTTGCGGAACAGACAAGCGTATATGCCTTTATAAACGGATCAGAAACAATTATAAGCTTAGAAGGTTTTAAAACTAGAGAGAGCGATGGAGTAATAGAATACAATAAATCTTTCTATGACTTAAAGGGCAGGTTAGTCCATTCTATTACAATCACTAATCAGTCCAGGATTAATGAGGCTGTTAATGGGGTTGATTTTAGGTCCAGAGGCAGTGACGCAGAGATAATAAATGAAGAGTATAATCAATACGATGCCCAGGATAATTTGCTAAAAACCTACAAAAAGGCCTCGCAGGATTCTGAAAAAGACGGCTATTATGTAACGAATATAAAAATAAGCATAACAGAAAATGATATTTATAATAAAAAATCCTATCAGCGGTTTTCATCTAATGATGAAATAAATAAATATGCTGATGGCAGTATAGCCAGTAGCAATTTTAGTTCAGACGAAAAATCTTACAGCAGTGATTACTCTGTTGTAACGCAAATCCATAGTATTACAAATAAGGTTAACATAGACGGCTCATCAGAGTCAGCTGATATTACCAAAGACGGCAAAAGCAATATCTTAGTTTCAGAAAAAACTAAAATCAGCTCTGATAATCTTACAACTGTTGAGCAAATAGAAAACGTATATTATCTGAACGGAACTTTAGCAGGCAAGATTTCCAGTTCAACCATAACAAAGACAGACGAAAATGGTGATGTTACTATAGAGGGGTATACCTTTAATTACGATGAGAATGGCGGCTTGGCCGGTGTTACTTATTCTGCCGGGCAAGCTCCTGCGCCTGCTGGTACAAGCGGCGTAAGCCAACCTGCGGCGATGATAGTAACGCCCGGGTTATTAGTAGCTCCTTCAGATGTAACTACTACTTATACCACAACAGGCAATATGACTTATGCAGGGTTAACCGAAGAACAACTGCAGGATTTATTAACCCAGACATATCATATTTCATTGTCAGGCGATTTTTCACAGATGGAATTATCGTTAATAGCCGGTTTATTAGGTGAGCTTGCGCCTTTAGGCATAACCGGGTTAATAAACGGTTTATATTCCGAGGAAATGGGCGCAGGCGGCGAGAATGTCGGAGCCACAGCTGATGCATACGGCGATATCAGGATTTATTATCATGATACACAGACGCAGTTAGACATTATAAATGATAATTACGCGCAATACGCTAACTTTTACACAATTATGTTAGGTCATGAAATCGCGCACCTGGTTGATTTCTTTAATACTAATTCTTTTACGCAGGAGATGCGCGATAAATTTACAACACTGCATAATGCTTCAGGCAATAATGTAAATAATTATGTTTATAGTTATGGTATGACTAATGAGCAGGAAGATTTTGCCACGGTTGTAGAAGGCTGGCTTGCTGATTCACAGGGTTTGTTGAATTTGGCAAATTCTCTGGCAGAGCAGGGTAATACTATATTACAGCAAAAGGTATTTTTAGTTGCAGAGTTATTCAGCGGTAAACGCGCAAGCGATAATTACGAATATACATATTTATATACTACTGATAATTTGGGCCAGGTTACAAAACAACAGGCTTCAATAACAAGAAATTCCGCAGGCGAAATTACCGCAATAGAGGGCATATCTTCAGTTTCGAAACCAGTAGTTTCAGAAGAGGTAGTGACAAAACTGATATTTGATTCACAGGGTAAGGTTGTAGGTTCAGCTAATCAGACAGATCTTACTTATGATACAACAGGTAAACTGATTTCATATACAGAGACAGTAACTTATGAAAATGGCGTTACTGAAACCAGCCTGATCAGCGGCATAACTTATGATGAAAACGGAAACAGGACAGGTTACACCGAATACAAAACACATACTATTGATGTAACAATGAAAATAGATAAACACTCCAATAGAGAGGTTTATGATATAAAATATGCCGGAAAGAATATGATTGAATTCCGCGAAAAAGGCTGGATAGACGGCAAGGGTAATTATGAATTATATAGATCAGGTATGATTTATTCAGGCAAAAATGTTACTTCATATCATGAAATATCAATTGACGGATTCGGCAATGTTACTGAAACTGATTGGTCAGGCAGGTATAATTCAGACAGCAAGCTTGATTATTATATCCAGACAGTAACAGATATGCTTGGCGATACAACGCAAACTGAATGGACAGCTGTGGCATTTACTGAAGGCGAGTATAAACAGGTAAAAGAATACACCAAGACAGTAACTGACGCAAAAGGCAATAAGACATTAACACATTGGTTTGGCGCAAAATATGACAGTAAGGGTTTATTGCTTGAATATAACGAGGAAAGGACTGATTCAGACGGTAAGAAATATATCATTTTATGGAACAACGCGGAATATAATCAATTATGGCAATTGGTTAAGTATCATGAAATAACAAAAGATGACAGCGGAAAGATTATAACCGACAAATCATGGTCAGAAGGCGCCTATGATATCTTTGAACAATTGGCAGGATACAGGGAAGATGTTATTGATTCAATAGGGACTAAGTCAGCCCGCATATGGCATGCCAGTCTGTATAACGAAAGAGGCCAGATTGTAAAATATGATGAGTCTATAACTTCTTCAGATCAGCCCGGGTTAGTTACAAATACATCAGGCGCGGAAATGGTTTATGATCCGCTTGGCAGGTTGATGGCAATGGTTGAGATTTCAATTACAAAAGGCACTGATAATTCCGGAGCTAATGTCACATATACTGAAAGCATTGTCAGGACTAATTTAGGCCTGACTGATAAAGGTTGGTCAACAGGGTATCAGGAAACAAGGCAGAAAACAGGTGATAAGGCCGATGTCTCAGGAGAGGTTCGGAATGTATTAGATCTTAAAGAGACTACAACAGTAACCTATGTATTGAGTGAAAAAGGCAAGATTACAGGCCAGACAGAAATTTTACACAGCCAGTCGGATCTAAATAATGACGGTGAATTTGAACTGGATCATTTAACAGAGACTCAAAGGTCAGCAATGATTTATTCAGCAGGCAGGCTTGTTGGATATACTGATTATATCATTGATTCAGCTGCCCCTGGCGCTGTGGTTACAAGGGTTGTGTCAGGTATTAATTATAATTCCGAGGGGTTAGTAGTAAGTTCTCATCAGATAGAGACCAATGAAACCGGCGTTACCACAGACAAACAGATTTATAGTATGTCTTATGACGCAAGAAAACGCACTATTGGATTTACGCAGATTGAGGTTACTGATTCTAAAGATGAAAAAGGCAATCCGTATTATAGCGAAAAAACAATAGTAAGGGCCGATACATTTTATAACGTTTTTAATCAGGCTATTTCCTATAGTGATACAAACACAGCTACTGATGAGGCATTTAAAGAAGAAATAAAATTTGACAGTATTAATTATAATAAAGCCGGCCTTATAGAAACATATCTAAAGACAACGCATACTTCAGGAAATAGTGAAGAAGGCTGGATTGATGTTACTATTACAGATCAAAGGCTGAATACTTTATATAATAGGCATGGCCAGGCAGTAGCGTATTCTGAAGGAACTACTGGTACAGATACGCCTGCGCAAACAACAAGAAGAGATATAAGCGGTATTATTTATGATTCATGGGGCAGGATAGCAGAATTTAATCAGGTAAATACTATAACAGGCCAGAGCAAAATTGACGTAGGAGTATATGTTAATTATATTGAAACAATTACTCAAAATAATGCCAAATATGAAAATAAAGGCACAATAACTATAGGTAACGAAGAATTCCAGGTATCAGAAATTGATGCCTACACTAATGAAACAAAGACTACAGGCACTGACGGTACGTCTACACTTGAATATACTAAAACAACAATTCGTTCTGATATAGAATTTAATAGGCTGAACCAGCTTGTTGCATATAAGGAAGATACTATATCAAGTGATGCCACAGAAAAAAATATACACACTGAATGGACAGCCGGAGTTCTTGATGATGCCGGCGCGCAAATTGCCACTGGATATGACGCAAGCGGCCGTCTTTATGCTTATACAGAAATAGAAACATCCCAAAGCATAAGCAAGGATCCAGTTACAGGCGAAAATGTTTATATTTATGCTGTTAATGAAAACGGTGAGGCTCTTTATCGAGCCTTTGATCAGGACAACTACTTGGTTTTTGTAACAATAGATGAGCAGGATGTGACATTTCAGAAAGATGCGAACGGCAATCCTGTAAGGGCGCTTGCGTTAGATATTACGCGTACGATAAAACGTTCAAGTACTATATATAATGGTTTTGGCCAGATAAAAAGTTATAATCAGAAAATTTCTTCATCTGATACCCCTGGTAATACAGCCGCAGTAGCTATGTCAAATATGAAATATGACCCAAGAGGCAGGACATTATCTTACCACGAAGTTACAACTGATGTGCAAGGCAAAGTGACAACAAAAGATGTAGCAGGTATGCTGTATGACGATATCGGAAGAAATGCCGGATACACAGAAAATATTTATACTGATGGCGAGGATAAATACGGTAATCCTCTTCATATACACACTACTACAATAAGAAGCGATATCAGATATAATGGATTAAATCAGATTATAGAATATAGTGACCATATTACTGCATCTGACAACGATTTAGTAAAAGACGTGTTATGGCAGGCGGTTGCTTATGACAGGACAAAAGGCCTGATTACTCATTATACAGAAGAAACACATTCAACAGGTTCAAATGACGAAGGGGCAGTTGATTGGTTTAGCTATTCTGAACGCAAAGATATGCAGTATAACAGCTTGGCTCAACTTACAGATTATAATGAGACAACAAGAACCGCTGACAAGCCGCAAGCTCTCACAGTAAGAAGCCTTACAGGCATGGGTTATGACAGCGTAGGCAGGTTATATAGATTTGTCCAAGATGATCATATTGTTTCTACAAATGACGCGCTTAAACTGGATTATCACGAAGTTACCACAAGGGGCAATGCCAGATTTAATGACAAAGGTTTTCTTAAGAGTTATTCAGAAACAGAGCATACATATGGCGACATTAACGGTGATGGCGTAAATGACCTTGATGTTACAAATACTGTTAAAAGAACAGGCATATTATACAATGAACTTTCTCAAATGGTTTATTATAATGATGAGGCAACGCAAGGCGATGCGCCGAACAAGCGCGTATATACAGATTGGTATGCCGGATTATTTGATGATGCCGGAAACCAGTTAGTTGATGAAAATGGCAAGCCGTTGAGCGGCTATGACGCATCAGGCAGGAATTATGCGTCTAAACAGGTGGTCCGTTATCTAAGCGTTGATGAAAATGGCAATCCGACGCCTGAATTAGACTTGACTATAACAACTAAAAGGACAAAAACCTTATACGATGGTTTTGGCCAGATAAGCGCATACCGTGACGAAAGCATTTCACAGGAAACCCCAGGCATCATAAACATAATTGATAGGAATAGTATTTATTATGATCCCCAGCAAAGAGTAAAAGGCTATCAAGAAACAGATATAAAGAAAGATATTGCGACAGATGGTAATGAATTTAATGTTGCGGTTGCTATAAACCGCTCTATGACAGATTATAATGGTCTTGGGCAGATTGCGTATTATCACCAGCAGTCAGAATCAACATCTGCGCAGGGCTTATCTACAACAGTTGACTGGTATGCCGATGAATATAACAGCGTAAATCAGATTGCAAAATATCATACAAATACAGTTGAATCAGGCAGTGGCATAAATAAGACCATTAATGTTGTGCGCCTTGAAACCTACTATAATCTGCAAGGCCTGGTTGATTACTACGAACAGGAAACTAATTCAAGCGACGCAAGCGAGAAGTCTACCAATGAAAAGTGGGATGCCAGAGAAACCACAGATTCAACATTCGGTTACAATTCACTCGGCCAGATTAATAAATACAAAACAATAACCGAAGAATACAAAAAGGTCGGCGATGTTGTAAGCAAAGATGCTTTTGACAAAACAACAACAACCATAAGAACAATGGGTTCTTACGAGTTTGATGCCAGCGGCAATCCTGTAAAAACAGGCAGTGGATATGATGACAAGGGTAGATCGCTAGCATATAGGGATGTAATTAATTCCAATGATGCGCGAAGCAAAACAACAGAGGTATATTTCTACGCGACTAATTACAATATTTATGGTTTAATCAATTCTTACACCCAGAAGACCCTGGAAAAAGGCGTGGACACTGCCAATAACGCAGTTATTGATTTAATGGTTACTGTCCACAGGATATCTACAGATTATGACTC